>Ga0265797_10010111_pt1 | contig 12069 bp, 11 predicted proteins | sample P2T30metagenome_FD_192433 | JGI IMG/M metagenome (GOLD analysis project Ga0265797, IMG submission 192433) | Plant litter microbial communities from East Loma Ridge, Irvine, California - P2 T30 | ecosystem: Environmental > Terrestrial > Plant litter > Unclassified | place: USA: California... | reverse complement strand
CTCGCTCCCGGATCGCCACCACCTGCTCTAGCAGCCGCACCGCATCCTTGACCTGCCCGTTGGCCTGGTATGCAATGGCGAGCACGTGCTGCGTCAGTAGCCTGTCAGAGTTGTCCTTTGAGAGACCCGCTCGCAGGTCACGTGACTCTTCTAGCCAGCCTACTGCGTCTCGTATTCGTCCGTCGACTCGCAAGCAGCATCCGACCTGGAGACAGAGTCTTCCTCGAATATCGACATGTTCGCCCGCTTTGACTTCCCTCATCCGAGCGACGTGCGGTATGTACTCTCGCCAAATCTCTCTGTTTGTGTGTTCGTCTGATGGGAAGATGTTGGAGAGATGCTGTAGCGCCCTCTTCTGCGTCTCCACCGTTAGTCCCTTCTGCTCGTCTGCGTTGTCCACGATAAGCATCCACCTGCCTGCTCTCTCTGCACCCAGGTGTCGCTGGATCAGCTCTTTGACGTCTTCCTTCCCATCTTCCGCCCCGAGTATACCAAGCTCGCCCGCAACTTCTCTACACGCCTGCTCAAACGTCTCCAAGCTCAGCGCATGAATCCAGAAGACAGAGACGTCCGGGTGCTTTTCAAGAATCGAGTACGCGAACTGGAGCGCCACCTGTGTCTTGCCAACGCCTCCCAGCCCGACGACTGCAATCTTTTGACAGTCTTGCTCAACCATAAGCTTTTGCTCGAGCGTATCAATCTCTTCCGTTCGACCGATGAAGTTTTTGTTTTGCGAGAAGGGCAAGTATCTTGAAGGCTTGGACAATTGGCCTACTAAGTGTCAGTTTCGAGAGGCTAAGGAAGCGGCTGAATCATGTGTGTATATAGGGAGTACACAGGCAAAGAGTGTAGACAAGAGAAGTTTTTGATGTGATCCTGGACTACTTACTGACTTGTATCGCGCCTCCAAAGTAGCCAGATCGAGCCCGTGACTGGAGCGCCGGTGGAGCTTCCGCTGCCATTTCCTTAAGCTTCTCTATCACAGACATGTACCTTCCATCTAAGGAATGCTCAAACCTGACCAGACCTCTGTGGTCAGTGTCGCTGGACAAGTGCTCGATGTTGCGGACGTGGTGCCCGATCCGTTCGGCGGACATCTTGGTGACCATGAGCTCTCTTGGCCCATCAGTCGAGAAATGGCCGTTATTCGATTCCTGCCGCACGGTAGTCAGTACAGTCGCACGAAACCTGCACGATAGGTCGACTAGACACACTTACCACCACTGTCGGGCTGCTCACTGTCTCGTAGTATGAGACGATCTCGAACGGCAGGCTCCGTCGCTTATCGAGATCTGAGAACTCGTCCGTTAGGTAGGTCAGAAACTGCGAGGCTTCACCGTCTGATCTGACCAAAAGGTCTCTGACGAACCCCTCATTACGCCGACCCTTCACCACAGTCTCAAGTTGATTATGCTTCAACCCCAAGTTGGGCACGCCCATGAACACGAGCCCGTAAGTCACGGTCGCCACTTCGAGCAGCTTTTTGTGCTTTACCTCAGTCACTTTGCTCGACATGACCAGCGCTTCTTTCAGCACGACCCCGCCGAGGCTGTGACAGACGAAGAGCAGTGGACGTTGCTGCGTCTGCGTGCGCTGCCGGAAGATGGCAAGTCCATCCAGCAGTGTACGTGCGAGCTCACGAACGCCTTGGTTGTTGTCGCTCGCAACGACAGCAGTATCGTAGCCGTACGTGACGAAGCGTGCTCGTGGGATGTCCTTAGGCGCAAAGTCTCGCAGCCAGACGGACACGCCGTCAGCGGAGCGGAAAGACCCCAGAGCGTGCCCGCCCAGCCCTGTGACGGCGACGATGTCCACGTTCGCATCCTCCGGGTCGCTCAGCGGCGTGAAGCCAATGAAGTCCTTGTCCACCCGCCAGCTGCGGTTGCTCGGTGTCGGTTGCTCGCGGCTCGTGAGCGTTGCGCATAGTGTCCGTTCGCCGTCGGCCGCTAAGCTAAATCCCTGACCTTCCGATATCGCTAGCTCTTTCACTTGTCCTTGCAACCACTCGGTGGCAACTTCCCTTTCACTGGTCTTGATGTTCTGTATGCGCCAGAATGCGGGTTTGGTAGACGACGGAGGTGGTGGGTATGCCATGTTGATGGCACAGGCAGCAGGACACTGCCTTTTGCGACAAGTGGTATCTGTCTCTCGAGTGCGGTCTCGCGCAGAACATCAGGATCGGAATGGTATGCTCAATCTGATATGAAGACAAGCCCTTATAGTTCAGATGCTGGACAACAGTGATGCCTGGTCTCTGTCAGCTGAAGCCCAGAACTAGCAGTCGGCTCGAAGCGCCACCATATGCGCCGTCCGTCAGACGCGCTACGGCATCGCTGCCTTGTTTGAGCAGCATAGCTCAAGACCTGTGTAAGTGCTGCAAGAACACTGGAATTGTCTCGTTTGCTTTGTAGACAGACGTATGCGTTTGCATAGTATTGTACCATCTATGGGATATCTTAGCAAAGTCGATATAGGCTGTTCACAGTGTTGCTAGAACGAACTGTGGGGCTGATTGATCCTCAGCGCTATGCTGAACTACGGCGTAGCATTGACGTTGTTAGCAAGTCACTCATATGTTGTGTATGCAGAGCACGCTGTAGGAAAAAACACTCAAGGAGCGCATCTTCTCATCCTTCTTCCCGGAAGACCCCCCGAGCTAGGTCATGTGTGTACGGCGACAAGGAAGCTACCGCTAAGCGGAGCCCCGCTACACCTGGCTTGCGCATCAAGTCATGAGGTCCTGCGCTTGTCAGATTGCGAGGCGGCAAGCTGAGCCGAGCTGCACGCGCCGAATGTCGGAGCGTGCGTCAGCCCCGCGCCCCTGCCAGCCCTCTCGAAGTACCGGCTCTTCACGCCACCATCCCTGCAAAGATGATCACCACGATCATCCAGGCTAAGCGGCTGGCTGTATGTCATCGGCAAGGGTCTCTATAGTCTTACAAACTGTGTTTTGGCGCCGATTGAGCATTTATGCGCGAGTAATATGTTCAGTAAGACGGTCCTGTGGATAACGCCTATGCTGACCTCTGCGCTTCCATGGCCTACCAGTAGGTCAAAACAGAAGAAAATCAACTCCAATGTGATGCATTCGATAGCTGATGACCTCCTTGATGCAACCCGAGTCCTATTCTCCACAGCCCAGTTGTGTTGAGGGTGCGATGTTCGTGCGAAGTGGAAGTACCAAAGTCGAAGTCCGCTAGCTAGGGTTCTCCGTAAGCTGGGGATGCAGTATAGTCCGAGGATGGACAATCACCCGAACGTCTTCTGAAAACGCATGTGCGCTGCAAATGACGCTTCAGGAATCAATTGGTTCCCAGTACATGGAACCAAGAAGCAATTGTCGGAAAATCGGGGTGTGGGAACTCCATGTGAGGACGGCTTTTCGCCCGGCGCCGATGGTCGTTGCCCACGCAGACAAGACGATGATCAGCCGCATCATGAAGCGCAAACCTGGATAAACACTAGGGCTGCAAGGAATAAGCTAGCTCTCACCATGCTTGTCATCCGTGACATCTGCGGGGAATGACAGCGACACAATACCCTTGGCGCGGGTGGAACAGTAGCGCTCGGGGAACAGTGGCATCCGTATCTTGCTACAGCGTTACCATCTGTGTCTGATGTCTAGGCACCTCGTGCTAACAAAGAGCTAGACACTCTACACGGCTTCAGGTTCACAACTAGATGATGATATCGAATCAGCTTATGCAAGCGAGACACCCTAACCCCTGTGCGAATGCGGAGTGAGGGCGTAGGAGGAATGGCGCATGGAATCAGCGCCGAATTGATTTGAATTACCAATAGCTTATAGTACGCCTCTTGCTGTATGCTGTCCCTGCATCCCTGTTCCATCTCGCCGACATAACGTCATGGTTACTGCAATTTTAATTGAGGTAAAAGTCTCCGTGGTGAGTAACCGTTACATCTGTATCACTCCGCGTATGGGGCATGTCGGCGGCTCACTATATATCATGGTGTCGAGCGCAAGCGAGATAGCGGTGCAGTATATAAGACGTCACTCTGAGCCAGGTAGCGAGCTTGGTAGCGAGCCCTAAGATCACAATTCTTCATAGCTCATGCTGGCAAAGGCTCCAGAACATGCATAAGCGTAAACGAAATTTGGCTAGGATGCAGAACACTTGGGATACGACATGACAAAGCCCGTCCCCATCCCACGCAAACGAGTAGGACACGGCCGCGGCCGCGGACGCGGCCTCTAATGCCGATTCGACATCGTGATTGAGCAAGAGCGGGAGTACATACGTAAGACAAATAAGAGTGCAGCAGGCTCTAAAAGTCCCGCATCTCGCTGCTTGCGTTGTGTCACTTTCGAAAAGATAGCGAGCAAAGCGTTAGTAGAGCACGCAGGTCAGGCAAGAGCTATGAGACGATCAGATTAGAAACGTTGAAAGGATCTATATCTTCACCACCACTATAATCCTTGAGCGTGTCTCTGTGTTTCCAAGCTTTCTCCTCCCTTAGTCTCCCGCCCAGCGCTGTTCGCTATTCCCACTCGCTGTGCATACAAGCTACTCTCTAGCCCTGCTTGAAATATAGTTTGATCTGCCCGCAAAGGCTGTGATAGATATGCTCGAACCACGCGAAAGTAGCGCGTGGGGATAATTTGCTTCCCCTAAATTAACGTTACTCATGCAGGCAGCACCACGTTGAGGCATTAGCTACGTCGGCAAGTTCAGGTCTGGGCTTTGCCAGGGTTCGGTGGAGTACCCTATGCACGATAGAATTCTAAGCGTCTAAGTGCTCAGACGGTCATGTGAACGTCTCGCAACTCTGAGTTACTCGAACTTCTTGTCCTTTATTTGACAAGATCCGTTGAAGACTGGTTGTAGTGACGCACGCAGGGATACTCCAGAGGCGCCTGCTCAAACGACTCTTGTGCATAGTCGACTCCGACACATCCGTGATAGGACTGCGAGCGATACGCAGGAGATTGGCATTACTTCCATAGCCAGGCCTCTTTTAAGTCGTGTGCTTCATTGTAGCCTTCGATTATGATTTGGAGCGAAAGTGTGGCCCCGCGCAAACTACGACAAAACTCTTTGGACTAACTTTACACGAAGCACCGTCTTGCTGCCTACTGCAAAACATCATTGCTGTTTCTGGGGGTAGCCCAAACCACAAGCATTAACAGAGCTCAGTACTCATGGATAGTGCCGCAAAGCCGCTTCCTCACTATTGCATCACTTTTACCGTGGCGTTAGTGCGGAAAGGCTGTGTTCCTGCAGCTTGCTCCTAAGATACCTCCCTTCTTCAGGAAGCCAGTTTCTATCAGTTCATACATGCAGCTTTAGGGTTTGTTCGACTTTGAGGCCCATAGGGTGGCCAACGATTGGTGAAGGATCGCGACTCTACAAAGCCTGTAGCAAGAAGCTCGTTGGAAGGCCGTCATGTAATTTCATAGTCATTCGCGGGCTCTCGGGCTGTAGAAACCGGGCGAGTCGGCTTGAAGCTGCGAGTCCTGTGTCAGCATAGCAATACCCGGATGGCGCACGCACAGCTATGGGTGCGTCTGTATGCGGCACGCTGTGCGCTGGGTTTCAACTGCAGACATTATTTGTCCTTGTACACAGACTTTTTGAGGTCATGCGAGCACGTTCCGCCACCATAACGCCTATAAATTGTTCATCAGGTCCTTGCTTGTTTAACCCAGGATCATGCATCTCATTAAGGAAGACGTCGAAGCACCCCTCTCATCCTTTGATTATGATCGAATGACATTGCAGCAAGATTTGCCAGCGTTGATAGTAAGTTCTGTGGTTTTGTGCTGGTGTACTATTTGTTGACCATAAATAGAGGCTCTCGACCTGGGAGATGGAAGCTTGTCTGAGCCACGGTGACGTTCGAGAGCACGGTCCAGACGCTTTCTTCCAAACGATTGTGAGCATTCTCATCCACTGACCGCGACGCGTGCTAACGCCGTTACCGCAAGTACTCCGCATTCACGATCTATATCGAACGGAGTCGGATGGGGCGAACGGTAGAGATTGTGTCTCTTGCGAAGTGCCTTCAAGAGCAATGCGAGGTGAAGGAGTTCATTGCACGCGCAGTCGATCCTAACAAGCTTTTTTACACTGTGGTCCTTTCCGGGCACCTGTGTGGCCTTTACGATAGTCAAAGAGTTGTTTATAGAGGCTCACTTGTAGGTGATCCGGACATCACTCGGGCAAACAGTTTTCTGGAAATTTGGGAAGAGTATGTTCATCCTGTTTTGAAGGCCACAGAGAACATATGGTGGGCGGAAAAGTGGAGAGGAGGACATATAACCAACGACTGCACGTGAACTGATTCAAACTACCTTCTTACTATGCGCATCATCTCTTATCACGCTGCAAATATTTTCCATATCTGAAAGACTTCAAATCCCAAACATCTTTAGAAAATATCCTTCCCTAGCATTCCTCTGTTCGTCTCACGCCTTGAGCCTTACCAATATCACTCCTCAAAGATGATCTGACAGTGTAGAGGAGACTCAGCCGGTTAGATCAATATTGCCGGTGATTAAGAACAAGAGACAACCCAACACACAACAAAAATTTGAAGCATCGCGCTCGTAAACCATTGCACATTCCCATGCGGAACCAGCGAAGATCTCTTGTGGTTGACTACGGCCATCTTCCCGTCTAATAGACCAGTAATCCGGCGGTGATCTCGACACAGTCATGTAAGCGAGGGCTGCCAATCATTTAGCAATCGAACGGAGAGTCACATCGTAACACTCACCTTATCGTCTCAAGCACCGTCAAATTCGCCGAAGAGTGTCTCGTCTTCAAAGTCAAGGGAAACACACGGAGGAACCCAGAAGTGGACTGGTAGATGCTCTAGGAGAGCCCATTCACGTGGACGCATCATTTCCTCATGTGGCACTGTCGGGGACGGGGAGAACGTGCGACCAAGTACCGGGATATCCTCCAAATTGTCTCTTGTCTCAATTGCAGCAGCTAATTTTTGCTCCAGAATCGCTGCTTTCTGCGTTGTTGACTTCTCAAGCTTCTTCCGTAGACGCAATATCTCCACGACTGCCGAATGCTTCTTGACTTCGTTCCTATTGAGCGCCTGCTCTAAGTCCGCTTTATCCTTTTTCAGGCGCGACCACTCTCCCTGCGTGAGTAGGAGATCACAATCGAGCCCACGACGAATGCAGCTACGGCATCGCCCCGATCGAATGTCGACATCGCATGAGTTGTTCAAACGTTTGCAGTGGCCGCAAGGTGGCATGTCGACAGTCCTCACAGTCAAGAGCCGTCAGGCGGACCCTTCAGCGTCGATAAAACCTGTCGATTCCTCAATTAGCGAAGTACAGCGTGCTATACGGTGCAGCTTTGGTTGTGGTGGGCATGTTTCTACTACTTAGAGGAGGCAGCAAGCAATTGTCCCAACAAGATAGCGCCCTCGGCTCGGACCTGATGCAAGAGCATATCTCGCTTATTCCAGTAGCCTGTGGGTCAGCCTCACCAACATGTCACATCAGGGCCGAGGCGGTTGCATGCTTGGGGTCCATGTATCGCTTAGCATGCCAGCTCTGCATGCATTTCTGTCTGAATGCTAAGAACACCCCCATGTTTACCATACAAGCAGGTCTGGCGATCGGTGCAACCATAGCAGTGGATATGTTTCAAGTCCGTGCACCTGAAAAGCCACAAGTAAGATCAGTGATACTCTTGGTACTCAACGTATCGATCTGTTTAGCGATTGATGTAAACTAGGGAGAGCGTGGCGACCAGACGAGGAACTTCGTCCGATTTTGTGGAACCCGAAAAGTGATCTCATAGCGAACGCCGTGGCACAGCAATGTCATCGTTGTCTTGCTTCTTTGAGTATACAACAAGGTCAGCCCCCGATGCACGCAAGCCAAGCAGATCGTACATCCGTTTCCGTACCATGTCACTTTGTGCAGACCGTGCATGCGACGGTGCTCCGTCAGACCATTAGACCCCTTGTCTGGAAAACGTTGAGACCGGGGACGGGAACATCTCCGGTATCGACTCCGGTGTCAACTCCGACGATCGATACGGCGGGCGCCTCGCAGACCTTGTAAATCACCCTGGTCGCAACTTGAGTAGGTTTCTGTCGGAGCCGCTGCTACCTTTTTCGCAGCTGTGTCAGTCCAGCTTGGCAAGTCATTGGCAGCACGGCATCATTAAATGGAAGTAGATCGACCTACTCGTCTTCTAAGCCGACTTGTGTTGTAGACAGCGTGATCCGCAAACCTGAGTGCAAGCGCTGTCGATGGAGGCATTGTCGATGACCTTCCTGGATGAATCTTCAGGCGGACGAAGGTCTTCGCCGTCTCACCACTGTTCTTGGTCGATCGATGGAAAAGTATTCGATAGCCATCTGCGCTTTGCAGTCGAATTTGCCTCGATATATATCAACTCCACTCTCTAGCAAGACGTACAAGCTGATCAGCCGTGCGTGTTTTACTGTAACAGCATGAAAGAGGCGAAAGTCGTGGTCGCATCATCAAGTCCCTTACGACGCGCTTCAAGTCTGTTGTAGCCTCCACGGCCTTTGGCTGCGACATATAATGCAGTGGTGGTTTTTGTCATGGCTTCGGGCACCGATCGGTAGAGATGTTGAGAGACGTGTAGTGTATGACTACAGACGAATGTGTAACGAGGATTTAGTCACTCGTGGGTTCTGAAAGGGAGGGATCATCCGTTGACAGATAAATAACTCATACTGGATATTTACTACTTTTATTCATGCATGCCGAGATTGTTGCCGATGTCCGATCTAGCTACTATATTAGGGATGTAGCCAAGAGAGAGCCAAGTTGACCAAACACTGTGGCATAGACTACGCTTTGAAGCGTTCGACCTTAAACAAAGTTGAGGCTCATCTACTTGAACTGTGCCCTTCCAGCGCGCCCTCGATCCTGCTACCAGTAACCGACACCAGGAGGCAGAAGCGGAAGTTCGATGTGGTGTTAACCCCGGAGCCAATCAACCCGCTCGATCTCGCTCTACTCAGCCTTTACCAGCACACAAAACCCCTCGGTTAGGACACCAGAAGTCACGAAAGGTGTCTGGGGTACACCAGGCTACCCCCGAGGTAGACATCCGGCGGTCCCATGTCGTTTTTGAGAACAACAACTGCACGTCTAGAAGGTGCCAACGTAAGCGGCTCTTGTGCTTGTGTGGCACGATCGAGAACTTCGGTTTCAAGGCCAAGGTGCCGTAGTGCATGCTGGGTCCGATACTGCACGATGTCGGCCCAACCGGGATATTGGTGGCGATCAATCATTAACCAGGTTCGGGAATGCTGGAATTGCTCTTGGTGTTTGATGAAAATGCCGATCGCTCTCCGTACCAGAGTCATGAGGTGGAGCTCGATGTCAAGCGTACGATCTGTCGGCATCGTACCTCTGGCCTGGTGTTCATCGAGTGTTGGGCAAGGGATGTTTGCCATGATGATAGCTGACCTCGGACCGGTTCCCGCCAGAACAAAACAGCAACCCACCGACCAACCTGGAGACCCAAGAGCCTGAAAGTCGTCGTTCGGCCATAAAACTTTGACTTCGTCTTCAGGGACGGTAAGCGCAATCTCTCGAGTTCGGGGCATCTCCGAGGTAGAGGTTTCCGACATCTCCGATTTCAGTTCCATCCTTGGGGTTTTGGTGGGGTAGAAAAGCACGGGAAAGTATGATACAAGCTCTAACTTTGCGGGATACCTTTACCTGTGATACTTCAAAGTCAAGCGTACCGCACAAGGCCACCCCTTTTGTACACTTCGCTGTGCATGTTGGGGCTCGCGGCGGTCACAGCTGATCGTGAAGTCAGGCTGCGACCGCAATGCAGGTTCGCGCATTGAATTCCATCTTTTCGTCGAAAGAGCTCGCTGACGTCATCTATCGCTCATGATTCGCAGCAAACGGAACTCGGATGTTTGCAGTAGCCTAGCCACTTATTGGTCAATAGCTTCGAGAGTGACGGTACTTGCAACTGCAGTATCACGGCGTAGGAGCTAGCTGATCCCGGTAAGCCCGCTTACGGTGGAAGGGTGAATTCACCACCCTAGGTCGCCGACCGGATGCCAAGTGATTTCGGTCGTCTCTGAGACAGCGCCTTGACAAAGTTATAGGGTGTGCATACCCAGTGAGTGTAGACGTCGCTCTTGAAGTCGTCAAAAGAAGCCGCATCGCGCACGTCGCCACAACGAAGTCTCGACGAAATCTCTTCTGACAAGAAACAAGGAGTTCGAGCAAGTCCGAATCGTACGACGTTCATATAAGCGTTTAAGCATTTAGGCTTTCAAGAGTCTGTTGTGCATACATTACCCCATCTATCCTTGTCAAAGCCAAGGCCTGAGCATGCCGACGGAGCCGATGCCTCAAAGAAGCGCCACCTGCATGAGTACATGCTCATTAAGCCAGGACTATCAGCCAAGATCAAAAGACGACCTAAGGTATACAGGAGCTGTGCAGTACTGTTGAGCGGCACAGTCGGATCTTGCAACGCGACTCACCTCACCCTATGCAAGATGCCGCGTTCGGATACTGGCAACGAGGGACGTTGTTCATCATGTTCAGCACGACATGGCAGTTTGGCTTGGGCGTGACACGTGCTGCTCGCTTACCTCGTATCGGATGATCTCAAAGCTGCATCCTTGTCATCTAAACCGCCAATGGGCTATGGTCAAGACTGTCTGTAGCTCTATATTCGATGTGACTTCCGACCGCTTCCTCGCACTGCATGCACCGAGAACATCGAGCGAAGTTCCTTTACCTGGTCCCGACGTATAAGATGGTCTAAGAACCCACCTCCCTTCTGTTGCCAGACCAACTATACTTTTTCCCTTGCTCGTTGCTACTTTCGAGATGCAGACTGGGCGACCGAAAAAACAACAACGCGCCTCAAGAGCGTGCGACCTGTGTCACCGCCGCAGCATCCGCTGTCGGCCAAGTGTTGAGGATCCGACTTCCCGTTGTCAGAACTGTCATGATTTCGATGTCCAATGTGCATATCTGCGCCCTTCTCGTCGGGGTAATGTTCAAGAGCGTATTGTCAGGGAGGAAGACCTAGGAGCGGCGCTGGAACGATGCAAGACTGAAGCTGTAGGATGCTCTCCAGGCTCTGCCACAGCTTGTCCCAGGTGTTAATCTCCATTAGAATACTTCATCTGGAACTATCACGGCTAGAGATCAGACTGTTGAGCAACATCAGCGTCTGAAACCTCTCACCAGTCCTCACCAGTCCATCGCAGGCTGCATGTCCGGCAAAGGGGTGTTGGAAACATGGCGTCCGTTTGCTCTTGCTAGCCTCGACGCTATCGACCGATTGCTCCATACATACGCCAAAGTCTTCTACCCAATCTACCCACTATTCCACTGGCCAAGCTTTCAAGAGCGCGTTGGGAAAAGAGACTTCCTCACCGACCGCGGTCTTTTTGCATCAGTGATGGGGGCTTGCGCGCTGGTCCGGGCTCATGAGCTTACCACTGCTGGCCATGTATCCTCAACCCTTCCCGAGAGTCTAGGAGGGCCAGAGACTGAGAGTTATTTTCTTGCAGCGTCTGGTGTAATTCTCCAAGAACTCGCCAACGCTCGCAGCCTGCATCACCTGCGAGCTTCTGGCTTACTAGCGTTGGCAGCATTTCACCGTGGGCAAATAACGCAGATGCACGAGTATCTCGGTCGCTTCTGGACCCTTTCATCCGCTGACGGTTTTGCCGACGAATCCCAGTGGCCGCAGGACATCACCCTGATTGAGACAGAAGAGCGTCGGCGCTTGTTCTGGTCAATCTACAGCCTCGATGTCCTAGCTTCCATAGTCTACGTCAAACCCACGTTGGTGGAAGACACCAACGTCCGCGTCAGATATCCACAAGAACTCGATGACCTTCGTATCACAGACCATTCTTACGTGTCCAGTGTCGAGCCATCGTGGTTCAAAGGTTGGAATTTCGTCGTGGACCTCACGAGAGCGCTCGCCGACAACTTGATCCATTATCGTCGACGTCACTATTCGACTCACAGCAGCGGGCTGGCATGCTTACGACAACACACGCCGATCCTCGCAGACAGTGATAGCTTGGTGGTCAATACAATGGCTT
>Ga0265797_10010110_pt1 | contig 12070 bp, 15 predicted proteins | sample P2T30metagenome_FD_192433 | JGI IMG/M metagenome (GOLD analysis project Ga0265797, IMG submission 192433) | Plant litter microbial communities from East Loma Ridge, Irvine, California - P2 T30 | ecosystem: Environmental > Terrestrial > Plant litter > Unclassified | place: USA: California... | reverse complement strand
GTAAACAAATAATACCCCCCCCCCCCCCTCTCAAGTCAGTATCGATCTCAGCTCAGTAGCCAAGACTGTTGAGCAGCTTATTCATATCATTCTCCTTGATCTCCTTGATGTTCAATTTCCTCGTCAAACTGCCGTCTTTCATGCGATGCATGCCGCTCGCAACCTTGTGCGCTTCCTTCGGCTCGAGTACGAAAGTATACTTTTTGTTCTCGGTGTCTCGCAGCGTCGCTCTGAAAACGTGTAGACCCTTTTGTTTCGACGCGCCGTGCTCCATCAGCGCCACCGTCCAGGCCTTGACGTCCCATTCACGCTGCGGAACCTCGCGTACATCGTCGTCGATGAAGAGGCCTTCGGTCTTGATGTTCAAGATGAGACCGTCGGTGACGGAGCCTTGGTTGGCGATCAATTCGGCGACGGGCTTGTTGGGGAAGCTGTCAGAGAAGAGGTACACGGCGCGGATTTGGATCTTGTTTGGATCGATGGTTGAGTATGGGCCGCGTTGTGAAGGTGGTGGTGTGGTGCGGGCTGTGCTTATGCTGGGTGCATAGCTACTTTCGCTCAGACCTGAGATGGAACTGGCAGAACTGTGGAAGGCTGACTTTGCTCTACCAGCTGGCGAAGAGCGTGTATCGTAGGGCCGGTATGAGTGGGCATCTTCGGTGCCAACAGCCGATCGCGACGTGGGTGGTATATACGTCTTGGTCGGGCTAGTCTTGCCGCTCGCGGAAGCTGCTCTCGTCCTCTCGGCGCGCAACTGTTCTATGCGTTCTCTTGCGGCTTTCTGTCGCTCGGCCGCAATCTTCTCTGCTGCTGCCTTTGCCTTCTCAGCGGCTGCTTTGGCTTCTTTCTCTTTGGCTTCCTTCTCCCTCGCCTCCTTCTCGCGAGCCTCTTTCTCTTTCGCGATTCGCTCTCTGGCATCTCGCTCACGTTGTTCCTTCTCTCTTGCGCGAGCTTGCTCCCACTTTTCCTTCTCAGCCTTGGCCTTTGCGGCTCTGTCGGCCTCCTCCTTCGCCTTCTTCGCTGCAGCCTCCGCCTCTCTCGCTGCAGCATCGGCCTCTTCCTGTGCCTTCTTCGCTGCAGCCTCTGCCTCTTCTCTGACCTTCCTAGCCGCCGCCTCGGCTTCCTCTCGCATCTTCTGCGCCGCTTCTCTCTTCTTCCTAAGCTCTTCGGAGCGCTTGCGCTCCTCTTCTCTCCGCCTCGTTTCCTCCCGTGCCTTTTCCCATCCACTCTGCGCCGAGGAAGGTTTAGGTCTAGGAGGTGGATCGGGCTCGCTCCTAGGCGGTGGAGGCGGTGCCTCTTGCTCGGGTGGTGGAGGTGGAGGCGGCGTGTAGTGTTGCGACTCGGGTCCATTCGATCTATACTGTTGCCTACCTTCCGCGCCGGCCTTGTTGGCACCGCTCGCACCTGTGCTTCCTCCACTACCTGCGCTATTTTCCGCCGTTGTCTTTCCAATCGCCCATGCTGCCAGACCCACGATTGCCACGAGCATCAACACTCCTGCCCCGTTTCCTCCCACTGTCGCGGTCAGCCATGCCTGGAAGACTGGCATGACGACAACGTAAATGCCCATGGCAGCCATGGCGACGAAGATTCCTGCTATGAAGCTGTTCCTGTGCGGTTGCAGCGAGGGTAGGTAGATAAAGCCTCCACCAGCGGAGTGAGGCGGTATGATGAAGATATCGTAGTTGCCGTCTGGTAGACCGCCGCCGGGTGGTCGAGGATTGTGGCCATGAGGTGGCGGCGGAGGAGGCGGCCGCTCATCCTCCATGGTGTGAGGTCAATGTGTGATCGATCTTAGGGTGCAGAGTGGACTATGCGCGGTGTTTGTCGTGGGAGGTGTGTATTCTGCGCGCACGACAATTTGAGTGTAGTAGCTGCATATGTCCAGATGCGTGTTTGTGCTATGTGAATATCGCCGGGAAGTTTTTTGTGTGTGTGTTGCTCGGTACAATGGTTTTGGATATAGCAGTTGGTGGTGGCTCAGACCCGCTGCCAGCTGTGCTTGCCGCTCGTTCTTGATGGGCAAATTACAAACGCTCACAAACTCGCAATGCCGATAGCAAAAAGAATTGGCGGTAGAGGTGTTCCAGACACGGCAAGAATATTGCCGACGTCTCACACTCGGCGGGAGGGAGTGGGTGATTCAGACGGCAGGGCCTGGTCGGTTGCGCAGTGCGGGCTGGCGGTGTTTTCTTGTTTGGCAGGTGAGCTTGCACGATTTGGCGCTGTTGATGCACGGCACAGACCCCCGGCGGCTCGGACAGCAACGGGGAGCACACGCGATGGATGTACCGACGTGAAGAAGTCGACGATGTGCCGCAGTGGGAGACGAGGCGAGCAGGCACTTCCTTGTCGCCCGGCGGATACCTGCTCGAGCAGATCTGGGGGAAGAAGATGGGAAGATGTGCTGTAAATGCAAGCAGACTGCGTGTATCTTTCTTCACTACTGCTGCACGCGTGTTGTCCAAACAATAATCGTCCAGTCACTACTCCTCGCCTCCACTGCCCTCGCGCCTCGCCTCGACCACCTCCCCAGCCTTCAAATTGACTGCTACACGAATCGGCGCCCCTCCCGCTTGTCTCATCCACCCTTATTCGTCCCTGCAAACTCTCGAATCCGCTCTGGCGACGGCGCCGGCGACACGCGATTTGCTGCCGCTGCGCACTTCTGCTGCACGAGGACCCATGACAGGCAGAAGCACCCACCGCGCGAGCCTCACCGCTATCGCCACGTAGCAGATGCGTGAAGCTTTACGAGAGGGCACATCACCCCATCGGCCAGCTGTTCGGCAGTAAACACTCCCTCCCAGCCACGTTTCGCGTGTCAATAAAGCTAATGCTTCCGAGGCAACGGCGCCAGTCCATGCGAGATGACGTCGGGACGATGGTACCTTACCTGGGGTAACGGTGCGAATTGTGAGACTGGCGGACGTTTGCAACGGACAGGGTCGGATTCAGGTGAGTGCTTCCATTGATATACACCCCGAACATACGACAGTGCTTGCGCTCAGTGTTACGTACAGCTGTGTCGTTCGATAGCATGCTAGATCGGCCAAGCACGGATCGATGCCTGCGCAGTTGTGCCGGGTACTTTGCTAATACTGATTCAATGCGTGAGGTGAGTTGGAAAGCTAACAGCTACCTTACATCGCTTGTGCATGAACATGCGTCCAGCTTTGGTGGCCGTATCCCAGAGGCAGTTACACTCATCTTTGTTGCTGAGTCTGACAGTAAAAGCATGCCGAATGTCGATGTGTGAATCCAGCTCTGACGATATCTCCATGGTAGTCCTAGTTGGTTCAGAAACCATGTCTGTCGATACTACCAGGACAAATCTCCCGCGTAGACTCATCCACATCGACTGTAACTAGACTGACGACTCATGTCCGAAGAAGCCTGTGATACTGAGATCCTATGTGTCACTGCATTTGTTCCTACGTCGAAGCATGGTGGATAATACGAAACCTCGTATGAGCTTTGCATTGTTCTTATCTTTCACTACTTCTAATTCGAATGCCGAGTTGAGATAGTGCTCAACAAGTAGCAGGATACCAACTTTCGATTAGTCTGCCCTAGCATATGAACAGATCTGGTCAAGAGGTCTCATAGTATGTACACACAATGCATCACCAGGCCCATGCTACCTTAGCTATTGCTGCGAATAGTCATGAGAGGTCTGTGCGCAATATGACCTCATCCTTAACTAATCGTGCTCGCGAAGCTGTGCATAATTCCATTGAAGCTCCAGAACGTTCTCGAGCTTTACACCTTCACCACCGCCAACCACACAGCCAAACCCCAGCGCAGCAAGACATATACATCTGTCATTAATGTAACATATTGACTGCAAAACGATTCCCTCACACACTGCCACATCATGGCCTCCCAAACACCCTCTCACAACCACCTCTACGGCTCATGCGCCTGCGAGCGCAACCAATACGAGATCGCCATTCCCCAAACTCACGCGCAAAACCAGACGCACGCGCACGTCTTCTTCGACAACAGCCGCTCAAACCGTATGTACTGACCTCTAAACATTACTCTCCGATCCCGCATGCGACCGAGCAATACTAACATGCGGGATCATACAGGCCGCTCCCAAGCAGCACCTCTCACAGCTTGGCTCCGAATCCCCTTAGCCTGGTACCACAGCAACACCCAAGCATTCTTCCCGGATGAATCGCACGCCGCCATTCGACGCACATTCTACACGCCTGGCGCGCTAGCGGGCAACGGCAGCGGCAAAGACGTGCGCAAGCAGTTCTGCGGCTACTGCGGCACGCACCTGAACGCGTGGCGAGAACGCGATGGTGAAGAAGAGGAATGGATGGATGTCACGCTGGGAAGCTTGTGGAGCGAGAGTCTGAACGTGCTGGAGAAGTTGGGGTGGTTGGATGACGAGAGTAGTGAGGAGGAAGAAGGGTCGAGTGATGGACGGTTGGCGAGGCCGACGGCAGGGTCGATGAGGAATCGCGGCATGCCTTATTTTGAGGAGTTGGTGGAGGACAGTAGGCTGGGGAAAATCAAGAGGCGTCGCGGTGGGCATGTGGATGCGGATGGGCGTGAGGTGCAGTGGGAGGTTACTGAGGTTGTTGAGGGCGATGCGGTCATGGAGGGAATGGCTGAGGCGGGAAACGGCAACAAGAGACTTAAGATGGGCGATTGAAGGGATGGAGACGTGACAAGGTGGGAAATTGTTGTTGACGCGCAAAGCGCTGTTGTACGAGACCATTGAGTGAGGTCGGAAACCGCTGGAGGTATCAGTATGGAAACAACCACGGTCGTCATGGTGAGCTGTGGGAGTCGTGTTGATGCTATACTCCAGCTTCTGTGGTCATACTGTAAATTAACGATGTCGCGGAGTGCGGCTATGTATGGTATGGTACGACAGACAAATCGCGATCGACTCTATTACCTGCTAATCTGGCCACCCATTCGTTTGGTTGCACGGGTGTTGTTATCGAAACTTTGGGAAGGCAGTTGAGCTGTGCACATGGCAATCAAAGCTGACGATAGGTCGTCACTGCTTTCAGCAATTTCTGGACATATGCTTCAAAGATTGAGAATACGCATGTGATCAGGCGGGCTGTTTCTCAATGGATAAGATCATGACTTGCCTGTACAGCGTCTCACATACTAACTCAACATTCACCCGACATAACTTCGCGAGCATCAACGACAAGTAATGCAAATCATACAAGAACGAATCCAAAGCATTCTACAAAATCATCGCTCAAGCGAATCCTAGGATTTCATTCGCGCGCTCCATCACCTTTTTCTGACCAGCGCTAAGTCCAGCGGCGCTGCTCTCCCACTTCTTCAGCCCGAACGCCCTCATCCCATCCTCCGCGTCTACTCTCTCCACATCCTCCACGCCCGGGCGGTTGACGTGCTTGCTCTCGCCAACTCCACCGCCAAAGTCTGGACTGGGTGTACCCTCGAGGAACGCAGCGCGCTGACGCGCCAAGTACTCTGCGTTGCCGACGCTCAAAGGGCACGAGGGGATGTACAGGACGCTTGAATCGGTCTTGCCAGCGTGCACGGAGTCTACCGCGTGGATGCTATCGCAGTGCCAGCTGACGTAGTCGCCCGGCCTCACTCGCGGCATGTGTACCATGGTGTTTGGAAGGTCGAGGTGAGGGTGCAACGCGTGGCGAAGCTCTTGCCCGTGGCCGGGCGTGGCGCCCTGAAGCCAGGAGTTTTGGGTCGAGAGGTCTAGTTGCCAATTCGAGGCGTCGAGGTATGAGTCTGGGAACGCTTCTGTGGAGTCTTGAGGGACTTCGATTGCGTTCTTGGGCGAGAAGAACGGACGCAGCAGGAAGTATGCAGTTGCCCGGGACAGAAGCGGATTGACTAGGAGAGTGCCTTCAAATGGGCCGGTGTTGCTCATTGCGAGCCAACCTTGGAACATTCTGAACATGCTACAAGCACCGACGCCCTGGTAGAGGTCTGACGAGACGGGAAGTCGGCTGCTCGACTCCCATGGGTCGTAGGATTCCCAGTCTCCTTTCCAGATCTCGTCATAGACACGTCCTTTACCATAGCCATTTGGTTCCCATCGCTCGCACGATCCGCCGTCAACATGAGGGCCGAGAGCAAAACGTGCATCTCCTGGCAAGCGCATGCGAAGTCTGTCCGCGTAGATAGTCGGGTGGCTACCAGATACGAGCGCGTTAGGGTCTTTTGATTTCCAGAACTCCATGAGGAAACGCTGCGCTTTAATCAAGTTGGGGTGCGAGCGGGCCTTGATCTGGGCAGGAGACCAGTACAGCTCGAATACCTGAGGATTCTCTGGTGGGAACGCTTTCGTGTGCGGATTGCTCGCGATGTACTCGCGAAGCTCTTGCTTAAGTCCCAAGACTTCCTGCTCTGGCAGCACATTGCGAATGACAGCGACACCACGCTTCTTGTGCTCGGCGCGGAACTCCGGGCTCGCTGCGTCAATGTCTTTGAAGTCGATCTCTGGGATGACTTTTGATTTCTGCTCGCGGATGAGAGGGATTTCCTCGCGCAGAGAGGCAAGTAGGCGATTCCAAGATGCATGAAGAGCTTCCTCGTGGCCAGCTACGAGGCTTTGCTTGACTTCGGCAAAACGGGAATCAAGCTTTTTGAATTGCATACCTGACAGTGAGGCGAATGCATCTGAGATGTCACCTTCTCGCTTCGATTGTGTTGCTGTTGCTGCATTGCGGATAGTCTGCCTCTGTGATGTGGTCCTGCTCACACGGCGGCAGCCTGCTCTCCAGGCTGGAAGCATCTTCTTGATGCTTATGAATGGGTCGGTATATGGCAACCTATAGTCGTGGATTAAGTGCCTAACACGGGAGATCTCGGATATTGCAGGTGATGGGCAGGCAGTGTGGTCCTCTTTGGTAGTATTCGAGGTGTGGTTTTGTGATGAATAGTGTGTTGTTTGGAAAAGGATGTATTGATATCTTATGTACCAATGACAGCTTACATGACCTCGTTCCTGCTCTGCCAGAGCCTCAGAGCTCCGCCTTTGCTATCCGACAATGATTGGTATAGAAGACCTCAAGAGCGGCAAGGACGTCGGCCTTTCTGTCCAAATTGGGACTTGCCGTCAAACTCGATGTCGGCATTTGGCGGCAACTTGGAATCTTCGATGCCCGACGTTCCTCACCGTCACATGATCAAAGGAGCATGTTCGCATCGTCGGACCGAGGGCTCCACTCACCGCCCAGCCATCTCGAATGCAATGCCCCTCCTCCACGGCAGAAATGAGCCAAAGCCCCACTGCCTCCGCAGCTTTCGCTCTCGCCTATACTCAAGGCCTCCTTCTGCCAGCTCGTGATGCGGATGATAGGTCTCGCGGCGCGAGCAAGCGCGTTGGCACTTGCATGGGTGGAAGGTCGAAATGGCAGGCGAGTCGTCCCGTTTGAGGCGCCTTGATTCTCCGTGACCTGTTTGTTCTAGCCTGTAGTTGAGCCGGCAAGGTAAGGTATATACGTTTGCTTTCCCACGACCTGTTTTGCCGTTATCGAGCACTCGTTCGTGAACCTTTCTTGCACAGAGTACTTGGAGGCTTACTGGTACTCATATCCGCCGTCATGTCACAAGTCAGCTTGCCCAAGGACTTCCTCTGGGGGTTTGCTACCGCAAGGTGAGATGAAGCGATGCGCTCAATGTGGTATCAGCTGGACTGACCTCAACACAGCTACCAGATCGAAGGTGCTGCCCAGGAAGACGGTCGTGGTGACTCCATCTGGGATACCTTCTGCCGAATTCCTGGCAAGATCGCAGATGGCTCGAGCGGCGAAGTTGCCTGCGACTCCTACCACGTCTACAAAGCCGATGTAGCTCTCTTGAAGTCTCTTGGAGCCAAGGCATACCGCTTCAGTGTCTCCTGGTCGCGTGTCATTCCGCTCGGTGGCCGTGACGATCCTGTCAACGACAAAGGCCTGCAATACTATGTCGATCTGGTCGATGAGTTGCTAGCCAACGACATCCAACCTATGGTCACACTGTTCCATTGGGATCTGCCACAGGGACTACACGACAGGTACGGAGGTCTGTTGAATAAGGAGGAGTACGTCAAGGACTTCGTCAGCTACAGTAAGCTCATGTTCAAGACCTTGGGATCGAAGGTCAAGTTTTGGATCACCTACAACGAGCCTTGGTGCAGCTCTGTCCTGGGCTACAGTATTGGGCAGTTTGCACCCGGACACACCAGTGATAGGAAGAAGAGCGAGGTCGGTGACAGCAGCACAGAGCCGTGGCAGGTTGGTCACAACATCCTCATCGCCCACGGTGCGGCAGTCAAGGCGTACAGAGACGAATTCAAAGAGAAGGATGGAGGTGTGATTGGTATAACCTTGAACGGAGATTGGGTCGAGCCGTGGGACTCCGAGGAGCCCAAGGATGTTGAAGCCTGCGAGCGCAAACTGGAATTTGCCATCTCGTGGTTTGGAGACCCAGTCTACTTCGGAGAGTACCCGGCGAGCATGCGCAAGCAGTTGGGCGACAGGCTACCTCAGTTCACCGAGGAGGAGAAAGCATTGGTAAAGGGCTCGAATGACTTCTACGGAATGTATGATTTATCAATTTCCATTGTTTTGCTTTGGAGAACTAACACTTTCAGGAACCACTACTGTGCCAACTACATCAAGCACATCCCGACCGAAGCCGATCCCAATGACTTTTCCGGCAACCTCGAGCTTCTCCTCGAGGACAAGAATGGCAAGTCGATCGGTCCGGAGACACAGTCACCCTGGCTTCGTCCGTATGCTATCGGCTTCCGGAAGCTCATGAAGTGGATCTCGGATCGCTATGGTCGACCCATCATCTACGTGACTGAGAATGGCACAAGCTTGAAGGGTGAGAATGACAAGACCAAGGACGAGATTCTGGAGGACGACTTCCGCGTCAAGTATTTCCATGACTACGTTAATGCGATGGCCGAGGCGTACACCCATGACAACGTCGATGTCCGTGGCTACATGGCTTGGAGTCTTATGGAGTGAGTTTTGCTGCCCACTATCATCTTGCTTGAGTTATGAATGCTAATGTCCATGCGCAGCAACTTTGAATGGGCCGAAGGATATGAGACGCGCTTCGGTGTCACCTTCGTGGACTATGAAGGCGGTCAGAAGCGATACCCCAAGAAGAGCGCGAAAGAGATCGGAAACATATTTGATCGTCTAATTGAAAAGTGAGCCGTGTAGGCTCGACGAGCTTAGCGATCTTGGTGGCTTTTTGACTGACATCATCGAGTGTCGTGGTAAATCCGCTTTACTGCTGAGACATCCTTGTCACAGTGAAATTACAAGCACTTCTGACACACACCGCAAGAGATCCATACCGTATGCGCCTCTGTCATACCAACAATTGCAATCGAGATCTCATGGTCTCATCAGATATACATGTTGTGAAAATATATTGTTTACTCCGCATTCGGGTCGCCATAACAGCCTGCATAACAGCCTGAATAAGTGTCTGCCAAGACATGTAGGGCCCGTTTCAGGTCCCGATATCTCTTACCGAGGTGACTCCCAGTGTCTTGAAATAGACGTGTCATCATGGAAGCTGTTATCAAGGTTGGGTAAGCAGTTTCACGTCAATTTACACAGCCAGCACTAAGAAAGTAACACATTCGAGGCAGTCGTGACACTTAGGCCCTAGACCGGCAGATGGTTAACCTTCACGTCTCCGAACTCAGATCTCCGGACGTAGATCTGGACGGTGAACACATGTTCACCGACTCAAGCAAACATGACTCTCGCAGACGCGAGGGCAGGACGCAACGGCAAGGTACTATGCGCGTGATCTGTATGACACTGATGATCGACAGCACCCTAGAGGCGATCATCGTGTATGGCGCGTTTGTTAGATACAGCATGCCCGACTCCAACCCGCCGGGCTGTGAAGATGATAAGGAGTACGCAATTACAAACGCTGGTACCGATATGTATGATCGACAGATGCGAAATCCGGAGAACACGCCACATTAGGATTCCAATCGCCATGTGGGCAGACGAGGACGGGAGGCGCAGTCAGGGCATGTGGCTTGCTGGGATGTACTTCCAAAAGTACACACCGCGTTCGCAGATATGTAGGGCTCCCTTTGCACAACAATGTAGGGATGTGCGTCTTCACACCGCGCCGGAGCATTGTGGGCGAGTTTGTCCGCGAATCGACCAAGAAGGCAGCATTGCAGTTTTTTTGACTTTCTGTGTACATCAGGTCGGTAAAAAGTCTTTTTGCATGACCTAGTGACAAACATTTGAGAGCGCATGCGAGCTGCGACTACTGCAGGTACTTATGGTATAACAGCTTAGCAATGTGCACAAATTACTACGATAAGACATCCATAGTCCGAAGAATCCGAAACCGCCGCGAACGTGCCGCGACCTTGGAACTCGTCTGTGCGTTGGGAGCTGTGAGTCCGTAATCCTCTGGTCCTCCCAAGTGCGCCCGTCGTCGTGGCATAAGGTTCACGATATAAGGTTTACGGCAGACGGCACAGCAGATTGATTGGGGCTCGAGAATCTTTCGGCCGTGTACAACGGCGCACATTTTCGCCTACGCACTTGGATCATGTGCCACACTTGTCGGCAATCTCTTCGGGGTGCTCTTGCAAAGCGCCACAGCAGAGCTATTGACTAATGGTAGATCCATATCAGGATCGCATGGTCATGTCTCGTCTCATAGGCGGGCGCACTGGTGCTCGACTCGTTAGTCATGAGACAACGCTGTGTCCTCCAGTACGGAGGCACTTCATTCATACGCTTGACATCACACTCCGCGCGATCTGCAGGCACGCCGTGGAGACAACAACGCTTCTGAAAATTATGTGGAAACTGGCCGGCTCGTTGAATTGAGATTAGTCGAGTATACTCGTCGCGTTCCTGGTCTTGAATCAAGGAATGCAAGTAGGTTCAGCCTAAGCTGGGGAAAGGGTTCATGCTTTGCGTGCGAAATGCTCTATCGCGCTACTATTGCGTTACTCGAAGCCGTCAAAGTCAAGCTCCCGATGTGTCTAGCACGCCTTCGACGTGTGATGATCTGGTCCAGAAGAAAGAAGGGCTGCATCCAGCCTTGAAGTCCGTCACCCACTTCCGTACGGTGTCATGCCGGCAAAGCTGTTACATTGGCTGTGAGGTGAACATCACTTGCGTTTTTCTTTTTTCAGGTTACAAGTGTGTACTTGCTCATGGAGATGCGTGTATCTTCGCCATAATGCGATGACGATGTTTACCACCACGGTGGTAGTAGTGAACGTCATTATGAGATAGCAGTTCGACATGACTTGAGGCAGCACAGGAGAGAGCAAAACGCCTAGCGTAGATTGACGTCGGCAAGTTTGGTGCAGAAACAACGTGGCACCCCTGCCTGCCCTCCTACGAGACACTCCACTCAACTTAGAACAAAATGAAGGTCCTTCGAGAAGCATGTACATCCTGATCTCGGCAGGTACAGGCGATCTGCCAGCCGCAGAGAGGCTGGGTGTCTCAGCTTCCATCTTCCTTCGCGCAAGCTCGACCCGTCCTGTAGGCTGTGACACGACTGCGAGGCCCCACACGATGTAACGAGGCCACGGTTGCTAGAAGGGCATGTTAGATTGACAACAAAGGGGTTGGTTCGGGGGCCTTCGGTGTGTTAAAGTAACCGACGCCGAGCTATATTGAAGCTGATTGCACACAGATATGAGTGAGGGCTTTGAGGTACCGCTGCACGGAGCGATGCAATGGAAGAGGTGCGATGCCCGGGGAAACGGACATCGTGGGCGGCAGCGAAGCTTGTTGGCTGAGAAGTAAGATGATGATAATCTCGAGAGAACGTCGAGTCTAATGAAAAGCCGGTAAATCTCCGCCTATGCTCCGACCACATGTACGTAGTAGCACGTACTATAGTACAGTGCTGACGACGAAGAGCGGTCGGACACCTCACTTGGCGCACCCAAGCCGTACTCGCGTGGGTTTGCGGTGTACCTCATGGCATGTTGTTTGTCTCTTCCCTAGCGTACGGCCCACTGTCACAGGCAATGGAGGATGCATGCGCAGGAGGTGAAGTCCAGCGACGCTGCAAGAGCACTTCTCGGACGTCGGCA
>Ga0265797_10010109_pt1 | contig 12070 bp, 4 predicted proteins | sample P2T30metagenome_FD_192433 | JGI IMG/M metagenome (GOLD analysis project Ga0265797, IMG submission 192433) | Plant litter microbial communities from East Loma Ridge, Irvine, California - P2 T30 | ecosystem: Environmental > Terrestrial > Plant litter > Unclassified | place: USA: California... | reverse complement strand
TTTCTGGCTTTCCTACACCCTCCCCACAATATGCTACCTCCTCTGCCCCGTCATTCTCGTGGCAATGAAGAAGCACTATAAGCTCTCCCCACCCACGGGCTCCGTCATGGGCAAAGCCTTCAAGCTCATTGGCCTGGGTATCAAGTCTTCCCCCCGCAAAAACACATTCAAAGACGATGGTTTCTGGGACCGCATCAAGCCCAGTGCTCTCCGCGCCAGCGGCCAACCTGTGCCCGAGTGGATGACGTTTGACGACGCGTGGGTTGAGGAGGTGAAGCGCGGGCTACTTGCTTGCAAAGTGTTTTTGTGGTACCCGCTGTACTGGCTCGCGTACAACCAGGTAAGCCATGCATACTCTCTCGTTCCATCTTTCCAACACGTACAAGAAGCTAACATGCACCAAAGATGACAAACAACCTCGTCTCCCAGGCCAACACCATGAACCTAGGCTCCACACCCAACGACATTGTTTCCAAGCTCAACCCCATCTTCATCGTCATCCTGATCCCCATCATGGACTTCCTCGTCTACCCCGGCCTCCGCAAGGCCGGCATTGTGCTCTCACCTATCAAGAAGATTACGGCCGGCTTCGCCCTCTCCTCGCTCGCCATGGTCTCAGCCTGCGTAATCCAGTACTACATTTACAAAATGTCGGCCTGCGGCTCCAACATCAACAAGCTCAGCAAGACACGCAAAGACTGCAGCGCAGACATATCCGTCTGGGTCCAGGTCTTCCCCTACGGCCTCATCGGCATGTCGGAAATCATGGCCTCCATCACTAAGCTCGAGTACGCCTACACCAAAGCACCCAACAACATGAAATCCACCATCCAAGCCGTTGCCCTGTCTACCTCGGCCGTCTCGGCTGCTCTCGGCCAGGCCTTTGTCAGTCTGTCAGAGGACCCACTGCTCGTCTGGAATTACGGCTCCGTCGCTGTGGTCGCCATGTTTGGAGGCGTGGGCTTCTACCTTACCTTCCGCAAGGCGGACAAGATGGAGGATGCCATGAACAATATCAAGGAGAGCACGTACGTGGGTGGTAGGGAGGTTGCTGATGTGGAGAATGTGGATACCGTTAGTGTGAGGGATGAGAAGAAGGGGCCGTTGTGAGATGGGTTGGCCAAGTTTGTAGTATAGACTACCTATACATACATACATACACCTTGTATGGCTAGCTACGAGCTTTAGTAGTCCGCTGGCTAGATAAACAGGAACTTATGTACACATATACATAAAAACGTTCAATGCTGTAATTATAGAGAATGCCCTGCAGAAGGATAGTAAAGAGTCTTCTTCTTCTTCTTCTTTTTTCTTCTCAAAGATGCACAAACCAAACATGGCAGACTAGTAGAGTTGTATAAAAAAAACACGGCTGTGAATAATAAAGAGCGTCACATCTTTCTCTCTTTGTCGTTCACACTCTTGTACATGCCGCACATGTGTATAGACAGACAAGGATGGAGGAGAAGAAAACAAGTATATTTATACTTGAATTACAAAAATACCAGTTATATACAACACACACATGCGGATCAAGTCTCCAGCTTTATAAAGAAAAAAAGACCTCTCCACCTTCTCCCCTTCATCCAAAACCACATCAGAAAAAAAAACCCTCAATTATGTGAACCACCATATAACAAATCAAACTCCCCACATCCCCCCCCTTTTTGGAAGATACTTCCAATTCCAATCCTAATTCCAATATCTGTGTCTAAAGAGAAGAGAGAAAAAAAACACCATTGATTCCTTTATCCTGTAGACGCTAGGTATATAGCCCAAAAAGCCACGCAGTCGTTACGGTCGTTATTTGAAGTTGATGAAGAAGGTGGCATGTTGGTATACGCGGTAAAAGGGGTATGATGAGAGTATATGCAATGCGGGCGTTGTTTGCCACGTATTCCTTTGCGTCTGTGTGTGCGGTATGCGTGTAAGTAAGGAGAAAAGGGAGACGAAATGGATGAAACGGCAAGAGAGAGAGAGAAAGAGCAAAAGTGGTATCCGGGGAACAAGCAAAAAAAAAGGAAACGATGCATGAAAAGGAGCAGGGAAAAGAAAAGGCAAAAACGTTGGCCCGTAAACGAGAAGAAGGAAAAAAAGAAAATCAGCCAAACACCCAGCCAAACACCACCATCACCACACACAATTTATAACTTACTCCGACGACGCCGTCACTGAACCTGGCGTGACAGGCTCCACATAATATCTACTTCCAATGCTTCTCCTGATCTTTTCCCTCCGTTTTTCCGTTCGCCTCTCGCGAATCTTGTCTTTTACGCCCGACAGCCCAATGTACTGGACGTGGTATTTCTTCAAGCCGGGTAGACTGCGTCCCTGCCTCCACGAGCCGCGACGCCTCGACTGCTCGTACTCGATGGAAATATTATCAGAGAGAGAAGGGCTGCGGCGTAGTTCGGGGGTTGAGCGGCGTTTGCTGATGCCGCCACCGCCGTGGCGACCGAGTGCGTGCGTGGGAGCTTGGATGATGACTTTTGGTGGCGAGGAACGACCTGTTGAGCGTGTGCGTGGTTGGCGCGGGAAGTTTGGTGGGAGCGTAATTTGGTGGCGGCGTTTGTTCGTGCCGTGGCGTTCTACGCCCAGGGAGTTTCCAATGAGGAATCCACCGGAGCCGCGGATACCTCCCTTGAGTTTGTTGAGCTTGTTGGGTCGTCGGGGTGGCTCGGGCTCGGCGTCTTCAATATCACTTGTGTCGCCGCCTTCTGGGAGGCCGCCCTCTTCGCTTTCAGATTCACTGTCTGAGAAGCCGTCCCAGAAGCCGCGGGGTCGCCAGAAGGGATGGAGAGTACCGTCTGCGTCGGTTACACTGGTTGCCTGTGAGTTTTGCTGGCTGTGTCTCTGCGACTCGTTGTTCTGCCGAGTCTTATTGGTGGAAGCGCGAGCGAGAATGGGCGTAATGAGATTACCCGAGTATCTCCGTGCTCGTTGCAAGACAGATAATCTTCGTTGAGGATGTGAGTCTGATTGCTGAGGTGGCCCCGGCGGCACTGGCGCTAGTTGGTTCTCTAGCTCCTCCATCGGGGTGGGAGGGATGAACATGATCTTCGGCGGCTTTGGTGGGCTTCGGGGGTTTTGAAGAGGAATATCTACACCATGAGGCTGCGGTAGCTCAATCTGCATCGGAGGGGTGGAGGGCTCAAAGTTCAAGGTCGGCTGCGGTAGTGCTTCTTTGCAGTCGTCTACGTTACTCTCAATAGCATCAACAAAGGGCGGCGTTTGCGATATTGGTACCTCTTCACCACCTTGCGGTTGCATGTGAGTATCGGTTGTCAGCTGACGCCGCTCTTGAATCATCGAATTGCCACGAGACATTTGCTGCACAACAAGGAGGGAGTTGTTGTTGTGAGGATATATGCTCACAGCCGTCGCCTCGGTGACTTCAACTGTGTCGGAGAACTGAGAGAAGGGTGTCGATTGTGAGTATAGATGTCGGGCCATGGCATGCTCTTCCATCCGTGAAGCTGATCGCGAAGCAGACTGGTCGAAACTGACGCGGCCGGGTGTCCCTGAGGAGCAACGGCGCCACTCATGACTGCGGCGTGCCATCTCCTCACTCGACATGCGATTGTCTAATCCGGGTCTGGCTGTCATATCGGGAGATAGAGAAAAGTTGTCCCGGTGAGGAGAGGTGCGCTTTTGGTCGCGGGAGCTTGGCCTTACAAAGCGTGAGCCCTGTGGTACTTGTCGTGAACCGTTGTCCGGTGGCGCGAATTTGCTCAAATACTCTGCCGTGGTAGGATTCGGATTGTATTCACCAACGAATGGGGGCTCTTCTATGGGATCACCTGCAACAAGACGGCGGACTCGATCCATCAATTCAGGCGGTACACGACTGTCTTCAAGAGGATGGCTCGCACCCAAGAAGACATCTCGCTCAGCTGGTCCATCAATGCCCTGATCGGGAAGGTCTGGAAGCGTATTCTCAAGGCCAACGGGAAGCTTCACGTCGGGAATGACTGGTGCCTGACGTTTCGATTTGCGTGAAGTAGGCGAGGCACGACGGGGCTTTGGCGAGAGCGTGGGCGATGGTGCCCGCTGCAATCTAGGCGGTTGCTCTACTTTCGGTGGCCGAGTAGAGGGTTTCTCTTTTGGATGTGGGCTTCCTGGGGGCGAGATTTCGGAAAAGTTCCTTAGTTTCGAAGGCTGCGTCTTCCGCTTCACAGGTTCAGGCGCAGAGTTGATACGCTTGTGATAGCTACCACCAGCTCGGGCTCCAGAACTGTGCCTACTCAGCATATCGGACGCAGGCTGCAGGACATTGCGTATGGACTCTTGGTGTGCGAGTGTGTGTGCCGAGCTGTCGATGGTTCGCTGGCGTAGGGATAGGGATGGTGACATGACACGATCGGAGCCTAGAACGTTAGAGTCGGTGCTGGACCGTATGGATCTATCGCCGATGTTGGTCCTCTTATGTACCAGGCGACGGGGAGGCAGGTCGTCAAACTGGGAGACGATTGAGTTGCGGTTCGAGTTTGTGCTGCCAGGACCTAGATCTGCCGGAGAGCTGACGTCTCTTCTGTAAGCCATGTTCCTTCCAGAGTGTCTTAGCATTTGTTTTCTTCGTGGTGGGGTGGGTATGACATGGGCCGACACTACCGTCGATGCCACCGAGGCCGTCGAGAGTCGCTTGTTAGTGGAATCCCGATACTTGTCCCCAGACATGCCTCCCGGCTCCGCAGGCCAACCGATGGAGTGGGCAAAGTTTTCAATAGACGGTGTAACGGGACTGTTGTGGCTCGCCTCGACGCGTTGGCGCAGACTGGAGGCGCGTCGGGTCCGATTGCTGGGAGTAGGAGACGCGGCTTCGACGACGGTGACGGCAGGGTCGGGTATTTTGCAAGGAGAGTCGGTGGTCTGAGGTCTGCGTTTCTTTCTTATTGTTACATTGCGCATGAGGTCTGTGTTCCACTCCCGATCTGGCGTGCTGTCCACCGTCTGGGATCCCTTGTCCTCTCCCGCACCAGCCGTTGAATTCACATGGGCCGCAGCGGGCGTTGTGGGAGTAGCGGGGAAATAACGGTCCTGGCTGATGGTGGGCGTGACATCATTTTGGACGTATTCAAACGCCAGCCCAAGGCCCCTATCCTCCTCGACGGTGCTCAGACGGTCGTTTGCGGGTGTCACGCATCTGCTGTCGTCGCGGTCCGACGAGAGGGGTTCTTCGCGCGCCGTCTGGAAGGAGTCGGCTCGCGAAGATGGGTAGGTAAGCAGGTGCGGTCGTTCGAGCGTGGCGTTGGAAGCCGTCGTTCGCGGCGGGCTGGGGTCGGGCGTGGGCGGACTGCGCGCATTGACCGGGGTGCTGAGGGTCGACTTCTGGGATATGAGGGAGTTGCGGACGCTGTCCGCGAGTGGCGGCGGCTCTGGGTCTTGGATTGAATTGCCGTCCTGCGAGGCAGAGGGCGGAGTGGGTGGCAGACCGCCGCTCTCTGCTCGATTCAATGCGCCCGAGGAAGCCAAGGGCGTGCTGTCCTGGCTGCCACAGGTCGAGTTGGTCTCATCGGTAGTATCGGTAGCTTGGGTGGTATATGAGTAGTCACGCTTAAGGGGCGCTGCCGTCTTGGAGTAGGTGCGGTATTCGTCGCTGCGGCGCGGTAGGTGCTGCGACTGGCGTGCGTCGGACGAGGTCCGGAAGGATGAATCGAGCATGGCATATGGGTCGGATTGGAGTCCTGGCATGGTCGCTACTTGGGCTCAGGCTGCGAGCGCACGCTGACCGCTGGGACTGCGTGGTGCTGTGCCTGTGCCTGCGAGATGGCTATTCTTCTGGCGTTACGAAGACGCCATTACTTGCGAGCGCAAGACGATGGTGCCCTTTTTCTCTTGAATGCGACGCTGCTGTCGCCGGCTCGAAGGTCGCAGCCGTAATCCAAGGCGCATACACAATAGGCATACGCAAGGCAGCTGGCCGTGGGTGCACCGTCCAGGTTGGCGGTGATGCAGGGAGCCGTGGCCTTGCAATGCCAAGCCGTCCGTTCACGATGAGATTCGGGGACGTGGAGATGACGAGAATCCAGGGCGTCGTCGGCTCGGAAAATTCGATATAGCGGGCGCTGGCGTGAGAACCGGTTTTTTTGGCGGGCAAGAGGTGTGTGGTGTGCGAATGCGAAGCTTCCAAGTGGCGGCAGAATATTCGATTAATGCGCGCGGGCGAGGCCAGCCAGCACATGTGCCTCGATCTTGGGGGGGGGGGGCGGGCGATGATAGCGGCTTGCGGCCCAGCGGTGGATGGCTTTCCTTTTCGCTCCTGCACCCAAAACGTAGATGTTGTGCCAAAAGACGCTTTCAGTATCTTGAAACCCAGAATGTAGCAAGAAAGACGGCAATATTACACTGCAAACTGCCCTCTGCACACACCTTGGTTGGACGTGCAGCTGGCAGCGCTGATGGCAGCCAAGGCGCCCGCGTCCTCTCATTCGCCCGGCTTCAGAATTGTGCCATCGTTGCCTTCCATTCAACCCCCCATGGAAAAACGCCATGCTTTTCAGCCCTCTGCTCTCCCGAAACCCACTGCAACGAAAAAGCAGCACATATGCCGGCAGCCCACATTACATCGCGATCATGTGCATAAGCAGTGGTGCAGGTACCTCTTTGTCGGCATCACGTCTACCGACTTACTCGGCACTTGTGCTTGAGTTTGTGCATTTGAGATGTCTGTCAGACACTTCAATGTCCACAATGTCAACGCATGTGAATGACGTCATTGCATCCTTTACTGATGGCATCTCTACGTACTGTGAAAAGAATCAAAGATGAGAATTGGAAAAAAGAAATACGAATCAGACAGTTTGTACGATCAAGTTACAACAGGAGTAAATTGCTCGTTGTTGCCCGAAGAAGAAGAAGAAGAAGAAGAAGAAAACACACACAATGCACGCCATTGCAACCACCGCCTATGGCCCCATCACCAACCTCCAAACCATTGACATCCCCAAGCCCGCCAGCCCAAAAGGCCACGACATACTCGTCCGCATAAAAGCCTGCTCCGTCAACCCGGTCGACACCAAAGTGCGAGCAGGCACCTACGACGACTACCCAGACTACTACGCCCGCAGTCCGCCGCCGCCGCAAATCCTCGGCTTCGACGCCGCGGGCATAATCGAAAGCGTAGGCCCCAACGCCAGCTCCTCCTTCCAACCCGGCGATGAAGTCTACTACGCCGGCTCGCCCATCCGCCAAGGAAGCAACGCCGAATACCAGCTCGTCGACGCGCGCGCCGCAGCCCTGAAGCCGAAGCGTCTAGACTGGGGCCAAGCGGCCGCCATGCCCCTGACGTGGATCACAGCCTACGAAGCGCTCGTCGAGCGCATGCAGATTCGCCAGGGCGAAAACGCCGGCATCCTCATCATCAACGGCGCAGGCGGCGTCGGCAGCGTGGCAAGCCAGATTGCACGTCGGGTGCTCAACCTGCCCGTCGTCGTCACCACGGCGTCGCGGGACGAGACGGTCGACTTTTCAAAGCGCATAGGTGGTGCCACGCACACTGTAAACCACCACTGCGAAGACCTTGCCGCAGAGGTGCAGAAGCTAAAGCTCAACGTACCCATCAAATACGTCTTCATCACTCACACGCCTACGTCGGCTTACCTTGCCCCTGCAGCCAAGATATGCGCTCCGTTTGGCAAGGTCTGCTCCATTGTGCAGGACAGGGAGATGCCCATGTATGGAACAGAGTTCATGGCCAAGAGCCTCACTTTTGTGTGGGCTTTGCTGGGCACGAAACCTTACTATGGAGTTGATGTAGAGAGCCATGGCGAGATTCTCAGCGACTTGGCTAGGCTGGTGGATGACGGCACCGTCACGTGTCACTGCATGCAAAAGTTGAAGCTTGATGAGCAAGGGCTGAGGAAAGCGCATGAGATTATTCAAGGCGGCAAGGCTATTGGCAAAGTCGCTTTGGAGTTTTGATCTTGGAAACAATGGGCATGGACATGGTGTTTTGATGAGAAAGAGAGAAAGAGAGAGAGAGAGAGAGAGAGAGAGAGAGAGAGGATGCGCCTGTGCCAGAGAAAGGATCCGGTAATCAAATAATCAAAAGGGAATGAACATCATGGAGATAGAAAAAAAACAAGACAAGGAAGATTATGTATTTCAAATCTCCCCACATGGAGGTATTTGTAATTGTACCAGCAAAGGCAGAATTGTTCCCTTTGAATTCATTCCATTCACACCTCCTTATCCAGATGCGCTGCCCTTGTCCTGCAATGCGAATCCCATCAGCAAAACATACCCAGCAAACAATCTAGTTGGCGAGATGGTAAAAGAAAAAAAAAGAAGCCGAACCCGATGATGGTGATATTTCCCTTCCTGTAGTTCAAAAAAACCAGAACAGAACAGAACAGAACAGAGCAGCAAAACAAAAGTACATATAAAAAACAGGTACCTGATCTTTACAATGGGGGTGATATCAAATGTTTGTCCGCAAAAGCAAAAGGCTAAAATTCCAGAGTGCCTCCTTGGCGCCGAATTAGAAAAAAGTGCGAGTCTCCTTGATGATCAAGGGTCCGGCATGGGATAATCGAGCGAAAATGTAGTCCAGAAGGGGAAGAAGAAGAGACGAGCAGTGTCCCTCGTGGGTGGATGACAAAGGAAAGAGGTTGGACGATGACGATGGTAACGTGTAAAGTATAGTCCATCCAGATGACCATACGGTGTAGAAAGACGAAACAAGGCTATTATCCAAGCTATCCCGAGCTATTCAGAGAACTGAGTAAATTACGCATGTCAGTCATTGTGGGCCTAGATTTTGCGTCGGACGGTGAATTTGCGCTCCATGACCGCAGCAGGTAGCGCCTCAGCGAAGCGATCGCGTGCTAAACAAAAAACAGTTAGCTTCTCATGCCATGAACAAATTTCCAAATCAAATAGTCGAAAAAGAAAGGGAAAAATAAACTCACTCTCAGCAGAGTCAAACATGATAAGAATATCATCATGTTCACCAGGATACTCAATCTCGTCCAGACAAACAAACCGCCGCTTCGTCCCCGACCAGCCTGTCAGTCTACCTTCGGCCTTTTGAATCTTGCCTTCGCCACGGCGTTCATCTACGGGGAGTGCAAATTTTGCATCGACGAGCTTGAGGCCAAACTTGCCACCTTTGTCCGTTTTTTCAAACGTGTCCATGGTGCGGAGTTGGAAGTTCATGGCATCGGCGTGAGAAAAGTCTTCGAAGAAGGCGAGCAACTGGATGATGTTGTCTTGTTCGACGATTTGAAGACGGAGTCGGTTGGCTGTCCATTGCTTGTAAATGGGAACGACCATTCGTCGGCGGGAGATTGAAAAGGTGGAAGCGAGGCTGGGAGTTGTTAGTAATTCAATTCTATAAGAACACCACGAATATCGTACCCATCGAACTTGACATTGAAGCCAGTGACAGCAAGTTGGAAGGTGTGTAGATCCTGGTACGAGTTAAAGGTCAATCGGCGTATCGTAGTTGCGCTTGTAAGCGTCTTGAGGAGTTCTGCTAGCGCGTCCGGCACATTTGGCTCGGTGCGGCTGGCGTCGACTGCGACCGAAAAATCCTGCTGGGCTTCGCGAAGTAAGGTGAGCTCAGGCGAGCCATCGACTGGAAGACGAACCAAGAGTTCACCGGGACCTAGTAAATATCAGTTTCTCCATTTTGTCTTGCGAAACCGGGGACAGCTTACCCAAGTTCATACGGTCAGAAATAATACCAGCGGTATGTCTACACATGATTCGCAAACTCTCGCTCATGACTGTAGGGGCGGATTCCAGTCCTGCGGCTTCAGGGTCTTGGTTCACAACCTTGGCTTCCACCCACTGTAGCCTCTCTAGCACACGACTACCTTGTTGACTGAAGCCCTCTGCCTGGTCGGCACTTTCAATGTGATAGGCCTTGAGAGCCACTTGCGCAAACGTGGTTTCGCCGTCAGCAACGTTCATCGAGGTAAAAGTACCGAAGATGTCGTTGCGCTCCCTGCTATCATGGAAGACAAAGTAGGCTGTGCACGTCCTCAACTTCTTGTCGGGGCCCTCTTCGCGGAAGCGTAGCCTCAGCGCTGGGGCTTGATCCGGCTCGGTGACATACTCAAAGTTCATTGGCTCATTCTTCGTTCCGAATTCATGGTTGATGACGCTGACTTGCTTGATGTGCTGTGGGGTAACAAGGACCATCCGGTAGCCTCGGTGAAGTTTTCGCTTGCCAGTGCCTTCACTGCTGCGTTCTATCCTTTGGAAGACAAAAAGCTTGCAATCCTTGACGCGATCAGGTGCGAAAGCGCCTGGGCTTGCGGGATCCCTATAACTGGCTTCTCGGAGATATATCTTCGAAGCAAAGCGCTCGTCCTTTCGTTCTCGTATGTCCGACTCCACGCGGTTTGTGTGATTGATAATGGACCAGAGACTCCGGAAGTCAACTTCGTGTAGGGCAAGAGTAAGAACGAATCCATGGCGTAGCTGCACTGTTATCTGTTGAGACTGCTGTTTCCAGCTGACGTCTTTCCAGCCTATGGCCGAACCTGAACCAACCTGGACATTAATCAGGCTGTTTTGACTGCAGATGGAGAGCTTGACTTGATATTCGTTCTTGGATCGCAATACAGACATGACTGCATTCATAGGGACACGGTCTGTGCTGGGGTCGTCGGTCGATAGCGATACTTTCACAAACATTCTAAAGTAACAGAAATCGTTCTTCGTATCGGCGAGGGGTATGCACTGTGAAAGGCTAAATTGTGGCTGACCGCCCTGAGAAGGCTCTCCAAGAACGCTGGCGGCATCGCCAGGGAAAGTTGGGTATTCTTCCCATATCGACTGGTCTTGTCCTTGGATCAGCGCCTGTGTCGGGGGCATGCTCTGGTGCTTCTTCATCGATCCCACGAGCAGCTTCATATAATGACTCAAGGCGTTCTGGATGTCGTAGGCTTCCGCAGCGGCAGCATCTCCGGCTTGTCTTGCGAGATCAACTTGTGAATTGGGTGTCGCGTCACCATAGCTTTGCAAGCCTGGGTGGTTTGGTAGGACTTCGGTGATGATCCACCACACCTTTGCCAAATCAACATGGGGCTGAGCCAATCGCTCTTGTGGCGGTTCGCCGTTCCTGGGCTGACTTCTGATCATGTTCTCCATTCCAGTGCGTCCCTTCAAGAACCACCAAGTGGCAACCCGGAGCCACTGCATGGGCGAGTGGCAATAGATGTTGCCTCCAAGCTGAGCGGTTAGTTGGAAAATGCCTCGCATGTGTGTGACACGTTCAGCGAAATCCTCATACGCTAGTTCGTTCAGCGACTTCATGTCGGAGCGAGCAAGAGACGTTGGAGGCTTCATGCTCGCCCCAGAGGCATTCCGCGACGGCAATTCACTCCCCATTGGCCCTGAGATTGCGCGTATTTGTGGATTCGCTGAAGATGGAGGCTGTGCAGCTTCGAAGAATAATTCTTGCTGTGTAAGCTGAGGTGGTGTTGGAGGATTAGAGCCAATGTCCACTGGCTGAAACGTAGGCTCGGTTGTAGTAGACGTCATTTGTTGCAGTCCTGCATTAGAGAAGGGTTCCGATCGCACTGGGGGTGAGGTGCGTGGTTGTGACATTGGAGAAAACGGAGCATACTGCGATGATGCCACCGATGGCGAGCGCGGCTCGGGTTCAGTTTGGATGCTGTGGCCCATGGGCCTTCTTCCTTGGGTGGCTCTCGATCTATGGGGGTCGTCAGAGTCGATTGGACGCGGAGATGCCCGCGACTCGGCTTGCGAGTTCTCCTGGAGCGCTCTTGCCGTCACTGGGGTGCGGTAGGACGAAGGCGGGGTACCAGCCATGGACGGTTGTGAGCTCGACTCGGAATCCCGCCTTTCGTTCTCGGCTGCCCGTTGCGCGGCTTCGTGTAGTGTCCTGCCCTCTTCTGATCGCATTCTTTGCTTGACTCGCGCCGCAAACGAGTTGGGACCGTCCTCTTCCTGCTCGGCCAGCCTCTGTTCTGGCAAATGTGGTACCGAGGGTATCGGGTGCACGGGCTCAGGGCTCTCATCGTCGCCTAGCACGCTGAAGCCAGTCTGCGTGCGCTTGAGCGGTTGTGGTTGGAAGTTGTTGTCCTCCTCTTGGATT
>Ga0265797_10010108_pt1 | contig 12072 bp, 14 predicted proteins | sample P2T30metagenome_FD_192433 | JGI IMG/M metagenome (GOLD analysis project Ga0265797, IMG submission 192433) | Plant litter microbial communities from East Loma Ridge, Irvine, California - P2 T30 | ecosystem: Environmental > Terrestrial > Plant litter > Unclassified | place: USA: California... | reverse complement strand
ATCGGTAGGCCGATCAATTCTGCGTGCGTTTCAGGCACAGTGGGCAGTCCTGCTATTGTCGAGCTTTGTGGAGAAGAATGAGTTGCAGTCGCAGTATGGCAGACGCGAGAGGCGGACGAGGCTGCACACACTACACATTCCATACTACACGCCACACACTACATTACAGCCAACATGGCAGCTGCCCCTCCAATGTAAAGGAAGACACGGCCACCATGTCGTTGACCGAGTCTGGCCTTGCAGCTGCGTCATGCACGTGCTGGTCCAAGTATTCACTTAGTATGGCACGCGTGTGTCACCCGAGCCGTTAGCGCATCCTCTCCACCATGCCATGCTCGCCATGCTCGCCTTGCTCACCACCCACTGCGTGCTGCAAAATCGCCATCGCACACGTCTTGGCCTGCGGGTCCTTTTTTTTTCTTGTCAGAGAACATCACCATCTACCCTCTGCTGTTCCAACACATGCACCCACCCTCCGATGCCCACGCCGCCATCTGCTTGGACACGATGTCGCACACTTTCTGTCATGCTTCTTTGCTAAGAATAACGTGTGCTAAGAAAAGATGAAGCAATTCATGTGAATAGGTAATGTCTAAGCCGTTTCGTTCAATCGCTCAACGCCGCCGCTATGCAATGCCATGGTCCCAAGCACACCACACCACCGACCATTACACCAGTGTAAACACCATCCATAAACCCCCCCATCCCAATCCATCGTAGTCTGGCCCTTCCAGCCCGCAATCAACCTAGTGTCAGTCGGGTTGATGCCGGCTGCAAACGTTTCCACTCATTCCAGACGTTTATGCAACAGTCTTCGCCTCGTCAACCCCCAACGCCCCCTGGCTAGGTTTCTACCCACTTACCAATCCGATGCCTAGCTTCCTTCTTATTGATCGACAGGACCTGCTCCCGCGCATCTAGTTCCCCATAAGCGCATGAAATCCTTCTTCATCGGCCATTCCCAGTTTGCCTCTTCACGAACGACCCCTAGCTACGCCTCCGCTGTGTGAAACTCCTCCTTATCGACTCTCCCCATGCAGAGTTGTCGAGCACTTCCAAAACATCTGCCGCACTAACTGCGCTATTTGCACGGCTGCGATTATCCGCCTGCCCGCCGCTGTCAACCTCGAGTGGACTGGGCGGCCGACTAAGTGCCGACGCAAATTGCCAGTCTTGCTCGCCTGACAATGAAAAGGGCGATGGTTGAAGACTTCCCCGCGTAGGAGACCCTGTCGGTGTTTGTTGAATCGAGTTTGTTCTGCTCCTGCCCTGCTCCAGAGAAGTCCGTGGCGAAGGGATATAGAGATCCTGGGGCGAGAAAAGCGGGCTGCCCATTGCAGGAGATTGGCCCCGTTTGACATTGGTGATGTCTTCGTCGTCGATGAAGATCTCGGGAACCGTAAACTGCGGGACGGTTGCCATGCGCCCTTGTTTCTTGAGATCCATGGCTTGACGGAAACGTCGTGCCCAGTACAGTGTATCGAAGAAGCCCACGACCACGTTGCGCCGAACGGCTTCTTCGACACGTTGCAGGCGAGCTCTGCGTCTCAGGAACTCTTCAAGCCTATGATGGTGTTAGTGAAACTAATGCTTGCCTTGATATGCACTACACACCTCAAGCTCTTGTTGTCATTGATGACCTTGTAGTGAGCCAAGATCATCAGCAGTGAAGAGAACTGGATACCCCTGTCCGGGTCACTTGACACAACCACCTCCTCATAGAACCTGTTCATGCGTGCTCGTCTGCGACGAATCTCGCCAATCGGTAGTTGCGACAGGCGACGATTGAGTTTATCAATGTCAATCTCCTTGGTTGGTTCGCGGCCTGACACTGGCAGGTTGGATTCCCTTCGCGATGTTACGGAGCACTCTTCAATCAGCGAACCAATGGTGAAGTCACCATCGTAGATACGCATCTCGAAAATACCAGAGAGTTCACCTAGGAGCCGCGGGAAAACATCCCTCGAGATGTAGCCAGACCCATTGGGGTCAAACTCTGCCCAAGCTTGTTTGAAACGACGGATCTCTTCTCGGCTGATGACAGACAGTCCACTGCTTCGTTGGTACACGTAACTGAAACTCTCGTAGATCAACGAGACAAACAAGTTGACAAAGATGTACATGCTCAGAATGTTCCACGTGATGAAGAGTGCCCGTGCCCACTCGGGACTGCCACAGTCGCTGTTGAAGTACCTGTCTCCTATCGTGCAGTAAGGTTTGTCGACGTTGGCAAAGTCCTCCATGAATTGATTCCACCCTTCACCGCCACTCATCGTAAATAAGAAGATGAGCGCTTTGGGTACCGTTCGGAAATTGATATTGTCGGTTTCGTTGGCTCCGAATCGGGTGAGGCCAAAGGTTTGTGTGAGCGCGATGGCGTACACCAGGAACAGAACAAACCACGTAGCAAGGAGATTGGCAATGGCTGCTAAACTTGCTGCTGCAGTCTTGAATAGCTGGTCGAGCTGGTTGTTCCGTGGAATGAGGAGGAAAGCGATCGAGACGAGGCAGAGCTTGTGAAGCTGGACAAAGACTCGTACATTCGCCTTCGACAACACAAGAATAGATGTCACAAAGGTTCCCGTCACGGCAAAGATCGAGAACATGTCCCAGGCGCTTTTCCGGAACCGATGCCAGGAGAGGCCGATGATCCGAATAACCACATTCGCAATAAACGTTATGGTAAGCGCAAGGAATATGTAGTCTAGGCATGTTAGTGGCAACCTCGAATAGTTTTTGGGTTACGTACCTCGGGCAGTCTCCCATGGACCATAGCCTGGGTACCATTCCATGCAAAGTAGCACGAGATGTAGTATCAATACACCCGTGATGAATTTATGCCAATATCCGGTTTTGGTAACAGCTCTTCGATAACACCACTCTTCCCAACTTTCCCTCTGCTTGGTAGATGATGGTCGCTTTGACGGTGAGACTTGGCGAAGAAGCTTCCGCAGCTCTAGCCATGAACGCTGGTCTGTCGTAAGGAAGGCGACCCCCGTCTGTTCCGTGTAGTTGCGCATGAAGACAGAAACAAACAGGGTAAGCACGAAGACCGCGCCGAGCAAATTGAAGATGATGAAGTAAACAGCGTTGCCAAGTGATTGTCTGGGCTCAGGCTGCGTGAACACCCCAGTGATGCTCATTGCAGACCACATACAGTCTGTCCAGCCTTCTTGGGAGACAATCTGGAACAAGATGAAGAGAGAATCTCCAAAATTGTCGAAGTCGTAGTAAGGATTGGCAACTTGGCGTGGGGCCAGCACATTCCAGTTGAAAGGGGTGCTGTCGTACTCCCCCACACAATTGCTGAGATCGGCACCTGCAGGATAGCTACCGTCATTGCAGGTCTTTAGCTGGCCAACGAAGAGATTCAATCCGTAGATGGCAAATGGAATCAGCAAACTCAGTGAAACGAATGCAGCCTAAGCATGATGAGCAGCCGTCTTAGTTACCAAATCAAGGGTGTACTTACAGAAAATAGTTTCCACCATCCGCGGACGATGAGCGAGTGGAAGTGGTCACGTGCACTGTCGCTGATATTGAGCAATCGAAGAGCTCTCAACGCCTTGAAGGCGCCTACAGTCCGAGTAACTTGACCCTCGTTCATGAAGGATGTACCAACATTGACCCACAGTGTGATTAATACAACACCGTCAATAAACCCCCAAGAGCCGCGGAAGTAGGCGTTCGGTGTCCAGAAGAAGCCATCGGCAATAACCTTGATCAGTGCCTCAATGGTGAAGAGAATGGCAAACCCCATGTCTACCCATACAAACCAGTTCTTCACACTAAACTCGTGGGTCATGAAGTACTGTCGCTGATACAGTGGCGTAGTAATGCATGCCAATAGTACCATGGCAATGATTGCCGCGTAGATGAATGCCGAGAATGCGTACCAGATAGGAACGGACGGCGCAACTCCTTCAATGCGGTCACCACCCCGGCCGGGGCCTACAATGCGCTGGCATAGCTTGCGTATCGGATTGTGGACCCTGAACACAAAAAGAGAGACGTTGTAGTTGGGATGGTTTCGAAGGTATTCCCGTTGAGCCTTCTTTCGTCTTTCCGTAGCTGAAACCACTTCTTTCGCCATTCTTCTAGGATCCAGATCTTCATACGCACGGCCAAAATCCAAGGGAGCATAGAAAGGATTCGGTTCTCGGTGGACGATCCGGCGCAAAAAGCGTTGCCACCAGGTAGACATGAGGCCAGATCCCACTACGGTCTTGGCCGGGTGGATGCCCGGTCGAGGATCTTCTTCTGTTGGGCTGTCGTTGGCATTGCCCTCGTCGAGAAAGTCACGGACAACCGCGTCTTTGAGTAGCATTTCTGTGGCTGCATGGCCGTAGTCAAGTGGATCCCTACGACGTGCTTGTCCGAGTTTGAAGATAGAAGACAAAGACAGATTGCCAGTGGACGACGTAAGACCATCCTCCTTTTGCTGAAGAAATGCTTTGACTTGTTGTAGACGCTTCTCATCTTCGGAAACATCAAAGTTCTCCTGGATGACAGCAATAAACATGTTCAAGACAATGACTGTCGGGAGATTAGCCCATGATTATTACGCAGAAATACGAAAAATGAAGACTTACGGTTAGCGAAGATGAACCACATGATGCAAAAAGATGCTCCTATCCAGGCTGTACCGAAGTCTTTCTGGGCACTGGTAACGTTATATAGAATAGTAGTCCAGTTCTCGCTAGAAAAGATTTGGTACATGCCCAAGAAGGAGTTGTAAATGTTGAAGAATGGGACACGAATATCCTCTCCATCCTCTTGCTCTGGAATCTCTCCCCGAAAGAGCTGAGAAGCAAATATGGAGGCCAGGAATGTCAGCAGGAACACGAAGAGAATCAGATTCAGTAAACCGCCTGCGTTGCCGAATACTATCATCTAAAATATATTTGTCAGTCGAATCACTTAATAGTGTGGTGAATAGCACTTACAATGAGTTCTCTTGTCATCGGGACGGCCAAAACAACACGGTAAACCCGAATGATTTGGAAGATTGACAACCAAGCGTAGGCCTTTCCATTGTGTGCCTCTTTGATAGCTGGAATTTGTATGATGGCGGTGATAATGGCAAGCGCAAGATCGGTAATGTTGCGCTTGCTCCTGAAGAAGTGTCTCCAATCGACAACAAGCCGTATAATGATCTCCACAAACAATATGAGAGTAACTATGCTCTCTGCTGAGTTGATGAAGAATCGGCGGAACTGGCTCATGTTCGAACTTCTCATCATCTGAGAAACGAGCCCGAAGGATATCACAGACACCCATAGCCATAATGTCTTGTCATACCAGCGTTTAAGGCTGCTCACGCGTTGTTTTTCTCCGCTGTCCTCCATGTCCTCTTCCTTGATCTCTTCTCCAGTAAATGCACTTGTCTTACTTTCTTCGCGGATGATTTGAAAGGAGGAAGTGATGACCGCGATTAGAAGGGATATAAGCCACAAACTCAAGACCAGGATTCCTACAATGAAGAAGATGGAGCTGACCAAGTAGTCGGTGTCCGCGACAGTGTAAAGCAAGCTGGACCAGGTGTTGGATGACATGATGACAAAAACCAGCTCAAGAGACTGGAGAATGTTGTCAAAGCTTTGCGTATCGCTGTTCGGGTTAGTGCTCTCAACACAGAGCGAACCTTTTGGGCAAAGAAAGCCTTTACCCTCCTCTGGACCTGGTGGCATGCCTGGACCGGGTATATACCCTGTGGGGTGGATACCAGGGATGTTTTGTAAGTGCCCGCCACAGAATTGTTCAGAGTTGGTAAAGTTTGCTATTCCTTCGGGATCTTGCCATACACAGGTCCTCCTGAGACTAGACTTGAAGATCTGAACTCCGACGATAGAGAATAGAAGCCAGAAGAAGCCAATGAGAAACGCGACATTGACCAGCAAAGGCGCAGCCTTTTTCATACTCCGAAGGATAACCTAAAGAAAGCGTTAGTATGGAAATAGGCATAGGAGAATCTGGACTTACAGAGGTACCGCTGGTGAGATTCAAGAGACGAATGATTCGCAGACAGCTCAGCATCTCGAAAACGAGAATGACGCGGCTATTCGAACTATCTCGCATACCTAGAGCAAAAGCGACCCAGTATGAGACTACGGCAACGAAATCGGTTCGATTGAAGGAATGCCTGAGATAGGCTCTATGTGCCAAGCGAGCCCGCTGCAGTTGCCGTGGATCATTTGTGGTGAAATCTGGATTCATTTGCGCGGTGGTCAAGGTTCGCATAACTGATGGCTGCTGTTGAACTGGGTCAGTGTTGCTGCCGCTTTTCCTTTGTGAAGGTTGTCGCTGCAGGCCACCAAACAGCTGGTTTGCTTTGCTTTTGAGAGCTTCCCGTAGGCCCACCTGTCGATTGATAGTACTATATTCGACAGGGTTGATTATGAAGCCAGAGACGATGATGCGAACAATGACCTCTAATGTATACACGGTGAAAAGACCTAGTAGGGCGTAGTCAATGGCACTGAATGTATTGATTGTCTTGCTCCGTCCGGGATCGTACGTGGCCGTTGTACGCGCATCAACAGCTAGTAGGATCGTTTGAACGATGATTAGCATGAGAAGAAAGGGCTCGGTGACAGGATGTACGAGGAGATCGCATAGTTTGATCCTCAGCTTGCTATCAGCAGGAAAGATGCCCAAACTTTTCCCTCGCAAGGGATTTGGCGGGCGCTGCCATAGCGCATTTGGTCTATTCTGATAAACCACAGGCGAGGGCGGCTTCTCGGTTGGTGTGGATGGAGCAGGCGAAGTAGGGCCATCGGTGGCATATTCGGGAAGTGTTGGAAAGGAAGGTGGTGCGGTTAGACGTGCACGGTGTACAGTCGATTTTCTTCGGATAGTTCTCTCGGCGACTTGAGAATCGTTGCTGACGTTGACGACACGCTGGGATATATTCCGCATAATGGTCCCAGCCCGGTGCAGAGGCGATTCAAACTGGCCAGGCGACAAAGATCGATTCCTTCCCTTTGAGTCTCTCAGATTGCCAGTCGCAGCCTCGACCTGGCCGATATCGTCGCCAAGGCGAGGCCCTGATGAGGCATGTCCCGGACTGAGAAAGCGCACACTCTGGAAACTCGATCGGTCCTGCTGCTCAATGGGTGTAGAAGGAACAGTGGCCCCGCTCATGGGTTGGAGGTGTTGCGGGTCTGTTAGGCGGGCCGTGTCATCGTAGGTGGGGGAGAAGTAACCATGGTCTTCCGAGGTTACTCTGTCAGCATAGGGTTCAAGAGGGTGCTCGTGCCCAAGCTCGTATGGCGTGTACGAAAGTTGCGAGGAGCCTGGGGTTGGTATCGGTGGCGATGTCTCGCCCTGGAAATCCATGCTCATGCCAAAGCCTATAGCAGCCTGGAATGCGCCTGCATCCAAGGGCGAGCCCGCATCCTCTTCCACGTTCCGGATGCCACTGCCCACCGGGGGAACATTGGTGTTTATCTGCGGGGGATGTGTGTGTCGCGTGGGGCTGGGCGACACCTCTGCGATGGGAGAGTACTGCGGGTCTCGAAAGTGTCCTCCTGTCGCCATGGCGCCTGTTTGTCTGAGCAGATTGCGGCCGCGGTGGCTGAGGGTCCGCCTATGCTGCGGCGCATCCTGGTCGAGTTCGTCCGGCGGGCGATTGAGGTCTTGCAGAGGTATTGACTGGTGGCTCTGGCTTCGGCCGTGATTGGCATCTTGGTAGGACATCGGGACGTCCTGCGTGTGAGTGCGTGTGCGTGTGCGGCGCTCAACTCAGCATCCAACCCAACTCTTCGTTATCGCGCGTCCATGCAAGGTTGAGATCAAAGACAAGCGGGTGTCGGAGCGGGCAAGTGCGAGGCGGACAGCGGCTATGGGATGGGTACGCTCAGCGCAGGGATCCAAGGGCGCGTCGTGTATTTTAGGAAAGCGATTGTTCATGAAGAAGTGAGGAAGAGTGGAACGGCGTTGGATGCGCGCACCCACAGTGCTCAGAAGCCACATTAAACCGGGGTCCGCCCCGGTCAGAGAGACGAGAGAGGGCACACGAAGACGGTTAGGCTAGGGCTGAACTCCGCAGAGGTCCAGGAACCGATTGAATTATATTTAGTTGCATGTCGTGCATGTGCTATCGAACTAGCTACTCCAAGCCTATGACGAACACCCTCTCGCTGCTCAGTACACGGCTGGCATTGCCCGTCAGTCGCGTCCCTGTCGATGATACAGCACCGAAGAACCAAAACAGCCAGCCATACGAGATCCGAAACGCAGCTGACGGCTTACTGCGCAATCTGCAAAAGCCCCTTGCGCCACTCGAGCCACTTTTGCCTGAGCCACAGTGTGGAGAGGTATGGCGCGTGCGTGCTTACAGGCTTGCGTGGCTTGAGGCTTGCGCGACGGACATGTCCGGACACACAAAACACGCTCTGCTCACGCTGTATAGTCACCAACATTTTTATTGACACATGCCTTGTGCTTGTGTGTTTGCTCAAGTAGTAGCTGTGGCATGGGTGGAATTCGGACTCGGCCCACCTGCTCTGGATTTTTGTTTTTGTTTCATACTGCGCGTTCATCTCTCGGTAGACGTACACATGTCCAGCAGACGTCGTCGCTAGAAGCCACTCTATCCTCATGGTGATGCTTTTATAGGCAAAGATATATAGCAATACATGTAATAAGCAAGTGCAACCATTTTCGTGCCTCTACCATTAGCTTGCGGACCCCTTTCAAGAATGTACTTGCATGTGTAGACTTACCCCTTTAGGCCATCCCAGATATCCCGCGGGAGAGCCACAATTTGGACGCGACATGTGGATCTCCTACTTACATTCACCACATCATCGCCTCGCCCACAATCCAACCCGCGACCACGATATCCCGTATCACCATCTCAACACACAGATAATCCCCTCCCAACACGTCGACGTTGCCCCACAAACACCGCACCTCGCTCACACGCGTCGCCGCACGCGAGGCATCGCAGCCATGCCGTCTCGAAAGCGCGCCGCCGATGAAATGGAGACGGAGGCACCCGTCTCGGAACCAAGCACACTGCAGAGGTTGCGCAACATGTGGGAGTTTGCGAATCTAGCCCAGTACATCAGTCTGTTCGGCGAGGCTGTCAAGATCGACAAGGACCTAGACATCGAGGCATGTGCAAGTTGCGCCCAGCCTCACAAGAGCTGCGCATACACACTCTAGATGGAATTTCAGCTCATACGTATTTAGGAATTGGAGTCCGAATGCCTCAAGCCCCAGCCGTCGGAGAAACTTGCGCAGATTGGCCTAGCGCTGCTGAAGCATGTGTCGTCACACAAGGGCTTGACGTACGTCTTTGCAATTGCGCATGCTGCATAGTCGCTAATGTCAGGTTAGGCTCGAGATATTCGATGAATACGCCCGCCGTCAGTATGTCGCGAAAGCGCCCACTCGAAACCCCTTTGGTGAAGAAGAGGAGCCCGCCAAATTCCATGACCTCGACGTCTTCACCAAGATACGCGTACTACAACAGCTGTCTGTGTGGACATTGAACAACCCAAATTCGATCAGGGAAAGGATGGCGGCAACAGATAGCGAGCAGGCGCTTTGGGTGGGTAGCGTGTTGAATGATCATTGGCAATAGCTGACAGTGTGCTATAGCGTATGGAGCCTACAGGTTGGGACTCACAGGAGAGATCGCTCTTCGTCTTGGACGACAACCGCATGTATCGACTTACGGATCCTCCCCCGCCACCAGAGCCAGTCAAAGGGAAACCGAAGGCGAAGGCCAAGTCGAAGAAATCAAAGGGATCACGATCGAGTAAGCGGCAAAAGGTTTCCACTCCCGAGCCAGAGGAGCCCGTTGAGGAAGAGCAGGCGACAGCTGAACAACAATCCCAGGAGGCTGACAACGGTCTGGGGGGCAAAAAGTGGGAATGCATCTGCATCACTTTGGAAGACTACCAGCAATACATGAATAATATCCGGAAGAGTCGCGATCCAAATGAGAAGGTCCTACTCAAACGCCTTCAGGAAGACGTCATTCCTGTATTGCAAAGTCAGGCTGAAGAACAGGCAAGGAAGCAGGCTCGCAAGATGAAGGAGCTGGAGAACATGCAGAAGCTAGCCATGGCGAAGCGCTCATCTCGTATTTCCTCGCGCCTTGAGAAGCAAAAGGAGGTTGAGGAGGCGGAGGCGGCTGAACGGAGGAGACAAGAGGAGCTTGCAATGGCCAAAGCGGAGCAAGAAAGACAGAAAAAACTGGAGGAAGCACACGATTCCCGCAGGATGACGCGCGAGCAGCGGCTCAAGGAGCGCGAGACGGCCAAGATACTCAAGGAAGAGGAGCTGCGCAGACTGCAAGAGAACGAACAAAAACTAGCCTCGAACAATGCCAGACTGTCAGAGCGACACTTGAAGGCTATGATGAAGAAACACGAAAGTGATCTCAAGAGACTGAATGAAGAGGAAGATTGGTTTTTCGACTGTGAAAAGTGCGGCACATATGGCTCCAATTTGGTATGTGGACTTGGTCAATCATCTATACTTCCACTAACCTACTCAGAATGACAACACGCCTCAGATATCATGCGAGAAGTGCAATGTCTGGCAACATATGAAGTGCCACGGTATCACAGAAGAACAGGCTGAAGACTCAAAATTCGTATTCGTCTGTACTTCCTGCAAACGCAAGGAGGCAGAAGCAGATCAGCAAAAACTTCCGTCTTTGAAGTTACGGATAACATCGCAGTCGCCGTCTTCTAACAACCCAATACAAGAGAACGGCGCAGGGCCCTCTATACCGGTGCGCCGGCCTGATCAGGTACACATACCAGCATATCAACCGTCTACACACTCGGCTCAGCCATGGGTTGATGGCCCAAGTCTATCCCCACGCGGCCAAGCTCTTGGACCACCTGGCATTCAAAGATCGGAGGCGGCGTACGGATCACCAACAAAAGGCGCACACGGCGCGAACGGCAGCATGTCGTCGCCAATACGAACTCGCACGATGTCTCCGAGCCAAAATCCTAGGAACAGCTACCCTACATCATCACCCCCACCGTACAACCTAGAGCGGATCCCGAGTAGCCCAACTAAGAGCTTCCACATGCCACAGCCGCAGCAAAATGGCAGCTCCTTCGGTGGCCCGAATCCATTCAGCTCCAACTTTGTGTCATCACAACCTGCACCATATGCGCGAAGCTTCAGCCGGCCAGCATCAGCCGCGGGCCCAGGTGGCTCTCCAGTAAAGCACTCGCCGGCTGCTTCACCTCGTCTGACTAATGGCCTACCACCGAGCTTCAACTTCAACAGTCCACACTCATCCTTCCCGCCGAACTCAGCTCATCGACCGTCTTTTTCGCCCGTCAAACACAGCTCACCGGCTCCCATACCTGCACACATGTCATCGCCGGCACCAGCACCGATGAGAATAGCTCCTTCCCCATCAGCACAGATGCCAGCTCGGATGTTGCCAGACCCTATCCCAGCACCCTCAAAACACGACGGCATGAGACCAGTATCCAGCCATCAAATGTCTGAGACGCCCATCTTTCCCCCTGTCAAGAGTTTGGAGCCCCTGTCCAGTCCTACAATTCTGGACCCGCCAATCAAGAAATCGAGCCCTAGGCCTGATAAATTTTACTCCCTGACAAACGGGTCAAATGGCGTAGAGAATGGGGGTACCAGTTGATAGGATTACGGGATGATGAGAGTCTGACAATAGACTGTTCCGAGTCAGAGAGTAGTACTATGCACTATACGACCTGCTCCATCTTTTTGTGCCTCTCCTACAAGGTTCAATTTTGGTACCACTCAATTTGTATTAATTAGCATGAACGCTTCTTTTCTTTTTCTTTAGCATGTTTTCTCAGCGTTGTTGTCGTCTGTGAGGGACATAGACAGGGTTACAGCTCCCTTTTTCAGTGTTTATTTATTTATTGCATGGTTGGAAAGAAGGATGGATGGGGCAAGCATAAACGGGCGGTTGGTGTTGGTCTTTGTGTTTTTCTCTGCTGGTAAAAGATGCACGACAAGCAAGACATACGGTAAATGACCATGCTGGGGCGCGATGGATTGATTCATCTTATTCTCATAGAACGTAATTTTTTTTCTTCTTCC
>Ga0265797_10010107_pt1 | contig 12072 bp, 9 predicted proteins | sample P2T30metagenome_FD_192433 | JGI IMG/M metagenome (GOLD analysis project Ga0265797, IMG submission 192433) | Plant litter microbial communities from East Loma Ridge, Irvine, California - P2 T30 | ecosystem: Environmental > Terrestrial > Plant litter > Unclassified | place: USA: California... | reverse complement strand
TGCTCGAGCCTCTTCCTCTGCTTTGCGTTGTCTCTCCTCTGCCTGCCGCTGCTGTTCCTTCTGTACACGCGCTTCTTCTGCCTCAGCATCAATGCGGTCTATCTCTTCCTGCAGAACGTATTCGGCGTGTCTGTTGTGGTACTCCTCCCATTCCTCTCGGATGCCTTCGTAAAGAGCGTCGTATTCGTTTCGTTTTTCAGTATATCGTAGTATCTCAAATGCTTCGTTCACCTATTTCTCGTTAGTCCCCTTATCGCTGGGATTCGAGGGTGAGTGCTCTTACACGTCTGAACTCGACAGCATCTATAGTGCGACCGGGTGCTTTCTTGTCAGGATGATGCTGCAGCGCTAGTATGCGGTAGGCTGCCTTTATGTCTGTTGCTGTGGCGTATTGAGTCACGCCCAAGTCGAAGTAACAGTCCGCCGTCTCGGGCTCTACAGGTTTGTAGTTGGGCATCTTCGTGGATTTGGCTCTCACTTCTCGTGATGCTCTTTGGCGCGTCGTGCGTCGGCTTTGTGCGCGTTGTCGAGAAGTTACAATTGATGTACAATGGACGCGACGCAATGGAATGAGTAAGAAACGATACAGTTAACAGCGTTTGCGAAAGCTTCGCAATCGCGTCGTGAGTGGTGAAAAACTGGACGGGGTGAAGACGGTTAGGGAAGGAAGGTACCACAAGGCAGGAGCGACGGGGTATGCCGCGCACTGAAGTGAGAGGAAGAGGTGAGAGGGCAAATTCTCATCTGAGCATCTCTGTATCCGACTATCGCGCTGCCAACTATTTCCGATACCACATCCTCGTCGTCTTCGTATGTCTAATCTTCTTCTGCAACTGAAAGACACCATACAACAACGCCTCAGCCGTCGGAGGACACCCTGGAACATAGATATCCACAGGAATAATCCTATCAACGCCCCTCACCACACTATAACTATAATGATAGTACCCGCCACCATTCGCGCAACTCCCCATGCTGATCACCCATCTCGGCTCTGGCATCTGATCATAGCACTGCCGAACAGCAGGAGCCATCTTATTGGTGACTGTGCCTGCAACGATCATGACATCCGCCTGGCGAGGGGATGCGCGAAAGATGATGCCGAGTCGGTCTTGGTCGTAGCGTGGCATGGAGCAGTGCATCATTTCTAGGGCGCAGCAAGCGAGGCCGAAGCTTAGTGGGTGGATGGAGCTTTGTCGAGCCCAGTTGAGGATTTGGTCCGTGGTTGTTCTGGGGTCTGTCAGGGAGTGTTTGGGTATGTCTGGGAGAGTGTGGATTACAGGACGTGTTCCACTACACCTCTTGGTTTGACGATGGCTGATGGGAGGAGTGTGTCGCTGCGCTGATCGTCTCGTTCTATGGTCTTGTGACTGGGGGAGCTGGTAGACATGCTACGACATGCTGTATGGCTAAGTCGAAGATGTATGGGGTGAGGTCTTAACGTAAATGCTGGGCACTGTCAGTTTGGTTCATTCGAGATGGAAGGAGTGAGATATTACCGAATGCGCAGTAGCTTCTTCGGCTTACGAACGCTCGTATACTCGACATGACGATAGGCAGTATCTGACAGAAACAAACTCATTCTTGCAACAGGAGTGTTGATACACGACGGTATAGGGAGAGCATCGATGCTGTGTCACGTGGTCGGCCCTTTGCGGTAAGGCCGCCGCAGTTAAAGCCCACATCAGCGGAAAGCCCACATTCTGAAAACCCACATTCAGCCCTGGAAAGCCCACATCATGGGCCGCCGCGTCACCAATCACGGACAAGTCAATGCCAGACGCTATCGAGACGGACCTGGGTATCACATCCCATAAATGTAGCACGTGCGGCAAATTCTTCTCGAGCAACAGTCACTTGCGACGACACGAGTCGGCTCGTAAGTTGACCATCCGAGTGTTATCCGGAGCTTATTTGACGCCAACCAGATACCCGCGATCGTCTAAACACCTGCAGCTTCTGTAATCGCACGTTCGTCCGTCAGTAGGTTTTCGCCTGTGTCGGGTAAGCTCGTGACACCTTGACATTGACATTGCTTAGCGATGTCCTTAGGAGACACTCAAAGTCATGCCGAAAACGAGGCGAACACGATGAGATAGCCTCTGCCAAGCCAGGACGACGAAGCCGGCTCAGAACGATCGGAAACCACGCACACCTGTTACGCGAAGATGCTCATGATACCAGTACCAGTCATTTGAGCCGCGACACCACGGCTGTAGAGGAAAACGCCCAGAGTCTTCCTCGCTATCCCATCACATTCCTATATAGTTACACAGACCCTCGCCGCGAGTCGATACTCAATGCTTTCATTAACGATCCATTGACTGTACAGTCGTCCAAGCATCAAGAAACCCACGACGCAGACCATCAGCTTCTCGACAGGGACATGGCACTCTTCGGCATCTTCTCAGACTTCTTCATGAATGTCGACGTAGACATCTGTGCTTCAATACCACCAGCACCGGGACGACCCCGGACGACCGCGCTTCTCCAGCCTAGGATCGACGAGCTATGTTCTCAGCTCTTCATATACAGCCAAACATGTCGAACGGCCCACTTCAACCCCGAAGGCGCTTTCCCCGTAGTTGCCGCAAAAGCAGTCTTCACAGCAGAAAACTTCGAAGAGTGTATCTCGGCTTATTTCAGCGTCTTTCACCCCCAACAGCCACTCATCCACTGGCCGACATTCGATATGCACAAAGTTCCGCTCCCCTTGTTACTCGCTGTCGCCTTTGCTGGATCAGTACATTGCACACCCACAGACGGCGCCTTGTCATCCCGCTCCTTCTTCGATCTAAGCGAAGACTTCATCTTCGTGCATCTACGCAACGTAGTCGCGACACCCAATCCCAGACACGATCCCCGCGCTCTGGAAGCAGTCCAAGCCGCATCACTCATAGTAGCTCTCCAGAGTAGTTTCAACAACGAAGCAACACGTAGCCGAGTCGGAATCTCTCGACACCCTGAAATCATCGCTGCGATGCGATCGCTCAAGTTGCTGGAACCCACAGTCACGGTGAGATGTCAAAACCAGGTACCGGAGTGGAATGCGTTCATAGCCGAGGAATCTAGAGTGAGAGCTGTGAACTTCATCTTTGCTATGGATTGCATGGCTACCTTTTTCTTCAGCTCGGTTCCCAAGATTGCTATTGCGGAGGTCTCGCAGACGCTTCCGTGCAATGATGTGCTTTATGATGCGGCTACAGAGGAAGATTACGCTCGTTTACGTGCACAGTCGAAACGCCTGGCGAGACCGAAACCTAGCATCAAGCAACTGGTTTCTGCGTTGATGAGCGAGGACTGGTCTGATGAGCAGAAGAGTCCCCTTATCGATGTCCTTGAACATCGACTTCTCATGATTTGCATATTCGGTAGGTTTACCCATCTGCATCTCAGCCTTTGTGGCCTCAAGCTGATATATCTCTGCAGCGTTACATTCCATCGTATTCATATCTCGAGCCGCTCTTTTGACTCCGATGGTACACGCTACTCTACTCCGTGCGACGAAGCGCTGGAAAGAGCTGTGGGATGCTCTACACGCGGAACGTGAAGCAGAGGAACAAAGACTACTAGGCTTTGTCAAGTATGGACTAGAGATATGGTGGGTCACATGTAAAGTTCTTGAACTGGCACATACCGGCGATGTACAGAGTCGCTACATGGCGCTCGCTCCGACAGACTCTTTGGTCGAACTGCATGACTTCTTGAAGCGATATGCGAATTGTGTGGACAGGTAAAAATGGATAGCTTGAAACTCTAAAGGTTCATCCGTGAGAATAGCACACCAATACCCTTCTCACTCTCTCCCATCCTCCCCTCCCATCATCTATCTCCCTAAACAAAAACCAGCGCACCATCCCTATTACTAATCCTCTCATCAAGATTAACCTCCCTCATCCTCCAATGCCCCTGGTACTCCAACTCCCCCTCCAACCTCTGCCCCCCATCCGCCAACCTCATCCCCCTAGCCGAACTCCCAAACCCACCACCCCCACGACTGCTATTCCCACCCGGGACCTTAAGATTCTGGCCCGGCCAAATCTGGTCTGGATTGGTAATATTGTTGTGGCGAGCAAGATCCTCGTAGGAGCAGTGCGAGAAGCGTGATGCAATGGCACGGAGCGTGTCGCCTTGTTGGACAGTATACGTGTTTTCGCTGCCACCGCCGCTGCTGGAGTTTGAGCCTCCGGACCAGCGGAAACTGCCGCCGTCGTTTTCGAGGATGCGGTTCAGGGATATGGAGGAGGATTGGTAGGAGCCGTCTGCGCGGCGGCACTGGGCGTGCAGTGTGTAGTCGCCATGAGCGTCGAGGCGGATGTCGCGCGAGGAGGCGCTGAAGTTGCCGCCGAAGTCGCCTTGGGAGCGCTGGTTGTTGGTGTCTTGGTGGTGTTGGATGGGAGGGGGACCTTGGTGTTGCTGTTGGCCGTATTTCTTGCGCTTTTCTTCCTCTTCTTCTTGCTTCTTCTTTTCTTTGCGCTCGTCCCACTTTTCTTCTACCGCGTCTTGGCCTTTGTGGCCTGCGAAGGCTCCTGCGAGGGCGCCGATTACCGTGCCGGCTACGCCGTGGCCGGCTTTTCCACCGAGGGCGTGGCCACCGTAGCCTCCGGCTGCTGCACCCGCGAGACCGCCCATGACACCACGGTCACCTTCTGGGTCGCCCTCGCCGCCGTATTGGTTCTGATGACCTTGGTTCATCGAGTTGCGACCGGAGTTGGATGAATGGGCTGCGGCAGAAGGGAGTTGTTGGTATTGAGGAGGCGCTGCGTCGTAACCTCCTTGTTGACCGTAGGCTTGAGGGCCTCCTTGACCACCGTAATATGCGCTGGCAGCACCATGGGGCTGTTGTTGGTGGTGATGAGGCTGCTGGTGTCCACCGCCGCCATTGTAATTGTCTTGTCCGTAGCCGCCCTGTTGTCCATATCCATCCTGTTGTTGGTACCCGCCTTGTTGTCCGTATCCGCCTTGGTTGTAGCCGGAGCCGTCGTATCCAGACATGATGTTGTGTACGAAGGAATAAACTTAGATTCTGATAACTAGGTTACAATAGGTAAGGTTGAGTGTATCGCGATTTGACTTGGAGATCGAAATTCAGCGGGAGCGGGAGGGTTATTTAAAGTTGAAGGTAAGGTTCTCGACAACGTCACACTTGGACAAGCACGATCCCCGCCGAAGTAGCACCTTCTTATTTATACACACCCATGACACAATAAGATGCAAGTCGCGACTGCAGTGAATCAGCCACACTGTCGTCACCGCCACTTTTCGGCGCCAATGTGGGGATGCATTGTCTATTGAGTTGGCCGAGGGTCCACTTCACGTGGTGTCGGCCAATCATTGGCGTGCACGGATAGGTCGGCGGTGTGCCCCCTGGCCGACTAAGCCACACATCGAGAGCGTAGGACCGCGATTACGTGGACGTCCGAACAAAGGAAGTGGGGGGAGTGACGACTTGAGTGGGCTTAGAGGTGATGAGTGAAGGTCTGGATCAGTACCCTGATCAACACCTGAGGCTTAGAGATCTACCCTTGTTCCCGATCAGTAAACACCAAGAAGACCAGTAGTTGCAGTGCGCGAGCAGATGAAGAAAATAAGGAGAATAGACGAACTTTTGGTAGAGGATATGCTACTGTTATACACAAAGCTACGCTGAATATCTACAAAGACCCAGATACGCTAACAAATGCATCGCTCATAAAACGCCGATCAGAGATTCAAGGAGAGACATGACAAGTATGAGACGGTGACATATTGGACAAGAAGTAAAGCATTAAGTAGGAGGTATTTACAAAGAAGTGAACAATGCGGATAATAAGAAAGGTAATGTTTTGGTATAGTTATGTGAGTTCTCGACTGGGTAGTAGACGAGAGAGATGATGTACAATGAACCCGGGTGTGGCTTGCCCAAGGTGTTCGAGCGTAAGCGTCGTGCACGATGCGGTGCGATAGTAGGCGATGAACAAGGAATTTGTTAAGCGTAACGTTGCCAACAGTATCGTACATTGACCAAGGCCTCTTAGTATGTGAAGGCCTCCTCAATGAAATCAACGCTACCTTGCGTAAGGAACGGTCGAACCGCATGTCTTACGCCATCTGCCATACCGCCCGACGCGCACACTGTGACAGCCATAGCACCGACACGGTTCTTGACCTCTTCTTCGATCAAGGCCGCGTGTTGCGGACGACCACTGTACATCTTGACTGTCTCACTGCTGCTCTCAACGCGACCCTTGGGTCTTGAGATGAAAAGCTTGATGCGGAGACATTGCTTGCGACCCTTCATGCGGAGGACCTCGTCCATCCAGGGCCGTACCCACTCCAGGCAGTCGGATGTGGGGACTGTCCAGATGAGGACTATTCTTTGTGTTGCTGTGGTTCCGTTGTTGTAGCCATTGACGAGGTGCTTCAGGTACATGACTTGGTGAGTGATACCTACACCACCGGCAAATAGAACTGCGGTGCCGTAGGAGTCTAGGCTGTGGTGGCCGCCATATGGACCCTCGATAAAACCGAAGGTGGTGAACTGCTCGTTGGGGCTCTTGCAGGCCTTCTCGTACATGTGACGGGTAAGTCCAGTACGCGCACGGCAGACCAAGCTGATTTGCTTTGACTTTTGGGGACGGCCATGCATCGCAAGGACATCGCCTTCGAGCATGGGCAGTGTCATCTCCTTGGAATCTGGAGTGAGTGTTGCAGCCCACGCGACAGAGAAGGGATGCGAAGACCAGAGGGAGAGAGCTGGCATCCACATGTGCACGTGGCATCCTGGACGAGGAGTCCACTCGCGGACCATGTTGATGGTCAGGCGAACGGCCTCTCCGGGCATGGCCTCGACGGTGATTGATGATCTTTGCCTGAGGCCGATGCCGTAGTAGAGGATTGAGGCCCATCGGCAGGCCCACTCGGCAGCCCAGAAGAAGAAGACCAGGTGCATCCAGGGGACTTGCGGGAGACTGTGCAGCTCCAGATGCTTGTAGAGACCGAGAAGCGCAGCGATGACGCAGACACGGTGAATGTTGAGGAAGGTCTCGTAGAAAGCGTGGCGGAATGGCGACCATGCCTGGATACCAAGGAAGGTAAAGGCAACAGTTCCAACCATACCCCAGCCGTACGAGCCCTCAGTGTGGAGAGCAGCTGTAACGGCAGGCCATCCTGCTGCGAGCTTGGTGTTGTACAACCAGGCAGCAGTGTGAACGATGGCTTCCGCAATGGTGATTCGCGCAGCCCAGCGATGGAACAGGTTGAAGTCATCGTACGAGACTTGGAGGAGGGTGATGAGTGGGTTGTTGCGGAGGGCGAAGAGAACAGTGGGGATGAGGTTGAGAGCAGCGAGTGTTCCGGAGCGTCCACGGAGCGCGGCGAGGGTCTCCTTGTGGTCGAGCACCTTGTAGGGGAGAGCCACACACCAGGCGACGTTCAGGGCTACGTAGATGACCAACATGATGGTGTGCCATCTGCCAGGCAGCGTTCCGTTGTCGATGGCGCTGCTGATCTGAAACTGAGCGTTGTGCTTCTTCTTCCATAGGGGTGCCATCAGGACATGGCGGTTGAGCCACGGCCACCAGCCTGTCCGGTTGACTTCCCAGTACTTTTGCTTTGGGTTTCCCATGGCGCTCAGATGACGGCTGTGTTTCCACCACATGTTTGATATCCGCAGGAGAAGGAGGATGCCGGAGATACCTATTAGCAGGTACAGGAAGGTGTCGACCCACATGTAGTTGCCGACTTGGTCGACACCCTCCAGACCGTACGAGTATTTGAGATCATCGAACTCAGCGGCGTCCCAGTCTGAGAGGAAGTGGCGCTTGGTGATTGGCGCGGTCGGTTGGGCGCCACGGAGGCGGAGGAGATATCTTGTGAGAGACATGTCTCGGGTATTGTGTTCGGTTGTTGAGTAGTACAGGTCGCTCGCGAGTCGGTGCTCACGAGGGTTGCTAGCTGCTGGTTCTCGGGTGTGCGAGGCTGTGTGATGCGACGCGATCGGTGAATTGTGTTGCGCACTACCAGGTGCTGTTTTCGGTGACGGTAGGTTCTTGAAGCAGGAGTAATGGCGCGACGTCGTTGTCAATGGACCTATATCCCACGCGCGCTTAACGAAGCGGCAGATGTTGACAGTGTGGGGCGAGGTTGGGTCGTGGTCACCGTGAATACATCACAATGTGTCGTGAAGGAGCCGGTGTGTAGGCACAAAGATTGAGAGAACCGACAGTGCGCTGCACGTCGAGGTGGTGAATGGGGTGGTGTTGAAGACGAGACGCGGTCCAGTCCGGTGGAATTAGTCGACAGAAGCGTGAGGCGGCGATTGCGATGTGCAGTATCGATAGCGATAGTAGCGACGGTGAAGGCGAATAGGGCCGAGGAAATTGAAAGCGACGTCAATAGACTTTGTCTTCACTAGGGGCTGAAGACGGGAAATAGGGGACTAGAAACCGGCTCGAAGACAGCGTGAGAAGCGAATGTATGTTGGTGTCCTATGTTGCCGTAGCGAGTGAGCAACAGTTGGACAAGAAACGAAGGTATGGAAACGACACGACAAGGGACGGCGAGCGTGAGGTCAGAGGGGGAGCGAGGGAAACAGTGGATATGAAGTTCGCAACATGGGAGGGTTGATGAGGGCCTGGCAGGGGTTGGGAATCGGAACAGGCGGATGATTGGCTCCGCTGCGCCCGGACAGTCTAGGCGCTGAAACGACACGAAGGAAGCCGGCCACTCACATTGGCGTGCCTGGATGCGCCATGAAACCAAGCCTCAGCTCACCGTCTGTCCACCGCCAACGGGAATGGCCGAGTGCCTGACGGTGGGACCTGAGTCCAGAACGATGCCGAGTCCCGTGTGCTGTGCGATGGATGGTATACGCCTGATAGCTGATCAGCTGACCTCCAGTCGCCCCAGACAACACCAGAGATACCACCAGAGACACCACCTCAATACCATCTCACCTCTCCCATCTCTTCACCACCATCCCATGTCCGCCACACCCGCTCCCATAAATCACAATCAGCCGTCCAATCTATTTCTGCCAATACGGGAGCCAAAGCAAGGTCCCTCCCAAGACTTGTGCGGCTCCAGAACTCCGGCGCCTAAAGTAGCCGCCCCAAAACAGAACAACAAGCGAGTCAACCTCATCAACAACCTGGGGAAAATCATACCCATCGGTATTGGTAAAACGGCTTTTGCACGCCTCTCATGCATCTTGACATTTCGGTCAGGCCGCCGAGGCAAAATTGTTCCTTGGTGCCGCCACGCGCTGTCCTGATGAAATCTCCACTGTGCTATTGCGCGAGCGCGAACCGGAGGAGGATGAAGAACCCTGCGCGCGAGTCGGTGTCGGAGCAGCAGTGTGATGAGGCCCTGAGTTTGAGACGCGAGCGTTCTTCCGTCTTGTCATGTTGGTTCGGTTGTCGGGTGAGTCTCATAAGCAGCTGTCATGTGAAGTTCATGCGATGGCAGTCATCCATGCGCTCATCGAGACTGCGCCACAACAAAGAAACACGTGCAATGCCGCGGCTGCCTTTACTCGACCGACCACACGGTCCGCCGTCACTTCCTCCTAATTATTGACAATGCTAACCGTATCACCACATCATTCCATTGAATTTCACAGCACTCACCTCATCTGCGCGACAGCAATCCTGCCATGAATCACTAAGCCCGCAGGCTGTTATCGGAAATGACTTGCGACAGTTCTCACCCCGAGCGACTCGCGCCTTCCCGTGCCTGATGCGATTCAGACTGACACCAGGGTCCCTTCCGTCTTTCGATAAGATTGAAACACCAAGATACCAAGACATCGGTTACCCGGGTCTCGGGAACACGCTCCTCGACAGCGAACTCAAGTTTGCCCAGTCGTGCTAGGCAATAAAACCAAAGATTGGCCTAATGATCGTCACAAGAACCCTACATGATCTTACACTGTGGTCGTATCATTCTCAGAACACTGCTTCTACTACGATAATCTGCCATTTGGTACCTCCGACTTGGTGTTGCTTGCATGAGCCCCGCCGTGTTGTTGCCCCTCCGTTCTGTCGTGTTTCAAACCTGCGATAGCTTCGGGACAAACGCCTCCTTCCGTCATCGCTCACGGTACCTCGCGATAACGTCGAAACAGACCTCTTTGCGCCCGTCTGCCCTGAGCAATGCGCTGCCCCGCCGGCTGTCAAACAATAGCGCCTGTCAAACGGCGTAACGCCCACATGTCCGATCCTTCGGCTGCGCATGAACTCCGTACTATACCCACAACACACGAGAGGAAAATGCTGTCGCAGCTTGGTGAAGTCCGGAAAAATTATTCTCATCCTCAGGATGGTCGTACAGTTTCACATTCCCCAAAGCGCCGAAGTATCTAGTTGCGTCAGCAGCTGCGCGCCTCAGACGTGCTGCATACTGCATCTACGCTTCGCATTCGCTTTCCAGTGCTGAGTGCCCAAAATTCGGTCCTACGCCGTCATGGCACCAACTTCCAAGAAAGCAAAAAGCAAATTGTAGACTACAGAGCCTAGATCTAACCACCTAGCAGCCGATCACAAAGTCAGATTGAAGATTGTCCCTCGAGCCGCTGCACGGCCTCGTCTCATCTCATCTCATCGCATACCCAAGACACCCGCAAGCGTGCGCTATACGGCCCTTTACTACGCATGCTACACAAACCACAACAAACACACGATCGCATAGACAGATGGGTATACATCAAACTTCCCGTCACTCCGATCACGATGCTCGTTGCCACGTTTACTTTTTCCAAACCACCGTTCTCACAAGTGTACCGAACTATCGTATTCCACAACACCACCCCACTCCCAATCCACCACGTGCATGAACACCGATAATAAAATCTGAAAACTCGGAAAGCCGGAAAACTTCGATCGATGGAACCCGGGTCTTCGCGCAACCCGACGATTGACGCAACCCGCCTCTCCCGCCCAAACCAAGTGTATACAATAGAAATCTAACAGACAAAAAGGACCGATAACAACCTATCCACCCAAACTAGAATCAACTACTACAATTCGATGCTTCCAGAACGCATGAAAAATATCAACCCCGCTTCATCTTTTTATTGCAACCAACACAGCAACGCTGTCAGATGCATTGTCATGTCATGTCATGTCCCATCACCGCGAACCTGTTTCCCGCCCACTGCCCATGTCGGAAAAGCTTGATACCCGCCTGAAACACCGCTAGCGAAATGACAGCAATTGCAATCCTGTGTGGAGTTGGCGTTGGGTTGGGTTGGCGTTTACGGACGCCACAGCCTCGTCAGAAGGAGAATGGCGTGCGCTCAACATGAAACACGAAGTCCTGCAGGACCAAGACTTTTTTGCAGACGGCCTCGGTGGGGTTGTCGGTGATGTGTGAGGTGTTGGTGTAGGAATGGACGGGGGCTGGACTGCAGAATAACCGTCTTGACTTTGGGGCGTGGGAGATGATGAGATGGGAGACGGGATGGGAGCAGGATGGGGAGGGGACGGTGTAGGTGGATGGGTACTTGAAGGATCCCCAATGTCGACTTCGACTTCGACTGCTACTTGTTCCCTCATACCGCAACATCTTCACTATACTATAGCTCGACTGATGCTTCAAATGCCCTGATCATTCATCCTCATCAAACACCGCAAAAACCCAACATAACACTAACATGAACACAACACCTCACATACGCTCATTCAATTCATTGTTACTACCCATCTACTGCGCATGACTCCCCCCAGCAGGCCCCGGCCCCCCAGCGAAATTCATCTGAGCAAGAACATCCCTCCTCCAACTATCATCCTCACTCTCACTAGCCGTAGAATCGCGGTTCGCAACACGCAAGCCGCCGCCGCCACCGCCGTTCCCACCCGCTCTGCTGTCATACGAGCCGTGGCTGACATAGCGCGTGACTTCCTCGCCGCCGGCGCCATATCCGGCGTTATAGCCTTGGCTGTGCTGCGAATCCATTGTCCATGTTTGTTGTTGCTGTTGGTTGTGCTGTTGTAGCATATTGGGATCTTGAGACGTGTTATCGTAAGAAGAGTAAGGCGTGCTATCGCTGTAGAAATCTCTGTTGTTCCACGTTCCGGGGTTGTTTGCGTCGTC
>Ga0265797_10010106_pt1 | contig 12073 bp, 8 predicted proteins | sample P2T30metagenome_FD_192433 | JGI IMG/M metagenome (GOLD analysis project Ga0265797, IMG submission 192433) | Plant litter microbial communities from East Loma Ridge, Irvine, California - P2 T30 | ecosystem: Environmental > Terrestrial > Plant litter > Unclassified | place: USA: California... | reverse complement strand
TGGCGACAGGATCCTGTTCCGTGAGGGCAGAACCAAGGGTCTCGGTATTGTCAAGGAGGTCGGTTACGATTACAACAAGCCGCTCAACCCGGAGGCGACTAAGGAGCGAGAGAGGATTGAGAAGGGTGAGATTCCTGCTGGAGCTGGAGCGACGACTGCTAAGGTTGGCGCTTGATGATTGATTCTTTTTTCTCTTTATGACAGGGAGTTTTGGGTTTCTATGAGACATGAAGCGCTGCATTTTGGAAGATAAGGCTGGGCCTAGGCAATGAGAGTTCAGAGACATGCGTTTTTGCAAGACCTTTAGGAAACGAACGGAGTATTCGAGCAATCGTGTTATTCGTACATACCCATCAATTGACCTGTAATCTTGTTTGATATATTTAGAGCAGAACCAATCGCGACTACATCGTTGCAGATACTGAGTTTTGTAAGCTAGAACAGTCATATGATTCTATGGAATCATTATATAGCTCATCAGAATATATCGAATCGTCCCCCGCTCGTTCAAGGGTCATTATGTCGATTGAGTCATGCCTGGAATTTCTTCGCGCGCGATGTCACCACGAACTCTACCATAGCACCTCGTACCCGACAACCCTTTGATCGAAACAAGGAAATACCATACTCGCTCGACACTTCATACTGTACTATTCACCAGCGAGAATACTTGCTCAATCGCGACGACTGCTCGTGCTCTCATCACTCGGACTCGATCTGATACCCCGCCAGAAAGTCGAACTTCACGAGACAATATCAAATCATTTTCCTACGCGCAAAGAAAGACGGACCTAGGTTACTGTGACACGAACTACTTGCGCGACATTATAAGCGCTACCGCTTGGGATTCCACTTTACAACACTGCGTACGACTGGGCGCAAAATCAAGCACATCCTCACACACAACTCTCGCACTTTCCGACACAATGGCCGAACCAGCGAAGGAGGCACCGAAGCCCGTGGAAGAGGAGAAGGTCTCTCCGGCCGAACTTAAGAAGAGGGCAAAAGCAGAGAAGCAGGCGAGACGTGCTGCACAGAAGGGAACAGAAGGCGCCTCCACAGGCGGACCCCCAGCAGCAAATGGCGCACCCACAGGCGAAGGAAGCTCAAACCAGCAAGGCGAGCAGAAGCAGAAGGGCCAGCAGCAGAAGCAGGGCGGACAGGACAAGTCTGGACACAAGCGCACCGGATCGCAGGCACAGCAAGCTATTCCAATCAGACGGCGACCTTCGCAAGGTGGGCCTGCGCTGGCAGCAGCTCTGGCCTCTGTTAATGCGAAACCCAAGGAGCCGAAGAAAGAGAACAAGCAGGTCGAGCTATTCAGCCACCTCTACTCACAGCCGCGGAGACACACAGTTGAGGGCGTATCAAAGGATGTACATCCTGCCGTCCTCGCTCTTGGATTCCAGATGAGCAGCTATGAAATCTGTGGCAGCAGCGCGCGCTGTGTTGCCATGCTCCTCGCGTTCAAGGAGGCTATCCAGGCATACACCACACCCGTCGGCACATCGCTGGCACGACACATGACTAGCCACTTCCTCTCGCCACAAATCGACTTCCTCAAGACATGTCGCCCGATCTCTGAGAGTCAAGGTAACGCTATTCGCTTCTTGAAGAAGCTTATCGTTGAGATCGACCCTAGCGTCGAGGAGTCACAGGCCAAGTCATTCCTTTGCGAGCAAATCGACATCTTCATCCGTGACCGCATCACTGTGACCGACCAGGCCATCGCAGCTTCAGCTCGCACACAAATCAAGCCCAACTCCGTTGTCCTTACATACGCCAACTCATCGCTCGTCTCGAAGACCCTGCTTCAAGCTCACGCAGACGGCATTCCTTTCCGCGTCATCGTGGCAGACGCACGCCCCTTGTTCGAGGGCAAGAACCTCGCCAGGACTCTCATGCGCGCCGGCCTAGAAGTCGAATACACTCCCCTGTCCGGTATCGCACATGCAGTGAAAGACGCCAACCTCGTCCTCCTCGGCGCCCACAGTATGCTTTCAAATGGCCGCCTGCAGTCCCGCGTCGGCACGGCCAGCGTCGCCATGCACGCCCACCAAGCCGACGTCCCCGTCATCGTGCTTTGCGAGTCCGTCAAATTTACAGGCAAAGTCGCCCTCGATTCCATCGTTCTGAACGAAGTCGCCCCGTCCGAGGAATTGCTATTACCCCAGTCCTCCGGCGAGGACGCCTCGGCAGAAGACAAAGACGAGGAAAGCGGTGCTTCGAAGACCAAGCAACTCGGTGACTGGAAGGATATCAAGAATTTGCAGATTCTCAATCTCATGTACGATATCACGCCGGCAGAGTACATTCGCATGGTTATTTGCGAGTACGGTAGCTTGCCTCCTAGCTCTGTGCCGGTTGTGCATCGCTTGGCTAACGAGGGCGTTTGAGCATGGCTGACTGTTAATATGTGGTCTGGACAAGCGTTGGAGCGGGCTGATCATGGGATTCTCGGGGTGAAAAGAGCGATTTGTCTTTTGAACAAGCATGAGCCATATGCTATCATGATGCAGGAATGTATTCGCTGCGTTTAGTAAACGAAAAAGTAATTCATCCTAGCCAAATGGCCTGTCAAAGAATGAGGAAACGCGCGGGTTCAGCAAGGTAATGCCTTCTCGATCTCGATCATTTGACTACAATATCGCAATTGCGAATGTCCTGCAAGTTGCGGTAGGCTACGCTTACACATTGCATGTGTTTCCACGAGCTCCCATAAGAGCTTGTATTGCATCTCCGGGGAGAAGGCCCGAGGATATCTCAGATATGCCTCATTCACCAGTACAATAAACAGTACAAAGCTTTGCGGTGCGCCAACGAATAGACAGCGTGCATTGCAGTCCATACATGTACACAGTCCTGGCTTCATGCCCTAGCATGTGCTCATGCAACTTCCACCCGGGACGTTACATCGAGGTGCGAAGAAACGCCACATCTTCAAGATCGGTATGGACGCCACTGATCTTATCTGCGGGTGTGGTTACCCGAAAAAGGTATTGCTCTTCGTTTTGCAGGCTGCAGTAAGTAGGTGAGGGCTTTCGGTCATACCGCTGCATGTACATGTATGGATAGCTTTTGTTGCGTCGGCCAACCCACATCAAGTACGACACTCCACCGTTTGCTGCTTCATCAACTTAGCATACCACCCCATGGCTTTGTAGACTCTTGTGAGAGGTGGGGCGATGCCTGATCTTGCTATCACCCATCTGGATGCTTGGTCTACCCCTCTGTTGCGAGCTGGATATATAAAGCTTTGTAGAACAGAACGGTCGAGACGAACGAACTCGCAACCTAATCTGCATTCCTCTCCACAGACCACCCTTCACATCCGTGCCATCACGAAAAAAAACCCTTCTACTCCATTAGCAGTGCTTCAACCACAACGACAGCCATGTCTGACCAAGCCCGCTTCGAGCTCTACAGAATTATAGAGCAGCAATTCGACCTCTCAAAAGCCGAAGTACGTCCACCGGGCTGCCACCTTACATGTATGCTCTCTAAACGTCAACGAGCTGACCGGAAGGTGGATGCCAGGCCGACGACATGGACGGCTATCGATTCTTAAACGACCTCGGAGCAGGATCGGCGCAAATGCGAGAGCTGATAGCATACGAGGAGAAAGAGCACGGTATCAAATTCGCCGATGATGCTGTTGAGAAGCTCAAGACGGGTAAGTAGAATCGCATAGCTATGGCGACTGTTTACATCATCGAGGAACTTGTACTGAGTGAACCGATATGTAGTAGGGGAGTTTGCCGATTATTTGGAGGAGCTGATCAACGCGAAAGGCACGTAGGCAGTAGCCGAGATTGCGTATAATGCTGTTGGTAGTCCGCTCATTTGTGTCCTTCGAGGTAATCTGCAGAGTACCGCTGCAATGCACATGTATGCACGGCTCTGGCTTTTGTTGCATGGGCCGCCCCCCCCAACTGGTACGACACTACATGGGTACACGAGTTTGCTGCTCGAGGTGATCCGCTCCAACCTCTCTTAATGACTGCCGTTCCATTACGAGGTAGGCATATAAGCCGAAGCTCACACGGGGCTCGTGGTTGAAAATTTCATTCCTCTCTGCTTCACATACCAACTTACGTTTGAAAGCCTCCGCTGTACCCTTCACCACAGCTTCGATAACTTCGGGAGTCACCATGCCAGACCACATCCGCTCAGAATTCAAGAAAGTTGTAGGGCAGATGTTTTCCGTGCCGACCGACGAAGTACCTATTCAGGCCGCTACCTCCGCGCCATTGACATCCGCTGACAGTGAACCTAGGTCCACGATAGCTTGAAATTCAAAGAAAACCTCGGAGCGGGACCGGACGATGTGAAACAGCTGATAGCAATGGAGGAGACAGAGTGCGGTGTCAAGTTCGCTGACGATGCTGCGGACAAGCTCACGACAGGTAAGTCGTGAACCTTCGTGTTTCGCTCGTGGGATATCGAGCAAATGTGCTGAATTGTTGATGTCTAGTTGGTAAGTTTTGCGACTATTTGGAAGGCCTTGTGGCCGCGGAGGATGCGTAGGTAGAGGCGAGACTTGGTCGAGTCTAACGATAGACCTTTCACTGCTTGCTTCGCCCAAGAATAGCGCATCTAGGTCCCATACTTTAGTTCAGGCAAGGTCTTTCGCCTTTTTGACAGACACTATGATCTCATTAGTCTTTTCGTGTTCCTCCTTGTTGTTAGGTGTGATAGGTTGTCGATCTGTTGCTTCATGTCGGTCCAAGATCACGACAGCGCCTCGTGAAGTTTCCCTTGTAAAGATATTGAGACGAGAAATATAGTACAAGCGCTATGGTAGAATCCCACAGCGACCCCAAGCATGCATCGAAAAGCCTCCGTCTCGCTGCCGGAAGACAAAAAAGAGGTTATACACATAGAAGGTCCCCCTTTTTGCGCAGGGTATTTTTCCGCTTCTCCCTTTCAAAACAGCATCACATCGGTCGTATAGTCACACAACTACCCTCCATCATCCAATCCAGTCCACCAGAACGCGCTTAAAGCGCAGGCCTAGCAGACTGCTCGCCAGCCTGGGCGCCACCGGTCAGCACCTCGTTGGCGCCCTGCTGCATGCGCATCTCGCGCTCCATCTCCTGCATCTGCTGCTCCTCGCTGAACGCCAGCGCCCACGGGATACCGAGCAGCAGCGCGCTGGTGCTGATGACCCAGAGGGCTTTGCCGCTGAAGCTGAGACCGCTGGTGGTCCAGTCGTAGGTTGTGTTGGCGGCGGAAGAGAGCTTTTTCCTGTAGGTCGGGGGCACGATGTCGGCGAGGGCGGCGATGCGGTCGGCGAGGGTCTCTTCGTAGTCGTCGCTGATGTCGCTGGCGTCGGACTCTGTGGTTAGGGTGTTAGTCGGGTGGGAATGATGCAGGCTTGGGTGTGAGTGAGAGCGTACCAGAGTCAGTGTCCCAGTCGTCCTCCTCCTCGATCTTAGGGCCCTGCTGCTGGGCGATGAAATCCTCATCGGGAACCTCTTCGAGCTTGACCATTTTGGCGGTTGTGTGTGGGTATTTGGGGTGTTGAGAGAAGGGCGGAGGATTGATTTGTGGATTGGTTGTCGATGGCTAGATGTTTGATGTTTCCCTTGAAGCAGCGCCAGACGTGAGAAGCCAAAAGTGCTCGACTCCGTCGCCGCAAGCCGGATATTTCTCGGGCTACGTCAGCGACACATTTCTTGGAGGATGCACGTGAAGTGCAGGCGCATCCCATGCAAGGGATGTACCTTTCTCGAATAGGTATCTTTCAAATAACACATCATAGGTTCAATTTTTATGTAGAGTCGCCGCTATTTTCTACACATAAAACTCATGAGCAGGTTGTAATAATGAGAGCAATCCAAAACCGCTCAACGACGAAGACAGGAGCCTCAAAACGCAGCCAATAAATTTCGCTACAACATCTCTAGGAATGTACTGTCATGCGTCTAGCGATTGTTGGACCCATGACACAAATACATGACGCTGAACGACTTACATTCAGGCTGATGAGTAGACGCGCAGTGCAAGTGTGGAAAGCGATGAGAATTTCCTCAGGAGAGCGAATGCATCGACTGTCAACGGCTTTGATATCGAAAACCAGTCTAGTCATGATATATGAGCCTACACAGTGTAGCCTGTCGCCCGTGGTCCCATTCAATGCGCGAAGAGTAAGCCAGATGGACCGATGTATGTAAGCTATTCAGCGTGCGTCCAACGACACTCGCATCCCAGCGTATCGCGCAAAGCTTTCCACTCTAGAAGACAATTCTGAAATCGTGAAAGACATTATTTCGCACAAGCATGTCTCAACCAACTCTCGTCGAAATGAGGCAAGACATGGAGCGAGCAAGCAAGCAAGCGCTTCTGCAAGCCGCAGAACTCCATGCATGCACGATCCAACAAACGACTCAGACACATCGCCTGACAACAAACATGGCAAAAAGAAGTACGATATAAAAGCCGAGCCATTTCGCGTATGTTTCGATGTAGCACAGAGACTACACTCCCCAGAAGAGTTCGACCATCGATACAATCAACACCCAACGGCCACTTTGCTCGATCCCCATCCAAAGAACTCCAAGATGGTCAAACGCCTAGCTCCCCAAGCACTCAAAACCCCCTTCCCATGCTCTCGCCGCCACACAACAGGCGTGTCCGCGACGAGGCTCACCGTTGCTTCGCCGATACCTCAACCCCCGCAGCAAGACCGCCTTCAAACCGCCCTCCTCTACCTCGCCCGCGCATCCGCCCACCTCCCACCCTCTTCCGTGGCCGCAGAGAGTCTGTACGATTTCGCGGCGCCGAATTGGACGCTTGAGAAGTGGAAGGTGGAGGTGGAGAGGTGGCGTGCTGTTGTTACTGCGGCTAAGGAACAGAGTGGAGGGACCGGAAACGAGAGCGAGAAGGGTAGCGCGGGTCACTGGGTGAGGAGGGCGGTCGGGTTGTTGAAGAGGGAGGGGGACGAGGGGGAGTATTGGCGGGACGGCAGGGATTTGGAGGGGTTGTGGGGGAGGGTTTGTAGAGGTTGTGTTTAGTTTGGTCTGGTTTTGCGGGTGTGGTAGTGAGGTGGGAGTGAGAGAGGTTTGGAGAAGGGTTGTGTTGGTGGTTTGATTTGTGTTGACTTGACACCTAATTCCGATGGTTAATTGGGAGGCTATTGGAACATGAGACATGAGCTTGGCATAATGTACAGTGGCAAAAACAATATGATACATATCTTACAAAGGTGGCAACCCCTCGCGGCAATTAGGGCATTGCAGACGATACTTCATCCAGCCCTCCAAACAGGGTGTGTGGAATATGTGTCGACAAGGAGTGACCATGTACAGTCTCCGTGCTAATACGAAAGAACCACTGCTGCTAGCGACATCGCTGTTGTCGCCTGCCTCAACGACTGGAACTTCCAGGTCCTGCATGCAAATGGCACAGTCGAAGGTGCGCTTGCCTTTGCCTTTATCTTTCGACTCCTTGTGCTGGAGGGAGTTACGACGACCGGTGGTGTCGGTACCAGAGACTGATGCACGACGGGAGTTGGGCGGAGAGGATGCAGTGTTGGTAGCGCCAAGAGGCAAGGTTGCGCCTTCTTCATCGTAGCGTAGAATAGGATGGTAATCGTAAGCTGGTGGTACCCAAGTATCGCGGACAAACCAGCGTGGGCCAAGGAGGTCTTGCGAGCCAAGAGCGATAACCTGCAGCCACTGCCAGATCACGAGAACAGCGAGACTGTAATAGTCCACGTTGGCAAATATGATGTTGTGAGGATAGGCGTAAAAGTACGCGAATGGCAGCAGACGCAAAGCTGATTGGCCAAGCACAAAGTCCCACTCGAGAGCGCGTCGGCAATTCCGCTGCACATTGCGAGTAATCTGTGGTATCCAGAAGGACAGGTAAATGAAGGCAATGAGCGTGAAGAAGCCGCGCTGCAGTATCGAAGGCCAGCTAGTGGCATTTATTGAAATGAACACCACGCCAAAGAGCATGAGGAAGAATCGAGCGTAGTGGTATCCAAAGGTGGGCACACGTGAGTTAGTGATGGCCTCCACGAGAGCAGCGTGTTGCTCTTCAGTCAGTGGTTGGAGCGGCTGTACAGTTTGGAGACCAGCTTGGTCAGATGGCATGTAGAAGAGAGGTGGCTCGGCGGGGGGTCTTGGTGCGGTTGCAGGAAGAGGTAGCAGTCCGTCCTGAGTTGTGGGCTGCTGAGTAGGCTGCTGAACTTCTTGAGGCACTGATGTGTTTTCCGGCTGAGTGGGCATTGAAACATCTGTACCAGCAGTCCTCTCGGTATCAATATCAGAGGAGGAATTTGCAGCTGCTGCCGCAGCCGTTGCCGCCGCCGCCTCTGCAGCAGCAGCCTGTCGTCTCTCTCTTGCCGCTCTGATCTCAGCAAGCACCGTCTCTCGACGTCTGAGCTGTTCTTCTACCTCAACGCGCTCCCTCTGCCTCAACTCTGGTGCCTGTACATTCCAGATTTGCAAGAGGAACTGCATGCCAAAGAAAAGCATGCCAGTGAAGCCCATGAATGCAACGGCCATCAAATCCATGGCAAGGCCATCCGTGACGGCGCCCAGCGTAGCGCATGCCAGAGTAGCAAAGCCGTCGCCCATGGCCATACCGAGGATCGTGTTGAAGCTGACGCGACTCCTTGTTGACGGCGTACTTGATTCGCCCATCTGCTTCTTGATCAATGCCAGTTGCAACCCGAGAGCCACCATGAACAGCAAGAGATGGTGGCGGCCTTGTCCAGTCAGCACTTGCGACTTGGGACCCGAGAGATGGTTGGCAATCTTGGGAGAGAAGCCAGGTGGGCCCTGTGAAGTGAGTATGTAGCCACAATCGGGAGAGAAGACAGTCATCTCAAAGCGCATTTCGGGTACTGGAGGGACGAAAGCGCCGGTTGGAAATCGCAGTTCACGCTCGAGGAACGCCAGGAAGCCGGAGGTGTAGGGCGTGCCAGACGATACTGGTGGCAGTTGCTGCAGCCAAACGATGAGCTCACACTGAGGAGAACCCATGGAGTCATCAGGTACACCCTCAGAGTGTGTCGACCATGGGTTGTGTGAGATGGTGTCGCGATCCTCCTGACGTTGGATGGTCCTTGATATGGATTCGTTCAGGATTGTTCGGGACAGGTTGAAGGTGTAGTCGGTCGGCGTAAAATGAGGAAGTGCAAAGATGCCGGCGAATTTAGCGCTCGTTGTTGTTAAGACGGCATGGCCGACATCTTGGAAGTAAATGCCTCTTAGCAGCATTTCGTGCTCGTTGTCGGTGAGGTCGTCACCTAGCTTCAACTCAAGGTTCATCTCGGTCACATTCGCCACCCCATGTATATTGAGGGTCTCACTTGGCTGTGCCTTCTGACTGAACTCAATTCTGACATCGCCTTCCGTGCCAGTGAAGTTGCGTCCAAAGTGCCGCTCTCTCCTCGGGCCACCGAACGGATCGTCCCTAGCATACTCCGTGAGGTTGAGATGTGGCGGCTCAACTATCTTCTCCAGATCGGACCGAGCCCATCGCCCGTGGACATATCCTGATACATTGTTGAACAGTGGATACGGTCTGGCGTCCTTGATATCGCCACGCAAGGCATTTTGGGTCCATTCTGAGTGTTCAGTCACGCGTTTCTTCAGATGCGACCACGAGCTCCACGCATAACCTCTCTCTGGTTCGAATCCTGTAAGCTTGAGGTCGGCGTAGGTGGTTTGGCCATCGAAACGCGTGTCTATGTATGAAGAGTTGTTGAGAACTTCCAGAGAGTTCCTCTCGGTCGCGATAACATCTCTAAGAGTTATTCGATTCCCAAAGTCTTGGTTGACAGGCTGTGGAGTAGGCGAGAGTATAATCCAGGTCAAGATGAGCAGCGGGAATAGTGCTCCCCGCCTGTCGGCCATTCACGGGTAGATTTTCTACCGGCAGTGATAGGGCATTCGCAGTTGCAAGTAGGTGTTTCTCAGATGCGGCGACAAATATGTCCGATAGCTTGGAGTAATGAATGTGGTGTTATGAAGAACATCTCATTGGTATAGCATCAGCAACAGGTGAAGTGGCTGCGTAGGCAACATCGTTACCACATACGGACTAGTGCATGAGGTGGCTCGAGCATATCCGGGGAAGGAAGGAAGGAGGCTCCACTTCGTTTGTCCCTTATTCCGATGGCTCTATACTATACCTCACGAATGAAAGCTATATGTAGTCGTATGTAGTGATTGATTAACACTGAGCACCTTGATGGTCTAGAATATATGATGAGCATAGTAGCTACAATACCCAACCCCAGCAGGCTAGGTAGAATGGGAGGTAATGGTGACATGCTATACGGTCCCACCCGAAACCGATAAGGCTGCCTTGCGTGGGGGGATGGAGCTCGCAGTCAGGGTTCAAACTCCTACTGGTCTCTCAGCGGTAGGGCGGACAGTACAGGCTTTGAAGCTAGACGACGAGAGCACATGTGATGGAGGCGTGATATGGAAGCTCCAGTCAGGGCCAGCTCGTGACCTTGATAGCGCGCTACTACTATCCACATAAGCTACTGCACCTATCTGTATCTGACTCTCTCACACACCAACAACATCTTTCACTGTTGTCACTCTGTAGCACGCTTCCACTCCTCGCCTTCACTTTCTCGCTGACGTCCTCGCTCGACCTCTGTTGCTGTGTGGTTGAAAGGTAAGCAGCAAGCATCGCACTCACACGCACTGCGACCCGACTCCTCGACCCCACCTCGTTGCCTTGCACCTCATCGACTGCGCACACCTTCACTACTCAGGCACCAAAGCTTCTGGCCTTGCCTCTTGCTCATCGCCGCCCTTCCTCCCTCCTGCTACTACCACCACATTACTTCAACCTGACCTTCCACCGCCACCTTATTACACACCACCACCACTTCTCATATCCCATCCATCCCTCGCACTCACTCACACCACCAATCCGCTCGGCTCCCCAGTTCAGCACGCACTGACTGGCCGGCCGACCACCTCACGCATCACCGCACACTCACTGTGTCTTTCTTTTCACCCCACACCTCCAACATGGCTCGTGGCACTACCCAAACCCCTGCGCTGACCAAAGGCGGAAAGACTGTGAGCCCGCCGTCACCCACTGACTCCCCCCACTCCTCCGCCAACTTCGACTTCCCTACATTGAACAACGACGGCTCCGTGTCCGACCTCATCGAGACCCATCCGCCACCCGGCCAGCGTACCCCTCCAGCAGCTCTGAGCTCTCTCGGCCTCAAGATGGCCGCAGACAGCAGTCCCGACGGTGTCACCGACCTGAACGACGGCGAATACGACATGATGAGCGATGCCTCCGACACCAACGAAACCGTCAGCATTGCCTCAGACAACCTGACCTCCGACGATGAGCTCATGACTCCCGACTACGACGAAGACGAAGATGACGACGATCAGGCACTCTACGCAAGCAACCACCCCTCCGCTGCAGGCCCGTCTGCCGGCCCGCTCTTCCAACAGCTCGCCGCGCTGGACATTGAACAGCACCAGCAGGTGCTTCGTCGGGCTCGCGAGCGCAGCCTGGCTCTCCAGAAAGAGCGAGAGAGCGAGAAGGAGAGGCAGATGAACAGCTTCCTTTCGGAGGATCTTGAGACACCCCGCCAGTCTACTATGAACGCATTCAACCCGTCATCATCGACCAGCGCTCTCGACGCAAAGTCATCCCCTGCGGTCGACAAGTCTTCCCTCTCAAGCCCGCAGCCTGTCCCTGTCGAGTCTACCTTGGATATTGTTCGTCGTTTTGGCAAGTTCGTCGATCAGCAAATCATCAGCCTGAACTTGCTCTCTCTTTTGAGTCTGCTTGGGATCGCGTTCTGTGTTGGCGTGGCCACCTTCATCGCCCCAAAGGATGGTCCCATCCAACTTCACGCTCGCCGCGATGCTTTGTCCGGTGCACTTGGGCAATTCACAAACTCCACCAATGCAACTAAGAGCTTCAACATCGAGCACCTGCTACCTGCCCCGACAACCCTACCTTCTACCGACATCTTCGGTCGGCCCATGGTTGGTACGCTTGAAGTTCACTTCCAAGGTGCTCAGCCAAACTATATCGTCGTCTCTCTGCCCAGAAAAGACGGTAGCAG
>Ga0265797_10010104_pt1 | contig 12075 bp, 9 predicted proteins | sample P2T30metagenome_FD_192433 | JGI IMG/M metagenome (GOLD analysis project Ga0265797, IMG submission 192433) | Plant litter microbial communities from East Loma Ridge, Irvine, California - P2 T30 | ecosystem: Environmental > Terrestrial > Plant litter > Unclassified | place: USA: California... | reverse complement strand
GTAGCCCTGGTGACCCCTTTTACCCCCACCGGCAGCATCGACTGGGCGGCCTGGGAGCGCCTGCTCGACTTCAACCTAGCGGGCGGCGTCGAATACCTGGTTATCAACGGCACCACCGGCGAATCGCCCACCGTTACGGCCGCCGAAAAAACTGAGCTGCTGGACTTTGCCCGCCGGCACGTGGCCGGCCGCGTGCCGCTCGTATACGGCATTGGCGGCAGCGATACGGCCACCGTGGAGCACCAGCTGCGTAGCTTCGATGCCACCGGCATCGAAGCTATCTTGTCGGCTAGCCCGGCGTATAACAAGCCTAGCCAGGCGGGTATAATCGCTCATTACCAGCGCCTGGCCGAGGCTTCGCCCCTGCCCCTCATCCTGTACAACGTGCCCGGCCGCACCGGCTCCAACATGGCGGCCGATACCACGCTCAAGCTGGCTGAGCACGAGAATATTATCGGCATCAAGGAGGCTAGCGGCAACGTGGAGCAGTGCCTGGCCATTCTGGCTAAAAAGCCGACCGACTTCCTGTTTCTGAGCGGCGATGACATGCTTACGCTGCCGCTCATTGCCTGCGGCGGCCAGGGCATTATTTCGGTGCTGGCCAATGCGTTTCCGCAGCAATTCAGCGACATGACCCGCGCCGCGCTGGCCGGTGATTTTGCCCGCGCCCAGCAATTGCTGTTCGGCCTCATGCCCCTCAACCCGCTTATGTACGAGGAGGGCAACCCCGTGGGCGTGAAGGCCGCGCTAGCCCTGCAAGGCGTGTGCGAGCCCGCCGTGCGCCTGCCCCTGGTGCCCGCCAGCGAGGGGCTAACGGCGCGGATTAAAGCCTTACTTTAACCTACTAATCAGCCTATGAAGCTCACGCAAGTAGCCGACAATATCTTTACGGTTGAAGATTTTCTTACCCGCGCCGAGTGCTTGCAGTACATCGTGCGCAGTGAGGAAATCGGCTACGAGCCGGCGAAGGTGAATACAGCCAGTGGTAGCAAGGTCAAAACCGAGGTGCGCAACAACAGCCGGGCCTTTCACAACAGCGAGGAGCTAGCCCAGGAGCTGTGGCAGAAGTTGGCGCCGTTTGCACCGGCGCGGCTGGGCAACAGCACGGCCTTTGGCCTCAACGAGCTTTTTCGCTTCTACCGCTACCAGCGCGGCCACAAGTTTAAGGGGCACTATGACGAGAGCTACATCCGCAACGCGCAGGAGGCGAGCTACTTTACTTTCATGGTGTACCTGAACGATAACTTTCAGGGCGGCGACACTACATTTCGGGGGGTGCGCATCCAGCCGCGCCAGGGTATGGCGCTGCTTTTTTTGCACAGCCTATACCACGAGGGGAGTGAGGTAACCCAGGGCGTGAAATACGTACTGCGCTCTGATATTATGTATCGTACTGATAGCTAAAGACTAGCCCTTAACAGAAAACAGCCGCGCCACAACCAGAAATAGGTTCGTGACGCGGCTGTTTTCCGTCAGGGTCTACTTCTTAGCCAACGCTGGCCCGCTGCTCGGGCGCAAACGACTCGGCTTCCACAAAAATGCGCTTGAACTCGGGGTGCTTGGCGCGGATGGCTTTTTCGAGGCGGCCCACGGCGTCTTCGACCTGCTGGGCAGTGAGGTCCTGCTGAAAGCGCACGTCGAGCGCCAGAAAGGCCTCGGTGGGCCCGAGGTACATGGAGAGTGGCGGGCGCATACTCTGCACGGCCGGGTCGGCTTTGGCCACGGCTTGGAGGCTAGCCCGGGTGGCGGCGTCGATGCCCTCGCCTACCAGCAGGCCGCGCGTTTCCTTGAGCATGAAAACGGCCATACCAATGAGCAGTACCCCAATGGCTAGCGAGGCACTGCCATCGAGGTAAGGATTATTGAGCAGCTGCCCAAAATAGACGCCGGCCAGCGCAATAACCAGGCCCACGAGCGCCGCCAGGTCTTCGAGCAGAATGGCGTACACGGCCGGGTCGCGGCTGGCGCGCAGGGCTTTCCAGAAGCCGGCGTCGCCACGCGTTTTGTTGAATTCGCGAAAGGCCAGCGAGCAGGCGATGCCCTCAAACAGTACGGCCAGGCCCAGTACCCAGTAGTTCCAGGTGGGGTCGGTGAGCGGGGCGGGCTCCTTGATATGAATCCAGCCTTCGTAGAGCGAGATGCCGCCACCCACCGCGAAGATGAGCACGGCCACAATCATCGTCCAGAAGTACAGCTCCTTACCGTGGCCGAAGGGGTGCTCGTCATCGGCCGGCTTGCTGGCCCGCGACAACCCTAGCAGGATGAGCAGCCCATTGCCGCTATCTACCAGCGAGTGAATGCCCTCGGAAAGCATGGCCGCGCTGCCCGTGAAAAACGCCGCCGTAAACTTGGCCACCGCAATGGCCAGGTTGGCCCCAATGGCGCCGTACACAACAATTTTAGAGCCTCCGGCCATTAATCTGAAGAATAGATGAAGGCCTTGGTACGCGCCCGGGCAGCGGAGGTTTCTGGCCGCTGACTAGCCTACCAGCCACTGGCCAGCACGTCGGCGATATGCATCGTCTTGATTGCCAGGTTCTCGCGCCGAATATACGCTTCCAGGTGCATGAGGCAGCTCACGTCGGTACTCACGATATAGTCGGCGCCGGTGGCGAGGGCGTGCTCGACCTTTTGCTGCGCCATCGCCACCGAAATAGCCTCAAACTTGACGGCAAACGTGCCGCCGAAACCGCAGCAGGTAGTGGTTTCGGCCATCTCGATGCGGCTCAGGCCCGCTACGCCATCGAGCAGCCGGCGCGGCGCCTCCCGAATGCCGCACTCGCGCAGGGCCGAGCAGGAATCGTGGTAGGTGTAGGTGCCGGGCAGGCTAGCCCCCGGAATGGTGCTAATGTTCAGCACATCAGTCAGGAACTCGGTCAACTCGTAGGTACGGCGCTGCACACCCTGGCAGCGAGCTGCCGCGGGCGTATCGGCAAAAAGGTGCGAGTAGGCGTTGCGCACCATGCCCACGCACGAGGCCGAGGGGCTGACCACGTAGCGGGTTTCGGCGTCGGCAGGGGTGAAATCGGCCAAGAACTTCGTGGCAATATCGCGGCTTTCGGCCTTGTAGCCCGCGTTGTAGGCGGGCTGGCCGCAGCAGGTTTGGGCGGGGTTGTAGTGCACCTGGCAGCCGGCTTTTTCCAGCACTTTCACCATGTTGAGGGCGGTGTGCGGGTAGAGCTGGTCGACGAAGCAGGGAATAAAAATATCGACTTGGGGAATGGGCATTAGAAAAGATAACAGTCAACTTTTAATGTGGGACATTATCATTTAATGTCCGAGTAGTCTTCCTCAACTTGCCAAGGACGATGCCGATTGAAATCCGATGAATATGGCCGTTTTAGAACTTTCGGCCCAAACCGAGCCTGTAACCAAAGCGTGATGTGGTCGGAATCAAACTCAAGACGATACTCTGTATCGTCAGATTCTATTCGGTACTCAGTCGCGGGTTCTAACGCCACCTCAATGCACGCCAATTCTATCCAAAGTGTGAGCCTAGTGGCTTGCCGATTATAAAACTCTATCCCAACAATCGGCTTTGCTTTCTCTTCTTTTTCAGTTTCCTTAAACAGCCAATTGAACATTAGTGCCTACTGATAATTAGTAAAAACTTGTTGGGCTGCACGTTGCGCGCTAGCAAATTTTTGCAAATCCACTCTTACCTCTTCTTGCTGCTCTTTCAAATACGCCACCAGGTTCTCCGTGGCCATGTTACCCGTAAGCACGTCGGTGGCCATGGGGCAGCCGCCGATGCCGCCAATGGCGCCATCGAAGCGGCGGCAGCCGGCCTGGTAGGCGGCCTGCACTTTTTCGCGCCAGGCGATGGGCGTGGTGTGCAGGTGAGCGCCAAATTCGATGTGCGGAAAGGCTGGAATCAACTCGGCAAACAAGGGCGTAATGAGCGCGGGCGTGCTCACGCCGATGGTATCGGACAGGGCCACGATGCGCACCCCTAGCGCAGCTAGCCGCTGGGTAAAATCGGCCAATACCGCCGGGCTATACGGGTCGCCGTAGGGGTTGCCGAAACCCATGGAGAGGTATACAATCAGGGTTTTGCCCGTGCGCTCGCACAGCGCGTGCATGGCAGCCACGTCGGCCAGGGCTTCGGCAATGGTTTGGTTGGTGTTGCGGCGCTGGAAGGTTTCGCTGACGGAGAGCGGAAAGCCTAAGTAGCTGATTTCGGCGTAGCTGGCGGCTTGCTCGGCACCGCGCAGGTTGGCCACGATGGCCAGCAGCTTGGTTTTAGTCTGGCTTAAATCGAGGCCGGCTAGCACCTCGGCCGTGTCGCGCAGCTGCGGAATAGCTTTGGGCGACACAAACGAGCCGAAGTCGAGCACGTCGAAGCCCACGGCCAGCAGCTGCTGGAGGTAAGCCGTTTTGGTAGCGGTCGGAATGAAATCGGCTAGGCCCTGCATGGCATCGCGGGGGCACTCGGTAAGAACGATGGGGTGGGTAGACATAGGAAGGCGAAGGTACAGTTAGCAGTGAGCAGTTGTTACTAATAAGAACTTGCCCGGCGGCGCGGGCGTTTGCCGGGTATGCTTTTTTCGTTCTTTCCCACCCCTGGCAGGCGGCAGGCCGGGGGCTTCTTGCTGGTGCTGCTAGCCCTACTGGCCTCGTGCAGCAAGCCCCAGACCCTGGCGGCGCTATTTCAAAAAACCACTCCGCACGACGACTATGCCCGGGCGCTCGACCGCGCTGGCTTGCGGCAGGCCGTGCTGGGGCGGCAGTGGCAGCAGGCCGCTGACCAAGCATTGCGCGACTCGCTGACGGTGACGCTGCCCGTGCTCGAGACCGGGTATTTCCACCCCGAGCAGCCCACGGCGGCCGGCTACCGCTACGCCGTGCGGGCCGGCGAGCTGGTACACGTGCGCCTTACGCTGGCGCCCGGCCCGGTGCTGGCGCCCCGCGTGTTTGTCGATGCCTTCGCGCTAGCCCCCGGCCAGGCGCCCGAGCTGCTGAAGTGGACCGCCACCGATACCACTACGGCCGGTACCTACGACTACCGCTACCAAGTGGCCGACGATGGCCAGCACCTGCTGCGCGTGCAGCCCGAGCTGCTGGCAGCGGGCCGCTACACCCTGCGCCTGTGGCGCGGGCCGGGACTAGGGTTGTTTCCGGTGAAGGGGCGCACCGACCAGGCCATCGGCAGCTTCTGGGGCAATGCGCGCGATGGCGGCGCCCGGCGCCACGAGGGCGTGGACATCTTCGCCCCGCGTGGCACGCCCGCCGTAGCGGCTACCGATGGCTATATCACCCGCACCGGCGAAACCAAGCTGGGCGGCCGCGTGGTGTGGCTAGCCGATGCGCAGGGCCAGCACCTCTACTACGCTCACCTCGATAAGCAATTGGTGCAGCCCGGTCAGCGCGTGCGGGCCGGCGATACGCTGGGGCTGGTGGGCAACACCGGCAATGCTCGTACCACGGCCCCGCACCTGCACTTCGGCATTTACCGGGCCGGGCGCGGGGCCGTAGACCCCTGGCCCTTTTTGCACCGCGAAGACCCGGTGCCCACCCCCCTAGCCGGCCCCGACCGCCGGGGCGAGTGGGTGCGCCCCACGCGAGCTGGCCGGGCGCTCGCCCCCACCCTACCCTTGCTGGTACTGGGCCAGCGTGCTGGTTACCTGCGCGTGGCATTACCGGATGGCGGACGCCGCTACGTGGCCGCCCGCACCGTGGCTTCGGCGCAACCCCTGCGGCGCCTTACGCTAGCGACCGCTCACGAAATTCAGCTATCGCCTGCGGCCGATGCCCCGGCCGTGGGCACCTGGCCATTGCACACGCCGGTGGCGGTGCTGGGCCAAAGCGCCGGCTACTCGCTTTTGCGAGGGCCGGCCGGGCAGCAAGGCTGGGCCCGGATATAAGGGGGCTAGCCCATTCCGGCCCCCTTGCGCTGCCCAGCTGTTATGACGTGCCTGATAGCCGCCCTTTCCCTGCTACCCTAGGCAACGGCCTAGCGCACGCGCGCTTGCCATGCGCCGTGCGTACCGATAGCCAGCCCGACCAAGTGGTACGGATTATTTTATCTTTAAATAATTCAACTAAAAATCTCCCTTAACTGCTTGGCAGTAGCTTGCTGCATTATTTTAAGGTTAATAGCACTAAGTTCAACCTGCTTATAATCTTACCCTTATAGTTTCTACGGGCGAACGCCTAAAATACGATGCTGTATGAGCTGGGAAACAGTTGGTACTTTTGAGGGATATGGCAGAAACCTCTACCTTGTATACCAACTCGCTTACCCGTATGCAAAGCCCCATTTGGCAAGCTAAGCTGCGAGCTAGCGCACATTTTTACTTAGGGTCAGAAGCGGAGGCCGGCCAAAAGCTAGCAGCGACTCGCTAACAGGTAATTCGGCTACCCAGCCACTAAAAGTAATTTTGCTACCCGTCTTAGAGTTAGCATTATTTTTAGTTCAACGTAAATCCAAGGGAACTTTTATTTTCGTTTGTCTCAACATGGATAAACTCGCTACTCTACCTGCCGGGCTGCTTACCCGCATGCAGGCTGCTACCTGGCAAGAACAACTGCGCGCTAGTGTGCGCCTCTACCTGGAACTGGGTGCTAAGCCTAGCCTGGCCCAAGAAGCTGATATACTATTACAACGTACTGAAGAAGAACTACTTGAATACCTGCTAGCCGGTGCGCCACCCACACCCCCTGAGCGCCAGCGCGCCCGGCAGCTACTCGATATGGCCCAGTATGCTTTGCTCGATGCCCAATTGCAGGAGTCACTCTTGCCCAACTGTGAGGGTCGCTTGGCTTGCACTAACTGAGTAGCTTCTGCACGCACAAACGCAGCCAACCCGCTACTTCGCTAAATAAAAAAGGCTCCCTGAATCTTCAGGGAGCCTTTTTTACTTGGTATCATTCAATGCTACACCCACTTATTGTCAAGGCTAGCACCGTTTACGTCGATTTTATTGGCCGAGATGACCAAGCTAAGCAACATCGAGGCCTGCGTTTCGGCGCCGCGGGCGTCGAAGCTTTCGGCGTAGCTCACGCAATAGGCTTCCTTGAAAGCGATTTCCTTCATCTTGGAATCCTGGTCGCCGCGCTTGAAGACGATTTTACCATCGGCCCGCTTGTAGGGGTCCAGCATCCAGCTGATAAGCTTTACGCTATCAGTCGAAACGATAGTCACCTTGATAGTGCCTCCCTGCACCACCGATGAAGGGCGCCCCTTATCATCCGTAGTTTGGTTGAAGGAGTAGCCGCAGCTTACAACTTCACATTCCTCGCTGCCAGCAGCATCAAAAACTGCACTAAAAGAAGCCATGTTGAAAAAGAATTGGTGGAAAAATACCCTGCCTTAGCTTTACGCAGGCAGGTGGTTGAGGTTGAGCTTATTAAAATTTAATAACCTGAAAGTAACGTAGCCAGCGCCAGCCGCTCCGCCTACTGTTGCGCATACTCCGCATTCCAGTCGCGGTCGGGGTTGTCGGGGTCGTCGCCTTTAGTACCATCCAGCGACACCATAAAGGTTTTGGCTGGAAAGTAAGGTACCATATGAATATCGAGGTTGATGCGGTCTTTCTGGTCGGGGTCGCGCTCGAATTTTTTAATGGAAAATTTCTCAATTAGCTTGCCCGGCCCGGCAATGCTATCCAGAAAGCGCACAATCTGCCCCTGAATGTCCATGCGCATATTATGGTCCCAGTTTTCGAAGGCGCGCCGGTTCAGGAAGTCAATCAGCACCTTGGTCACGTAATCAAATACGCGCACTACAGAGTAGGTCTGCAAGCCAATATTATCGCCGTTGAAAAGCGTTTTGGCCGAGAACGCCATCACCCGGCCGTACTCGTTAACCATCGGCACAAGGCCAATTTTCTCGAGGTTGGAAATCTCGCTCTTGCGCAGCGGAAATTTCACACCGTCTACCTCGTTGAGCGTGCCGTGCTTGCGGCCCGCCGTTACCTGCGAGGCTAGCGTGGCGTAGATGCGACCCGCCAGCGCCGAGGACGGGGGCACGTACAAATCTTCTTCTTCGCCGATTTCTTCGAGCTTGCCACGGCCCACCAGCCAGTTGGCAGCCATCACTACGTTGGATTTGTGGGCGTCGGCGCCAGTCAGGTTGGCTTCCTCGAATAGCTCAATTACATCTTCCGGCGTGTCGTAGTGCTCGAAGTCGGTGACCATCATCACCTTGTTCTTGTGGGCAATCTTGGCCCATTTATCCACTACTTTATTCGAGCCTAGGTAGCCCGGCACCACTAGTAGTGAATAGTTGTCGCGCAGGTCGAGGCGGTCGTAGTTCTGCTCCAGCTCCTCCGACACGGCATCGATAAACGTGGTATTATCCAAGTCCTGCAACTGGTCTTTATCAGCGTTCAGGATGGATACGTTCTTGACCTCATCCAAGTCGGTATTCTTGAAAAATAGCGCCACCGAGCGGTACGCCTGCTCTAGCTCATGCGTAGCTTCCACGGCGGTACGCAGGTTGTCGGTGAGCTGTTGCTCGGTGGCCTCCACACGCTGCTGGCCCTTCTCAACCGCGTCGGCGGTCGAATCACTTTCGCTCAAAAGCTTGTGCCAGAGGGCTAGCCGCTTCTTCAGCTGCTTACGGTCAGCCTTTTTACTGTCTTCCGACAAGAATATTTTCTTGCGGGCTTTCTTTTCAGGGTTGAGGTTGGAAGCCCCGTCAATAGTCGTTTCGAGCAGGTCGAAACCGCCCACTTTAAGTAGGGCCTGCGTGCTTTGTTCGAGGGAAGGGGCCGCTTCGCGGGTGCGGTAGCCAGCGGCGGCATCTTGCTGTTCGGGAGCCATGAAAAAAAGGAGATGCGGAAAAAGAAGAGGTGCAAAAGGAGCGGCTAGCCTACGCCAGCTCGTCCATCATGGCCTGAATAGCTTGTAGAAAAGCCTTTTTGGTTTCGGGATTTTCTAGGGCGGCCTTCAAAATCTTGTTTGATTTGAGCTGGCGCAGCAGCTTGTTGAGGTCGTCGGTTTCGGCGGCAAGACTACGCAGAAAATCGCTCTGGTTGATAATCCCTTTTTTGCCAAAGTCACCGAGCGAGGCAAAATGCAGCTTTTCGGCTACGCCGGCTCCGTCGGCATCGGTAAAATCGACGGCCACTTCGGGCTTGAAGTGCGCAAATACCGCCTCGGGCGTTTTGAGGCCCTCCACAATCTGAGCCCGCAGGGGCGTATTGGTGGTGAGCTTTTGCACCAGCAGGGTGCGGTTGAGGGGAATGTCCGAAATAGCTTCGGACGCATTGTCGAGCTTACGCTCCTGACCACCAATTCCGTAGGAGTACATAGGGGAAAATGTAGAAAGTGAAATGGCCGGCTAGGGCCACGCTGCGTGCCGGTGGCTAGCTTGGAGATGGGTACGGGGCCGCTAATCTAAAGGTTTAAACGCCTAAGTTTGACGCAGAAGCCAGCTAAGGTGTTAACTGTCGAGCTTATGCTACCTACCCAAAGTAACCTTGGCGGGCGGGTAGCACGTAGCTCCGGCGTTCCTGCTGCTTCTATTCACCTTTTCCTCGTTGCCCGTGGCCTACTCCGACACCCTCCAGCGCAGCCTGCACATTGCCCAGGCCGTGGCCCATGAATACCGCCAGGCGCACTACGGCGCGCCGCACCTGCTCACTGCTTTGCTGCACAACGAAACAGGGCTAGCGTCCTGGTTAGTAGCGGTGCTCGACAAGGACATTCACTACCTGCGCGAGTGGGCCGAGGTGCGCCTCGAAGACGAGCCCAAGGCCGCCCGCCCCCCCGAGCAGCCCACCCCCGATGCCACCGTGCAGCAGGCCCTGGAGCTAGCCGACCTGGTAGCCTTGCAGCTAGCCCGCGAGCAGCCCGATGCCCTCTGTGCCCTGGCGGCACTGCTACGGCCGGGCCTGGCTTTTTCGACTGAGCAATTAAAATCTTTCCCGCTTACCCAAAAAGAAATTTTGGATGCGGCCCAGGCCGAGCGGCCCGCACCCACGGGGGCGCCGGCCGGCGAAGACGCTGCCGCTAGCCCCGCCCCCGCCCGCAATGGCGGCGCGCTCGCCACTTACTGTACCGATAAAACGGCCCAGGCCCGCGCCGGCAAGCTCGACCCGATAGTGGGGCGCGACCGCGAAATCCGGCTGGTGGCCGAGATTCTGGGCCGCCGCACCAAGCCCAACGTGCTGCTCATCGGCGAGCCGGGCGTGGGCAAGTCGGCCCTGGTCGAAGGTTTTGCGCAGCAGATTGCGCTGGGACTGGTGCCGGTGCACCTGCGCGAGGTGACGCTGTTTGAGCTGGATTTGGGTACGCTGGTGGCGGGCGCTTCGTACAAGGGCGAGGTGGAGGACCGCATCAAAAAGGTGCTTACCGAGCTGAAGCAGTACACCCGCGCCATCCTCTTTATTGATGAGCTGCACGTGCTGCTCGACCCAAAGGGCAGCGCCGGCAGCGGCATCGCGCAGCTGCTCAAGCCCGAGCTGGCTAGGGGGGAGCTGACGGTGATAGGGGCCACGACCAACGACGAGTATCGGCAGTATATCGAAAAGGATGAGGCCTTTAACCGCCGTTTCGACATCGTGCGGGTCGAGGAGCCGTCGGTGGTAGTGGCTGAGCGGATGCTGGAGCGGGTGCTGCCCATCTACGCGGCGCACCACGGCATTGCGCTGGGCGAAGGCACCGTGGGCGAGGCCGTGCGCCTGGCCAAGCGCTACCTCAAAGACCGGCAGCTGCCCGACTCGGCCATCGACCTGGTAGACCGCACGATGGCCGCCATCCGCATGCTCGACGAGCAGGCCGTGGCGGGCTTGCACGCGCTGCAAACCGAGTTTGAGGCCCTTATTATCCGGCGCGACGAATTGCCCGAGGCCGACTATCTGCGCGAGTTGCGGTGGTTTCTGCACCAGGTGCAAAACCAGGTTAGCCAGCTCTGGCTCAATCAGTTTGAGAACGAGCAGCAGCCAGACAAGCTCGAAACCAGCGCCGAGCTCGAAACCTACCTGCGCGAGCTGCTGGCCGCCGTGCTGACCCTAGCCGACACCAAAAAGGAAATCGTAGAGAAGCAGGACATCGCCGCCATCGTATCGGGCAAAACCGGCATCCCGCTGGGCAAGCTGCAAAGCAATGAGCGCGAAAAGCTCCTGCGCATGGATGAAGTGCTGCAACAGCGCGTGGTGGGCCAGGATGGCGCCGTACGCGCCCTGTGCGCCGCCATTCTGGAGTCGCGCTCGGGCCTCACCAAGGCCGGGCAGCCCATCGGCTCGTTTTTCCTGCTAGGGCCCACCGGCACCGGCAAGACCGAGCTAGCCAAGGCGCTAGCCGATTTTCTCTTCAACGACGAGTCCTTCCTCATTCGCTTCGACATGTCGGAGTTCAAGGAAGAGCACTCGGCGGCGCTGCTCTACGGCGCGCCTCCCGGCTACGTGGGCTACGAGGAGGGCGGCTTGCTGGTCAATAAGATACGCGAGAAGCCCTACTCGGTGGTGCTGTTCGATGAGATTGAGAAAGCGCACCCGTCGGTGTTCGATATTTTTCTGCAAATACTGGACGAGGGCAAGCTGCACGACCGGCTGGGCCGCGAGGGCGACTTCAGCAACGCCGTCATTCTGTTTACCTCCAACATCGGGGCCGAGCAGGTGAGCAAAACCTTCGCGGCCGGCGCCACGCCTTCCTCGGCCGACTTGCTCGAAACCATGAGCCGCCACTTCCGGCCCGAGTTTCTGGCCCGCCTCACCGAAATCGTGCCCTTCGCCCCCATCTCGGAAGAAAACGTGGGCCGCATCTTCGACATTCACCTGCGGCCCCTGCTGGAGCAGCTGCGGCGGCAGGGCATCACGCTCACGCTCAGCCCCGAGGCGCGGCAGCACCTGGCGTTGTCGGGCTTCACACCCAAGTATGGGGCGCGGCCCATCACGGGCGTTATCCGCTCGCAGCTGCGGCGGCCCATCTCGCGGCTCATTATATCGGGCGAGGCCCGGCCGGGCACCACGCTAGCCCTCACCAAGCCCGAAGGCAGCGAGGAGCTGCTGTGGACCACCAGCCACGCGGAGCCTGCCGAGCCCGTAGCCCCCACCCCAGCAGCCGTGGTGGCCGAGCCGCTGGCGGCGGACGCTTAGCTTTGCCCGGTCGCCTGGGTTATCTTCTTCC
>Ga0265797_10010103_pt1 | contig 12075 bp, 10 predicted proteins | sample P2T30metagenome_FD_192433 | JGI IMG/M metagenome (GOLD analysis project Ga0265797, IMG submission 192433) | Plant litter microbial communities from East Loma Ridge, Irvine, California - P2 T30 | ecosystem: Environmental > Terrestrial > Plant litter > Unclassified | place: USA: California... | reverse complement strand
CTGGAACCAAATTCAATAATCGGAGCGCTTGTGTTCTCTTCTGAACGGCTTAAAGGCATCGATGTGTTCGTGATCGTGGCTGACATGGGCAGTTTTACCGCGGCGGCCGAGCGCCTGAACCTGACCAACTCGGCGGTCAGCAAAAGCATTGCCCGATTGGAAGGCCGCCTGGGCACGCGGTTGTTCCAACGCACTACGCGTCGGTTGTCACTTACCGAAGCAGGCGAAACCTTTTACCGCACCTGCACAAGCGTGCTTTGGGATCTGGAAGAAGCCGAGATCGCGCTGACGTCGACGCAGACCGAGCCGCAGGGCAAGGTGCGGATCGACTTGCCCGCGTCCTATGGGCGCCTGCATGTCCTGCCCCTGATCCTGGACTTCATGAAACAGCACCCGCGGTTGTCGCCCCATGTGTCGTTTTCCGACCGTTATGTCGATCCCGTTCAGGAGGGCATCGACATTGTTGTCCGCATTGGCGGTTCGGATGCCTGGCCTTCATCCATCGGGCACCGGTTCTTCGGCAGCCAGAGGCTTATTTTCTGCGCCTCGCCCGAGTACCTGTCGCACCACGGAGCACCCGGAACGGAAGCGGACCTGGATCAGCATTTATGCATCGGCTACGGGCAAAACGACGGGATGGCCATCCCCTGGTATTTCAAAGGCCGCCAGCCGGGTGAGATGGAACGCAGGGTGATGCACCCTCACATTGCCGTGGGGGATGGCGAGGGCGAGGTAATGGCGGTGCTGGCGGGGCTTGGGGTCGCGCAGTTGCCGACCTGGCTGGCCCAAACACATCTGAACAGCGGAAGGCTGGTGGAGGTTTTGCCTCATCTGGCCACCGACGGCCTGCCGATGAACCTGGTGTGGCTCAAAAGCCGCGAAGCACTGCCCAAAGTCAGCGCCTTGATCGCCTACCTTAGCGCCAATCTCACGCCCGCCGGGCGCCGCTGAGCGCGGTCGCAGGCCACCCCGCTCCGCGTTCCAGCAAGGTGCCTATCGGCCTGGCGCGGCCCTGAACTCGGGAAGAACATGCCCCTGAAGTTCGTCGATGACGTCTGGCGCCGGGCGCCGCGTGGGCTTGAGGTTCAATGCCACATGGTTGACCCCTGCCTCCCGTTGACGCGCCAGAAAATCCTTGAGCGCATGGCGGCCGCCGCGAAGCACACGGCCCGTTCGCAGCGGCGCGTCGGGGTTGATGTCCAGGTCAAACATCGCCCCATACCCGAACGGTACAAAGCCTCGCGGGGCGGTCGCTTCACGCCAGTGCGGCACGGCTTCGGGCATGCGCTGCGCGTCGCCATGCCAGATCCAGGCATCGACATGCTGCGCCAGCCATTCGAGGCTTTGGCCGGCCCGGCCGATGGCGATCACCGGGATGCGCGACGCGGCGGGTTTGGGCACCAGATCGATGTCTCCTCGCAGGCGGCCGAAATGGACGGTGTCCAAACGGGGGAACGAGGATGAAGTCAGGGCCTTGACCAAGGTAACAGCCTCTTGATAGCGCTCCACTCGGCTGGCGAAATCGACCCCGAAGGCCGGGTATTCCGGTGGTCGATCACCCGATGCCATGCCCGCCAGAAAACGGCCGCCCAGCAGCTGGTCGGCGGTGGCGATCTGCTTGGCCGCGATAATGGGCTCGCGCAGCGGAGCGACGATTCCAGCCGTGCCGATCGCGATCCGCTGGGTCAGCGCCGCCAACCAGCCGGCATAAACGAGGGGGTCCAGCACTTGGCCGGCATCGCCGAACGAGGGGTCGTAGAACGGAACGTCGCGCAGCCACAAGGCCGCGGCATCGCTCTGGTCAAGGCGCTGGACGATTTCGGCCTGGTCTGACAGGCGCGGGAACGGGCTGTCGGGATAGCCGCAGGCGGGTGCGATAAAGCCAACGGTCAATTGGCCCTGCTGGAAGGTACGGTTGAAGGCCGTATGGTTCACCAGGTCGTGTGAGGGCGTGTCCTGATTCTTCATTAAGGCTCCGGTGTGGTGTTGGACTACCGCAGTTTAATGATGAACCGGTAGCTGATCGTTGATATTTCCGATCACCACTGGTGACGCGTGTTCAACAATCTGGGCATCCGGCACGGTCACGTTGCACACCCATGGCCCCTACAATTGCGCCCATTTAGCTTGAACCCCGGCAATCCGCAGGCTCCCTACCGGCATATCGCCCGCCCATAATGGGCCTACAACAACAAAGGGGCTCACCCCTGGGGCGTAAAGGCCATGTACAAAGACCACATCGTTAAAGCGCGTGCCACCGACAACGCCACGTTCATGGGAACGGTCGCGGTGGTCGTATTTGTCGTTACCGTGATCGCTGGCCTGGGCGAAAGCGGCCTGGCCCGGCTGATGGGGCCGATACTGCTGGACCTCAAGGCACCCCTGGCGCGGGACATCGCGGTGGCCGGCACCTTTACCGTCACGCTGGTGCTCAATCTGTTTATCCTTGGCCGCTTTCCCCTGAGGGCGCAGATCGTCACCGTATGGTGCGAGTTGCTGGTGCTGTTTCTGCTGTTCTTCGATACGTTCAACCTGTCCTACAGCTTTATCGCGACCAAGGTCGGTTTCATGATCACCCAAGGGGTGTTCACCACCGTCTACGTGTCGGCCATATCCATTGCCATCGCCTTCGTGCTGGCATTGCTGGGCGCTACGGCGCGGTTGTCCGCCAATGGGTTCGCCATTGCCATTGCCAGCTTCTATACCTCCTTCTTTCGCGGCGTGCCCCTGCTGATCCAGATTTACCTCATCTACCTGGGCATCCCGCAACTGGGCTATGTGGTGGGCGCGGTGCCAGCGGGGATACTGGCGCTGTCGTTGTGTTATGGCGCCTACATGACCGAAATCTTTCGCGCGGGCATCAGCAGCATCTCCCGGGGGCAGTGGGAAGCGTCCAGGGCCATTGGCCTTAACCCTTTCCAGACCATGACACGGGTGATCCTGCCGCAGTCCATGCGCCTGATCATTCCGCCCACGGGCAATCAGTTCATTTCCATGCTCAAGGACAGCTCGCTGGTGTCGGTGATCGGCGTGTGGGAATTGATGTTCCTGGCCCGCACCCAAGGCCGTGCCGAGTTTCGCCACCTTGAAATGCTGATCACCGCGGCCGTGCTCTATTGGTTGCTGTCGATCGTGCTTGAAACCGTCCAGGCCCGCCTGGAAAAGCACTTCAACCGCGCACATCGCTGAGGGCACCCCATGAACCAGGCGTTCGCTTCTCATGCCCCCCAGGCTTCGGCCGCGATTTCCATCCAGGGCTTGCACAAGTGGTATGGCGACTTCCACGTACTGGACGGCATCGAATTACAGATCAAGAGCGGTGAGATCGTGGTGATCTGCGGCCCTTCGGGTTCCGGCAAATCCACCCTGATCCGCTGCCTGAACCTGCTGGAAGATTTCCAGAAAGGCGCCGTGGTGATAAACGGCACGCCCCTCACCCGCGGCGCGGCCTGCGTGGCGAAGGTGAGGCGGCAGGTCGGTATGGTGTTCCAGCAATTCAACCTCTTCCCTCACATGACCGTGCTGGACAACCTCATGCTGGGGCCACGCCTGGTAAGCAAGTTGAACGAGGCTCAGGCGCGGGCGTTGGCTTATGAGTACCTGGAACGCGTGCGCATCCGCGAACAGGCGCAGAAGTTTCCCGGGCAGTTGTCGGGTGGCCAGCAGCAGCGGGTCGCCATCGCCCGGGCCTTGTGTATGCGCCCACGCATCATGCTGTTCGATGAGCCCACCTCGGCGCTGGACCCTGAAATGGTCAAGGAGGTGCTGGACGTGATGGGCGAGCTGGCCCATGACGGGATCACCATGCTCTGCGTGACCCACGAAATGGGGTTTGCCCGCCGTGTCGCGGACCGGATCATTTTCATGGTCGAAGGCCGCATCATCGAACAGGCCCGGCCGGATGATTTCTTCGACAACCCTCGCCACCCCAGGGCGCGGGAATTCCTGTCGCAGATCCTCGATCACTGAGGGGCAGCGGCCCCGATCAGCCACAACACAACAAGAACAACACTCGCTTACCCGAGAACCCCCCTGGAGGCTTGCCCATGACTTCGTTCGCCCGCGTGCTCACCGCTGCCGCCCTGGTCAGTGCCTGTACCCTTGCCGCCAGCGCGGCCTGGGCCGGCGCGACCCTGGACCGTATCCATCAGGCCAAGGTGTTGAAAGTGGCCACCGCCGCCAATTGGCCGCCCCAGTCCTTCCTTGGGCCTGATGACAAGTTGCAGGGTTTCGATATAGACGTGGCCAGCGAGATAGGCCGCCGGCTGGGTACCCAGGTCACCTTCGTCACCCCCGAATACGGCATCATCACCGCCGGGCGATGGTCCAGCCGCTGGGACCTCTCGGTGGGGTCCATGACCCCCACCACCGAACGCGCCCGGGTATTGGATTTCCCCGCTATCTATTACTACACCCCCTACGTGTTCGCGGTGCACAAGGACGCCGCGGGGGCCACCACCGCGGACCTCAACGGCAAGGTCATAGGCGTGGAGGCAGGCACCACCTCCGAGGATTACATCAACCGCCGGCTAAAGATCGAAGCCGCCGATGTGCCTGCTTTCAGCTATGACGTAGAGCCCGGCGAGGTCAAGACGTACGGCGACAGCATGGGGCCGCTGGACGACCTGCGCATGGGCAATGGCGTGCGCCTGAACGCCACGCTCTCGGCGTTGCCCACCATCCTGGCCGCGATCAAGAATGGCTACCCGGTGGCCAGGGTCGAAGGCAAGCCCGCCTACTATGAGCCACTGGCCATCGCCGTGGACAAGGGCGACGAAGCTTTCGACAAGGCCCTGGCGGCAATAGTCGGGGAGATGAAAACGGACGGCACGCTCAAGCGGCTGTCCGAAAAGTGGTATGGGGCCGACCTGACCAAGGTGCAGTGACCCACCTGTGACGGGATGAGGTATTTGATGTCCACCTACATTAACAACTACTACACCGGGACCATGCGCGAGGCCGCCCCGCGGCCCGCGCTGCAAGGCACGGTTCAGGCCGACGTGTGCGTCGTCGGCGGTGGCCTGGCCGGGTTGAGCACGGCCTGGGAGCTGCTGGCGCGAGGCAAGTCGGTGGTGCTCGTGGAAGCGGCGCGGGTAGCCTGGGGCGCCTCCGGGCGCAACGGGGGGTTCGTGCTTCAGGGGTATTCCCAGCAACTGTCGGCCATCGAACGCCGCTGCGGCAAGGGCACGGCGGCGGCATTGTTCAGGCTCTCGCTCGAAGGGGTGGATACCGTACGCCAGATGATCGCCAGCCACGGGTTGCCGGGCTGCGCGCCCACCACGGGCAAGCTGGGGGTAACGCGCTACGACGACGGCGAAAACCTCAAGCGCCTGTGCGAACGGATGACCACCGAATTCGACTTCCCTCTGGAGTACCTCGACCGCCAGGCGGTGCGTGACCGGCTTGACACCGAGCGGTATTTCCAGGGCGTGCGCGATACCCACGGCTTTCATTTCCACCCGCTCAATTACTGCCTGGGCCTGGCCGAACTGATCGAGCGCAAGGGCGGGCGCATTCATGAACACTCGCCCATGACCCGGGTCGAGGGCCACGGCGCCGGGCATCGGGTGGTCACCGGCCAGGGCGCGGTGGAGTGCGAGCACGTGGTGTACTGCTGCGGCGGCTATGGCGGCGCCGAGTTCGGCAAGCTGCGCCGCGCCTTTCTGCCCATCGCCACCTATGTGGTGCTCACCGAGCCGCTGGGTGACCGGTTGAACGGGGCCGTGAAAACCACGGACGCGGTGGGCGACTACCGCCGCGCGGCGGATTACTACCGCATCGTCCAAGGTGACCGCCTGCTCTGGGGCGGGCATATCACCACGCATAATCTGGAGGATGAACAGCGCCTTGGCGCGCTGCTGACCGCCGACATCCTCGATGTCTATCCGCAGTTGCAGGGCCTGAAAATCTCCAAAGCCTGGTCTGGCCTGATGGGCTACGCCCGCCACAAGATGCCGCACATCGGCCCGCTTGGGAGCGGCCTATGGGCTTGTACCTCCTTCGGCGGCCATGGTATGAACACCGCACCCATCGGCGGGCGGGTCGTGGCCGAGGCCATCTGCGGCGAAACAGACCGCTATCGCCTGTTCCACGCTTACGGCCTGCAATGGAATGGCGGCCCCCTGGGCCCGGCGGCGGCGCAGCTGGTGTATACCGGCCTGAAGCTGATGGACAAGTATCAGGAAACGCGCTCCCGCCGCGCGGTGGCCCGCTAGGCCCTGATCCGATTCGCTCAAGGAAGCGTTCATGGATGCTCGTACGGCAGGCTCATTGTTCAACCTCACCGACAAGGACCGGCAACTGCTCGCGCTGCTGCAAGCGAACGCCCGCGAGCCCACCGCATCCCTGGCACGCAAGCTGGGGGTATCCAGATCGGCGGTTCAGGAGCGCATCCAGCGCCTGGAGCGGGCCGGCGTGATCACCGGATACAGCGTGCGCATCGACCAGGATCGGGTGCAGCCAACCATCAACTGCTTCACCATGACCTCCTGCACGAACAAGAGCTACACCGACGTGATGACCCTGCTGCGCAAGATCGATGCGGTGCAGGCGGTGTACGCGGTGTCGGGTGAATCGGACTTCATCATCCACCTGGCCACCACCAATCTGAGCGAACTCAACGCCGAGCTCACCCGCATCAATATGATCAAGGGGGTCGCGCACACCGCGTCTCATATCGTGATGGAAACCAAGTTCAGCCGAAAGCTGACGGTTTGATCCCGGCCGATACCTGACCGCCCACCTGCACATTCGGTTATAACCTAATCATTAAAAAATAGCATATTAACCAGCGCCAATATGCTTAGATTGCCTCATGTCAGCCGCCTCGACCGGACACCGTCATGAGCCAGATCACCCACCCTGAACGCCTGCGCGAATTCATCGGCGCCCTGGCCGAAACCCTGGAAAGCGACCCTCGCGAAGGCGACCTGCTGCACCGCGGCGGCAAGCTGCTGGGCCAACTGGTGCAGCATGACGATTGGCTGCTGGAGGAATTCGCCCAGCCCAACCCCGAGCGCTACCAGCAATTTCTGCTGCACGCCGACGCCCGCCAGCGGTTCTCGGTGGTGAGCTTCGTGTGGGGCCCTGGCCAGCGCACGCCGATCCACGACCACCGCGTATGGGGCTTGATTGGCATGCTTCGCGGCGCCGAAGACTCGCAAGGGTTCGCCCGCGGCCCCGATGGCGCCCTGCACCCTGAAGGTGCCCCGGTGCGCTTGAACCCCGGCGACGTGGAAGCCCTGTCGCCACGCCGCAATGACATCCACCAGGTGAGCAACGCCTTCAGCGATCGCGTGTCGGTGAGCATCCACGTGTACGGCGCCAACATCGGCGCGGTGCGCCGGACGGTGTATCAGCCCGACGGCAGCGAAAAGTTGTTCATCTCCGGTTACAGCAACGCCTACCTCCCCAACATCTGGGACCTGTCCAAAGAGAACCCTGCCCAATGACCCGCGCTACCGCCACCCGCACCTACGCCGACATCCGCCGCGCCCTCCTCGCCCACGAAGAAGTGGCCCTGGTGGACGTGCGCGAGGAAGCCCCTTTCGCCGAGGGCCATCCGCTGTTCGCCGCCAACATCCCGCTCTCAAAGCTGGAGCTGGAAGTGCTGCCGCGTATCCCCCGTAAAACCACCGCAGTCACCCTTTACGATAACGGCGAGGGGCTGGCCGAGCGCGCCGCCGAGCGCCTGGAAGCGTTGGGGTACACGGATGTGAAATTGCTCGAGAACGGCCTGCAAGGCTGGCGCAGCGCCGGCGGCGAGCTGTTCATCGACGTGAACGTGCCCAGCAAGGCCTTCGGCGAGCTGGTGGAGCATCATCGGCATACGCCTTCATTGCCCGCCGAAGACGTGCGCGCGCTGCTCGACGCCAAGGCGGACGTGGTGGTGCTGGACGCCCGCCGCTTCGACGAATACCAGACCATGAGCATCCCCTCCGGCGTGAGTGTTCCAGGCGCCGAGCTGGTGTTGCGGGCCCGCGAGCTGGCACCCAACCCCGCTACCCGGATCATCGTCAATTGCGCCGGGCGCACCCGCAGCATCATCGGTACCCAGTCGCTGGTAAACGCTGGCATTCCCAACCCCGTCGACGCCTTGCGCAACGGCACCATCGGCTGGCTGCTGGCCGGCCAGCAGCTGGATCACGGCCAGAACAAGCGGTTCACCGAGGTCACCGAAACCACGCGCATCAACGCTGGGGCGGATGCCCGCCGGGTGGCCGACAAAGCAGGCGTCAAGCGCGCCAGCCGGGATGATCTGGCCCAGTGGCAAGCGGAGGCGGCGCGCACCACGTACCTGTTCGATGTACGCACGCCCGAGGAATTCACCGCCGGCCATGTACCGGGCGCGCGCTCCACGCCAGGCGGCCAGCTGGTGCAAGAAACCGACCACTACGCCAGCGTGCGCGGTGCGCGGATCGCCTTGGTGGACGATGACGGCGCGCGCGCCAACATGTCCGCCTCGTGGCTCGCGCAATTGGGCTGGGAGGTATACGTGGTCGACGGCCTGAACGCCGCCGACTTCAGCGAAACCGGCGACTGGCATGCCCCTGGGCCGGTTCCACCGCAGGTGGAGCAGGTCACCCCCGCCACGCTGGCCGAATGGCAAAACCGGGACGACGTGCAGGTGCTGGATTTCACCACCAGCGCCAACTACGTAAAGCAGCACATTCCCCACGCGTGGTGGGTGCTGCGCGCCGACCTGGCCGCGGCGCTGGAGAAAATCCCCGCCGCCGAACGCTACGTGCTCACCTGTGGCAGCAGCCGCCTGGCGCGGCTGGCGGTAAGTGAAGTCGAAGCCCTCACCGGCAAGCCCGTCTTCGTGCTCGACGGCGGCAATGCGGCCTGGGTAAAGGCCGGCCTTGAACTGGAGCATGGCGAAACACGCCTGGCCTCGCCGCGTATCGACCGCTACCGCCGCCCCTACGAGGGTACTGATGCCCCCCGCGAAGCCATGCAAGCATACCTGGATTGGGAGTTCGGCCTGGTCGAGCAACTGGCCCGCGACGGCACCCATGGCTTCCATGTGATCTGAACATCGCCTCACCCGACCCCTTTCCAGGCGGAGGACACCCCCACGACAGACAGGCGGCCCGCTTACCTACTCGCCGGCCGCCGGGAGAACATCTATGAGCACACGCCAACTCAAACTCGGCGCCATGGTCCACGGCGTTGGCCACGGCTGGGGCGAATGGCGCCACCCGAACGCCCAGGCCGACGCCAGCGTCAACTTCAACTGGTACAAAGGCCAGGCGGCGTTGGCCGAAGCGGCAAAGTTTGACTTCGTGTTCATCGCCGACAGCCTGCACATCCACGAAAAATCCAGCCCCCATTACCTCAACCGCTTCGAGCCGCTGACCATTTTGTCCGCACTGGCGGCGACCACCTCGCACATCGGCCTGGTGGCCACCGTGACCGTGAGCTACACCGAGCCCTTCCAGGTGGCGCGCCAATTCGCCTCGCTGGACCACATCAGCGGCGGCCGCGCCGGTTGGAACGTGGTCACCTCTTGGCTGAGCGGTACCGCCGAAAACTTCAGCAAGGCCGAGCACCCACCCCATGCCGTGCGCTATCGCATCGCCAAGGAGCATGTGTCGGTGGTGAAAGGCCTGTGGGATTCCTGGGAGGACGATGCCCTGGTGCGCAACAAGGCCACCGGCGAGTTCTTCGACCGGCGCAAACTGCACGCCCTGGACCACAAGGGCGAGTTCTTCCAGGTGAAGGGCCCGCTGAACATTTCACGCTCCCGCCAGGGCCAACCAGTGTTGTTCCAGGCGGGCACCTCCGAGGACGGTCGCAATTTCGCCGCCGAATATTCCGATGCGATCTTCGTGCACGCCCAATCCCTGGAAGACGCCCAGGCCTACTACGCCGACCTGAAGCAACGCGCCCGAGGCTTTGGCCGCAACCCCGATGACCTGTCCATACTCCCGGGCATCCGCCCGATCGTTGGCCGCACCGAAGCAGAGGTGGAAGCGCGCTATCAACAGGCCGTGGATCTGGTGAGCATCGAGGACGCCATCGTCGCTTTGGGCCGGCCGTTCAATGATCACGACTTCAGCCAGTACCCACTGGACGCACCCTTCCCCGAGCTGGGTGAGCTGGGTTCCAACAGCCAGAAAGGCGGCTCGGACCGGATCAAGCAGCTGGCCCGCGAGCAGAAGCTGACGCTGCGTGAAGTGGCGCTGTATTTCTCGCGCCCGCGCCGGGACTTCGTTGGCACGCCCGAGCAGGTGGCGGACGAAATCCAACAGTGGTTCGAACAGGGTGCGAGCGACGGTTTCATCATCAATTCGCTACTGCCCGACGGCCTGCAGTATTTCACCGAGCTGGTAGTGCCAGTGCTTCAACAACGCGGCTTGCAGCGTAGCGAGTACACGGGCGCCACCTTGCGCGAGCATTTTGGCTTGCAGGTGCCCGTGAACCGTTACGCGTTAGCCGAGCACACATCCGCGCCGGTACCCGAGGAGGCCGAGGCTTGAGCCAGACCCTCGCTGTGCGACCGACCATTCACGGGCCCGAAGCGGAAACCCCGGAGGCCTTAGCCGCGCGCCTTGAAGGCCTGACCGCAGCATTGGCCGCCACGGCCGCTGCCTATGACGAAAGCGGCGCCTTCCCCCACGCCAACTTCGCGCTGCTGCACCGCCACGGCTTGCTGGGGCTGACCGTACCCGCCGCGCTGGGGGGCGGCGGCGCGAGCCTGAGCCAGGCGCGCCAGGTGATCACTGCCGTGGCCCGGGGCGAACCCTCCACGGCGTTGATTCTGGTGATGCACTACTTGCAACACACGCGTTTGCAGGACAGCGCCACTTGGCCCGCGCATTTGCGCACACGGGTGGCGACCGAGGCCGTACAGCAAGGCGCGTTGATCAATGCGTTGCGGGTAGAGCCGGAACTGGGCACACCTGCCCGGGGCGGCCTGCCGGCGACCGTCGCGCGGCGCACGCCCGAAGGCTGGCGCATCAGCGGCCGCAAGCTGTACTCCACCGGCAGCCATGGGCTGACCTGGCTGAGTGTGTGGGCGCGCAGCGATGACGATGATCCACTGGTGGGCGCCTGGCTGGTGCTTAAAGCCAGCCCCGGCGTGACCATCGTCGACGCTTGGGACCACCACGGCATGCGCGCCACGTGTAGCCACGAAATCGTGCTGGACGAGGTGCTGGTGCCGCTGGATCACGCGGTGAGCGTGAGCCGCTGGAGCGCGCCGCACTCAGAGCTGGATGCCACCGGCCTGCTGTGGATGGCGGTGCTGCTGTCGTCGGTCTACGACGCTATCGCGCAGGCGGCGCGGGACTGGCTTGTGGCGTTTCTGCAAGACCGCGCGCCGAGCAACCTGGGCGCGCCGCTGTCGACGCTGCCACGGTTCCAGGAAGTGGTCGGGCAGATTGACACCTTGCTGTTCGCCAACCGCTCGCTGCTCGACGCCGCCGCCCATGGCTTGACCGCCACGGCGCACGCGGGTCAGGTCAAATACCTGGTCATTGGCAACGCCATCCGTGCGGTGGAACTGGCCATTGAAGCGGCCGGTAACCCCGGCCTCTCCCGCGCCAACCCCTTGCAGCGGCACTACCGCAACGTGGTGTGTGGGCGGGTGCATACCCCGCAGAACGATGCTGTATTACTGGGGGTAGGCAAAGCCGCCTTCGCGGCGATTCCCAGGCTGGCGCCGGATGGCCGGCTCCCCGCTGCTAGAGATTGACCTGGGCCCTCACGGCTGCTTAGCCACCTGCTTGGCCACCTGCTCATTCACCGGCACATCAAAACCTTTGGCAAAGGTGGGGGCCACGTCAAGGTGGCCATTGATCAGCCCGTGGGCCTGGTAGAAATCGGCCGTTTCCTGCTGCTGCCCGATGGTTTCGGCATCCACGGCTTGCCAACGCAACTGGCGGCGTTCGAACTGCAAGCGCGCAGCGTTTTCAGGGAAGCCGATGATCGCCGCCAGGCTGCGGGAGTAGCTGTCCAGGTGCTGGTAGGCCCACACCTGTGCCTTGGCCAGGCGCGCCAAATAATCCTGCAAGGCAGCGCGGTGGGCCGGGTCGGCCAGGGCCTTGTCCGTGGCGGCCAGGAAGCTGTTGC
>Ga0265797_10010102_pt1 | contig 12076 bp, 13 predicted proteins | sample P2T30metagenome_FD_192433 | JGI IMG/M metagenome (GOLD analysis project Ga0265797, IMG submission 192433) | Plant litter microbial communities from East Loma Ridge, Irvine, California - P2 T30 | ecosystem: Environmental > Terrestrial > Plant litter > Unclassified | place: USA: California... | reverse complement strand
CGGAGTCGTGAAGTCTAGAGGTACCCACAATGTAGGGGGTAAGAACTTGAGTAAGACTCGATACTGTAGCATGTGAGCATAGCGCAGGGATAGCTTTGCCGCAGCGGCCCTACCTTCTTACAGTGCTTAGCGAATGCGGCTTCCCCTCGGGCGCTGTTGCAACAACGCTTGCGCCACACAGCAAGCATGGATCACGTAGCCCCACTACACAGAACAAGCCTAGCGTTACCCCGTCGGCGCAGGTGCAGCTTCTAGCAAATACAGCGGTTTAGCATGACACCCTGTATTTCTAGAGCACAGGGCTCACTAGTAAGATAGCGTACCTTTTGCACTTAAGTACTGCCAACATTAAGTTGTAAGCGCTTCTAACGACGACTATGCTATTGCTGTATTATAAAGTATTGTCACGGTAACCACTGTGGTTCCCTGACACCTGAACGCACAGATTTCGGGTGGCTCGCTAGTTCACCTAAAATCTGTTAATTGGCTAGCTAAGGCCTGAGCGCCGCGCACGGCCCTAGCTATATCTTTTCACCGCTTTGCATTCAGCTCCGTTCCTTACGCAACGTCTTGTATTACACCAGATATCGTACGTAGCTACAATTAACGCTTCTAGTAAGCTCTTAAACACGTGCTCGTAGCGTCTCGTGACAAGGATAATTACATGTAAGGGGCTACGCTCAGGGAGCTATCGCACAGGTATACTGAAGTTGTATCCGATGGAGAAGAGAACTAGAGGCTACATGGTCCTGAAGGATAATCGGTGACTGCTCGGATTATCGTTCAAACCGAGGTTTAGGGGTTTGGCCTAAGCGTCGTTCAGACGCGCTGGTCGCGAACAGTGTAACTGCACGTGACCGAGATATCATCGAGGATGCACCAACTGGGCTTCAGCCCATTACAATACAAGTGTTAGCATACTTAGTTAACGTAATAAATTATAGAAGAGGAAGTTGATATCTAGTAACTACTAACTAATCTGCCGCACAATCTTGAAGTGTTGCGAGATCTTGGCGCAGACTGCAACAACGCGGATGATCTGACCTGAAGCGCTTTTCGTAGCCCTCTAGCGCCCTCTCAAACATCTCTTTTGCCTTTTCTAGCTTGCCCTGATTCCAGTAGAGGATGCCCAGGTTGCCGACCGTCTGAAGCGTCGACGTGTGATCGCGCCCCAGTGCCTTCTCGTATCCTTGCAGCGCCCGCGCGTACATCTCTTTTGCCTTTTCTAGCTTGCCCTGATCTCCGTAGAGGATGCCCAGGTTGTTGACCGTGTCAAGCGTCGACGTGTGATCGCGCCCCAGTGCCTTCTCGTATCCTTGCAGCGCCCGCGCGTACATCTCTTCCGCCGCGTTTAGCTTGCCCTGATTAGCGTAGAGCATGCCTAGGTTGTGAATAGCCCCAGTCAAGCTTCCTTCACCATCCCGCTCCTTAAACTCCACGCTAATAATCTCTTGGCATCGATTCGCGTGCCGAAGAAGCCGTTGCTGGATCACCCAATACTTAGGACGACTGTTGTCTGGCACATGTAGGCCTACACACTGTAGTGCAAGCCCAGCTAGCGCATTGTTACATCTCTCGTTCACTACATGCTTCGTCCACGCGTGCACGCAGCTGTGCATGCCGTAGCCTCGTGACTCCTTGCCGCCTTCTCCAAGCGTCGCATCCGCCTCTACCAGCGCATGGTCGCATAGTACTCGTACAGCCTTGTTGAACACAAGTCGATCTCGCGTTAGTTCGCAGAACCACTCTGGCGCGTTGTCTCGGCCTTCTTGCAGAAGCTGCAGCCACACGTCTTGGTTGTCGAAGTAGGCCCATAGCTGCAGCAGCTTTGCCGCGAGCGAGCTCTGTTGCCTGACATGGTCGAGAGAGATTCCCCACGTCGTGTACAGCGTCCTGTCTTCGTACGACAGCAGCTGTGGGGTGTCTTGCTGTAGTTGAGCCCACGACTCTTTGTATGATTGGAGATACTCCGCGAAGCTATCCGGTACCATGTGGAGGTAGGCGCCGGCCGTAGCAAGAGCCAGCGGCAGCCCATCCAGCTCGTTAGCCAGCTCACGAGCATCAGCGTCTTGCTACTGTGTCAGCATCGCTCCCGGTGAGGTAGGAAGGTGTTACCTACCGAGACTTAGTCCGTCTCGTCTGGACGTTTGCGATAGTATCTCTAGACTGTGCTCGATCTCCCGCAGCTTCTTTACCCCGACAGGACGACCCAGCTGCAGCTGAGATGACCGCGTCGTGATTAACACTGCCCCGTGGTCTGCTTCAGGAAGAAACGGCCGGATGTCAAACGTGCCCGGCTTATTGTGTCCTGGCAGCTTCGGCGTGTCGTAGTTGTCGTAGATGACCAGCCATCGGTCGTTCTCAGCACTGCTCAGCCACCGCTTAACCGCTTCCGCTGCTTCGTTGAGATTGCTGCCTTCCGCAACAGCCTTAAGATGCACTAGTGACGGGTGCTCGCGGTAGATGCGTCTCGCTGCGGCCGCATACCCCTGCTTCAGCGTGTCGACGTCCTTGCTGTTTACCCAGAACACGGCCGAGTAGTCGTCTTTATGTCGCTGCGCGTATGCTAGTGCTAGCTGGGTCTTGCCCATTCCACCCAAGCCGTGTATGACTGCTGTCTGGCGAGACCCATGGTGCTGAAGCTCTCTGTGGATGGCGTCCAGCTCCTCGTTCCGGCCGACAAAGTGATCCATGCGCAAGACCTCGGGCACGCTAGACTGGACCGTGAACGACGCAACAGGCTCGTTGGAATGGACTAAGAACGATTTGTTACTACCACTACTTTGCTAACATGTTTGCTACTCCAAAACTACGTACCCGCGTTCACTTTGGCCTCCGTATCCCACCGCCCACTGATGCTTGCACCTGCTCTTGCTGCCATCAACCGTAGGTGGCCTGACACGGTCCTGTACCCAGGGTCCGTCTTCGACCCGAACTTGACCATGCGGATGTGGTCCGCGTGTATCGCGATCGCCTCGCCGTCTGCCGCGCCTGGCACTACCGCGGATGCTCGGGGAACGACCTAGTTTGTCAACAGCTGCCGTATACTAACTGTCTCGTGTTAACTAACCACAATTAACTTGCCCAGCACCGTCGGCGTCGCGTACTCCTCGAACGCAAACTTGGTCACAAAGTCCCCGCTGATCGGCCCGTACTGCCCCAGCTGCTGCTGCAGCCACTCCGAGTCCCGCTCTAGGTGCTGCAGCAGCCGGTTGTCCGCCGCCATAAACACCGACGCCACGTTGACCATGAGCTTGCCCAGCGCGACGCCGCTGCCGCCTTGGTGGGGTGTGCCCATGAACAGGATGCCGTACGTCGACAACTTGATGGCGCGGTGCTCTTCGAGGGCGCCTCGGCGGGCTGCGTCTGAGTGGATGAGCGCCTGTGTGTGTCAGTCGAGTGTCGATGTGGCTTTGATAATGTTACTTGCGCTCTTTACGATGATGCCGCCTAGGCTGTGTGCTACGAAGATGATCGGCCGCTTGCTTGTCTGCCGCGACTTAGCTCTTGCCTAGTGTCTAGTCTATTCACTGCACACCTCTGTGATCTGCCTCTCTAGGCACAGGTCTGACACCAGCGTTCGTGCATGGTCGAACAGGTACTGGCAGCTCACACGAGAGCTGCTGTGCGTATTCGCATCGTAGCCCCAGCTGAGTATGCGCGCGTTGGGCAGGTCGTGCGGGAGCAGGTCGCGCAGCCAGTTGACGCTGTCAACGCCGCTGCCCGCCGTCCACGTCTTCTCGCAGTGCCCGTTTAGGCCGTGGACCGCGACGATGCTAGGCTGCCGTCAGTTGCTGGGCGGAGAAGGTCATGGCGGGGCAGCGCACTCAACGACCGGAGCGGTGCCTTCACACACTACTTGCAAGCCCTGCGCAGCCGTGGCAGCTGGCTCTGCTGACCCTGTAGATGCTGAGGACAGCTCTGCAGGAACCTGCCTGAGTGTTAGGCCGTACGAGATGCAACGCGGTCTAGAAGACATACCTTCGCCTTGCTCTTCTTCGAGCGGAAGTCAAGGAGCCGTCGCATCGCGTTATCTCATGCTACGCCAGCAGGTGCGTGGTGTGGGACGTAGAACATCCAGAAGCACCGCGCACGAAGGCTGTCAGAAGGCTGTTGCAAGGCTGAGCTGCACGGCGTCTGCGGCATGCTGGCGGTCCAGGCGATGGATGGCGCCTGGTTGCTGTTGTCCTTGGCTGTCAGTCGCTCAGCCCGCTCAACCCGCCATCCCCGCTGAGCGCGGCGCTTACCGTAGTTGGCTGTTGTCACAGGCCACAACTCGCTTCTAGTGCCGACTACGATCGACGCTCTGGTCCTCAGGCAGGTCCTACAGTGCACATCTACCGCTCAGCCTGAATCTTACCCCAGTTCCACGTAGGCCTTGTTGCTACTGACATGGCCCCGAACCTTGCTACCTCGCAGCATGATCTGATCCGGGATATGATTTCTGCCAGAACGCTTACTACTGCTCAGATGGCCGCCGTGGCTGGCTGCAGCGAGCGCTCAATCAAGGCAATAAGGTCCAATCTCCGATACTTCAACTCCACCAGAGCTCCGGCGAACGGAGGTGGGAGGCGTCAGTCCATCACGCCGCCTATGCTGGGCGCTCTGTGCGTTCATCTGCTTGAGAAGCCAGGGCTGTACCAGGAGGAGATGGCCGTGTTCTTGTGGGACGAGTTCGAGGTCCAAGTGTCGACACACAGCATCAGCAGAGCATTGAAGGACATAGGTTGGTCGAAAAAAGCTGCTCGGCAGATCGCGAAGGAACAGAACGCAGACCTGCGGGACTTTTACCTCTACAATCTGACACAATTCCAGTCCTACCACCTTGTCTTTATCGACGAGTCTGGATGCGACAAGCGTATCGGCTTCAGGCGGACAGGCTGGTCGCCTCACGGCGTAGCACCCGTCCAGGTTGCCAAGTTCCACCGCGACCGGCGATATCAAATCCTGCCGGCGTACACTCAGGACGGGATCTTGCTCTCACGTGTGTATCAGGGCTCGACAGACAGCGCCGTATTCGAAGACTACATAGAGCAGCTCCTCCCGCACTGCGGTAGGTGGCCGGAACCAAAGTCAGTGCTCGTGATGGACAATGCATCGTTCCACCACACGGAGCGACTCGAGCAGATGTGCTGTGACGCTGGCGTCAAGCTGATGTACCTGCCACCTTACTCACCAGACCTGAACCCGATCGAAGAGTTCTTTGCCGAGCTGAAGGCGTTTATCAAGAATAACTGGCGTGCCTTTGAAGACGCGCCGGAGCAAGGCTTTAATTCCTTTCTAGAATGGTGCATCGACGTTGTAGGTGGGAAACAGAACAGCGCTAGAGGCCACTTCAGGCACGCAGGAATTACAGTCGAGGAGTTCTGAGCTTGAGCGTATGGGTATCTAGTCTAATTAGAGTAGAAGTCACGCAAAGTTATGACCTAACACGCTGAAAATAGCCGGGCTTGCCTTAATCTATGGGAATCTGACCAGTAGCTGCCACCTGCTGCTGGACCCAGTATTCGATGTCTCGTACAAAACGCCGAGCGACGCCAATCTTTATCCCCCGCGAGATGAAGAAGTCCGGGTCCTGGTCGTCGTGAAGCTGCTGCAGGTCGAGTCCGTGCTCTAGAGCCATGTCACACATGTTCCGAATGTCGTCTTTCTGATCTTCCCTTCTGACTCGCGACTGCTGCCAATCACTATATTCCTCCACCGCAGCATCTAGAAAACCGGGCACATCAAGACGAGGCTTGGCCTGCATTTCTGTTGAACCTGATGTTGAGTGAGACGGCCCAGGAAGTACGTTCGTTATATGGATTGGAGCATAATTCGCCGGGACGCTGTGACTGGCTCTTTGACGTCTTTCTAGCTGCTGTTGCTCTTCTGCGTAGAGCTGCTGTCGGACATCCTCCGGCACGTCGTCATGCGACCGCAGCTGACCCCCCTGCGCTACATGCCTTATCAAGGCCTTTAGATGATGCGTCCTTAGCTTGTAGTGCTTCTTTCCGTGCGGGTCCCGCCAGCAGTGAGGCCCAAGACTGCAAGGTGGGCCTAGGCATCGCATCAGGTTGTAAACGTCCTGCCAAACGGACGGCAGACCAGACGTTCCTTCCTCAGCATCAACCTGCGAGTCTCTTTCAGCAAGCATCTGCTGCGTGGCGGAGGGATATCCTCGCTTTCCACCTCTCTTTGATACTACCGGCGTTGGCTGTCCTATCTCTACATAGTTGAACGACACGTCCACCCTTAGCTTCTTACCTACACGAAACGACTCGCTCCACTGGGAGAGCTGTCTCTCCACTAAGAACCAGTCGACATCTAGTTCGTCGAAGCGCTTCGTTAAGTCACGTTCCGAACGCTCAGTCACGGACACGACAATGTTAGTGTCTTCGCAGGCAACACGCTTACTCGGCGGCAGCTTCTTCTGCAGCAGCTTCTCTAGCTTCTCACGAAGGAACAGCGACCAGTAGAACCTGGGCGCTAGCACAAGGTCCGGCTCTGTATCCTTGGAGAGAAGCTTATTGTTCAGCGTGACCTTCCACTCGACCGAGTAGTGGAGGCAGGTTGGCGGCTCCTCATCGTATGTCTCATTCTCGTTCCACTCATCCAGATTTAGCAGCTCGAGCTTGCCTGAAAGCGGCCTTACATGTCCCACGCTACGAGCGTCCCTGCCCAGATCGTCCGCGATCGCTTCTTGGTACACTGCAGCCGGGAACGGTGAGTGGAGCACCAACGGCTCGCTCCGAGAGGACGACGGGTCTCCCGCTGCCTGAGTATCAGGGATCTGGGACGCCATAGACGCGCCTGAAAACTGGGATCGGCCGAGCGGGAACGAAACTGGGTCCGTCGACGGACGTGGGCTTGCGGTGGCGGCTTGTGTGGGCGGGTCCGGCGATCGGCCGTAGGGCTGCTGCGACCCTGGAATGGCTAAATGAGACCCACGTCTGGATCTGGCAGTGCGTCGGACAGGCATTGTCGGTTGGCTGTCGCACTGCACGAGGCCGATCACTGGCACGCACTGTCGTGACGTGTCGTGAGTACCGCAACAGGAACGCAGCTGGCCCGTGACAGCAGGTCGGGTAAGCGCGGGGCGTGGGAGCTGAACGAACGACAGCCAACAGCAGCGAACAATAACAGGCGCCCTGTGTCGCTCCACGTAGCCCCCGTCACTTGATGCAGCATGCCGCCGGCTCGTCTCTCAGCCTTGGGACGCACCTTGTGCGCGATGGTGCTGGACGTCTCGTACACTATACCACTTGGCCTAGCCTACCACAATGCCTAGCACAATGCGACGGCGACTACTTCGACCGTTTCGCTCAAAGACAGACGGCGGAAAGGTACAGTGTCCACGGCATAGTTCTCCTCGACATGCTCTGACGCTCGAATAGGCTCCCGCGACATCGTCTACGCCCTCATCGCCAGCTGAAGCACAGGTACCCTCGCCGCCAACACAAGCAGCGGGTGCAGTCTAGCATGGCCTGCAAGTGGTGTGCGAGGGCATCGACCCGGTCGTCGAGTGCGCTGCTCCTCCACTACATTCCACCCCCGGCAGCTGACACCAGCCTAGCATCGTCGCGGTCCACGGCCTGAACGGGCACTGCGAGAAGACGTGGACGGCAGGCAGCGGCGCCAACAGCGTCAACTGGCTGCGCGACCTGCTCCCGCACGACCTGCCTAACGCGCGCATACTCAGCTGGGGCTATGACGCCAACACGCACAGCAGCTCTCGTGTGAGCTGCCAGTACCTGTTCGACCATGCACGAACGCTGGTGTCGGACCTGTGCCTGGAGAGGCAGATTACGGAGGTGCGCGATGAGCGAGACACTATGTCCAATAGCAAGAATTAACGCCGGAGCAGACGAGCAAACGGCCGATCATCTTCGTGGCGCATAGCTTGGGCGGCATCATTGTCAAAAGCGTGAGTGGGACTGTCAACGGTACATCGACACTCAACTGACATACACAGGCGCTCATCCACTCGGACGCGGCCCGCCGAGGCGCCCTCGAAGAGCACCGCGCGGTCAAGCTGTCGACGTACGGCATCCTGTTCATAGGCACACCTCACCAAGGCGGCAGCGGCGTCGCGCTGGGCAAGCTCATGGTCAACGTGGCGTCGGTGTTTATGGCGGCAGACGACCGGCTGCTGCAGCACCTAGAGCGGGACTCGGAGTGGTTGCAGCAGCAGCTGGGGCAGTACGGGCCGATCAGCGGGGACTTTGTGACCAAGTTTGCGTTCGAGGAGTACGCAACGCCGACGGTGCTCGGTAAGTCGGTCATGGTGAGTTGCTTTGCGATGGCTTATGCGTAGTGGTTGCTTACTGACCTCCACCAGGTTGTTCCTCGAGCGTCTGCTGTAGTGCCAGGCGCAGCAGACGGCGAGACGATCGCGATACACGCGGACCACATCCACATGGTCAAGTTCGGGTCGAAGGCGGACCCTGGGTACAGGACGGTGTCGGGCCACCTGCGGGTGATGGCTAGGGATGCAGGCAACGCGATCGGCGAGCGATGGGATACAGATGCCAGAGTGAACGCGGGTACGTAGTCTTGGAATAGCAAGCATGTTAACGAAGCAGTAGTAATGACAAGTTGTTTTTAGTGTATTCCAACGAGCCTATCGCGTCGTTTGCTGTCCAGTTCAGCGTGCCCGAGGTGCCGCGCGTTGACTACTTTGTCGGCCGGAGCGAGGAGCTGGACGCCATCCACAGAGAGCTTGAGCACGACAGGTGTCGCAAGACAGCAGTCGTACACGGCCTGGGTGGGATGGGCAAGACGCAGCTAGCATTGGCATACGCGCAGCGACATAAAGACAAGTACTCTGCTGTATTCTGGGTTAACAGCAAGGATGCCGACACGCTGAAGCAAGGCTACGCGGCCGCAGCGAGACGCATCTACCGCGAGCACCCGTCGCTGTCGCATCTGAAGGCTGTTGCGGAAGGCGGCAACCTTGACGAAGCGACGGAGGCAGTTAAGCGATGGCTGAGCAGCGTTGGGAACGACGGGTGGCTAGTCATCTACGACAACCACGACACGCCGAAGCTGCCAGGGCATGACGAGCCGGGCACTTTCGATATCCGGCCGTTTCTTCCTGAAGCGGACCATGGAGCTATACTAATCACGACGCGGTCATCTCAGCTGCAGCTAGGTCGTCTTGTCGCGGTCAGGAAGCTGCGGGACATCAACGACAGCCTAGAGATACTGGCGCAGACGTCTAGACGAGACGGGCTAGCACTTGGTAGGTGACAGCTTCTTATCTCCCCGTGAGCGATGCTGACACAGTAGGAAGACGCCGACGCTCGGAAGCTGGCTGAAGAGCTGGATGGGCTGCCGCTCGCTCTTGCTACGGCCGGCGCTTACCTCTACCAGGTGTCGACCAGCCTCGCCGACTATCTGCGGCTGTATAAGGCGTCGTGGCTTCGGCTGCACTGCGAGACGCCGCGGCTGCTTTCGTACGAAGACCGAGCGCTATACTCGACGTGGAACATCTCGCTCGAGCACGTCAAGCAGCAGAGCGAGCTGGCAGCCAAGCTTCTTCAGCTGTGGGCGTACCTGGACAATCAGGATGTCTGGTATGAGCTTTTGCGGAAGTACCCGAACAATTGCCCAGAGTGGTTCTTGTGGCTAACAGAAGACCGCCTTAGCTTCGACAAGGCGCTAAGAGTGCTCTGCAACTATGCGCTAGTCGAAGTAGACGCTACGCCTATAGAAGATAATGTGGAGTCGCGTGGATACAGCATGCATAGCTGCGTACACTCGTGGACGATACATGCAGTGAATGATGGATAGGACGACAGATTGGCTAGCATTGCCATGAACTGTGTAGGGTTGCACGTGCCCAAACAGAGTAGGCCTCAGTACTGGGTGACAGATCGGCGACTCGTAGCGCACACCAGCCGATGTCTGGAGTCTACCAGATCTAAGCTGATGGGGGAGAATGACAACATATCAATGCCTGAGGCAATCCGGAATTTAGGTGTCCACTGCAAACGACAAGGTAGATTGAAAGAGGCAGAGGAGATGTACAAGCTGGGACTGAAAAAACACGAAAAGGCAACTGATCGAGACTCATTCACTATTGAAACATTGAACAACCTAGGCAACCTTTTTCTGTTCCAAGACAGGCTTGAAGAAGCGGTGGAGAGCTATCAACAGGCGATGGATAAATCTGAGGAGACACTCCCCCAAGATCATCCATTGCTGTTTCGTACGGTCAATCATCTAGGCGTCTGCTTCTTGCAGCGAGGCAAGCTAGCCGAAGCGAAGTGTATGCTCGAGCGAGCCCTAGAGGGAAGAGAGAGGACACTCGGGCCCAATGACTTGTCAACGCTTGATACCGCACACAACTTAGGCGAGTTGTACTCTAAGCAGGGCAAGAATGCCGAGGCAGAGAACATGTTGCTATGGGCGTTGGAAGGAAGAGAGAGAGAGCTTGAGGTTGGTCATATACTGACACTTGAAACCGTCAGCAACCTGGGCAATTTTTACAGTTGTCAAGAGAAGCCGGACAAGGCAGAAGAGATGTTCAGCAGAGCGCTGAAAGGTTTCGAGGGGGCGTTTGGACGCAATCATATATCGACACGTATTACTGCCAAAAAACTAGGTCTTCTCCTCGCAAGACAAGGCGAGTTAGACCGGGCAGAGGAGATGTTCTCTTGGGCGTTGGAAGGGCATAAGTAGGCATTGGGTTCTCATCTTACGTTAGGACTGGAAATGATCAATGATCTAGGTAGCCTCTATGCAAACCAGGATGAACTAAACAGGGAAGAAGAGATGTATCGATGGGTACTGGAAGGAAGAAAACAAGCAGTTGAACCTGATCATCTCTCGACGCTGGACGTAGTCAGCTGCCTGGGCATGCCCTCCGCGACTCAGGGCAGGCTAGACGAGGCTGAGCAGATATACAAACGGGCGCTGGCAGGGTATAAGAAGCTCTTTGAATCCAACCACATGTTCTTTCGCAGCCTACGTTGCACTCTTGCAACTATTAAAGAACACGCTGCGACTTAGCAGATAGTCGCTTAAATTAAATATTTTTTCTGTCTACCTGTACTGTACGGTGTGCGGGATCGCGATGTTCCAGCAGTTGCGAGAGACTTCCGTTCTCTCCTGTCAGCATTGCCTCAGTGTTAAGGCTGTTGTGCCTCGCAGGTAGGCGTTCTAACATGCAAAGTGTTGAGCTAAAACCAGGTATTTGCTACCGAATGCATGTATGATAACGGGCTGACGCTAAGCTCGATACGCAGAGTAGAGCGACATGATCCCTGCTTGCCGTGTGGCGCAAACTTAGTTGCAACTGCGTTCGAGGGGAAGCCGCATTCGCTAAGCACTGTATACACTGCTATGAGACGTGACTAGCTTATTTTTTATGCTTTATCTTGATCTATGTAAGGTGCGTAAAGATACTGGGTGCGCAAATTATACCGGCGCCTTATTTTTGATGTTCTACTAGAAGAACCGTACAAAGTATAAGAAGCGCCTTGATGCAGGCCGTCCTCTACACAGACAAGAGAAACGCATCATGATGGGTCCTTCCCGCAGAGTCGAAAAACCTGGGCCCAGTCGGGATCCAAGAACTCGTAGTCAGAAGCATGCAGAACTTGCTTATCTTGACGCCAAGTATAGACAGCTAGAAGCGGAGCGAGACGGATTGTTAGAGACAAAGAGACAGGGCCTGTGCACTGATGAAGACGACAAGGCACTAGAAGCCATAGAGAAGAAACTACAGGGATACGAGGAGGTTATGACACAAGCAAACATAAACGCTCCTACAGAAGCTAGCCCAGAAACTAGCACGCCAGCGACTGACAACACCGTTCACCAAGATGTCTTGATGGATGATACAGCACAGCAAGAAGCAACTAGAGAAGATGTGGCAGGAGCGGGCGCGACAGGACAACAGCTTACAGCCCGCACACCGGGCCCTGAGACAACACATGGAAGCGCTCTTCAGTCACTTTCGAGAAACAGAAAGGTTAAAGAAGAGCCCCATGAGGAGTCGAGGGTATCCACTAACAGACTCGTGGACGACCTCCACATGGCATGGGATGTCGACATCGACGACAGGCATGTCGAGCCGTCGCTGCAGAAT
>Ga0265797_10010100_pt1 | contig 12078 bp, 8 predicted proteins | sample P2T30metagenome_FD_192433 | JGI IMG/M metagenome (GOLD analysis project Ga0265797, IMG submission 192433) | Plant litter microbial communities from East Loma Ridge, Irvine, California - P2 T30 | ecosystem: Environmental > Terrestrial > Plant litter > Unclassified | place: USA: California... | reverse complement strand
TGAGTGCCTAGCAGAATCTTCTCGAAGACCTTGGTTCTGAAGCTGATCCGGCTGAAAACGAATGTTATCGTACACTACCCGAAGACCCGAACGCAAATGAAGAGCCGCCCGATCCCAGTGTCCGTGCAAAACTTCGAACGAGAAAAGCAAGAGCGTCAGGATGAGCAAGATCTCAACATCACAATCTGGGTGGGTTGTACTTGAGGGAACTGCGATGATGCCACGCATACTTGACATCGCCTTATTGCAGTATTGCAGCGCGAGCTGGTACTGTGTCGAATCTAGAACACCGGAACCACTATATGCAAGTGACCGGTGTAGCGAAGCCAGTGCGACCACGGCATGGGCTACGGCGGGCTCTTGCGCAGACATGCGTAGCGCAAGCCGCTCCCAGAGAAGATCCGACGAGCCTCCAGGCAGCTGTTTCATGGTCTCAAAGCGGAAGAAATCGAAGGCTTGACATTCGATAGAACTGAGGCGCATATGGATGTTGGTCATGGAGCGAAGCGGACTATACCCAGTCTCTGCTTTGTATCTACGAGGAGCGATGTGCACAAGAGCTGAGCTGTCCCTCGCATCATGGTGGTTATCGTTATATCCTTCGCAGGTCCGGTGCGATGAGAGACATCGCTGGCACGCAGGGCGCGTCTCGTCGCACTTGACATGTCTTGCCCTGGGTGAGCACCTTGTCAGGTCAAGAGAACAAGAGAGGGTGGAGAGTAGCATTACTTGCATGTCCGGCAGCCAGAGCGTACCTTCGGCCGCTTGACGCGTCGACGGACTATGGGTACCACCATTGCTTCGTGGTTCTCGTTAGTGCTGTGGACGAATATGTTGAATACTGAGAGGTGACCAAATTAAGCCCTCTGCAGGTCCATCATGACCTTCGTAGCAGAGAAGCGAGAAAAGACTGCAGTCTTAGGAAGCCAAACCAATGTCTTCCAATTGCCTTGCTACTCTACTCCATTCTCGGCTCAGGCATTCTAGGGGACCATTCAAGGTTTTGCTGTACGACTGCGCCACCAGCCGGGCGTCTCGGGCCACGCGAACCATGACATGTCGAACGCACCGCCCTACATCGTTCCAAAACCAGGCTGACAAGGCTGCAGGAATACTTCCGCTATTGCAGATGGAGTGATGATGCATGTGTAGGAAGTCTCGCGGTCTCGTCCGATCTTGGCCACAGTTCGCAAGTGCGCTCGCTGCCCTTGAACCACCCCACCCCACTTGTGCAACTGTACGAGCAGGCTCTCGCACGGACATGTCCATTGGCTCCATCAGCCACTGCACTTCTTCCATACGAGCAGGTTCCATCGACATACACTGTCAATCATCTAATTTCTCTATGTGATAGTGAACCACCATCGCATACGATGGCCATGTATAAAGAGCCGTGCTCGCCAAACCAATATGGCTACTCAATTCCAACTCCTTCAACCATCAATGCTAAGACGCACCATTCAAAAGATGCATTTCAAGTCCTCCATCGCCCGCGGCCTCATGACATTCCACATGCCAGCTGAGGAAGCGCCCCACGCTCGCACCCTCATGGCCTGGCCATCTCTTTACTCCGTCAACGACAAAACCGATGCCCTCAAAGGCTCCAGACAAGAAGTCGCCGCCATCGCCAACGCGATCTCTCGTTTCGAGCCCATAACGCTCTACGCTCCAAAAGACGACATCTGCTCCGCCGCCAAAGCAGTCAACAGCAACGTCACCGTAACCGCTCTCGACGTCGACAACCTCTGGATGCGCGACACCGGCCCCGTCTACGTCGTCTCCTCGACCGGCGACCTCGCAGGCGTGGAATTCAACTTCAACGACTGGGGCGAGAAAGACTTCCCCGATCGCTCCGTGGACTGGTCGACCGCGCACCGCATCTTGAAGAAAGACCGCACCCGCGAAATCGAAACTGACATCTGCATCGAAGGCGGCGCGATCGAAGTCGACGGCGAAGGCACCCTGATGGCAACCGAGAGCTCGATCATCAACGACAACCGCAACCCTGGTATGAGCAAAGCAGACATTGAAGCGCGGCTTACGAGGACTTTGGGCATCAAGAAGTTCATCTGGTTCAAGGGCGTCAAGGGCAAAGACATCACGGACGACCACGTCGACGGCCTGGCTCGCTTTGTCGAGCCTGGAGAGGTGTTGCTTTCTCGCCCGGCGGCTGGTACTACTGAGGAGTGGATGGAGACCTACAACGATGCCAAGAAAGTGCTGCAAACTTCTACAGATGCTCAGGGACGCCATTTCGTGATTCACGAGATCGATGAGGCAGCCGAGATGGACTTTCCCGAGCAGGACAGCGACGACGAAGATCCGCCGGCTCTCAACTATGTGAACTACCTTGTCGTCAACGGCGGTGTCATTATTCCGAGGTTTGGAGACAAGAGGACTGATGATGCTGCAAAGGCTACCATAGCAGGATTCTTCCCAGACCGGGAAGTCGTTCAGGTGGACCTCCGATGGATCGCTGCAACTGGTGGTGGCATTCACTGTGCCACTCGGCAGGTTCCTCTGATCTGAGGCCGATGTGAGCCCACCGATGATAGTTGGTGAGAGCCATATGTCAGATTCGGTGAGCCATAGCAGGGAATTTGCAACCAGAGAGTTAGCAGAGCTTTCAACAAGTTCACAAGGTAGAGGGAGAGTGGAACCGTAGACGTAGGAATAAGATAGAACATTTAGTCATTCATGCATCAGGCACCATGCCTTGGGTATCTCAAACCGTCAAACCATTTACTCCAGAAAATTCAGACGCTCCACTCATGTCAACTTCGCCAAAGACCGCCTTCTACTGGCATAGAAGCGGTCAAGCGCCGTGCGACGCTCCTCCTGAGTCCACCCTTCCACCACCAGCGCAAAGTCACTCACGTTGTCAAAGCCATTCGCCTTCGCCATAGAGCAGAATTGACGCTTGCGCACTTCCTCCGAAGGCTTGTACCTGTACCGGATCTTGGCCTCCTCCCCAGCGCTGTCCTCATCGTCGGACTTCTGCGGTCTCGCGTGTGGGTGCACAGCCGCGTTGCCAGCATCATTCTGCGACGCCTGGCTCTCGACGAATGCACGCTCGCGGTTCCAGTCAGCGTCGCCTCCAGCCTTTGCTGCGCGTGAGGAGATACGAGTCTCGACTTTGCTCGTGCCGATGACTTCTGCATTTTCGTGGGTGTATTTGACTCCAGCGCTTGCCAGGATAGCCATGACTCCGTCTGGCTTCTTGGTACCTTCGCCTGCCTTCTTGCGGCGAGTGCTCGGCTCGTCGATGATCTCCATGGCCAGCTGCGAGAGTGCTGTGTCATCGTTGCCATCGTAGATGTCATCGTCTTCGTTACGTGAGACTTCGAGGTCTAGGCCCGCAATCTCAACGCCCGCACGAGACTCCGCGATGTTGGTCTTGTTGAAGATGTCGCGAAGCTTGATCTCCTCACTTGTGGGCGCAAACAGATTGGCGAGACCGAAAATCTCGCCTTTGAGGTCTTTCTGGTCCTGTACACCCTTGAAGTATCGACGCTCTACCGAAGCGTTGTAGCCGATGTTCGCCTGTTGTTGCTTGTAGATCTGGCGAGCATACACGACTTCCTCGATCGTGCCAGCCGAGATCAGGCGGAAGACCTCAACGTCACGTGTTTGTCCAAGGCGGTATGCGCGATCTTGGGCCTGGAGATCATACGCCGGATTCCAGTTCGGATCCACAATCACGACCTTGTTTGCGGAAGTGATGTTGAGACCGAGACCACCGGCTTTGGTGGAAATGAGAAAAACGAATGCACTGGGGTTGGAGTTGAACTCGTCAACAATCATCTGCAATCACGTTAGCTTTGAAGCCGACCAACTGGGATATGCTGCACGGGGAGGTGGGATGAGCTTACCTGACGCTCGTCGTTGGGGGTCTTGCCGGAGAGTGATGAGACGTTGTATGTCGTTGTCATCTTGAAGAGCATATCCAACATGTTGAGCAGACGAACAGAGTAGCTGAAGATAAGAACCTTGTCGCCATTCTCATGCCACAGCTTCAGCAACTTCTTGAGAATCCGCCACTTGCCACAGAACTGCGGATTGGTGTTGTAGATGATGTTCTCACGGTTGCGGTAAAGCTCCTCCCATGCATCAGGCATTGCCATCTTCAGCTTCTCGAGCTCTTTCTCGTGTGCCTGGCCTCCATCAGGGCTGTGCGGCAACAATAACGTGAGATGATTCGCGATCTTCTGGAACATCTGGAGTGCTGGGAAGACAAAGTGCTGCCACTTGGTCCCGTCATCGGCGTGAGTATAACAGCACCATCCTTGTTTCTTGCCAGAACCACAGCCACATGGTTCGTAGGCGTGTCGAATGATTTGCAGGATTTCGGTGTCGCAGAAGTTGTTGTATGCCAGCTCTTGGGTGTCGCTGAGTGGGCAGAACACCACCTTGTCGCTCTTCTTCGGCAACTGATCTGCGATGAGTGTCTTTGGACGGCGAAGTAGGAACCTTGGAAGCAAGTTGTTAACCAGCTTCTGTGCAACTTCGCGCGACTTCTTCAGCTGTGCGTATGTAGCGTCATGGCTCTGCCCGAGCTTGAGCGGAACAGCGACGGTAGATTTCCAGTTGGATAGGGGTCCGAACGTGCCCGGGTTGGTCCAGTTCAAGAGTGTCCAGAGTTCCTCGTATTTGTTTTGGATAGCCGTGCCTGTCAAACCAATTCGACAGAGAGCGTTGATGTTGTTCATGGTCTTGGTGGTTTCTGAGGTACGCTCCTTGATTTTGTGGCACTCATCGGCAATGACGCAGTCCCATCGAATGGTGTTGATGAGATCTGAGTGGATGCGGTAGGTATCATATGTGGTGATCATGATCTCCAGCCTTCCGCTCGCAGCAGTTTGCACGGCAGATTCAAGGTTCTTCTTGCCGCCGTGACAAGTGTCGATGTGCCACCATCCCCACTTCTCCAACTCGTTTTTCCAGTTGGCTACCAGTGTGCCAGGGACTACCAGCAAGACGCGGGGATACCATTTGTCGCCGTGTTGGCGCCTCATCTTGCGCATGCGTTTTGCATCACGCTCGTCTGCTGTCTTGCCAAAGACAACAGTCAAGAAAGCAATGACCTGGATTGTCTTTCCTAAGCCCATGTCGTCGCCGAGAATACCGCCTCTCTGATACACGAAAAGCTCATGCAAGAACTCAACGCCCTCAACTTGGTACTTGCGAAGAAATTGGGCAATAGGCGCCGGGATGATGCCATAGGAGGCCGGTAGCTCGATGTCCTCATACGGAGCACGCGGCTGCATAAACTCGGACACTGCAGGCCGCTCTTTGAGCGATTCGAGGCGTTCATCGTCCGAGAAGTAGACATCATCGTAGTCAGGCGGGAACTGAAGTCCATTGTCACCCAGATTTTGCCGTTTGCGGTCCCATGCGACTCTGCGACTACGCACATACTCCGGCAACGTGCTCTCCATAAGAGCTTCGTCATCGTCGGATGGGTCGTCGTAATGCCGGACCTCCCTGCGCTTCTTGGAGTCGAGAACGGTCTTGGAAGTTCTGCCAACCATGGAATTCTTGTCGGCTCTCTTCTTCGTCTTAGCCCGTTGGGCCGCGTCTTGCTTGCGTTTGATGGTTTTGCGCTGCTGGAACTGCTTGAAAGCTTCATCGCTGTCCTCGTCATCTGTGAACGCAACCCTCTCTCCTCTCGCTCTGGGCTTCTTCTTTGAGGCTGCACCTCCAGCATCGTCGGAGCTGATCTCCACCGCATGGCGCTTGTTCAGGCCGAGTTCGTCCATGTATTCGTCAAAACTGACGTCTTGGGCTGGACCCGCGCCTTTCGACATTGGGATGATGTCGAGACCGTCGTCAGTGCCGCTGAGTGAGTCTTCGCCTTCAGCAATGTTGACTCGTTCTTCGAGTGTCAGGTGGCGTTGACCTGAGGTGCCTAATCGACGACCTGCCATGTTGCATATAATGTTGGTGGAAGTGCACGGTGGGGAGTCTGTGACATTCTTTTATAGGCAAATGTAGCTCGTCCATGAGGTGACGTTGCTCTGTGCTTTCACATTTGCGCGCGAAAAGTGGCAGTCAAGTTAATATATTACGGTCGATTGTTGCGATACAGACGCGACGCTGAAGTCCCCACTTCTTCTTCGTGACGTGAAGCAGCAAGCGCTCCTCCTCCGCGAAATTTGTCGCAACCAGGCTGGAGCAGCGCAAAGCAGATTAAGTTAACTGCTGTTGCACTCGCAAGCAAAGTGAATATACCACACTCCTCACCATGCCTCTCGATACTTCGACCTACATTTTGGCGCATCTGCGCCTGGACGGCCGCCGATGGAACGAGCTGCGCCGTCTGCAAGCTCAAATGAGCACGCAAGCAGCAGCAGACGGATCCAGCTACTTCGAGATGGGCAACACCAAGATCATTTGCACCGTTGCAGGTCCGCAGGAGAAGAAAGGCGGCGGTGGTGGTGGAAGGTCGCAGCAGGACAAGGCCAGCATCGAAGTCGAGGTCAACTTCGCTGGCTTTTCTGGCATGGACAGGAAGAAGAGGGCGCGCAGTGACAAGTATGTGATGGTCTATAGGCATATCGCAAGCACCTTATACTAACAATCCCTCAGACGGACCAGCGAGATGCAACACACGATCGCGTCTGCATTTGAGAGCACTCTCCTCACACACCTCTACCCGCACAGCACAATCACCCTCAACCTACACATTCTCTCCCAGGACGGATCATTACTTGCCGCCTGCTTGAACGCCGCCACCCTGGCGCTTGTCGATGCTGGTATCCCAATGACCGACTACATTGCAGCAACTACGGTAGCCACAACAGCCAGCTACGCAGACAAGGAGGAAGAGGCGGACCCATTGTTGGATCTTAACGGGCTGGAGGAGCAAGAGCTTCCATTCTTGACGATTGCGAGCAGTGGAGGCGAGGATAGGATCTGCACACTTATTCTGGAGACCAAAGTACACATGGCAAGGCTGGAGTCGATGATCTCAGTTGGTCTGGACGGATGCAGTCAGATTCGTGGAATCTTGGACGGTGTCATTCGCGCGCATGGCAAGAAGCTCATTGAAGGCAAGGTTGGTTGAGTGCGTGCCACATGCTCGCGCCAGCAACATACACCAGAGTGCCTGCTGTTGAGGAAATGCCAATGGAACGGGATCCACGAACCAGCGAGCAGCAAAGGCTACAACAACAGTCGTGGTACCATTGGAGGACGTGACGAAGTAACTGCCACAATGCTTCTGGTAAAAAAGACGTCCGTCCGCCCTCGAAAGCCGCGCGCATTACTCTATTGCCAACCCGCCCAGGATCCCCTCTTGCAGTGGCCAACACCATTCCCTACCTGTATGCACAAATACGGCATCGAATCAGACAGCCTAGCAAGAGTGCTGCAGGCAACCTGACCCATTGCTCTAGAAACATGGTCGCATATCCGCCCGGGGTGGCCGCGTGGAAGCGCTACACGTAGGCCTCGCGGCGCGCAAGATGGCAGAGAACCTAGACTGAGTAGTTCAGCTATCAACCAATAACGAACAATTATTTATTCAGGCTGCAGATCCGGAACAGCCTTATGAGTCTAGGAAAAGTACTCTTCATGCAGGTGTACCATTGTGGCATGGATGCTTCAGCCAATCAGTGGCGCTTGACACGCTTTACGGCTTTGTCTAAGCGCCATCTCTGTTTCGGGTACCGCGCTACCTGACAACAATAGATCAACACCAAGAGAATGCTCATGGCATGCACATTCAATGGCGTCTAATTGCGCGGCATGGAATAGTTGTAAGTACTTTTTACTCCAGGTGATGCTGTGGTTTCGATTTCTCCCATCCATCCATCTGTCTGCTTTCCTTCCTTTCATCTCTCTCATTGCGAGTCCCACATAAGCACCACTGCTGGCCAGTAACAATAATGTGGACTTTCCTTCTTCTCTCCATCGCGTTGACCGCAACAGCACAGACGGCGGCTTGGAATGCATCCACGGCAGCAACATTCGTCTTTGCACCACCCTCAACAGAGCAGCGATTTATCTTCGCCCTCAATGCAGTAGAGGCAACGGGCGATCTATACTTCCACATGGAAGTGCCAGAAGGACAAGCTTGGGGAGCTGTGGGCATTGGTTCCGAGATGAAAGACGCTCTCATCTTCGCCGCGTACGCCAGCGAGAACGGCACAGGAGTCACCATCAGCCCAAGGATAGCTACACGACACGCCGAGCCATCGTACGCCAAAGAGATCAAGTTGGAGCAGCTCTGGCCTTCCGAGCTCAATAACAGCAACACCGTCGGCGTCAACAACAGATTGCAAGCAGACGCAGTCTGCAGGAACTGCACTTCATGGCTCTCAGGCAAGGGCCTTCTCGACCTCAAGAGCACTTCCGCGCCATTCATCTTCGCAATCGGCCCCGAGAAGGCCATGCGTTCGTCTTCTCTCTCCGCTCCCATGCGTCGACACGAATTCTACGGCCGGTTCGACATGAACATGACCGCAGCAACGTCGCCAGAGAAAGGCGCGGTACCGCCGCCGTACAGCGACAACGGCAGATACAGGAACCAGTATGCAAGTATAGTGCTTGAGATGACTACTGATGGTAGCAAGGCACCAGCAGCCCATGCGTTGATCATGATCTTCGCGTTCGTCTTCCTCTTTCCGCTGGGCTCACTGCTCATCAGCGTCTTGCACAGAGCGCTGTGGCACGGTGCTGTGCAGATACTGGCCCTGTTGATGGTCACTACCGGATTTGGCCTTGGTATCTACCTCTCGACGCAGTACAACAAGGTATGTGAAGCATCTTTGGCACTTGACTTTATGTTCAACACTGACATGTTCATCTCATCAGTCCAAAAAATTCGCCTCCGCCCACCAATTGATCGGCCTCCTAATCCTAATCGCCATGCTAATCCAACTCGGCCTCGGCCTCCTCCACCACCGAACCTGGAAACAAACCAAGTCCCCAACCAAATTCTCCAAAATCCACAAATACCTAGGCCCCGCAATCTTCCTCCTAGGCTTGATCAACGGAGGTCTGGGCTTCAGCTTCGCAGGAAACTCCTCCTACTACGGTCGCTACGTTGTCGTCATCCTCACGGTCGCGGTCTTCTACTTTGGCGTGCGAGGGATTGCTTGGTGGTGGGCTGGGAGGAAGAAGGATCGGAAGCAGCAGGAGTGGGTTGGAGAAGGGTTTCAGCACCCGCAGTTTGGACCTCAGGAGCCTCATCCGGGAGGGCCTGCTGTGCCGTTGAGGGACTTGCCGGGGCGGCATTGATGGGATTTATCCTCCTGCAGAGGGGAGGTCATGCCATTGTGGACGATGCAAGCTACTTGGCTATGCGTTGATGCAGCCCTCGCCCATATCTCGAACCGTTGCGATTCTGCCTCCCATTTGTCCAAAACCCAACCACGTCCCAACAAACAGCTTGCCCAATTTCAAAACAAGGTACTTCCCCAACAATTGCAATGCTCTTACCGGTATCAAAGTGCCCAAACCCACGTCTCAAGAAGAAAAAGGACCACAACATACCTAATCATGGTTGCCAACCTGGTAGTAGACGGCAAGTCCAAGCGCCAATACAATAGTCACCACAACGGCGATCCAGTGTCTCATCTGGCGCCGGTTGGCCTTCCACTGGTGCTTGAGGTCGGACCAGGACCAGCAGTTCCATTGCCATCGTCCGAATCTGTTGAGCTGGGCTCGGGTTGTGGGTGGTTCGCTTCGAGGTCTGCGGAGCGCGGAGCGAGGGTGATTGCTGAGGAGGCGGAGGAGGCCATTGCATTTCGATTGGAGTCTAGAGGGCGATGCTGGTTTATCGTTCGATAGGCTGGTATTGGGACCTACCTCAGAGTCAATGTGTAGAGTCCGTCGACCTTTTGCATATGGAGCGATGACTCCATCCTTGTGCCACGAGCAGATCTTCTCAACGCTCTCCTCATACCGGTGTGAGTGAACTGGACGATGCTACCAATGCCTACTGCACTGATGGCTGCTGTGCAAACGCTGACATAAGATACGCTGCCAGTGGCCAATCACAATGGCTGTATGAGAATCACGTGGTGGGCTTTCGACCTGTCATTTGGTGATTCGATTACATCTGTTTTTCAGAAGTCTGTGTTTCAGCATTACTTTTTTGTGTGTGCTTGTTCGCTCCTCAGTGGTCTGCAATCGCCGTTTAGCATCTTTGCCTGAAGACCGTAGTACAACTCCTGCTCAACCTCTGCGTATCATTGTTGGTATCTCAACGGCATGTGATCGCCTTTCTATATCTTCGCCTGGAGGCTGTAGCATAAGTCTCGTGAAACTTCTGTGTGTGCTTGTTCGCGTCTCAGCGGTCCACGATAACCATTCGGTATCTCCAGCCTAGTGGCCGTAGCACAAGTCCTGCTAGAGCTTCTGTGTGTACTTGTCAGTATCTTAGCGGCACATGATCTCCTTTCAATACATGCGCCTAAAGATCGTCGTACAAGTCCCGCTGCAGCTTATGTATGTTCTTGTTAGTATCTCAGCGGCATACGGTGGCCTCAGAGCGTCTTGACCTGATGGTATGAGCATAGGGAGCAACGGGGACATGCGTCGATTTACCAACAAGAACTCCGTGGAGGTTATGTTGACAAGTATGTTTATAGCAATGCGAGCCCTTAACGTGATCACACGTTGCGAGGCTGCCAAGTATACAGTGGATTCAATAATCCGTCGATCCGCTAGCGTTCGACGGTGCTTGCAGGATGCGAACGGCGCGAGCAGACGTTCTTGGCTGCAACACTACTGCACTTCGATCGATCCTATGATGCAATATACTTACGTCCTCTAGCTACCTTATTATAGTCATCGACAACTCTTCTTAAAAACGTACGGCTGCTGAAACTAAAGCCCAGCCCTCAGTTAACATGCCAGAACTTCACGACACCACTGACACGAAGTCGCCATCACAAGATGATGCATCACATAAAGACCAGTCAGCACGGTATCAAAGCAATAACTCGTCTGCCATTCACGCAAAGGCCAATTACGAAGAATTCGCACGAAAAGACAAGATTCCATCATCGTCGTTATCTTCTGGACCAGCATCAGCATCGACAGTGAGTGCCGTTATGGGACCGCCACCACCACCAGAAGACAAGAAAGTCAGCCGGTGGGAGCGCTGGCGACGTGACAGGCGTGAAGCGCGAGAATTGGGAATGCCTTCGGGTGAGAGCAGTCGGCGTTGGAAGGTTGGCAATGTGGTCAGTTGAAGCGAGGAAATGGTGCTGCGCCTATGCAGATTGTTTGAGATGGTTGTTGCTGGTATCTCAGGTCATGGAACGGGTATACTGTTCCGAGTTTGTGTTTGGAGATAGTTGAGAAGTCTTGTCCGATACCTTTGTGTAAAATTGCATCTCAGTGGCGGGATTGACCAGTCCCTCCCAAGACTTGGGCTATCGATGCACTCGAGAGTCGATGTCCGCAATCCATGATTCACATACAGCATGTGCGCGAGAAGGACAGAATGGTTGATATCTCGTCAGTCGTTGGGAAATCGCAAGCATACATTCTCAGTCCGGTCGATAACTGACACGGCTGCTGCTGGACCGGAGTTCTTTTGGCCGGTCTCAAAACTGCTACGCGAATGGTGCTTCCTCGGACGTTACGTCGATGTCTGCGGTATTTTAATGCTAGTGTTGATGTTAACTCGTCGCTTGGTGTATTCACTGGCCCATTGGGTTTTGTTTGTGCTTTTGAAGAATACTAGCTCAGACTACGTGCTGCATTCTGCGTGGTCGATACAAGACTTTCGTGAAGACTTGTGTCATACGGCAATACGAGAAGATTTCTCGAGAAGGAGTAGCTTTAAGCAAACGATGGCCAAAACAAAAGGGCTCTCGTTTTCAGAGGAACACATTGACCTATTCGAAAGGATATCTGATGCGGGAAGCACAATAAAATGATGTTGTTGCCAGATCCGGTTCACCCCAACTCTAACCCTACACGTGAACGTGTTTACATCTTCGGTTCTGGACACCGTATGACTGCGAGAGACGATGTCGTACTGGTAGCGGACTTCGCCGACAGCGTGACATTGTATGGTTGTAGCAATGCGCAAGGAAGTTAGTACTCCCGGCCGAATAT
>Ga0265797_10010099_pt1 | contig 12080 bp, 7 predicted proteins | sample P2T30metagenome_FD_192433 | JGI IMG/M metagenome (GOLD analysis project Ga0265797, IMG submission 192433) | Plant litter microbial communities from East Loma Ridge, Irvine, California - P2 T30 | ecosystem: Environmental > Terrestrial > Plant litter > Unclassified | place: USA: California... | reverse complement strand
TCAGGCCCGACCCGTAGCCATAGCCGTAGGGCGAGTAAAACGAGTCATAAAACCCGCCACCACCGTAGGGGTAGCCGTAGCCGAAAGGCGAATACCCGTAGCTGAAGGGCGAGTAGCCAAAAGCCAGCGGCGAGTAGCCATACCCAAAGGCTGCATTATAGCCAAACGGCGAGCCGTAGTACGAAGGCGAAGCCGCGTAGGCCGGCGAATAATTGTAGGTGCTCACACCCGGCCCGGTGTAGGGCTGGTTGAAGCCGCTAGGGGTGTAGTACGCCAGCCCGTCGTTGTAGCTGTTATTGTAGTAGTCGGTGCCAGCTACCCCGTTGGTGGTGCCGCCCTGGTAGTCGGGGTTGGCATCGTCGCCGGTGGCGGGGTTGATGGGCGTGGTATCGTCGAGGGCGCGGGCCGGAATGGTGCCCTGGCCGCCGTAGGCCATCGGGGAGGGGCTAGCCACGGCCGTGGTATGGTCGCTGGACGAATAATACACGCCGTCGGTCTCCGTGGAGGTCGTCAGCGCCCCAGAGGTAGCGCACCCGCCCAAGGCGAGCAGCGCCAACGCCGGCATAGTAGCGGTGAGCAGGTTTTTCATGGCTGAAAAAGGTGAGAAATCAGCGCGGGCGCTGAGTGGGTTAGTAAAGTATTTGCGTAGCAAATGGAGGCTAGGTGAAACCCGGCGCCGGGCCCGGGCTCAAAAACAACAACTCAACCAGGGGGCCTTCGCACGTGCGCGCCCTACTATAACGTAAATTCGCCGCAAAACGGTGCCTTTCGACGAAAGATACTGACACAAAACCCATACCAGTATCGCCTGGCCCAGCGCTAGCCCCGAGACCCTGGTTTTAGATGCCTGTTATGAGCAAAAAGTTGCCTACCCGCCAGGAAGATTACTCGGCCTGGTACAACGAGCTGGTGAAGCGCGCCGGCCTCGCCGAAAACTCGGCCGTGCGCGGCTGCATGGTCATCAAACCCTACGGCTACGCCATTTGGGAGAAGATGCAGCGGCAGCTCGACGACATGTTTAAACGCACCGGCCACGAAAATGCCTACTTCCCGCTGTTCGTGCCCAAGAGCCTGTTTGAGGCCGAGGAAAAGAACGCCGAAGGCTTTGCCAAAGAGTGCGCCGTGGTGACCCACTACCGCCTCCAAAACGACCCCGACCGCCCCGGCAAGCTGCGTGTAGACCCCAACGCTAAGCTCGAAGAAGAGCTCATCGTGCGCCCCACTTCGGAGGCCATTATCTGGAGCACGTATAAAAACTGGATTCAGAGCTACCGCGATTTGCCGCTGCTTATCAACCAGTGGGCCAACGTAGTACGCTGGGAAATGCGCACCCGCCTGTTTCTGCGCACCGCCGAGTTCTTGTGGCAGGAAGGCCACACGGCCCACGCCACCGCCACGGAGGCCGTGGCCGAAACCCGCCAGATGCTCGACGTGTACGCCGAGTTTGCCGAGGAGCACATGGGCGTGCCCGTGGTGAAGGGTGTGAAGACGCCCAACGAGCGCTTCGCCGGTGCCGAAGACACCTATTGCATCGAGGCCCTGATGCAGGATGGCAAGGCGCTGCAAGCCGGCACCAGCCACTTTTTGGGCCAGAACTTCGCCAAGGCCTTCGACGTGCAGTTCCAGACCAAAGAAGGTGGCCTGGAGCACGTGTGGGGCACCAGCTGGGGCGTGAGCACCCGCCTGATGGGTGCGCTCATCATGGCCCACTCCGACGACGAGGGGCTCGTGCTGCCGCCTAAGCTGGCGCCGATTCAGGTCGTGATTGTGCCCATTTATAAGACCGGCGAACTCGATGCGCTACTCGAGCGCATCCGGCCCATTCAGCAGGGGCTGGCCCAGCGCGGTATCTCGGTGAAAGTGGACAGCCGCGATACCGAGCGCCCGGGCTTCAAGTTTGCCGAGTGGGAGATGAAGGGCGTGCCCGTGCGGCTAGCCATCGGCGCCCGCGACCTCGACGCCGGCACCGTAGAAGCGGCCCGCCGCGACACCAAGCAGAAGCTGCAACTGCCCCTGACCGATGTAGTGGATAGCGTGGATAAGCTGCTGAACGACATTCAGCTCAACATCTACACCCGCGCTAAGGAATATCGCGACAGCCACACCACCCGTGTCGAAACCTACGACGAGTTCAAGGCCGTGCTCGACGGCAAAGGCGGTTTCGTGGTGGCTCATTATGACGGCACCTCCGAAACCGAGGAGCGCATCAAGGACGAAACCAAAGCCACTGTGCGCTGCCTGCCCCTCAACGAAGCCGACGAGGAAGGCGTGTGCATCGTGACCGGCAAGCCCAGCCCGCGCCGCGCCTGGTTTGCGCGGGCCTACTAGCAATTTGTGGCCAGGCCAAGGGGCTAGCGCGGCCGTAAGCTGTTTATGGACACCAAAAAGGCACCGGTGCTTCACCGGTGCCTTTTTGGTGTCCTTCAGAACCAAAAATCATAGTTGCCGGATGAGCCGCACGGCCTCGGTCTCGCTGACGGCCGCCATAACCGGGCTGACTACCAGCCCACTGCGGATGGTGACGTGCTGCGTGCCGTAGTAGAGCTGGCCATTAATCGACTGTAGCACCACTGCTATCATCTCGGTGCCGCCCGGCATCACCGTTTGCCAGTCGGTAATAAGATTGGCCGCGGTAGCGGGCCACAGGCGGGCTAGCCCATTAAAGCCCACGGGCCGCAGATACACATGCGTTTCGCCCGGCGCGGTGGCGGTGGTTTTGACGGTTACCGGCGTGCGAGCCGAGGTAGCGTAGGCACCCCAAAACTGGTCGATGTTCCACCACCCAATAGAATCGAGCGGTAGCAGGGTGCGGTAGAGGCCCGGCAGGCTTCGCACCCGCTCGAAGTTATTCTGCAACCAGCCGGTACTGTCGAGCGCCACAAAGTTGGTGGGCTTCTCCCACACGTACTGGCGGGTGGTATCCTGTGCCGCCGGAATGGGCGATTGGGTAACAACCGCCAGCCCGGAACCGAGGCGCAAGCGGGTTGCCCCTTGCCACACCTGAATATTAAACTCGCCACCCGAAATCAGCATATTGCCGCGCCATGCCATATTGGTCGGCATATCGGCCAGCACCATGTCGGGCACGCTGTAGATTTCGCGCACGCGCACCTGGGCCGTGCCCGTGGCCACTTGCCCGGTGGGCAGCAAAAAGCCATTGGCCGGAAATGTGAGTGTGGCCCCGGCCGCAGTTTTAATCGTCTGGTCTTGCCCTAGCGGAAGTGTAAAAGCCTGGGAAGCCACACTATTGCGCCGCGCAAAATCGGCCAGTGGCTGGCTAGGGTCGTAGGAATCGTTTTTGCGGCAGCCGGCTGCTAGCAGCAGCCCGGCCGCGCCGAGTAAAAGCAGGAAGCGAGTCATGTCAGAAAGAAAAAAGGTAGTAGAAAAACGGGTATAGCGTAGGGTGAAGCTGCCGGCCGGCCAGCCCAAGACCCTAGCGGATATCCCAGGAAAAACCCGTAAACAGCCCCAGACTAAAAGGCTGGCGGGGCGAAAAGCCCGCCTTGTTGGGCTGCACAAAAGGCGTGAGCACGTAGCGCGCCGTGGGCTGTACCAGCCACTGCCAGCGCGAGGCCGGGCCCCCAAGGCGGTAGCGCAGGTCGAAGCCCAGGCTCAGGGCCAGGGTCTTAGCCGCGTAAATGCTGTCGGTGGCAGTGGCGGTGTAGGTCTGCTGCTGGTAATTACCCGCATTGTCCTCGGTGCTGCGGCCGCCGCGGTACCAGCCCACTTCGGCCCCTAGCAGCAAAGCTTTGGCCAAGTGGCCGCGTGGCGTACCTAGTGCGTAGCTCAGCTGCACGGGTATGGTGAGGAGTTGATACGTGTCGCGCTGGCGAACACGCAGCGTATCATGTACTTGCAGGGCCAGGCGCGTGGCGTATTCTTGGTAGCCCAGGCCCACGGCCAGTGCCCAGCGGCCCGTGAGCACCCGCCGCACCTGCACCTGAGCGCCGAAGCCCAGGGCCGGCCGCTCGAGGTGCGCCAAATCGGGGCGGGTGCCCAGCGCCGACGGGGCGGCCCCAATGGTACGGTAGCTCAGCGTGGGGCCGGCCGTAGCCAGTAGTGCCCAGCGCCGCACCGGCCGGGCCGGAGGGCTGGAATCGGGCCGTGTGGCCAGGCTAGCCGGCAGCGCGGCGGGCGGTAGTAGCAGTAAGTCGGCGCGGTGCAGTGCCAGGCTGGCCGGCGCGGCAGCCTCGGCCCTGGCGGCTGGCGGCCATGGCGGATAAGCTGATAATGGGGTAAGCGTTTCTTTTACAGTAGATTCGGCAGCTGCCGTGGCTTCCGCGCTGCGCTTTGTTTGGTGGGCAGCCGCGCCGCTGTACCGCCGGGTGCGGCGTGCTAGGTGCGGCGGCGAGCCGAGAAAGCCTGCCGGCCGCGTCGAGTGCCGCTGGGCGGCCATAATCCGTAGGTTGTTGGCCTTAGTATGTTCACTATCAGTAGGCTCTGCTAAAGAGTGAGCATTCGGCGTAGTAGTTTTTTTCTGCGGGTTTAATCCCGAAACATGATGCCGCAGGCGGGCTAGCCGAGCCACGGTGTTGCGCCGGTGGCGCAATTGGCTGGTAGCGCCCGCGGCAGTGGCTAGGGGGTACCTGGCCCGGCGGCTGGTCGCGGAGCGGCTCGCAGTTACGTGCAAATTAGCTGAGCTCTTGCGCAGCGATTCAGCTGCAAGTAGCTGTGTGCCAGCTCGCCGAGCGGCCCCTTTCGACCGCCGGGAATCAGCCGCCGCTACTAGCGGTGCGGTCTTGGTCGCTGCCGGCAGCGGTGCCTTTGCCAGGGATGGGGGGCTAGCAGCGCTGGGCGTGGTAGTTGGTGTGGGGGCTGTGGCGGCGTTGGGCCACACCCTTGGCGCAGCGGCATTGGTGCCTTGCGTAGCGGCCGCTATCGGCTCGTTATCAAGCTGATTAGTTGAAGGTAAAGCTGCTGCGCCATCAGGTATTTCGGCGCCAGGAAGGCGTTGGGCGGGCACCCTGGCCGGGTGGCTGGCCAGCGGCACGGCTGGCTGGCCCCCAAGCTGGCCCGAAAGGCTAAGCAGGTAGCCCGATAGGCCCACCAGTACCAGTAGTGCCAATAGAGGCAGCAAGCGGCGCGGCCGGCGCCACCACGGTAGTACCGGGGCCGGCAGGCGTTGCCGGATGCCCGCCCATGCGCCGGGCGGCGGAGGCGCGCCGTAGTCGCCCAGGCGCTCGCGCAGGGCATCCAGCAGCGGGTCGCGGGGAGCGTCGGGCGGAAGATTGGCCGGTTCGTTCATGATTGACAGAGCTTGGGGTTGGCCAGGCACAGGCGCTGGGCTAGTAGCTGGCGGGCACGGGCCAGCTGCGATTTGCTTGTGCCCTCCGCAATGCCCAGCAGCTGCGCGATTTCGGCGTGCGAGTAGCCTTCGATGGCGTAGAGATTGAGCACGGCGCGGTAGCCGGGCGGCAGGGCCGCGAGGTGGTGCAGCAGGTCGGCCGCGGCCAGCTCGTCGAGGGCCGAGGGCTCGGGGCTGGGCAGGGCGGTGGCCTCATCGTCGAGGCTGCCTGGGCCGTAGCCGCCGGGGTGGCGCAGGCGGTGCTGCTCAAGCGCGTGCAAGGATGTGTGCACGGCCACGCGCCGCGCCCAAGCCTCAAACGGCCCCTCGCCCCGGTACTGGTCGAGGCGGGTAAAAAGCTTAACGAACGTGTTTTGCAGCGCATCCTCGGCCTCGGCCCGGCTGGGGCAGTAGCGCAGGCACACGCCCATGAGCTGGTGCGACAGCAGGTTATAGAGCTGAAACTGCGCGGCTTCTTCCCCACGGCGGCAAGCCGTCAGCAGGGCATCGGAAACAGCGGTAGCAGAAGCCATAGGGAAGATAAAAGCAACAAGGCATCGGCTAGCGCCGGCAGTTATGTGGTTGACCGGTAGCGAAGGCTAGCGGTTGCGTAGGCTCCAAAAAAAAAGCGGCGCCAGCTCAAATAGAGCTAGCGCCGCTGGTATAGCCACTTACTAAAGGCAGAGTATAACAGGGTAGATTATAGCTTTTCTTCCAGCCACAAAAAGCCCGCCGCCAGCAAAAACAGCCCAAAAAACCAGCCCGCCGGCCAGGGTTGCTGCGCGGTAGTGGTCGCCGTGGCTTGGCTAGGGCTAGCCAGCGCGCCGCGCGTGGCCAGGGCTTGCTGCCGGGATAGTAGCTCGGGGCCGCGCCAGGCGGCCGAGTCGTACACGTAGAAGCTGTGCACCGTGCGGCCTGGGCCGCGCACCTGGTGCCAGCCGGCCGCGGTGGGCCAGTACTGGTCGGTGCTCCACTCGGGCAGGCGGGTATCTTGGGCAAGGGCTAGCTGCACGGCCGGGCCACCCGCCAATGGCTGCACCGTGGGCAGGTTAACCTGCTGGGCACCCGCCAGGCGCAGCGTAAGCGCCTGCTGCGGCCGCGGCCAGCGATTGAGGGCTAGCCAGGTGGCGGCCGGCGCGGGCGGCGGCGTGGCGGCCGTCAGTAGCTGGCTCCAGAAAGAAGTGTAGGCCGCCGCCTGCCCCTGCAAGGCCCAGCGGAAGGTTTCGGGCACCACCGATACCACGGTGGCCCCTAGCCCCACGCGGCGGCTGGCGGCTACCACGGCCCCGCCCGGCGCCGTGATGAGCGGCTGCAACGCGCCCCCCGGCCGCAACCGGGCCGGTACCAGCGACCGCACCTGCGCCGGCGCCTCGGGCCAGCTGAGAGGTTGGGCTACAGCCCCGGCCGTGGGTAGCGGCTGCACCACAAAGTCGGTGCGGGCGGGTGTGGCGGCGGGCAGGGTCGCCGCATCGGCTACTACTACCAGGCCCAGGCGACCCTGCTGCACGGCGGCGCGCAGGGTTTGGCTTTCTCCGGCGGGTAGGCTGGCTAGGGTGGCGGCATCGGCCACTACCACGGCGTAGCGGGCTAGCAGGCTGGGCGTGAGGCGGTCGAGCAGCTGGGCGGGCTGGTTGAGAAATTCGGTTTGGACCAGGCCCCGGCTCACGGTGGTGCGTAGGGCCACGGCCCGGCCCGCGGCGGCCAGGTTATTCTTCAAAAACTTAAACTCGAAACCTGGCACGGCGGCTAGCAAGAGCACCGGGGGCAGCGTGGCGGGCGCTATTTCCAAGGGCAGGGGCTCGGCCGTGGCGGGCTGGCCCTCGCGGCGCAGGTGCAGGGCGTAGCGCGCCAAGCCGGCTACTTTGGGCTGGTAGCTTAGGCGGAAAAAACCAGCGCCACCGGGCAGCCGCACCGAGTCGCGGCCGGCGCCTTCGGCGTGCAGGCTTACCCAGGTGGGGCTAGCCCCGGCTACAGTGCCTTCCACCTCAAAGCGCTGGCCCAGCGTGAGGCGCTGCTGCCAGCCCGCGGCTTGAATGCCCCCATAGGCTGGGGGCGCGTGAGGCACCACGGCGAGCTGCCCTAGCGCGGGTAGCTCAGTGGTCGCCAAGCCTTCGCCCAGTACGTGCACCCGGCGCAGCGCCGGCCGCTGCTCAGTCAGCTTCAGCAGGCTGCCCAAGGCCTTGGCGCGAGCCGGCGGCGGGGTGCCGTGGGCCCATACAGGCGTACCGGCCCCGAGGCGGCGCAGCAGCTGGCGCAGCGTATCGGGCTGGTAGCCCGGCGTGAGCACGATGGCCTCGGCGCGGGCGGCGGGCACGGCCCGTAGCGGTGGGTAAGCCGTGTACCACAGTGCCAGCGGAGCGAGCAGGCTAGCCAGCAGGCGCAGCACCAGCCGGCGGCGGTCGGGCCGGCGCCCGGCCGTCAGCAAGAGCCCTAGCCCCAGCAACAGGCAGGCGGCGGCCAGTAAGTAGAAAAGCGGCGAATAATGCTCCACGCTAGAGGTAGTCAGCTCTGGTAAAAAACAAGGGAAAACGCGCGCCGCAATGCCTAGCGGCTCAGGGCCTGGAAGTAGCGCCGGGCCAGGCGGTTGGGCGAGGCGGCGGGGGCGGCGGTGGGCACGGGGGCGGGCAGCAGGTCGGCGAGGGCGCGCTGGGCGGGGGCGATGGCGCTGGGGCTGGGCACGCGGCTAGCCCGGGCCTCTGTGGCCAGCTGCCGCAGGGCGCGCAGGGCCGGTAGGTAGAGGCCGGGCTTTTGCAGCGCGGCCTGGGCCAGCGCCGAGCCGGCTTGCTCCAGCGCCGCGGCATCGGCGGGGCGGGCGGGTTGGCCGGTTTGGGTGGCTAGCCAGCGCAGGGCGGCGCGCACGGCGGGCTGGGCGGCGGGGGCGGGCACCGTGGCTTGCAGGTGCGGCGCGGCGGCACCCTTCAGCTCGCCGGTGAGGCGCAGGGTAGCCTCGGGAAAAGGCTGGGGCGTAAAGCCAGCTTTCTTCACGTAGGCGCGGGTTTGCTGCTGCACTTGCTTGAGCAGGCGCAGGGCGCGGTACTCGAAGGGCCGGGCCGCCGCGGGCTGGCCGGTGCGCAGACGCAGTTCAGCGGCCCACATTTCGTCGAGCACGGCGTGGAGCTTGGCTTTCACGGCTGGTTCCAGAAAGTCGGCGGTTTCGGCGTCGTCGTGCTTGTGCATGTAGGGGTCCATGAGCGCATCGGTGGCGGCGGTAGCCGAGGCGTTGCGGCCGGCGGGTGCTTCGGGGTGATGGTCGTGGTCGTCGTGGTCGTCGGCCTCGGCGGGGTACGCGGCGGGCTTTTCGTCGGCCGTGGGGGCATCGGCGGTGGGGGCGGCGGGCTCGTCGGCAGTGGGCGGACCGGCCGTTACGCCGAGGCCCTTCTCAGCTTCTTCGCCCAAAAACTTGCCGTAGCGCAGGCGCAGCGACTGCTGGTCGAAGCCCAGCGCGTTGGCCCGGTTGCTAAACTCGGCGGCCGTGAGCTTAGGCTTCTCCGCAATGAGCTTTTCGGTGTCGATAATAATCTGGCGCTCAGAGCGAAAGTAGGCCGGCGCGGTGTTCACGCCCATGCCCATGTCGATGGCGCTGGCGGCGGCCGCCGTATCCTGCCACTGCACGATAAAGGCGTCGGAGCGGGCGCTTTGGCCGTGGCTGTCGCGGGCCTGCACGTAGAAATACAGTTCGTCGCCGTAGGTTAGCCCCAGCTTGGGTAGGCTCAGCAGGCTAGCCACGGTGGCTTCGCCCGGCTGGCCGCCCAGGCCGGCGCTCAGGTCGCGGCGCACCTCGTGAAATTTCACGGCCTCGCCCTGGCCCTGCGCCACGGTGATGACCAGCTCGGCGCGGCTCAGGCCGTAGTCGTCGCGCAGCGTAGCCTTAATGGGTACTTCCGGCCGGGTACCCCTAGCGGCAATAAGCGTGTAGGGCTTAGGCGTTTGCAGGCGAATAGTGGGCGCCAGGTCGGGCCGCACGTCAATGGCGTAGTCATCCGAGGTTTGCCCCGCAAAGCGCAGCCGGTACAGCGTCGAGGCATTCAGCGTTTGCGTAGCCTCAAACTGGTTGGCTAGCCCGGCCGCCGGCCGCAAGGTTAGCTTCTGGCTACCAATTTCGAGCACAGGCGCGGCGCTGGCGGCGCGGTTCACGTGCACCAGCCAGCGCACCTGTGCCCCTTGTGGGCATTGAAACGAGGCCGCCGCCGGCGCAAACGCGCCCCGCCGGGTGTAGGTGGGCGGCGTCACCAGCAACTCTACTTTGGTAATGCGCGGGGCCGCGGCCGGCGCGGGCTTGGCGGCATCGGGCGAGAAGTGCACTGCTACTGCAGCTGGCGCAGTCGGCACGGGCTGGTGGGCCGGTGGCAGCAGGGCAAGGAGGGCCGCCGCTGCGGCTAGTACGACGCTTAGTAGTAGCGGTTTTTTAAAGGAAAAGGGGAGTAGCGCCGGGCCATTGGCAAGTAGTTGAGTTAGTTGCTCAGCTACGCGTCCAACTTGCAGCTGGCCTAATAAGGGTAGGCTAGCAGGGTTTTGCAGTAAGAGCCCCGTGCTATCCTGGAGTTCCGGAAACTGGCGGTCGAGCTGCTGGGCTACCTCTTCGCGGCCAAACCGACGCAAGGGCTCCATCCACCACGCAGTCAGCGCCAGTAACCCTAGCACCGACAGGGCTATCCACAGGGGAGGTATTGTGGGCCAGTGGTGTGCGATAGCCAGCAGGAGCAACCCGGCGGCCAGCAGCGGCAGCATCCCGCCGCCGCTGTAACGACTGACGTAGCTCTGCCTCACGGCTTGCAGCTGGGCGTGCGCTATGCCTTGGGCGTGAAGCACGCTGATTTCTGGAGCGGAAGCAACTGTCTGCGTCATAGCGAAGAAGAGGAAGGGACTGCCCGCCGCCGTGCCAGCCAGCGTTCGAGCCCAAACAATACGGCTACCAGTAGCACTAGCCAGGGCCGCAAATCGGTGAAGCGATAAGCTAGAGGAACTGCGGACAAGCCACTGGCCACCGGTGCCGAGCGAGTGGGCAACTGCGCCGGGTCGAGGCGGCGCTCGTCGTGGGCGGTCAGCAGCGAATCGGTGCCGAGCAGCGGGTTGGTCGCCAGCAAGTCGAGCAACAAGGCTGGTAGGGCAGGGCTTTCGGCCAGGGTGCTCCAGGGCGAGCTTAGGCGCGTAGCTAACTGGTAGCTAGCGCCTTTTTCCTGCCGGGTTTCGGCCAGCACGGCCCGGCCCCGGCCATCGGCCCAGCGAGGGTAGCTGCCCGCTGGCAGGCTAGCGTGGCTCCGGCGCGTGACTAGGATAGGAGCATCGCCGGCCGTTTCGGCGGTGGCCAGGGTGGCGGTATCGGCTACGCCCGGCCCGGCGGCTTGCTGCCACAGGTGCAGGCCGCGCGGCACCTGGGCGCGCCAGGCGGCGGGCACGGGGCTGTCGCTCAGCCAGAACAGCCAGTCGGGCGCGCTGGCCGGGTCGGGCGCCGTGGTGGCGGCGGTGAGGGCCAGCGGGGCGGGCAGGCCCACGGCGGCGGCTTGCAGCGCCGCGCGTAGGTAGCGTGCCTCCGGGGCCGCATTGGCTGGGGCATACACAATTATTCTCACCGGCCCGGTGCGCACCGGCACCGCCGCTTCGGGCTGGGCCGAGCCGGCTGCTACCGGCCGCAGCTGCGGCTGGCCAGTGGTGGTTTCGTAGCGCAACGGCGCTAGGCCAGCTACCGCCAGGGTAGCGCCCGGCTGGGGGCGGGCCATGCGTACCATCCGAAAAGTGGTCTGCTTCTCATCGCTTTGGCCCAGCAGCAGGCGTAGGCTGTCTGAGCTAAGGGCGGCCGCTTGTACCCAGGTGCTAGCCGTGCGCGCCGGGATGGTTTGCCAAGTGAGGCTAGCCGGCAGTGCCGGGTGCGGCCCACCCAAAGCGCGCAGGGCAGCGGGCGTTATGGCGTGCAGCGGCTGGCCCGGAAAAGAATCGGCCGCCTGCTGGATGCGCGCCCAGGTTAAGTTGTCGGTTAATGCATTGGCTGCCGAATTTCGGTGCCCTAGCGAGTCGGCTTGCCACTCGGCACTTGTGATAAGGGGCAGCCCGGCTGCCAGCCAGCGCAGGGCGTAGCCGCGCCGCCGCAGCGAGTCGAGGGTAGGGCGCACGGCGGCCAAGCGGCGGCCATCGGCTAGCTCGCGGCTCACCAGCACCTGGCCGCGGCCGGCGGGCTGCGGCTGCCGCCACTGCGGGCCGGCTAGTGCCACGGCCAGCGCCGCCAGCAGGGCGGCGCGCAGCAGCAGCAGCCACACCTGTTCGAGGCGTAGGTTGCGCAGGCGGCGATTGGCCCCGGCGGCTAGCCAGCGCAGGCTGCCCACCGCCACCTCACGGCCCGGCCGGCGGTTCCAGAGGTGGATGGCCAGCGGCACCAGGAGGCCGAGCAGGGCGAGCAGCGCAGAAGGATTGGCGAGGGTTAGCAAGACCGCAGATTTAACGGATTTAACGGATTGCGCAGATACGCCCGCTGCGCGGGCTGACTGCCTTTTTGATGATTTTGCGGGCCTTTAATTGGCTCCTAACCCGCCTGGCTCACTGCGGGCTGCTTGCATTTTCGATGTTTTTGCGGGATTGAGTTCTGCGCTCGTTCGCGAAAATCTTTCGCGGCTTCCGCGGTGAAAACACCCATTAGCTCATCAGTTGACGGCGTTTTAAGAACTCGCGTAGGGCGCCGTCGAGCGGGTCGGCGGTGCTGAGCTGGTGGTAGTCGAGGCCCTGCTGGCGGGCGGCGTGGGCGGTGTCGCGCAGCCACTGGCGCAGCTGCTGCTGGTAGCCGGCGCGCTGCTGGTCGGCATCGAGC
>Ga0265797_10010098_pt1 | contig 12080 bp, 11 predicted proteins | sample P2T30metagenome_FD_192433 | JGI IMG/M metagenome (GOLD analysis project Ga0265797, IMG submission 192433) | Plant litter microbial communities from East Loma Ridge, Irvine, California - P2 T30 | ecosystem: Environmental > Terrestrial > Plant litter > Unclassified | place: USA: California... | reverse complement strand
AGTGAATTGGTACCACCTTTCAACTGTCAGAATCCCCACACCCCGAATCATCCTCCCAAGTCGTCCCTCGCACTCAACTTTCAGGAGTCCCTTCCCGGGCAGCCAATCTTCGATCTCAGTTCAAAAGGGTACCCCAGCTCCGGCTTCGACATACGTCGTTCATCACCCGTTTCTGTCCCTTCTTCGGAAAAGCAGAGTCTACAATCACCTGCCGAACTCTCTGGCATACCTAATGGAACTGTTCCATCCTCCCCAGCCCCAATTCGGAAGATCCTAGACCTAGATCCTACCGAAGATAGTCCACCAAAGATATTCAGCTCCTGTCGTGTTCCGAGCCAGATTATGATCAAGGCAAAATCTCCCGTGGAAAAGCGTTTCTCTGGCATCCTTCGAGCTGCTGCAGATTACTACCATGTCCCGACCGTCGAGGGGCAGGGAAAGCCAACCAGCTCGGAACCGTTTGCGCAAACGGTTGAACACGAAAAAACACCGACCAACACGGAATCCTGGGGCACATGGTGCGAGCATAACCGCGGCCTCTTTGACGGATTTGATGGAAAGAGCCCACCCGAGGATGCGAAAGATGATGACCAACACTCAGTAAGGGATAGGAAAAAAGGCGGTACTAGCACAAGACACAATGTGACTGCACTCGATCTTCTCCGTCAAAAACAATGTGCGAATATCTACCGCCGAGCAGATGGAAAACGTCAAATGCAAGTCAGACTCACCGGCTCGGATTCCGAGAACTTCGATGAGACTGCATGGCGGGACAAGATAGAGGTTGTCTCTGCAGGCCCGAATGAGGATTTCATCGCCGCCGAAAAGATAGTGTCAGACCTGGGTGTCTTCGCTCGGGACGATAGGATCTTCGTCAGGGCTGGAGGCAAAGAGTTTACACCTGACCAAGCGCATGCAGCAGGCAAAATTCCCGCATACGTGGACATTGAGCTGGAGCCGTCCAGGCTCGAAGGAACGGAGAGTTGCATGCTCCAGCCAGGAGACATGGGCAAGCACGGTAGCTCTTGGGGAGCCCATGCTGGACTTTACGATGGCACTGGTTACGGATCAGGATCAAGATCTACCTCACGTCCCACGACTGCCAGAAATGGAACGGAGAGCGATCAGGAGGGCTCGATCCGGGTGCGGACGCGGGCCAACAACCTTTCCACCGGTACGGCGAGCTCGGATACGCAAGAATACAGGGACTACGCGGACTTTGAGGACTTCCTGTCCACCCGCCACGTCTCCTAGGCTTGGTGGGATCGTACGTCAATACGCATGACAGGCATGGGATCCGTTACCGGTGTAAGTACAGTTGGGCAGGCATGAGAGGAGAGGAGGAGGAGGACAAAGCGGAACACATCAGAGGAAGAACATTCACCCCCATTCATAGTACACCACCCACACCCCCCACTCCATCGCATAGATCGTGCATAGCTATCAATGCAACCCTCCACAAATCTCACTCCACAACATGCAGCATCATCGTACGGGTAGTCATCCCCTTGGGGTGGCGCGACTGCACACCAATAGCGTGCATGAATGTTGATCGATGGAACCCACGTGAGGTAGTAGATCATCTGAGCCATGCAGCCGCTAGCATGGCCGGTGGATGGGTCCAGCGTAGTTAAAAGGTTTTGGATTGCCTGCGCAGACGAGAATCAGGCCATGTCGGCTCATCACACCTTACGCGAGCTCGACGGAGAACCCACATGGCGTCCGCGGACTCGTCGTACGATGTTTCTCTTTGCCGTTGGGGAAGAGAAGACGGTGGTCCAACGCGGGTTGTTTGCGCACACGATGCAAGGCGCTGGTTCCCAACGGGAACTGAGGTGGTGGCTGCCTGTTTAAAGGAGAGGGTAGGGAGGCGCGTTTTATTTTATCTTATTTATTGATTTTTTGGCTTCCTCTTTGATGCTGTTCACTTTGGCTAGTTGCCGTTGTTGTTGTTGACCCTCGCTCTGCTGCTGCCCCGCGTCAAAGTTGAAGTCCAGAGTTCACCATGGACCGCCGCGAGGATAGCCCTGTTAACGCCGACGCCAACAACACCGTTATTCTCGGCTGTGGCATCATAGGCTTGTGTACGGCATACTATCTGACAGAAAGCGGGAATACAGAGCCAAACAGTCTTCACTTGATCGACTCTAGTCCGGAGTTGTTTCAGTGCGCGTCAGGTTTGGCTGCGGGCTTCTTGAGCGCAGACTGTACGTTTTACACCCACCCCCTTTTTTTCTCGCCTTTTTTGTTGCACTGGCATGGTATATATATCTAACAGCAGTTTTTGACATTTGGCTGCAGGGTTTGCGCCCTCGGTGTCTTCTCTCGGCGCCCTGTCTTTCAGTCTCCACGCCACCCTCGCACAAAAGCATTCTGGGCGCAAGACATGGGGCTACTCGCCTTCCATCGGTATCTCCCTCTCGCAGGACAGTGAGTCTGCGATTGGCGGTAGTGGCGAAGACTGGCTTGAGAATGGGACAAGTAGGGCACAGGTGGCGAACCACAACGCACCATTAGGCGAGCAGGCTGCAGTACCAGGATGGTTACGACGTACCCAAGATGGCATCATGGAGGTTATAAGTAGCGAAGGAACGACAGCGCAAATCGACCCCTTTAGGTTCTGCCAGTGGATGGCGAAGGAGCTGCAAAGGAGGGGAGTCAATGTGCACCAGCCTACAAGGGCGAGGGAGATTGTCAAGAATAAAGATGATGTATTGTGTGGTGTGAAGCTACAAAATGGTAAAGGTGATGAAGCAATTTCAGAGTGTAAGACACCATTTTAGCGCCCCCCCCTCCCTAATTCTTACACAAGCTAAACATTCTACGAATAGTACCATGTACCCGCATCGTGATAACATCCGGCGCCTGGTCCCCCCGTGTCTTCAAAACCCTCTTTCCCACTTCCAAACTTCGTATCCCCATCTCCCCGCTCGGCGGCCACTCATTACTTGTTCGCAACCCACACTTTAAGCCCGAGAAATCCGATGAAGAGGTCTGCCAGGCCGTCTTCGCAACCGATACACTAGGCTTTTCGCCAGAGTGGTTCGCCAGACTAGGCGGAGAATTATATGTAGCCGGACTAAACAGTACCAGCATACCATTACCGGATGTGGCGACGGATGTGAAAGCCAGTGAGAAGGCGGTTGAGCAGCTGAAACAGTGCGCAAAGGTGATGATGATGAACGTGCCGGGGAGAGATATGGAGGTTCTAAGGGAGGGATTGGTATGTTTGTTTTCTTCATGGGTCGCTTTTTTCCTTCCATGCAAACGTTAACGATCCGCAGTGTTTTCGCCCCGTCACGTCTAGCGGCCGGCCCATCGTATCACGGATACCTGACGAGAAACTCGGTGGTATCAAGACGAGAGACGGAGCCGACGGAGGTGTTTTCATAGCAGCCGGACATGGTGCATGGGGCATTTCGCATGCGCCTGGCACTGGCTTGGTACTTTCGCAGTTGATTGAAGGACGACCGACGAGCGCAACAATCGAGGCGCTGCAGCTGCCAGTTTGAACTACCTGTGTATGTATACTGTAACCTCTAAATCACTCTACCCACAATGAAGAAACCGGACTTGATGTCCCCCCCTTGTAAAGACTAGCCGTTTAGAAGAGGTGACTGTACCCTACTGCTCTCAACCGAGCTGTTCACCCGCTCCTCGAACTCTGACCTATTGTGGAGTATTGCCATCTCGGCTCTGCTAATGAAGAAGATGCTCCCGCACTTGGTCACTTGCATCAGCAGGGTTTCTGTGCTACTTCCTTGCCATCGTTCAGCTATGAAGAGGCGTGTCGTGTAGGATTCCTCCTGACGCAAGTCGTCAACGCTCAGCAAACCAATCCAGTCATTGTGATTTAGGAAGAGTGCGCATGTTTTGTAGTATCCAATCATACATTTCACAGCTTTTGCCATACTCGGGTAGCTTGCGATTACTAGTACGGACTCATTGTCGCAGGAGAAAGGGAAGGCAGGTATGGACAGCTCTGCTTACAACACGTTCACAGCAGTCATATTTTCCACGATATCGTCACTTGTCTATTTCCCTACCATTGCAACGTCATTCAGCGTTTCAGTTGAACAAGTCAACAAGATAATCACCCCGCATTTGATTGTATCTGGGTTCGCTCCTTCTATATTCGGGGATATGGCTAGTGATATCGGTCGACGTCCCGTTCTTCTAACGACTTTCTGCCTTTACGCCATCATTATCTTCTATTCTTCCGATAGCGATGGGATTCACACGGTCATAACGGGCTGTAGGAGAAACGCTGGGCCATAGGCGTAAGTGATATGAGTACAGGATGGAGAGATAGAGAGGGGAGGGGGGGAGTAAATGGTAGCATACTGACTTCTTGTTTTGAGGGAAGAATATCCCCTGGCACCCAACAAGGCCACTGAGTCCATTCTCCCAGTAACATGTCAGTGAGAGAAAAGATTCTTCTTAAGTTTACATCACTCCCATACATTTTGCGTCTTGTTTGTTCACCACCCGTCCGCATAAACACTAGCCATCAGTCCGCCTACCATCCCCATCCCCTCACCTTTGCTTATACACTGGAAACGGAAAACCTAATGAGCAAAGCTTTCTCCAGGAACTTCCGTTCATCCAGCCCTATAAGCGCCTCAGATACCTTAACTCATGATCATTGCAGTTAGCGGCTCCGCATCCGTACTGCCTCGGGCCCGGACGACCGTAATGTAACTGTCAGCTTCTCGCTTCAATGTACTAAAAGTAGCAAGACCGAGGTTATGATGTGATAACCGTCAAACTTAGTTATGGCACACGTGATGATGATCTGGTGTGGAGATATCGAGTCGACCGTGGAACCATTGGATGTTGTCTACATTTTGGTGTAAGCAAAGTTCCTTTTTCTTAACCAGACACAAAAGCGCGACGGTGAAAAGCAAAGTCTCAGGCATACGATGCCACCCTCTTGTCTCGAATGTTTGACAACTAGTATACCCTCTGTATTTTCCAGGGATTGCCAAAAGCGGCATCCCTGAACTTCGGCTGGTCATCACGCGGTTTGGAGAAAGCGGATGTTGGGTATGCGGGGTACCGCGATCAGCGGTGCTCTTACCCCGCAAACTAGACGTTTAACTCCATCATTGTCGCGTTGTACAATATTGGAATATGACTGTGGCTCCGAGCATATGCACAATACCGCCGCTTTCAAATGTTGCTTCGGCTAGTACTATCTTCATGGACATTGTATGGGCAACCGGGCATGAGGAATAGTAGCGGAGACGGACAGGCATGACATGTCAGGACCAAAGGATGCCTAGGTAGTGGCAAGCGTGTGTTCGAAAATGGCAGGCATACACGAAACCAAGACAGAGAGGGCGCGTAGCGTGCCGATCGTCCAGGATGTTTGCAAGAGGGGTACATTGTGTGTGGATGTATATATTGATCTCCATGTGGGCTTTGCCATGATTATATCTTTAAAGATTACTGAATAGTCTGTATTGACTGTCTTTTTCTGTGCATTCAATCTCTCCTGACACCATGGTTCATTTTCGGACTGATATCGGAACCACGAACGCGGCTGCGGCTCCAAACAATGAGAATTATGCCAAGGAGCTCGACACTGATGTGCTGATTGTGGGTGCTGGATTCGGTGGCATCTACTTGATGCACAAACTCCGCCAACAGGGTCTCAAATGCAAGATCATGGAGGCCGGTTCCAATCTTGGGGGCACATGGCACTGGAACTGTTATCCGGGCGCTCGCGTTGACTCCCAGGTCCCTGTGTATGAATATAGTATGCCTGAAGTTTGGCAGGTCAGTGTTCACCAAACTGATATGCCCATCAGGGCAGGCTGACAGGTGTTCAGGATTGGAATTGGTCATGCAGATACCCCGGGGCGGAGGAGCTCCAAAATTACTTTGATCATGTGGAGAAGAAACTTCAAATCAAGAAGGATTGCTCCTTCAACACCAGAGTCGTCAGCGCGCAATACGACAAGCCATCTTCAAGGTGGATCGTAAAGACGGAAGATGGTAGGACAGCGCGTTCCAAGTACTTTTTGCTGGCCATCGGGTTTGCGGCGAAGAGATATTTCCCCGATTGGTCAGGCATGGACAAGTTCGGGGGAGATATTCACCACTCTAGTTTCTGGCCCGAGTCCGGAGTGGATGTAAAGGGCAAGCGCGTTGCAGTCATTGGTGCTGGCTCTACTGGTGTTCAAATCGCCCAAGAAACTTCCAAGGAAGCAGCCAGTGTAACCCAATTCGTCCGGACACCGAACCTGTGCCTACCCATGCAACAGAAGTCGTTGACCAAGGAAGAGCAAGATAAGAGGAAGCAGGATGGTGAATACCAGGAGATATACAAGAATCGATTGAACACATTCGCCGGTTTTCCATACGACTACATCCAGAAGAACACCTTTGATGACTCACCGGAGGAACGCGAGGCAACCTACGAAAAGATGTGGCAAAATGGCGGCTTCGAGTTCTGGCTGGTAACCGATTCCTGTACGCTGCTTCGTAGATGGAAACTTACGTGATACCCCTAGGCAAACTACAAAGACCTGCTATTCGACAACAAGGCCAACCGCGAAGCATACAACTTCTGGGCAAAGAAGACTCGGGCCCGAATAACAGACCCCGAGAAACGTGAAATCCTTGCGCCTCTGGAGCCACCTCACGCATTTGGTACCAAGCGGCCAAGTCTAGAGCAGAACTATTACGAAGTGCTCGATAGGCCTGAGAACAAGGTCATCGATGTGAAGAAGACACCGATAAAGGAATTCAACGAAAAAGGCATCGTGCTGTCTGACGGTACGCTCCATGAGTTTGATGTCATCGCTCTTGCAACTGGTTTCGACTCGGTGACGGGAGGAATAAAGAATATGGGATTGAAGGATGTCGACGGAGTTGAGCTGGCGGAAAAGTGGAAGAACGGCACCTACTCATACCTTGGCATGGCCTTGAGTGGATTCCCGTAAGTTGAGAGTCGCGCACAAGGAGACGAAAAACTAATAGAGACCTAGCAACTGCTTCTTCATGTACGGCGCCCAGGGCCCGACGGCGTTTGCCAACGGGCCGACATGTGTGGAGATACAGGGAGACTGGATTGTCGATGCCATAGTCAAACTACGGAACGAGGGTATCACCTACTGCGACCCCACCCACGAGGCTGAACAACAATGGCACAAGAAGGTTATGGAGCTGAACGACAAGACACTGTTTCCACAGACCAAGAGCTGGTACATGGGGGACAATGTGCCGGGCAAGGTTCGAGAGCAGCTGAACTTCACAGGGGGGTTCCCACTGTACAAGCAGATGGCGCGCAGCGCACTAGATAATGGGTTTGAGGGGTTCATCACGGCGTAAGATACCCGTGGAAACCCCTGATGTAGTCGTCTTCTTCGGTACCGTAATGAATGCCAAATCCATCTCTTCGACTTGATGACTTGCGTGCTGTCTGTACTGTATGCGAGGTGTTTAGGCTGTCAGAGCGGAACTCTGACAGAAACGCAAACACTTTGTAATGTTGTTGGCCTATGTCGCAATGCAAATCTCTAGGTCTAGACACGTAGGAAAATACAAGAATATTGACAGGCCTCGGAGGTTCGGGTGGTCGACGGGTGGCCGCGGAGGGAGAAGCCGGCCTCGTGTGGGATGATCGGCGAGTCACATGGAATTTACGCCGACCCGACGTCACGATGCGCAATTGGGTAGTATTGCATGTCTGTACATGCCCTCATGGATCCCTTACGCGCTGCATTCGCTCAACGTCCGGTACCATGAGGACTGCGCTCCTTTTTGGTCGCCAATGTCTCCGTCCGGGTCTCCCTAAGTTGACTGCCCGCGCATCGACGCGACCGTTCGCCAGGGCCTCTCGCATCCGCCAACAATTTGCGCCGCCGAGATTCAAGGCAGGGAAGATACTATGGTCTGGCGCAGCTGCGGGCGGTGCCATACTCAGTCCGCTTGCATTTGTCGATGTAGCCAATAAGAAGACCGACAATGGGGAGCAGACCCATGAAGAAGCCATGTTGGAGGCGTCGAGGAAGGAGCTTGACGAGCAGGTACCGCACGCGCTGAAGAACTCTTCGAGGTACCGGCGAGGCATATATTTCTTCATTGAGGACTACATAATCGAGCCCATAGCCACTGGATTCCGCTTTCTGCATCTGGTCATCATCTTTGTGCCTGTCATCGCAACAATACCAGTGATATGGCTTGGAGCACGGCAGTCGGATAGGGATAATGAGCGAAGTGGAACTCTATGGTGGTATGGCTTCTTGGTCACCTCCATGGAGCGGGCTGGAGCTGCATTCATCAAGGTATGCGTTGCATATCAGGCCATCGGATGTGAACCAACGGCTAACTCTACCACAGCTTGGCCAATGGGCCGCCTCTCGAACAGACGTTTTCCCGACCGAGATGTGCGCCATCATGTCGAATCTCCATTCCAATGCGCCAGCACACACACTGCGAGTCACCAAGCAGACAATCGAGGCGGCATTTGACGGACGAAGCTTCGACGACATATTCGAGGAGTTTGACGAGACACCACTAGGGGTGGGCGCCATTGCCCAAGTATACAAGGCCAAGTTGAAGCCTGAGCTCGCGACGTTAGAAGACAACTCAATCGACCGGGAGCAGCCTAACTTGGCACGCAGGATCAAAAAGAACTTTGACATGACGCTCAAGAGTTCACCCTCAAGAGTGCCCTCTAGTCATGTTGCGATCAAGGTCTTGCATCCGAAGATCGAGAAGATTGTCCGCCGAGACCTGCGAATAATGAGCTTTTTTGCCGCTATCATCAACGCCATACCGACCATGGAGTGGCTCTCGTTCCCCGATGAAGTTGAGCAGTTTGGCGAGATGATGAGACTGCAATTGGATCTGCGTATTGAGGCTGCAAATCTCACTCTTTTCCGACAAAACTTCAAAGACCGGACTACTGCTTGGTTCCCTTACCCCTACACGGAATACACTACACGTAATGTACTGATCGAGGAGTTTGCTCAGGGTATACCCATGGAGGACTTCTTACAAAACGGAGGTGGTGTTTTCCAGAAGGATATTGCAGACGAAGGACTAGATGCGTTCCTCACCATGGTTCTTATCGACAACTTCATCCACGCGGATCTGCATCCGGGAAATATCATGGTTCGATTCTATAAGCCACAGCAGCTAGATGTCTCCATCTTCGCCAAGAAAGAGGACCGTACGACCGGCCCCAAGGAGTCGCCTGATGTTACCGAAGAGGTTCTGGAACGTCTGCGACCGCATAAGAAAAACCCGCAGCAATGGAGAGCGAAGCTTCAAGAGATTGATAACGAAGGTTATCGACCGCAACTCATCTTTATCGATACAGGCCTTGTGACGGAACTCAATGCAAGGAACCGTGCCAACTTCTTGGATCTCTTCAAGGCAGTCGCAGAGTTTGATGGTTACAAAGCAGGTCATTTAATGGTGGAGAGGTGCAGGCAACCGGATGCCGTACTTGATGGTGAAGTCTTTGCATTGCGCATGCAGCACTTGGTGTTGGGTGTCAAGAGCCGCACTTTCGCCCTCGGTAATATCAAGATTGGAGACATCCTTAACGAGGTCTTGTCTATGGTGCGAACGCATCACGTCCGCCTTGAGGGTGACTTTGTGAATGTTGTTCTTAGTATCCTCCTTTTGGAGGGCATCGGACGGAGCCTGAACCCAAACTTGGATCTTTTCGCAGGGTAAGTGTTAGCAATGACGCAGGCTACTTGTTTGCTAACTTTGCTCAGTGCGCTCCCGATTCTGCGTCAACTTGGTACGCAAAGTGGCTCCTCTATGATCCGTGGCGGCGACTTCTCTATGCTCAAGGTTTGGGTTGGTCTTGAAGCACGCAGCTTTTTGCAGGCCTCGATTGATACGGTATGTGTCTGTGATAGCCTGTTGTACTACATTGCTAATCAGTACACAGGTCGAACGATATGTCAAGTCTGACCAGCTCTCACCTAACATCTAGATTTCAAGGACAGCAATCCGGTGTTGCCGTTCTACTGTATTAACACAATCTCCAAATAACACCGCTTCAATAGACAAATCGTGCCTTCTCATCCAACTGCTTTCACTCTTCCCTAATAGACTACGACGGTTCAGCGGGCCTCATTCACCAGTCCAGATTGATGTACGCATACGTCTGACAGAGAAATGGAAGTAGAATAGAAGCAGTTTAGTTTCCCCCGCAGAGATGCGGGTACGTGAAAAGCAACTAGGATGGCATCATATGACGTCACACTAGTGGAAAGCTCACAGCGGGACATTGTACACCTTTGTATCACACCACCTAGTACTTCAAACGATTGAAAGCACCAATCTCATTCCTTGCACTCCAAACCTCAGCTTCGGCCTTGATTTCCACCGTTGAAGACGTTCTACTACCCAATATGGAAGCCGGAGCAGCCGGAGTTCTCTACGCAGCCGAGAACCTACTCGAGGGCGCGGCAGCCTTCGTGAAGGGCATTACTCACCCAACACAGCCGATCAAGGCAAACCTCACTCGTATATCATCTGTACCGCTTCCTCGATCGCATCACACGGTCTCGGTAGTCAAAGGCCGTGCCTACATATTTGGCGGAGAGGTTGAAGATGGCAAACTTGCGGACAATGAAATGCATGTTGTAATCCTGCCCTCGAGTGGTGTCCTTGATGCCGACTATACCAAGTACCCCCCACGTTCAGCAAACGGCCTGGACGACGTACCGAGCTCGAGAAAAGGACACACGGCGACGGCGATTGACGATAGCATATACATTTTTGGGGGTGAAGGAGAGGGTGTGACGAACGAGAAGGGCAGGGTGTGGGTGTACGATACGGTATCAAATACTTGGTCGTTTCTAGACCCCGCCGACGCGGTTTTTCCCAGCCAGCGAACTGGCCATGCTTTGGCGAGCTCAGATTTACCTGGCCCAAAGACGACAACGTATGTGGAAAAGGCACCGCAAGCTCCTGCTGACCCTGCCCAAAACGTTCCGGAGCCACCACAATCGAACACATATGGCACGGTTTTCGTTGTTGGTGGTCGCGACACAACGAGCCGTGAATTGTTGAACGATGCATACGCTTTCGATGTCAAGACGCGGACTTGGAAACGCATTCCATCTCCCCCAGGCCATCCGCGTGAAGGCGCAAGCCTGGCCCTCGTCGGTAGCCGGCTGTATCGATTTGGGGGTAAAGGCGTGGAGACGTTCGCCTCAGGCGCAGCCGAGTTCATTGACGCTTCACATGTGTGGACGCATGCAGAGCGCGGGACTACACCAGTCACCAGCGGCTGGGCTTGGGAGGAAGTCAAGCATATAGACAGACAAGGGACCGCAGCTGCCGCCCCACAGGCGCGTTCAGACGCAGGACTCGTGGGCGTCACAACAGGCCAAGGACGACATTATCTTTTAGCTATTGGCGGTGAGACTGAAAATGGAGGCTACCTAGACGACATCTGGGCTTTGCAGCTTGCATCTGAACGGTCCACTGCTGCTGCAACCAAGGATTCCATCCGCACTACAATGAAGAGGGACACACACGAGTCGCAATGGGCAGAGGCAATATACCGTTATGTGGATACGAAGGGAGAAGAGGAGAGCGAAGTTCCCGGAAAGCCCAAGCGGGGACTTGGGGCGCGAGGCCATTTCGGCATCGCAAAGGGCACAGAAGTTGACGGAGCGACATGCATTGTGTGGGGAGGCCTCGATGCGGACGGCAAGACACTAGGTGATGGGTGGATGGTGACGGTTGACAGGTGAGCGGTCATGCGGTGCGCAAGTGTGAGTTGGAAGAAGGTAGAGCACGACATTGCGACACTGCATCGTGCCTGGGCATTGTGCTCGTCGATGACCTGGAGTAGTTAGGCCCTAGTGCAGCGCAGTCGTCACTCAATATGTTCATCCATCCATGCATTAAAGTGCAAGCCGTCTCTAATGTCTCGCATCCTAGCTGCTTATTGCCACGAGTCCCTCGATAACGCGGTGAAACAGCCTCGCAAGGGAACTTTGGTACTTTAATCTCGCGACCTGGTATCACGACTTTTGCATCAAATCCCGCAGCCACAACGCCCTGGACCCTTGAACCACGCCGCATCACGCCGC
>Ga0265797_10010097_pt1 | contig 12080 bp, 16 predicted proteins | sample P2T30metagenome_FD_192433 | JGI IMG/M metagenome (GOLD analysis project Ga0265797, IMG submission 192433) | Plant litter microbial communities from East Loma Ridge, Irvine, California - P2 T30 | ecosystem: Environmental > Terrestrial > Plant litter > Unclassified | place: USA: California... | reverse complement strand
GCGAAGCGGGCACCAGCCATGGCCATGGAGAGAGTGGCAGAGCCAGCACCGTCCTTGGCCTGGACGACCTCGTCACCACCGAACTGGACGCGCTTGACGTAAGCGGCGAGGTCCTCACCCTCGAGGTTGTAGCCGCTCTGGCTGAGCAGAGGGACGATGGTCTCGCCGGAGTGGCCACCAATGACAACGATGTTCTCGTTGGCGGGGTCGGTGCCCTTGTGCTGGGAGATGAAGCGCGAGGCGCGGACAACGTCAAGGGTGGTGACACCGAAGAGACGCTTGGGGTCGTAGACGCCGGCCTTCTTCAGGACCTCGGCGGTGATGGGGACGGTGCTGTTGACGGGGTTGGCGATAACGAGGATGTTGGCCTTGGGGGAGTGCTCGGCGACGGACTTGGCGAGGTCGCGGACGATGGAGGCGTTGGTGTTGAACAGGTCTACCAGCTCGTTAGCTTCGTATCCAAGTGCGATTCCATAGACATTGCAGAGCTTCACGTACCATCACGGGTCATGCCAGGCTTGCGGGGAACACCGGCGGGAATGAGGACGATCTCGGCACCCTCGAGGGCAGCCTTGATGCCACCGTTGGCAGAGTCGGGCGCGTAGCCGGTGACCTGTTGCGAATGTTGTCAATTTCCATTGTCCATCCATCCATCCATCAATCTTGCGCTTGGTTGCAAAACGTACGGTGCTCTTGGTGTTGACGTGGCCGACATCAGCGGCAACGCCGGGGGCGCCACGGATGTCGAAGAGGGAGAGCTCAGTGACACGGGGGTTGAGCTTGAGGAGGAGAGACAGAGGCTGTCCGATTCCACCGCCGGCACCGAGGACGGCAACCTTGGAGAGCTGCGCAAATTGTAATGTCAGTGGATGCGCTCGCGATGATCCCAATGGTCATGGTCCAGTCGTTGGGGATTGAGTTTCATTGCACGTACGTTGCTGGCCGAGGCGGAGAAGGCGCGGCGCTGGACAGCGCCGACGAGGGAAGAAGCTTGACGGGCGGCGAACATGATGTGAGGTGGTGTGGATTGTGTTGGGGTGGAGATGGAGGTGATGGAACGAGGTGCGATGAGTAGCAACAGCTGTAGGCGGAGCAAAAGTGTCTCTCGCGAGCTGGGGCGGTTGCAATGCGGAGGTGCGAGCCACCCTCTTGTCCGAGCTCGGTGGATGTTGGGAGGATAGATGCTAAACACAGCGAGGTAGGATCATGCAATACCGTGCATATATTGTGCATGCCGGTCACGTGTATATACGCATTGAGAATCTCCAAGTCCTTGGAGGCATACCGCTATGGTAGCCCTTGGTTCATACATCAAGGGATGGAACTGCATGTGTTGTGCATCCTTTCGAACGCCTCACTGATGACGCAGTCGAAGCAGAGGCTGGGCTCGATGCTCTCAATGGCGGTGGTAAGATGGCAATACCAATGATTTACCCGAATATAGCATGAGCATGCAGTCGTTTTCCAAAGCTAGCTGATGATGACTTGTAGGTGCTCAACGAGAGGACCAATTCCCAAGTCCCAAGTCTCACTCTCACTCGGTCTAGCTGGCCACAAACATCCTACACCAATACATATACTATTTATCCTGCGCGAGGTGTACAATGGAAGGCCCAGCGAACGTCCGATCGCACTCTCGTATGGTGCTGCGTTTGCTACAATGCTACCTTACCTGTACATGTGAACGAGGTCGCCTCATACACGTGGCGTGTCTGCTTGCCCACAATGTATCAGCTTGCCGTTCGCTCTTTCTATCTCCAGCCATTGACTGAGATGTCTCACTCTCCGATCAAACGCATCTAGCGCAGTTTTGCCTTCACCCTCCCTGGCATCCACCGCCACTCTTCTCACAGGTAGGTTACTGAGCAGCCACCGTCACACCGTGGCACAGCGTGCGCTCACTCGTGTCACCTACGTGTCGCGGGTACCTGCACCTCGAATGCCGCATCGCATTGCATTTCACATCTTCGCAATCGTGCGAAGAAGAAACAGCAAGCACAATATCATCCTCACCACACCATCCTCCCACTCCAAACGCAATGTCCTCCGCCCTCTTCAACAGAGCGCCTCCCTCTCCACCATGGCCCGTCAAAGACATCGTCTACGTCTCCATCGTCGGCAGCATCATGCTCGCCGCTCTCCTCGAGTGGATCCTCTGGCTGTGTGCTTTCTTGTTCTGTCTGGCGAAAGTGGTGCAAAAAGCGGATAATTGGTCGGTGAGAGTCCTGGCTGTGGCTAATATGATATTTTTTGTGGCGATGCGGTGTGTGTTCTTGCCGATTATGGTTGTTACCCTGCCGCTACCTTCGCAGGTTGTGAGGGTGTTTCCGGAGGGGGTGGTGGGGGTTTTGCAATGGGTGAGTTGGGGATTGGGGATTTGTGGTTGCAGTTGATACATGGATTTGCTGACGTATGCATAGTATGTATCCAGTTGGAGTTTGAGGACCAGCTTATGCGACTTGGCTAGTCGTTACAGCCATCTGTTGACCCAGATGCTGCCTCAATGATCCGGTGGTTTTGTTCGCACAACTAACATGAAGGATACCCGTTAGGTTCGCATTCTGGTCATTCGCTGGCTTGCTCACAGTGCCGTGGCTCTTTTGCGTCTATCAACTCGTTACCAACAATGTTGGCCGCTCTCGGCGGATCAAGTACGTCTTGGACGAACATACCGCACCAAAGGTCGTCATCATCATGCCATGTTACAACGAAGAGCCCGAGATCCTCCTGCGCACAGTGGACTCAATCGCTGACTGCGAATATCCCCCGAGCTGTTTGCACATCTTTCTGTCTTTCGATGGCGAGGACGAAAATGAGCTTTTCCTGCGGACTATTGAGAAGCTTGGTGTGCCAATCACGCTGGAGTCTTTCCCCAGGAGTATCGACATTGCTTATCGTGGCTGCCGAATTACTGTTTCTCGTTTTCCTCATGGTGGCAAACGAAGCTGCCAGAAGCAGACATTCCGACTCATCGATCGAGTATACCAGGACTATCTCCGCCGACACGACGACCTGTTCATGCTATTCATCGACAGTGATTGCATTCTTGATCGGCATTGCATACAGAACTTCATGTACGAGATGGAGCTGAAGCCAGGGAGTAGCCGAACCATGCTCGCGCAAACGGGAATCATTACAAGCACAACTGCTAAGCACAAGCTTATCACGGTGCTCCAGGACATGGAATACGTCCACGGTCAGTTATTCGAACGCACAGTGGAAAGCGGCTGTGGCGCCGTGACTTGCTTGCCGGGTGCGCTCACTATGCTTCGTTTCAGTGCCTTTCGAAAGCTCGCCAAGTTCTACTTCGCAGACAAAGCCGAGCAGTGCGAGGACCACTTTGACTACTGGAAGAACCATCTCGGAGAGGACAGGTTTCTAACTCACCTGTTCATGATCGTACGTGCCATGACGCTCTCAGCGGCAATATCTCGTGAGTGACTAACAGCTGCGTATAGAGTGCCAGAGAACGCTATCAGATACAGATGAACACGGGAGCTTTTTGTAAAACGGAAGCAGTTCAAACCTTCAAGTCTCTGCTCAAGCAACGGCGAAGGTGGTTCCTTGGCTTCATCACGAATGAGGTCTGCATGCTTACAGATGTTCGCTTGTGGAGACGCTATCCTCTTCTCCTGGTGATCCGACTTGCACAAAACACCATTCGCACGACTGCATTGCTGTTCTTCATTCTAGTCATCTCGCTCCTAACGACTTCGCAAAAGATCAGCAACTTGCCTGTTGGCTTCATTGCAGTATCGCTTGGCCTGAACTGGGTGCTCATGATCTACTTTGCCGCGAAGCTTGGCCGGTATAAGGTTGTGTTGTATCCGCTCATGTTCGTTGTCAATCCAGCCTTCAATTGGCTCTACATGGTGGTAAGTCAAATTGCAGACGGCCTTAATAGCAGTGCTAACCTGGTGTAATAGTATGGCATCTTTACCGCTGGCCAGAGGACATGGGGCGGGCCAAGAGCAGACGCAGGCAAGGCCGACGAAAAGACCACAGCAGAGCAAGTCGTTGCCGAGGCCGAGGCATACGGAGACGATCTCAATGTCAATCCAGAAACATTCAGACCTGCTGCGGAGGCTCGGACTAACAAATACATTCATGCGCCTTTGCAGCCACCAAATCACCTTCAGGGTAAATTCGCTCCCGCAGAGCAATTACCAGGTGGCTGGTATCACCAAGCTAACGACTCGGGCGCATTGAGGAACCGCCAGTCTGGTGATCAAGTCACGCCACGGAGCTCAAGAAGGACGAGTTGGCAGTCACTAGGACTCGGTTCCCGCGATTCAAGCCGCTCGACCTTGGTTCCAAGGCGAGTAGAAAGTATCGTCGGTCCCGAAGCTGTTACAGCTTACCAGAACCAACAAGCTGCTCAAAGGCCTGCTGGTGGTGCATACTATGAGGCGCCGCGACTACGCTCTGCACCTCCTAGGGGCATGGTACAGAAAAATGTTGAGCACCGTCCGAACGTAGCACCTCCTGGCGAGATCGGCACCAAGAAAGGAAAACAACGCGCCGTTTCTGTTGGATCCGTTGCCTCGGAATCCTCGGTGTCACTACATTTTGGAGTACCAAGGCGATCTTTGGAGCCCGATTCGCCCGCCCAAGTCCCCTCGTACATTCCTACACGACGTCAGGAAGATACGAGTACGATGTCATCTCTTGCGTTGCCAGTTCCTACTTATCAGCCGGGCTCTTCTGCAGTCCGCAATGGTCGGAGCCCACTGGCACGCAAGAGCTTCACCCATCTAGCACCCACATCACCGACCGGCGAACGCAGACAATTGGAAGTGGAAGTGAGGGTCCCACGGAGGGTCTCAATCGCAGAAGACGAGGAGAGAAGAGGCAGGAGAGGAAGGCGGAGCATCAGCGTCGATAGACAAGGCCGTAGGCGATTGAGCAAACAGAGGCAGGGCAGCAAGGAGCCAAGGCAGTGAGATGGTATGGCCAGCAGAACATTCCAACAGGTCGCCGAGTTCGGCGGCGTCTGTTACATAAACTCCAGCCTTGTTGGTGAGCACCAACGATATGCTCTCCCAACCAGCACACAGAGAAACCAAAACTAGAAATGCAGCTCCATCATCACCATCGCTCCGTGCCTGAAGTTGCACAGATGCGTTGTCCTGACGCAAGCACCCGATGTAGGAATAGGTAACTCATCAGTTGGACCTGGATGCACCACGCGTGAAGAACCACAGACTTCGCCGTCATTGCCTCCCAGAAAAAATGTCACTGTACTCCTGAGCTCACGCCCCGACATTTGATGATCACAACCCAGCTGACTGGAATCACAGGCAAGAGTTTGTACACTCGGGCGTTTGCAACCCAATCCGTCAGCTTTGTGCTGCCTCGTGATCGCCCTGCGCCACTCTGATGTTTGCGTCGTCCGAATGAGTAGCACGAGGCAACCTCTTTCGGGCGAGACTAAATATCTCTGCAAGTGCTCCCATCCTCTCCTCCCAAATCCAAATCACCTTCGCCTACACACACCTTCGACCACCGACCCAGCTCCAATCATGAGCTACACTGACATCTACCTCCGTCCCCCCAGAGCCCTAGGCCCTCGACACCCCCGTACCCTCTCTCTCCGCGACCACATCCTCCAAGCCTACCTCCCATACTTCACCGCAAACCACTTCCGCAACGAGTCAGACGTCGAGTTCATCCTCGACGGCTGGGTCCGCTCGCACCCCGACCTCCGCGACTCGTCGCTCAACTCCCCTGTCAGCGAGCGCACTTTTCGCAGAGCCTTCTACCTCGTCATCCAATGCATGGTCGACGCAGAAGAGTGTGGCGATCCACCGCCTGGAGCCGGAAGGCGGTTGATCGCGGTTCTTGAGGATTTGTGGGTTGATGATATGAGTGTTGGCTCTGGTCGTGGAGCGGACAGGGCTAAGAAACTGTTCCGGGCGTTGGCAGAGGTTTCGAACGCGGCTTCGAGTGGGTCTATTGGCTCGGTGTTGAGGACTTTCTTTTTGGGCTGGCTGTATGATATCGCGGAAGAGGAGGACAGTATTTCTCTTGCGGGTTGGTGCTCGGGGATTCTGAGATCGTGTATGGATCCCAGGGACAAGCAGGATTGCTTGAGGGCCATCACGGCACTGAGACCTGATGTGATCGCCGAGCTGCATGGAAGAGGATCCGATTGGCCGTCTTTGCAGCCGATGGACGTGCCAGTCAGAAAGTGGCCTAGACGCAGGCGAGCAGACGGTCGACAGTGGTGGGATCGCGAGAACGATAGGCGCATCCGGCGACTGATCGAAGAACAAGAGTACCTCGACCGCACCGCTGAAAGGAGCCGACGGAATCTGGATCTTCGCCTGCCGCAGTTGACTGACGACTGGCCACAGCGCATTCCTCGCTCGCAGTTGACTGACGAGTACTGGCCACAACGCATTCCTCGCGCCCGGTCGAGTGGGAGTCTGGACAGAGCGCTGCGAAGGTCGAATAGTCCGATTCTAATTGCGTATGGCACTGACGACCCGTACTCCGGTCGAAGATCCGCGCCATACCTGGATGATGATCTTTACAAAGACCCTGTGAGGGAAGCTCGCATCGAGCGAAGGTTCCGCGAGATTGGACCTGCCGCGTATATAGAGGGGATCACCGCGAGGGACTCACTGAGAGATCCACGTCTTTCGAGGCCGATTCTTCGGGAGGTAGACATTTGAAAAGATATGGATTGCGGTTCTGCTACCTTCGTTGTTCAGTTCTCTGTTATCTCGTATGTAATGCTGTATCTAGTTACTCCGTCATCTCACTTGTCGTCGTGTCTAGAATGGGACGTGAAAGTTCAATTGAGAAGTGAGTCTGCAAATGAAGCCCATCACCGCACTCTCGCAGTCACTGCACTGTCGCAATCACTGAATTGTCGCGAGTCACATGAGTCACATGCATTGACTCTCACTGGTCTACAAAACCACCCTTTCCACTGTCAACTGACCTCCTCTCGACACCACTTTCCTACCATCGAGAATCGACCGGGGCCTAGCCAACTCGATCAACATTTGCACAACCCACTACACGAACTCTCATCAACAGTCGCGACACCCTGCCCATCGAGACAATGGACCCAGCAGGTGCCTACCGCGATAACGCGGACATGCAGGACGCCCACAACCACTACGACGAAGTCGGCCAGGTTGGCCAAGGACCGTACTTCAACATGCAGAATCTTGACCCTAGGTTGAACGGCCTCATCGACCATGACATGGCGAATATTCACCTTGGTGGCACTGACGGCGTCTCGCCCAGCCAGTCCTACGGCGGCGACGTGGGTTCCGAGGTGCTCGCTCCGTCAAAGTCGAAGTCGGCTGTGCGCGCGAAGAAGGGCAAGAAGGCGCAGGTTACCCACGCCAAGGGCCCGGACCCTGAAGTGACGAGCGAGGAGGACGAGGAGGATGAAGAAGAAGACGAGGAAGATGAGGAAGATGAAGAAGAAGAAGACGACTTCGAGTCCGAGTCCGAGGAAGACTACGAGGAACCCGTGATCCGCAAAAAGTCCCGCTCATCAACCAAGCTCAAGCTCTCAACCCCGAAGTCCCAGAAGAGCACTCCCAAATCCTCTGCCAGATCCAGCAAGACGGCTCGCAGGTCGACTGGCACCAAGACCAAGGATGCGCTTCCTTTCAACCGCCAGCGCAGGGCGCCGAAGAACGGCATCACGGATTCGAGGCCCATCCCGCGCAGCTACGACGAGTGCGACGAGGCGGACAAGGCGCTCCTCGACATGCGCGATGAGGAGAACAAGACCTGGAAGGAGATTCGTGCGATGTGGGAGGAGTTGACGGGGCAGAAGACTGGCACTTCTACGTTGCCGAATCGTTACGAGTGAGTTCTTGTCGTGTCCGAAGAGGAAGACATCGTGGGCTAACAGTGTGAAACAGGCGTCTGAAGGACAACTTCTCCATCATCAGGGCCGAAGACCGTCCGAAACTGCTGAAAGCCAAGGAGGAGGTGGAGGCCGAGATGAACAAGACCAAGTGGAAGCTCATCGCGGACAAGGTCAAGCAGAGGGGAGGGGGTGTCTATTCTGTGAGTTACAAATTCTTGTATCCGGGTGCGCCGAAGACTTGCTAATGACAGACTAGCCCAACCACATCCAGCGTCAGTACAAGAAGATGATGGTGAGGGAGGGGATGCGTCCGCCGCCGGGCATCGTCGACGCCGACTTTGAGATCGACATCTCGGACGATTATCGTGAGGATGATGCTTATTGATGGCTGGGTGATGTGTATGCCAGGAGGAGATCAGATCAGAGAGATTATGAGTGGCTGAGGAGCGGGTGGTGACGGCCATTGACTGTGCCTGGAAAGGCCGTACGAGAGCCTCGACTTCTCTATCTCAACAGCTGTATTAGTAGTAGCCTTTATTGGTATCGACCTGATCAAAATCGTAATCGAGACACGAACGCATGTGAATAAGTGTACAGCCGAGCAGACGATGGAAGTGAATGCACAGCGGAAACCCCCGCGTCCAGACACGTGGGACCCTTGCTGCCTTGGACATCTGATAACTGCACCGTGGCATCCAAACAATGAGGAAACGTAGGAGACTCTGCCATTCCGCTACACACACATCTCTATCATGGTAGGTCACAGTTATGAATATCTCCTGCCTTACCAACAACAACTAACAACACACCCCAACAGAGCGCCCTCTACAACTCCGCCTTACGGCAATCCAAATCCATCCGCGCCGACCTATCCGCCCTCACCGACAGCCCAGGTCCCAATCCCGCCCTGCAAGGCCAACTAACCACCTCCCTAACCTCCTTCGCCCGCACCCTCGACGACTATCAGCGCTCCGTCGACGTCGAGCTCGTCCCCGACAAAGCCACCAAAGGCAAAGACCGCATCGCCAACTTCCGCTCCGAGCTCCTCGACTTCAAATCCCAGTTCGCAGAGCTCAAGCACACCAAAGAAGAGCAGGGCCATGTCGCAGACCGCTCGGAACTGCTGGGCAGGCGGCCGCATACCAACCAGACGCCCGAGAACCCGTACTCGGATGCTGCGATGCGCGGAGGCGCGGGGAGCGCGAGCGCGAATCCGCTGTTCAGGACGTCGAATCCGAATTTCGTTGCCGGGCAGGGCGGCGTGAATAGCTACTCGGCGTATCAGTCGCCGTACGGGCTGGGAACGGATCAGACGAGGGAGAACCATGCGCTGCGGGAGCAGAATTTCTTTGGGTCTGCGAATTCGACGCTGGACGAGTACCTTGAGAGGGGGAGGGCTGTGCTGGGGGATTTGGGCGATCAGAGGGAGATGCTGAAGGGGACGCAGAGGAAGTTGTACTCTGTTGGCACGACGATGGGGATTTCGGGAGATACGATCCGCATGGTGGAGAGGAGGGCGAAGGAGGATAAGTGGATCTTTTGGGGAGGCGTGCTGGTGTTTTGCGTGTTTGTTTACTTTGTGCTGAAGTGGTTCAGGTGAGAAGTGAGAAGCACGATTGCCAACACGATGGGTCTTTTTTTGCTGGATTTAGCGAGGTGTCACGGCGTTTTTGCGCGATGCGAAAACCAAATGAGTTCAAGGGTTTGAAAGTCGTTCGAGCATCGGCAAATATTCCCCATTACTAATTAGCTATAAAAGTGTAACTGTAAGACGAAGAGAAGAAATTACACGCCCCAACTCCCAGCCGTCTTTGATCGCGACCCAAACGCCCAAAGCCGACGCCCAAAGCAAAACAAATCATGGAGCTCGTAACATAAGCCCTCCGCCGCTGGCCTCTCCAATCTGATCCACCACGATCATTCCCTCAAATCGAACCAGCCCTCAGGAACTGCGTAGCCTTCCTCACTTGATAAGCATCACTCGCCCTCTCAGGCTCGTCCTCGAAAAGCTTAGCCGCTTTTTGCCTTTGCCACATCGTCAACAACCATTGCCAAAAGCGAAAGAAAACAAACACTGGCGGGCGGTGTGATTTACTTCATCGACGCAATCGTGGCCAGCGTCTGATAGCTCATCCTGTCTTTGCGGCGGATCGCTTGCTTCTCGCCGGGCGAGAGCTCCTTCTTCTCGGGCTTGTCGCTCTTGCTCTTGGGTGTGAATTTCGATTTGAGTAAGGCTGACATTGAGCTTGTGGTGGATGTGCTCAGGATTGAGGAAGTGTCTGAGGCTTTTGAGGGTTTGCGGGAGGACATTGTTGAGTGGTGGGAAGACATTGTGATTGGTTTGTGGGTGAAGATGGAGGGGTCGAAGAGGTTTGCGGTTGTGTTGTTGAAGGGTGTTGGGAGGTCTGGTAGGGATGGGATGGTTTTTGTTGTTGTTGACTTTGTTGATGATGATGATGATGGTGTTGTTTGGCGATTTGAAGTAGGCATGGAGGAAGCTATAGGTTCCTTATATGGGCTGAGTATTGCTGACGTGACTCTTGCGATTACGGTCGTAGGCACGCGTTTTTTCTGTGCTCGGAGCTGGATATCCGATGCTCGGAGATGGGTATGTGAAGTGGTTGCTCGTACGAGTCGGACCCGATGTGGTTTGAAGGATTACAGGGTCTGTGTCAGATGGGAGAACCTAGTTACTTGCTTGAGGCAGATGACTGTGATGTTATTGCTGTTGTTGTGATGATGATAGTAGTGGTAGACGGCAAGAACTGTGGACATTGATTCCTTCTTATAACATACTGTACTTACATTGTTCCAATGCTTCGCTAAGCCTGCGGTATACGTGCTTCGAAATCACACCTCATTCTCGACTTCAACACCGCCGTCGCTTGATTTCCAATGCAGACATGCTTTCGCTGCATGTGATTAGACGCAACCACCATCCCAGCGAGCCACATCAGCCCACAAGGCAACAGCGCGCGAATCACGAATCACTGCTCGACCCCAACTCCGACCCCGCCCGCGCCCTTTGCGACCACCGCTCTGATCACAGGTTGACTCAGATCCACCGAGCATGTACTTGAGAAAGTACTCAAAGCAAATGGGGAACTCTCCACTCGCAGGGCAGATACCGTAAGCAGCACCGAACACCGACTGTCACCGGAGTTCGATATAGGCTTAGCTTGAGCGCGAATGCGGAGCGGTGTCGAAGCTTTTTTGCGCACCCTTGCTGCAGCTCAGCCTCGCGGGAGATCCCAGTTGACACCGTCAACAACGTGGATACTATACATCACGAGCAGGGATCGCGTTCATTGTTCTCAATGGGAGTGCGATGACTGTATATTGGCTTCTAATATGTGAGAGTCACAAACACAAGCTTCGCGCGTCGCCTATCGACGCGTGAATGATACCCGACAAGGCAAGGCGTCTCGGATACAGAAGATTGGTACTTAGAATCCTTCGAGTCAGCTGCCAGCCTTGCGAGCGTGGATCGTTTCGGTAGGTCTATCCACTCTCCAGGTGGAAGCCATGTGCCACGCCCTTTGACGATGAAAATCTCAACGTCTAACTACCAAATTGTGACCGGACCACCTGAATGACAAAGCAGCCTCGGAGTTCGAACTGGCATAGTGTCAATGCGTTTGATTTTGCGATTTCAAACCAAACGCCAACATAAGCAGCACGCCATACAATCCACAGAAATTGGACAGTCAAATTATACTTTCTATAGCAGCTTGGGAGTCATCTGCAATGTTGGTGTACAATGATGATGCGAGCAATCTTACGATCTCTGTCTACACGTAAGCTCGAGAAAGCTTTCGGTGTTCTTGCCGCCGCTGAATGCGTTTGGGGTTTTTGCCGCTGAGATTGAAGAAAGCTTGATAGTACGCGATGATCCTATGTCGGCTGGCCGATTCACATTGTGACTGAATGTTCAGAGTGAAGTCTCTCAATGCAGCATCGCAAATGCTACATCTCATTCATTGCTATATTTTTACCCGAACGCCAGATTCGTGAGTGCCCAAACGCCTGCCCATTCCGATGCACCAGCGCAATCGTAACTGAAATCAAAAGAATAGCATATCATCCTCAGTCCATCCGATTTCGAGCAACGCTTCTTTCACGCTCTTCTCCAATGGCTCAGGTCCACAGACCAACACCATGGCATTACCCGCGCAGAACTCCGCCCTCTGCGCATGTTCCCTCAGCAATGGAGCTGCGATCCTTCCCTTCAGGCCTTGCC
>Ga0265797_10010096_pt1 | contig 12080 bp, 9 predicted proteins | sample P2T30metagenome_FD_192433 | JGI IMG/M metagenome (GOLD analysis project Ga0265797, IMG submission 192433) | Plant litter microbial communities from East Loma Ridge, Irvine, California - P2 T30 | ecosystem: Environmental > Terrestrial > Plant litter > Unclassified | place: USA: California... | reverse complement strand
CCATATGACTGCTTTGGGAATCCGGGTCTGATCTCCGCACGGTAATCCCGATTGAAGAGCGTCCGATGAGGAGAAAAGTGGGGCGCTCACCTTCACCGTTGACTGCCGGTTGAGAGAGGCGAGAGAGGTGGCAGAGACCGAAGGGACTCTTCCTCGGACCACAGAACACTTTCCTCGTCTTCAGAGTCAGGCGAATGAACGCTTCTTATCACGAGGTGGGCACGACTCGGCTCTCACATGGGCTATATAGTGGCTGTTCATGCAATGGCCATGCTGTGTGATTACTAGGAGGTACAAGTGCTGTTTGCTATTGCTACATTCACACCATCTTTTTGCCGACAATGGCAGCTGAGATAATTTCTCCGCCGTAGTTGTTGACATTGCTGCTGCAAAACAACCCCAGCCCTATCATCCTACAAAGTGTACTTGAACAACGGCGATTTATCCCCCATCTTATCCAGCTCTTCCTCAGAGAACTGACTATGGACGTCGGCCTCCGTCAACTTTTCGTTCTTCTTGTTGATCGACCACAACAGGAACTCGAGGAGCAGAGCCGCAAGCACACCAGCTGCAGCGAATCCTAAAGACGCGCCGAAGCCGGTAGGGTATTTTGGAGCTTCCTTCTCAATGAAAATGAAGCTGCCAGTGATGCCGCCCATGTTGCCGACACCAGTCATCCATCCAATACCCATGGCGCGTTTCGCGGGACCAGCAAGGTTGTTCATGTTCCAAGCTTGGACACCTGGGCCGATGGGGTAGAGGCTGTCGAAGTCAGTAGATGTCTTCATCATGGATCCAAAGCTCACAACTTACCCAAAACAAGCAAGACAAATAGCGAAGTAACAAGCAGGAATGTTGTTCCTGATATCGTCGGCTTTGGCACACAGGATGCTGTACGCAACGACAACGCAAAGCTGTGGGACCACGATGGTCGGCATCCTCCACTTGAAACGATCCGAGATGACCGAGAACCCATACGCCGCAATCGCGCCGGTCGTATAACAAGGGATTGTCAATAGCTGAGCATTGGCAGATGTGTATCCCATATTCTTAATGATCTGCGGCATCGTGAACTTCAGTCCGTAGTTGGGAGTCACGTTGCTCCAGAACATGAGGATCAAGAGGTATATCTTCCAATCCACAAGTACGGAGCGGAAGATGCGCCAGTCGAATGCCTTCTCTTTGTGACCCTTAGGTTTGACGCGGCCTGCCGCGACTTGGCGGAGTTCGAGGTAGCGGATCTCATCAGGTGAGAGCCATTTGTGTGAGTGTTTGGGCGTATCGATGAGGAGCCAAAAGCAAGCGACGCCGGCGATGACGGAGGCAATACCTTCCAGGATGAAGATCTGCGGGCATCAGTATCGACGTTATCAAGAAAGTGTTCAGGAGGCATACCCATCGCCAGCCCTCATATCCACCCACGCCGTCCATCTTCGAAATCGCAAACGCCAGCAAGCCCGAAAAAGCGCCAGCAATCGCGCTAGCGGTAAAGAATATTGCGATACGTGTTTGGCTTTCGTGAGGCATATACCATTTGCTGATGAGCAAAATTGCACCAGGGAAGAAGCCTGCTCTGAATAAATTGTCAGCATCTCGAACTTGCTGCACCACCTGCAAGAACATACTCAAACAAACCGAGAAGAATTCTGACACCGCAGAGCTCTTGGAAGTTGTGCACGAAGCCGTGACACGTCATGACCAAGCCCCACGCTGTCACTATGCCTCCCATGAACAGTGACGGTCGTTCGAACATGTTGAGGATAGCGTTGCTAGGTACCTCTGTATCTCCAGTCAGCACCTCTTGCCATCGAATCAATCTTCACAGTTGTTCGTACCTGCTAGAGTATAGGGTATGACTGTGTTTCAAAAGTTAGCCAGATGATCGCAAGAAGACGTCTCGGCTGCCACAATTGGCCTTCCAACATCCAAAATGCCGCGCGAACGTAAGATTCACATACTACACAAATGTCAGCGAATCCCCCATAGCAATCGATGACCGGAATCCTTACCAAAAGATTGCCAACGCGATGTTATATTGCGTCCCACTCATGTTTAGATCCGGCAAAAGGCCTTCGATCTTTGCATTGCCTGGCTATCGTCAGTGACAATCCCGACAGTCTTTGCCAACCACCACACCCGAGCATACCGATGTTGGCGCGGTCAATGAAGCTGATGAGGTACAAAACTAAAAGCATAGGAACGAGTCTCCAATCGACCTTCCTCAGCACGATCTTCTTCTGCTCGTCCGAGAAGGTCGCGAGGAAACTGGCCTCTTCCGGCGTGAGGCTGCCATTGTGTATCTGCTCCAGCTGTACGACGGAGGTCTTGTCCAACTCAACGTCGTGGTCTGAGTGGTGACTGGTGTCGTTCGGCGGTGGTCTTGGTGACATTGTAAGTTGATCGTCTTGCAAAGGCAGAGACTTTAGAAGATGCTCGAATAGTTAAGCGAATCGAAGATCAACGACAGCCGAACACGAGGCTCGTTTTGTAGAGTCATCGATGCTCGTGTGTAAACCTCACTACCTCAGAGTCCCAGCGAGCATTGACGCTTCTCCGGTACGTCGGCACAAGCCACAGTCTTGATTAGTCTGGGGATATGCCGTCTCCGCTCTGGGGTTCAATGTACGGGGTAAGTGAGGAGATTGCGGAGTGTCGTCCAAACCACATGTGACTGACATTGCAAAGTTGGTTTCCGGATGTCCCAAAAGAGTCTTGTCGATGTTCCGGATATGTGCCAAGTGGGTCTCGCGGCTGGCTCGGCACCGGATTATCGCCCAAAATGGATCGGAAATCCAACAACACCTCTTGATTGTGGAGGATATGCGGAGAAGGTTGCCATGGGATCTGGGGCAACACTGCTGCGATGCCTCCAGAACTATGTCGGGAAAACGGTCAGATGAACATCCGAAGACACCATGTTAGCTTAGAAGAAGACGTATATAAGATGCCAACCACTTCGAAGTATTAGCCCTATCCTCATCATCATCACTCAACAATCCCAGCTCATCAACCAAACAGCCCAGCTCATCTTACCACAACCACTCCCCAATCTGAACACTTGCACTTGAGTTGATTTAATCAAACGTACCTTCACCAAACCAATCAAAAACCACAACCCGCAACGCTCCAAAATGGTCACCCAATCAAACGGCCTCTCCAACGGCAATGGCCACTCCAACGGCCACTCAAACTCCAACAACCCCATCGGCTTCGACGTAAGCGGCCTCGTCCCCGCCCCCGTCACGCCCTTCAACGAGAACGGCGAAGTCGACTACGCCGCCATCCACCGCCTTGGCTCCTGGCTCGGCAGCATCCCCGGCGTCAAAGGCCTCGTCGTCCTCGGCCACGCCGGCGAAGGAACCTTCCTCACCCGAGCCGAGCAAACCGACGTCATCCGGGCCTTCGTCAAATCCGTCGACGACAAAATCCCCATCATCGCCGGCATCACAGGCGAAGGCACCGCCGTCGCCGCCGAAGAAGCTTCCCGCGCCAAAGCCGCAGGCGCCAAAGCTGGCCTGCTCTACCCTTCGCACGGCTGGCTGCGTTTCGGGTACCAGCCTGGCGCGCCGCAGGATAGGTACAAGGTTGTGTATGAGACGAGCGGGCTGCCTTTGATTCTGTTCCAGTACCCGGACAACACGCACGCGACGTACAGTTTGCAAACCATGCTGGAGATTTCGGCGCAGCCGGGCGTGTTCGCGATGAAGAACGGCGTGCGCAACATGCGTCGCTGGGACACTGAGATCCCGGTGATTCGCGAGCAGAGGCCTGATCTTCAGATTTTGACGTGCCACGACGAGTACCTGCTGCACACGGCGTTCGACGTCGATGGCATGCTGGTTGGGTACGGGAATGTGGCGCCTGAGCTTCTGCTCGAGATGATCGATGCGGGCAAGGCGAAGGACTACAAGCGTGCGCGCGCCGTGCACGACAAATTGCTGCCGGTGACCAAGAGCATTTACCACCGCGGGTCGCACATGGAGGGCACGGTGGCGTTGAAGCACGCGCTGGTGGCGAGAGGGATCCTGAGCCACGCTACTGTTCGCTCGCCGCTGTTGCCTCTGCCTGATGGTGCTGAGGAAGAGATCCATGCTGCTGTCAGCTCGGCGAAGCTGACCAAGGCTGTGATCCCTGGACAGTAGCTGGGCTTGTTCATAGACTGGTGGAGATTGTTTCAGCGTGATTGTTTGCAGCTAGAGCGTTATGATAGGAATTTGATCAATGCAATTCACTTTACAGAATCTCGTTTCTGCGTTCGTGTCATGGCGAAAGCGAAAGATCGTCATTCGACATCTCCGTTGCACCAGTGGCGATTGGAAGTATGACTGGTTGGTCGACGCAGCATTGTCTCTGCTGCACTGTGTTCTCTAGTTGAGTCTGCATGTTCACCGTTCGGTGGTTGTCTGGCATCTAGAAATCACGTGAATCAAGATCTCGCCAAAAGTTTGTTTGTTGAATTTTGCTATCACCTGCCTAACAAGCTCAACCGATCGCCCACCGTTTCTGCTCCCCGAGTATCATTCCCTATAAAAACAAAACAACTTCCAATCTTCTTTCTCTCAACCAAACCGATTCAACAGGGGTCCTCCGGGATGAAACTTACGTGGTTCTAAAGAGTGTGATTCGGGCGTCGCGACGACGCCACGAACGGAAGAAGCAACCAGTGTGCCTGTGTGCACATGTCCGCGACAACATCTTTGCAGTGTTGTGGCCCTTGTCCGAGGCGTAAACACCTTTTCGAAGCGACAGGAAAGAACAGCAGTCTTTCGACTATATCCTCAACAGGCTCATGAAGAAGGTGTAAGAGGACTTCCAGAGTGTCTTCGCGCGCGAAGTGATGGAACGTATGCGTCGGAGTGTATAGGGTTCCCAACCGTTGAAGCCGAAGGATCCGGCATGTAAAGCTCACATGGAGTTGGTTTGAACAAATGTGCAACATCCAAGTTGCACAATATGCTCTGCAACTCAGCCGCCAAAGCCGCCATCCTGGCTAACACCTCCGAAGCTCTTCCTGGCGCCCATACCAGAGCTCCACATGCCACCTCCAGCACCGAAAAGAAGCTGGCCGTCGCCGTATGCGCCGCCAAGACCGGGCAACTGAGGAACATTGGTGACAGGTGCCTGGACCATACCAGTGCCTTGGGGGAGACCTTCGAGCGAGCTCCACGAATCGCCGACATTCTGCGAGGTGCGGCTGCGAACGCTATTGACAGAGCCGACGCGAGTGTGTCCGTGATCGAGGGGTGGCGAAGCGAGTGATCCTACAGGAAATCCGGTCGGGATCCTGGGGCTGACCGTGGCTGGCACGACGGGAGAAGTCGGCCACAAGCTTGAAACAGATGCGTACTTGCTGCTGGACCGAGATTTCTGCGGGTAACCGGCGCCGTTTGTCTTTACGAACTCAGGCGTAGTCTCAACACTTGGTTCACCGTGAGTCTGCACGACGGCAGGGTTGGTCGAAAACTGCTGCGGAGGAGTGACAGGGTCCTTGGCCTCATCGTCGTCCACAAGATCATCAACCATGCGGCTCAATTGAGCATCCTGCGTACCCTGAGACTGCGACTGGGTGAAAGCTGGCGCACGAGTCTGCGGAGCAACTGGCTTAGACGCCTGAGCTTTGCCATTGGCGGCAGCCTTCGCGTAGCTAAGCGGCTTGTTCGCAGGCGCTGGTTTAGCCTTCGGAGCCGCCTTGGTCACTGGCTTTTTGATGGTCGCAGGCATGAGAAGCTGCTCAATTTCATCTCCATTTCCGTAGAAAACGCGGTCACCCTTGATCTTGATGGGGGATTCGTCAAGCTCATGGGCAAAGTAAAGACCATCCTCCAGGAAGCCGTACACGCGACAGAGCATTTCTCCTGCTGGCGAGAAACGGGTGATGTCGCGATCGCTGAAGCGAGGCTTGGTGATACCACTCGGCATGAGCTTCCACACTTTGTTGGCCTTTCCGCCAGAGCGATCAATCAGTGGCTCGAATCCAAGTGTGCCGACGTCCTCTTCAAGCATGTAAGGAACTGGAGAATAGGTTTCGAGCTCCCAGATGGAGAAGTTTGATGCGACGAGATCCAGAGTGCGGCCGTACGACTTCCAGAAGCTTTCAATCGGAGTGGCCAAAGTGGGATCGCTTTTCAATCCAAGAAGAAGCTGATAGTTCTGGTACAGCCAGCAGCTATAGGTGCGCAGAGACGGCAGAACGCGGCCAGAGGCAACAAGAATTTTATTCGTGAGCTCAACCTCGCCCATCTCTGCGGTTGCACGGGTGACTTTGACGAGGTCGTCTTGCAAGATTTCAAGAAGGGTGGTGTAAGTGCGCAAGTTTATGCGCAAGAAGGAGTAGAAGGCGTGTTCATTTTCTGGAGTTTGTTTCTCTGTATTCAGTCAGTCCCACTCAAATTTGGAAAGCATTCATAACATTTACCCTTGTAATTTTCAATAGACATGTGCTGCGAAGCAATGTTGACAAGAACCATGCGGGACAGTGTTGCGCCCAAGGAACGCAGCTTGAGCTCAGTAGACAACTGGCCCATGACTTCGCGCTCAAGCTCATCAAACCCGCGGAACTTCTCGCCCTTGAAGCACATGCTGTGCAGACGGACAAACCAGCCGATCAAGGCGCGCTTCGGGGCTTCGGGGTCGTTAGGCAAAGTCTTCTGGATAAGTTCGCCCTTGTCCCAGGCGGCATTGGTTTTCTCAAACTGCACAGTCAGGTTCTTGACAGCGTTCGGGTGTGGCTCAGCGACGCAGATAGAGCGGTACAGGTGGTAGATGGCCTGCAAGTGGTGGCGCTGTTCAAGTGCAACGACAGCCAACTGGTGGTGGCCCATGCCAGACTCGGGCCGGATGGTGCATGCAAGCCCGTAGTATCCAGTCGCCGGGCCGAAATCGGGGTTCTTATCCAATCTCTCAGAAGCGCGCCAGCGCGAAAGATCGCCCAAGTAAATCAGCGTCTGATGGCATGAGTTCAATACCCGTCCGTGAAGCTCCGGTGTAAGAATGTTGGACGCCGGTGTACCATTCTGTGCCTCCGGCTTGATTTGCTGGGCAACATCCTGCAATTCAGGAACTCCGAATGCCGTGCTCAGCTTGTAGACGTGGTTGCGGTAGAACTTGACGCTCCCGCGGATCCATTTCAGGTAGAAGTCGATGATAGTACGGATTGTAGCATGCGGTTTGTCACTACCAGTAATCTTGCGAAGGTGTCTGAGCTGGGTGGAAAAGTACTTCCTGCCCTCGACGTGGGCATTCCACAAGCGCGTCTCTTCCTTCGCCGCGAGAGTGAAGTCGGTGAAGACTACAGCCTGGCAGGCGCTTCTGTATGCATCGAAGGCGGCGATGAGGTTTTTAATGGGCTCGTCGGGGTTCTTCAAGAGGTCCTTGACGGATTCCTCGGTAGCTCGCACATAGGCGAGGAGATCATCCATGCTGGCGATGGAAGGCTCAAGGTAGGGTGGCGCGCAACATAGGCGCCCTGGCCCTGCGGTGATGGTGTTGGATGGACTGTACCGGTTCCGATCGGTGTCGGCGGTTAGGTGAAGGTGTGTTTTGTCGGATAAATCGTAGTGCAGGTGCGAGCCATTTGGGTGTCTCGCGGCGGAGGTGGGGTGAGAGGCGGAGAGCGACAAAGCGGCGGCCGTTGTCGAGAGTGAAGTGTGGGAGGAGTGAACAATTTTGGCTTGTGATAGACCGGTGGGCGGGGGAGTCGTGGTGGTGGTGGCGCGAGGGCGCGGCGATAGCGGCGGTGGTGATCGAGAGGGTGGTGGTGGATGAGTGAGTGCAAGTTAGTCAGTGCGAGCTAACTTTCCCTGCTCTCTGCCTCGTGGCGACCGGGACTCGGAAAGGCCAACGCGCCGGGAGATCGCCAGCGAGCGAACGTGGCAGCAGATCTGATTGTTGCGCAATGTTGACGAAAAAAGTTACAAAACTATATGCTGCCGATAGTTCACTTCGATGCTGCCTGATGGCGCCTGCACTTCACTGCCAGTGAATGATGAGGAGTGAGGCTTCTTTCCTCAGCCCTTTGCCCGCATTTCTCGCCGGGCGCTGCTACTGCAAAGCCATCCTCTAGCGCATGCAGGCAGGCAGGCACTGTACAGCACACCGCACGTCTGGCAGCGATACCCAACATGGCGAAGCGTTCTAGGGAAACATCTGTCTCTTCACTTGATGGATCAATATCGCCAACAATACCATCTCAATCAAACAATACCGGACTAATAAGCCACCCTGCAAAATACTCCCAAACAGATCCCCAAACGCATCCCACCACCAACATGCGTTGCCTCCTCCCACCCCACAAACCACTCACCTTCTCCTCATACCCCGACTACGAAACCCACTACACCCAAACCCACAGCAACCGCTGCTCAGAATGCAAAGCAAACTTCCCCACCGCACACTTCCTCAATCTACACATCTCCGAAAACCACGACCCGATAATCGCAGCCCAGCGCGATCGCGGCGGCAAAACTTTCGCCTGCTTCGTCGAAGGCTGCGAGAAAGTGTGCGGTGACTGGAAGAAGCGGCGCAGTCACTTGGTTGACAAACATGGGTTCCCGAGGAATTATGATTTTCTTGTTATTAACTCGGGGGTGGATGGGAAGCGGAGTATGTTGAGAGCTGGGGTTGATGGGCAGGGTCATCGGGCGAGTAGTCGGGAGCGACGGGGGAGTGATGGGAGTGATGGGACTGTTTCGACGATGTCGACGAGGGCTACTTCTGTTAGTCCGCCGCCTTCTGCTGCGGTGTTGAAAGGGAGTTTCACAGCACAGCAAACGCCACAAGCGAAAGCGTCTCAAGAGAGTCCGTCGAGCCCGCCGTGGAAGGGCAAGAAGAGGTCTGGATCGACGCGAAGTCTACCATACGGCGCACCTGTGATGCCTGCGAAAGTAGACATGGACAGTATCGTCAGCTCGATGTCTGCGCTCAACATGGTGCCACGAAGCGTGGCGAGAGGCAAGAAGTAATGATTTCTATCTTGGCCAATCTCCGCCGCAACACACTATAGCTGGCAGACATCATCTTAAACGAAGAGACGTGGCATGAACATTAATCAAATCCCACAAGCAGACCACTGCGCATCCAGGAAGTGTATCACTTTTGATATGTGGCCGCAAGTGAAGCAGTGATGCAACGCATCCCAAACACGCATCAGGCAAAATAAGGTTGTCTTGCCTACAAAGCATGCGATCCTTCGCTCTACATGTCACATGTTACACATCAAGTGTTGCTCGTGATTTTGTCAGATAGTGACAGAATGTGAAGTGATGGTCTGACGTACGATTCAACTTTGACATGTGATCAGTAAGAGCATGATATCACACCCTACGGACCTGCAGTGAAAGACGCCTAACCACATGTATGGAAAATTGGGCGAAGTGTGCCTTAATTTGTAAGCGATGCTATCTTTGAGACAGCAAGCCGGCCTGAAACGCTTTGCTTTCCTAACTCGGGCAAAGTGACACATGTCAGGCGTGCAGATGTTGAAAGTCTGTGAGACGCGATGTGTATGTGTATGTAAGGAGGTGTATGTCGAACGTGAGATCTCGATCACGGGTATGTTTGGTTTTTGACGAGAACAAGATACCTTATGCACGCACATGCAAGTAAGCAAATAGTTGGAGTTGGTCTCTTCCCGTTGACGCAACGGGCTGGCGTGTGGAGAGGAGAAACGGAAACGGATGGGTGCACGACTCGTGATTCGATCTTCGCTTCGTTGGTTGGAAGCGTCACCGCTCGGGCGAACGAACGACCTGACCTGACCTTGGATGAGGAGCACGGGTCTCATGTCTTGTCTGGAAGTGGAAGCATCCAGGTTGTCACGCGTTTCGCGCGCATAATGCGACGATGGCAGGCTGATCTGTCTTTTCTGTGGTGGGTAGCTCAGCTGCTCAGGAAATTCTCGCAGGACATCAACGTTGAGTTGGTAGCAAGATTCCGAATCAATCAGGGCTCAGGCAAAAGCAGGGCAAATAGTTAGTGGTAGGGTTGGTTGCGATGCGGAGTGGCCTCGCCGGGCAACTGTGAACTGAACCTTGAAGGCTGGAGAGGCAAATCGTCGCAGCGCCCGTTTGCGCTGGCTGGCTGGCCGTGCAAGAATTCGTCGCGGCAGTGTGAATAGAAGTCTGCACACAATAGTAATGAACAATTGTATGTGTGTATCGCCTTGACAGGAACAATATCTCCCACCATCCATCGCCGTGCCTGTAATTTACCTTCACCTCCATCCTCCTCCTCCAACCAGCTCGCACAGCCGAGTCCCGCCGAGCGTGAATTAGTGAGGTACTCTCTCGTCACGAGAGTCCAAGGACCGACCGACGCCCTGGCCCTCCGCCCACGGCGAGCACACCCACCGCGAACCATAACCAGACCGCCTGCCTAGACACCACTCCCAAAAACCCATCAATCGCCCAGTCCGCCCCGTCACCGCTCGCCTGCTGCCGTGAGACGCGATATAGCATCGTCAAGCCCTGCGAGCGAGCCCTCTCCGCTTGCGCCGCCAGCACCTCTCTCACGAGTCTGCCCGCCGCCAGTGACCTTTGTCGACCACCAGACACGCCCGACAAACGCAAAACTCACTTTCACACGCTCCCCATCCCTGGCATTTGACAGCCGGCAGCCAGTTCGTGCTGCTGATCAGATGTCTTGAGACATTGCCATGTCCACTCCGCAGACTCTCACCCAGGCGGCGGCACCTCACTACAGCCTGGATTACCGCCAGCGTCACCTCGTCAGTCCTAACAACCAGCGCTATCTGCCTCCTCCCAGACCCTCCAGCAACCTGAGCAACGGACACTATCACAATTTGCCCGCCAGACCTCCAAGCAACATATCACAATCGCAGCAATTCGCGCCGCCAACACGCACGCAGAGCGGCATGAGTAACGGCTACTCCACCCAGGCACACTCGCAGTCAAGAGGCGGAGCCGAATACTCGTATACCAACGGCCTCGCACAACAGCCCGCGCATGATGAACTAAGGCGCCGAGGCAGTCGTGCTAGTCAACATCAGCGCCCATATCAAGAGCCCGCAGCTGCCAGCTCGTCGCGTGCGGCGCCAGCGACTGCCGGAGCCCAAATGCCATCGACATCGACCTATGATAGTGCCAGAGGCGAAAGCTCTGAGCGTCGCAGGCGCAGGTCAAAAGGCGAGGTTGACTGGGTTCAGTACTTTGGTGGCAAGCCACCCGCCGAGATCATCACCATCCACGACGACGATAGCCCTGCACCGCCGTCAACAACCCACAAACCAGCGCAAGCTGCTCCAGCAGCGACCAATGGCACCTACGCTGCACCTTCACAACATGTCGACAAGCGTAGGCGCGTGAACGGTGCCGCCGATGACGTGCCCGCATATGGCGAATCCAGGACGCCGTACTCTTACTCCAACGGCACTTCCACGGAAAGCCTCCAGAACACAACAGCACCAACCAGTCTTGGTTCAAGTACCAGTAGCAGGCTGGAACCTTCCAAGGTCGGCGAGAAGAGAAAGAGAACCACACGCGGCACGGAGATCGAACGCAAGAAGCAAGAGACTGAACGACTTGGCCCGCGAGGCTACCTTGCGGAGTACGGTGAATACGTACCGCCACCGAAGCAGCACAAGAAACTCCGCGAACTAGCGGTGCCAGTGCTTCACGACGTATGTGCTATTCGGACTCGAGTCCAATGACGTACAATGAACGATCACTGACAATCTGCAGCGTTACAAGAACGAAAAGATTGACGATGAAGACGGTCACTACATTGTGCAAGAGGGCAGCAGCATCGCCAATCGATACAACCTAGTGAACCTGCTGGGTCAGGGCACATTCGGCAAGGTTGTTCGAGCCCGCGATAGCAAGAATAAGGAGTTTGCCGTGAAGATTATTCGTGCGGTGCCAAAGGTACTTGAAGAAATGCAACGTGTATTGCATGGGCTTATCTAACAAATCCACCAGTACCGTGATGCATCACGCATTGAGCTTCGTGTGCTCCAGACACTACGACAAGCCGATAGCGAGAACCGAAACCGATGTATTCAGCTCATCGACGCCTTCGATTGGCGAGGCCACATCTGCATCGTCACACCTCTCCTCGGCCTCAGT
>Ga0265797_10010094_pt1 | contig 12081 bp, 9 predicted proteins | sample P2T30metagenome_FD_192433 | JGI IMG/M metagenome (GOLD analysis project Ga0265797, IMG submission 192433) | Plant litter microbial communities from East Loma Ridge, Irvine, California - P2 T30 | ecosystem: Environmental > Terrestrial > Plant litter > Unclassified | place: USA: California... | reverse complement strand
TGCTCTCGGCAGGCTTGGAAGCACTGTAGACGGGGACAGAAGCGCTGTAGACTGGAGTGGAGGCGTGGTATGCGGACGAGCTCACTGCAGGAGTCGACGCGCTGTAGACCGGGGTGGAGGCGTGGTAGACCGATGAGCTCTCAGCAGGCTTGGAAGCGCTGTAGGCGGGGACAGACGCGCTGTAGACAGGAGTTGAAGCATGGTATACCGATGAGCTTGCGGCAGGAGTGGATGCGCTGTAAGCGGGAGGGGTGGATGCCTCGTAGACCGGTGTGCTAGCTGGGTAGTGAACCTCACTGCTGGGTGTGGACGCTTCGTACGGCTTGGAAGAGGGAGTCGAGGCGTGGTAAGCACTGGAAGTGGATGCTGCTTCATACGGCTTTGAAGAAGTTGGTGCAGGCTGGTATCCAGTGGGGACAACCGCTGAGTAGCCGTACTGAGGCATGGCCAAGGCCGAGCCGACGAGGGTAGCAGCAACGTAAGAGTAACGCATCTTGATGGTATTGCTGATTTGAGTCCTAGGTGATTGATCCGGAAGTTGTCGAGATGGTATTAAGTATTAGAAGGCTTTTGTGAGGACACCGTAGCGAGTGTTGGTGTAGGAAAACTGTTGGAAAGCGAAGGTGATGGTTGGTGGATGAGTATGATAGTTGAGATGGAACGAAAGTTATATACCGTAGTCTCCAGAGTCTATACGCTTCCATAATGGCTGACGTCGATGCCGTCTCCACTTTGTCAACACGAAGTAACATCTCGCCATGTGAAGGGCTCCGCTCTACGTACGAGCTGTCGATAGCGTGAGCAGCCCGACAGTAGCATCAGCGAGAAAAACCTGCAGGGGTTGAGCGAGTAGAGGCACAGCCCTACCGCACAGTGATGCCGGCGCTGCCGGGATGAGCGACCGTTGTGGGCTATTTCTGCACCACGCTTTGGCTGTTTCCGGACTAGCGTGGGGCTGTCATCCACTCACGGCACCCGGAGCACGTATCGCATCACCCTCATCTCAGTCCAGCCCATCGTCCGTCAGACCTCAACAACAGCCGTTCGCGACTTTCGCGCATTCGGAGACACTGCCGGTGTTGCTACGCTACCCACGTTCCGCTCCCAAAGATAGCCGGCCACGTTCCTGAAGATCCACCAGGGCCGTAGCCTCGGGCGACCCACGAGCCGGAGCCTGAATTTTCCAGATGTCTACTACCAGCCACCGTGGAGGCTATACCTAATCGGGTCTTTGATAACAGACCCTCGGTGATTCGGATGAGTATTGTATTATCGCCTTTCCTCATTGCGCAGTCAATACTTCCTTACTCCATCGCCAGCGACGCCACATATGCTGACTTGCAGTTACGAGATGTCGGCTTTACCCTCCAGGGTTATCTACGCGAAGAACAAGCAATGCGCTGATGGTCTGTGGCGTCCGACCTGGCATGAACGTTGCACCGCTGACCCAAGTCTCTATGCACATGAGCGTCGGCCGTCATACCCACTAGCGAATGCGGCAGAAAACGTTCTATGCCGCGTCCCATGAAGCTATGTGACTGAACCTGCAGTACTCTGCGCGAGTAGAGCCGTGTGCGCACTGACACGAGATGCAAGCGTTGGGTTGGGCAAATGCCTCTCCCCCCTCCACTACGCTACTCGTATTTTCCAATCGACAGCCACTAGGATCACTACCTCCAGGAATATACCGGGCTATTAGGAAGGCTCGGCTATATAGCATATCAGCCACATACATCACACATCGAATTAGTGCTGGTTGTGCCCACAACTCGACTTGCCTCCGCTCTTTGTTGAATCTGGTGGAAGCTTATTTCTCTCAAGCTTCTCACAGATCATAGCAAGCAGAGTACCTCAGACAACAAAATCCTGCACAGATCTGCAGACTACGCTACGATAAAACGAACGAATCGGAAGATCTGGCGTCAATGTAGGCCCCAGAGTCTTCGGTTGTTCCTTGATTGAGCTGGGAGCACGATCAAGATTTCGGTACTTCTGTTACCAGAACATTCGAATGCACCGGCGGACCTTGTCTGGCGCCTCAGCGATGCCGTATAGGCCGTTCGCAAACACACCCGCTGCCATTTACGTTTGACTTCGTCTTCATGGCTAGAAGGACTAGCTTCATCGCAACGAATGCAAATTCGCAATAATTATTTGGCGAAACAGCGGATTTGCCCAGACGGCCATCTGTATCCATACCGAAGTTGGAAGAGAACATCCTGCTGATCACAAGCTCAAACCGGATGTTCATACCAGCGTACCTTCACCGAGTTCGCAAGAGGAATATGGTCTGACGCAGTTTTCGTCATGGCGTGGGTAAAATGTCGTGATCATTGTCAACTCAGCGCACTGTCATGCGATATTTTGCTGATACGAGCATCAGCATGGTCATTCCACCGAAGAGTGCCATTATTAGCATCGGATGGCGGTCCAGCCACACTAGGCTATCGCTCTAGATCCAGGTCTCGATACTGTCCAGCGCACAGCAACAGGCCGTTGGTACCCAGCTCCCACGAGGGAACTACAGCCAGACTGTCACCACACTAGAGCAGGAATGCGATAAAGGCATTGTAAAACCTGCACTATTATCTCCAGGTGCAGCGAAGCTGTGAGATTAATGCATGTTGGGCTCAGTACAGGGCTTGGTTTGGCAGCTTGGCACTATCAGGACTTGGGCTGGTAGCGATGACGACGGGTCCGGTGTCCCCGCAAGAGGCAGAAGCAACAGCCTGAGGCTACAGCACACTCGCTAATTTCGGAGAACAGTCACTCCCGTTGCAGCATGCCGAACACACGGGGCACAGATACTTCTCCAACTTTGCAGTCCTTATTGATCACAAAAGAGGCAGTAACGGTTGACTTGATAAGATTCACTAAAGGTGGGCGGCGCTCAGATTGTCTACTCTTAGCACCTACATCAGCTTCATTCTGTCTGTCGTCCGCATCCATCTCGTTCAAGGAAACTCCTAGCAGTTCTGCTGCTTACATTAAGATTAAAATATGCAAAGTAAGTAATCTAAGGTCAACGTACGCTCTAGGGTGTCAAGTTACGAAGCAGGCGTCGAGGCTATTATGCGCTCAGCTAGGATCTCTACAGCTGCTCCTAGGCTGTCCAATACTGCCATAGCTGGATAATCATGCGCGAGAGCGCACAAGGTCCAGTGAAGGTCATTGCACAAAACTGGTAGCTCATCATAGCGTCCATCGTTCATGCAGCTGAAGATGAACGTGAGACAAGTATGAACTTCAGTCTCGAACGCTTCGAGAAGTGAGGCTGAAGGTATACGCGAGGTTGTTGTAGCTGCTGCGTGTGGTTCGCAATGGGGCTGAGTGAGTGTGAGATCTGGTGCGCTGTCCCAAACAACATCAGTGAACATATCCTCGCATGTCAGGTGTGGAGGTAAGCTCGGCATCGTTGGCGCCTCTAAGCCATGTTCAACGTAGGTCCCTCCTTCTTCGTCTTCGTCATCTGAGAACCCTTGTTGGCGCTCCTCAAGGGGTTTCGCAAACCTCCGGTAATCAGCAAAGCCGATAGAGTCCTCTGAGGAAGACGGGCTGGGCCAAGACAGCTGTTCCTCGTCGACCGTGGACAAGGGCTCAGATGCAGGCACGAGCTGAGTAGCAAGTGTCAGCCGTGGAAAGCGACGTTGGTGGTGAGACAGATTGCTGGAGTACAGCCCAAACGGTAAACACTGTTGGCGCACAGCTGACTGGTTTTGAAGATTGGGCTGTGGCGGTGCTGGTGGTTGGCCAATACCTGATGTGAAATCAGACCAGAATCTGCTCGGACAAGGGTCATCTCGTAGCGATATCCGGGACTTGCGGCCTTGATCTTCTAGATTGAGACAGCTGTGTTCCTTCAGCTCAGCTGAGCCGTGATCCTCATCATCGGGAATGTCTCGGTGAATCACCGGACGCGGTCGGTCTTCTTGCATCGATAGTAATTGGTTCAAAGCGGTATACGCGACGCATTTGTGCGTTTCAGCATCGACATATGCTATTTCAGCGTACCGAGGTGGTGACAAACCTGGTTCTTCGTTTGTCTCCGATGTCTCTGAGACATTGTCCTTGTCACACACATCTGAGACATCGTCCAAAGTAGGTGAGTACAGCAGCGGGCCGCATGCGACAAAGGCGTCCATATCTGGTGAAGAGGTGAAGGAAGTGTCTAGAAGGACCGGTGGTTGTTTCGTGATGTTCCCAAAGTCATCTTCCACGTCGAACATGTCCACATCAACTAGCTCGTCTATGAGCTCAAAAATGTCTTTTGCCGTGGGATACCTCGACGATAGACTGAAGTCATCGTACTTGTCAGCGAGAACGAAATCTTCTCCTGGCACACGACGAGTACCTCTCTTGTTGTCCAAACAGGTACACTCGCCATCATGGCAATCGCCAAGGAAGCAAGCAGTTGCGCGATAGAGGTCTTCGATATCGCGGTCGTATTCGACAGTTAAAGAGCAGGTGGTGATGTTACGAAGAGAATCTCGTCCCGGAAGGAATGAATGATTAGTAGCATATCGGAGAACGGGGTCGTGCTCGAGTTGCCAGTGCTCCTGAGTAGCTACATCTCCCTCCGTAGCCGACAGGGATGGGTGCGTCAAAGACCGGCCTGGACGGTTACATGGAATCTCAGGCATGGTATATCGATCTTCGCGAAAGATCGGAGAAGTGTTGAAGTCGGAGGCTACTGATACATGATCGTGTGATTCATGCACTGCCAGGGACGGTTGAAGTTTTAGATCACTGGTATCGAGAAGATCTGGAGTTAGCAAACGTTGTTGATGATGTATCAGCGGATACGTCGCTATCTCAGGCAAAGAGCCAGTAGTAAACATACTGCGGTTGGCTAGATCTTCGTCGCTGGCATATGGAGTCTCTGCATCGAAGAGCAGCTCCACATACGCAGGAGCCCTGCAATAAGAAGCGCAGGCCGGCTGCTTGTCTTCTTTGACTGGCTCCAATGTAGCAATGGTCGACATTGTCCGGGTCTTTGCTACCGATGATGGCTCATTGACTCCTCCTGCAACGAAATCGAAGGAATCGATGCGCTTCAGCGGAGGCGTTGTAGACTGCTCGGTTGCTCCAGATTCCCACTGCTCGGCAAAGACTTCGTCGGCGTCAGTAACTTCTGCAAAGACATCGAGGTAGTCATTTCCATTCTCTGTCTCCTCGATAACGGATGCAGAGGTATATTGACGTAAAGGTGTAAGTGACTCAAAGGTCGAAGTTAAGTAAAGTTCTTCAATCCGAGGAGGAGTTAGCCGTCTACCAGAGGCGCTTGCATGTCGAGGCGCAGCCGAAGAACTCATGGTATGGAATTTGGCTTATGTAACAGGATGTCAGCGCGGGGCTAAATTCGAGATCCTGCTTTCAGTGATCAACGGGATCAGGTGCAGGACGGTACTCTGTTCGCAAGGGTGCTGATGGCGTCTGAAGGCCAAGCAAGCTCTCGAGTCTCGTAGAGTGATAAAGGAATATATGAAGACATAGGAGGATCTCGTATACTTCCATTGACCATATACGTTGTGTAGTCTTCAAAATGCATTGTGTAAAATATCAGGGTTGTTGTTATCAGTACCACCACATTGTCTTGCGATACTCTTGAGCTGTCTTGGTGCAGATGACAAACTGAAGTCTAGATACAAGCAAATCAAAGATATTTTGATGCGCAATCAATTTCCATGCTCGAAAACCAGCCTGGACGGTCGCCTTTCGGCCGGAGGGCTCCGCATCCGCAGTGCAAACCCTTTTGAAGAAGCTCTCGGCAAAGACATTAACACGAACGCGCGCATCGAGCCACATGTTCAAACCGTCCTCAGCCGGGCTCGTGAATATCTTGTGAGGTAGCAGAATAGACACGGTAGCGCCAGTGTTTCCTTTCACATCCTGTTGCAGCTTTCAGTTCGAGGCAGCCATATTCGTACGCCGCTCAACAAGGCAGTGCGAGGTATTTACACGCCAGCGCAGATGAATTGCAATACGAGGCTGGAGCCAAGCACATGGCTGGGAAAGTCTTCCTACACTGACGCGTCGCGGTAACTTCTCAGCGAATCTCCACCAATTTGATACCAGGTGTTGAGGATTTAAGCTTGGCCTTGCGCGCCTGGTGTTGTAAGACCTTTCATGTTTGCCAATAGCTAGAGGCTCCAAGTTCACATCTCCGGGCTTCCTCTTCAGCTGCAGAAAAGGCTTTGTAATTCTTCCTTTTCTCTTGTCTGAGTGTATGCTTTTCCCATTCTTTCATCACCTGCAACGTCGCTACGACAAGTGCCGGGTCCACAGTCGTCTGACGTATGTAGACAGATTCATCAGGGGCATAACCTCCGCTTGCATCGACATGTCCATCCCAGAAGCAGTGATCTGCCACGATACCACCATACAGCGGATCAGGATTGTTCCCTATCGCGGCGAAGAGCGCATGTCTCAGCGTGTCGTAGCGTGAACCGTGGATGGAGGAAACCTTGGTGCTTGTGACCCACATGTATGCACGTCCGTCTGGACCGATGAAGCGTAGTGAGTCGTAATTGAGCGCATGCACATAAGTTGTCAGAATGGATCTTGCGTTTGGGCCACCTTGGAGTAAGACTTCCGACTTTCGTAAATTGGTCCTGGGGTCCAGCTTCAGTTCGTAAGACCATGCGGTCTGCTGTGATTTCGATACCTTCTTTCCTGACTCTGTCGGCTCCTCGGGGCATGCCATTGTCCACGAGAACTTGGGACTACGGAAGTTGCTAGTCGTGCTTTTGAACTTGAATGTGAACGCCGGTGGAACAGGATTACGTGCATGTTCAGAGGGGCGTATTGTTCGCCATGCACACGACTCTGGCGTGTCCAGCCAGCTGGACCCGGATGACCGTTTGCTTTCCTGGTAAGCATGCAGTGTAGAAACAACGGGTGCAAGGTTCCACTGAGGCGGATACGGTGCTTGACGGTACTGTTCGAGATACCCTGGCAACGACATTGATTCTAGTGCGACTGATGGGCTTCTAATAGGCTGTTGTAGCCGTTCCATGGGCTGTTGATCCAGCAAGACTGGAATTGGTAAATTCTCAAGCGGTGACTCGAGATCTTTATCCGGATGCTGCTCTACAACCACTTCCGGTAAGGTGCTGAATAGATTTGGATCTCGCGCTTGTTCGAACGATCCAGGACTCCATGGTTCGGCGGCCGCTCCGACACTTCTCGAATGAGGTCGAAGCGATTGTGCAGAGCGTTGATGAGCCAAAGGTAGAGGCGCAAGCTGGGTGGTCACTGGCGCCATGCTTACTGGTCTCTGGTCGACGAAGGATGAAACGCTTTTTGAATGTAACCGCAAAGCTTGCGCCGATCGCTGTTGATGTAGGAGTGGTGACAGACGCTGGGAGCTGGGCGGCATCATACTGGCAGGGCGTTCATGTTGGCTTACTGCACTAAGCGATCTCTTTCGAACCCCTTCCACCTCCAAATGCTGCATCCTATGCGCGAGCAGCTCATCTTGCTTCAATTGCTCCTCAGACGTCGTGGTTGGTGGAGCTGGAGGCAAGGGCGCTGGTAGCTCTGCGATGAAAGGCACTGGCGCATTTTCGCTGTAGTGTGGTTGAATATATGATCCTGGCGCAGGTGCATAGTGTCCATAGTATGAGTGGTTGGGCGAAGAGGCCTGCGAGTATCGGTTGTATGGGTACACTGGCTGTTGCGGCGGCGACTGCTCGCGCCGATGTGTCTCCCAGCCCTGCCACTGGGGATTAGGAATCGGCGACGACATGGTATTTCCTGCTAAGCTGACGTCTTGGGATGGGCAGCGCAGTAGGAGTAGGGCTGACGTCTTCAAGTATAGGAAGATCTGCAAGATTTCGCCCCATCCCAAAACATGTTAATCAACACGGGGCGTTGTTGTACAGTACGCGCTATGCGCAACGCGCATTACCCCAGAAAACGGGAACCTTGGGGGAAGATCTCAATGAGAATGATCAACAGAAGCAGAACATGACTTTGTAAGTAGCAGACTACGCGAAGTTTGTGAGGCAAGCGTAAAGGGCGAGCGTCTGAAGGAGCGGGTGCCTGTTGACTGCAGCCGCGGGCTGCTGGGCGCCTGAAACAACGCCTCAAGCCATGCTGACGGCGGCTGGCTATAGTTGAGGGCGTCCCTCAACCACTGTAACGATGGAGCACCACGACACAATCCTTGGGAGTTTCCTGCATACATCGAATTGTTCAATGGCGTGGGACGATGTGCGATTGTGGGTACGCGTGGGTTGCGTGTGCCCTATGTTCGGGTCTAAGCGTACCAGGCTCCCAAATTGCGAAGCTGAACAATTGGTCTCGCATCAGACACCTGCAAAAGAGTAACGTTATATCAAATACATTATAATATACAAGTGTAGACACACATCAAATTGCACACAGTCTACCAAGAAGAGCATAGCAGAATGTAAGCGGCAGGCGGCAAGCGTCACGATTCCTGTCATCTCAGTGGTGGGAGAGAGCTGCACGAATAGTTCCTCTATTGAAGAGCGAAGCCCTTCACTTCGTCTTGGAAATGCTAACAACGTTTCGCAATGTACCGAAAGGCAGAACGTCTGCTATCCTCTTCTTACTAGCGAACAGCATGACCAATCTATCCAACCCACAACCCCAGCCACCAGTGGGAGGCATACCCCACTCCAGCGCCTCGAGATAACTTTCGTCAATAGCGCCTTCACCCTCGGGGTGAAAATCACGCTGCTGCATGAACTTGCGACGCTGTTCAAACGGAGAATTTTCCTCTTCGTATGCGTTGACGTATTCGCGGCCATGGATAAACATTTCCACGCGAGATGCAACGCGTTGTCCAGTAGCTTCGTCAAGATACGACTTTGAGAGTGGAGAGAGCGCTTCAGGATGCTGCGTGATGAAAGTGGGATTCTTGCAGAGCGGCTCGATGTATATCTCAGCAAGGGTGTCGAGAAGACGTGGAAGTGTGGGGTTGGGCGGAACCGTGAGGTCAAGGTCGTCGAATAGCTGAAGCAGCTCATTGGAAGCCTTCGGTGATAACAGATCAGGCAGCTTGCGACTACAGGCTTGCTCGATGGTGGGTATGAAGGGAAGCTGAGCGAAGGGCTGTGCGAAGTCGATATCTTCCGGCGGCGCTAGGGTGGGGAAGTACGTCGGCCTTAGCGACTCGATCGCAGTATGGAGTCCGTGTACCAGTTGCTCCGTCCTAGCGACGACAGTGGGTAGGGTCGCGCCAACTTCGTAGAACTCGCAAGTCGAGAACTCTGGGTTGTGCGTGTTGTCGACGCCTTCATTTCTGAAGGCGCGTCCGATCTCGAAGATCTTATCTTGCCCCCCAACAATCAACCGCTTGAGGTTGAGCTCAGGTGCTATCCTAAGCCGTACAGGGGTGTTGGACACTTCATTTGCGACAGTCTCGAAGGGTCGCGCAATAGCACCTCCAGCGTTGACGTCGAACATGGGAGTCTCCACTTCCAGAAACCCACTTTGTATAAAGTATGTGCGCACATAGTCGTAGATTAGCGCTCGCAATCGAAGAACATCGCCAGGCTCGTCGCTCGTGAGCGCGTGGATGTGCGGTCGTCGGGCAAGTGTCTCGGCATCGTCAATCCTCTCTGGGAGGTGGTGAAGGCATGGCGCGAGGATTTGAGGTACATCAAGAGCAAGGACAGAGAGTTGTCCAGTAGATGTCTTCGTAGGGTTGCCTTTGATAGCTATACGGAATCAGAGTCTGAACTGAAGCTAAATAATTTATCTACTTACACACCCAATCGCCAATTCTGGCGACTTTCTTGAAACTCTTGAAGTTCTCTTCCAAGTTATCTTGCGGCGTGAGCTTCTTGAGCTCCACCATGACCTGCAATCGCTGGGTGTCGCGTTCGATATCGAGGAACATCAACTTGGAGCCGAGCAGCCGCACTGAGCGCACCCTTCCTGACATTGTCAGAACCAGACTGGTGCTCATGGGTGGTGCACCCTACCAAACACAGACACGAGGTCCTCCTTCGTCTCCTGGATGCCATCGTACTTGGCGTTGAAGTCGCGTATCGACAAGTTCTGAGCATCCGCAGCGTGAACCAACCTGGGGTGGTAGTCGCCCAACGGCTTTACCTTGCCCAAGTGCTCCAGGCGCTTCTGCTTCTCGACGTCATGCGGGCCTGTGTACGCATCGGCGGCTAGGCTCTGAGCAAAGCGCCGCTGAATAGCGAGGTACGCTCGAGCATGTTCCGGTTTAACGGAGCGACTAGCCTGATGAAGGTATGGGCGGAGAAAGTTGAGGACTGGGCGGCTCATGGTTCCTTTGTCTTGTTAGCTACAAGTCGCTGACAATGCTTTGTAATGAATTGCAATAGAGAGTGGTTCAGTAAAGGGTATGGTGAAGTCAACCGCCCGAGGGCGTCATTCGCAACGGTTCTAAGGTTGTTTTGGATCATCATAGGAAAGGGTGTGAATAAATTGAGAGCGCTGAACTTACCTTTCTCTGGAACATGCCTGTCATGGCATGCAATGACAAGCAGTGAAGAAGATCAAGGTGAGAGAACTTCACAGCTCGGACGGCAGCCCACCCAGCGCCCGGAGTCTAGCCGTTAAGCGAGCATATAGCGTCCATAAAGCTCTTCAAAGCGTCTGTGCCCCTTCACGTGACCTTTAGTGTGCCAAGTCTTACTGTCTATTTATTCTGTTCGGTTTCCCATGATAATCCTGCATACTTACCTTCTTGCGATTACCCAGCTCAAAGATTGGGTTAATCTGAGCGCCTGGTCTGCATTGCACAACGCGGTACTGGGCTCTCACGAGCTTCCTTCGGGAATCTCGGCGGGGCAATTTTTGCTGGTCACACATCTGTGTTGCTTTTTCATTGATGACATTGCTCTATGCAGTGTCTTGAGGAAGAAGATATTTGCAACACTTTGCTGCATACATGGTATTGTATCGCGTCAAGTCAAAAGTTCCCAAGACGATGTATCTTTCTTCCCTACGTATATATAACGTTCGGTCACCATCCTGAGCCCAGGTAGCAGTCTGGCTGAAATTTTGAAATTTTCAGGTTTCACCTCGTCGGTCGCTCAGAGTCGCAGCTCACAGCTAGTATTTGACCAACTTTACCTACGCGCTAATAATTCATCAGTTCACCCGCCAACCTCCTCTGATACTTCTCAATCACCTCCTGGCAACGAACCACCACGCCAGCAGCCAACACGCGCACCCTCTCGTCCTCCTCGCTCCCCGCTCCTAGACCCTCGAATACCATCCTCACCCAGGCCTGCGTCTCCATAAGCTCCTTGCCTTGCTCCGTAGCCACTCGCTCCTTGTTCTCGTTCGTCTCCAACAACATGAAGAAGCCGAATAAAACCGCGTTCAGGATATTCTTGTCCTTACTCGCCAGCCCGCGCACCGACAGTAGCAGATCCCAATACTCTCGCGTCATCTGCGGCAACGCGAGCGTGTTCGGGCCGGACGCGTTGAGCAACAACGACAGAGTCTGTAGAAAGGGTGGGAGAAGGTGAGTAGACGCATATATCGAGTCGTTGTTCGCGCGAATCTGCAGCCACCAACGACCCGTGAGTGGGAAGAAGAAGTTATCTGCCACAATTTGCGCAAGCGCGTTGGGTATTGGCTTGTGTCGCTTCTTCTCGACTTCCATGCGCGAGGAGAAAGTTCGGACTTTGAGTATGTTCGGGCCGCTGAGCTGATCGGCTGCTTGACTAGCCATAGGCGATAGCATCTCACGCACCATGCTGCTTGAGATCTTGGCTACTGAGGGTGCCTTGTTATCCTCGGCGTACATCTTGTGAAGGTGTGGCGGAAGCTGTTTGCTAGGAAAGTCCGGCTTTGCAGGCACCAAATCGTCGGTCGACGTGTCCTTCATGCCCGCCAACTCACGCGCGCCGAGGCCGAGAGTCGTGAGCATGGCGATGCGTTGCTGTAGACTGTAGTCGCCCGAGAAGAAGGATCGAGCGAACCATTGTGCCATCTGTGCCGGTTTCGCGAGAAGAACAGCAATCAAGGCTTGTTGCCGTTGCTGCGCGAAACCTTCAAGCTCCGAGTTGTCTTGCAATCCCGTAAGCAAAGTGGCTAGTTCTTCGAGATGATCGATGACTTCAG
>Ga0265797_10010093_pt1 | contig 12085 bp, 10 predicted proteins | sample P2T30metagenome_FD_192433 | JGI IMG/M metagenome (GOLD analysis project Ga0265797, IMG submission 192433) | Plant litter microbial communities from East Loma Ridge, Irvine, California - P2 T30 | ecosystem: Environmental > Terrestrial > Plant litter > Unclassified | place: USA: California... | reverse complement strand
TGGCATATTCAGATGTAGATAAGGTAATGGCTAAATCGGCAATATCCCGATCTTCATGTTTGATGAAATGATTGGCAGTTGGTAGTCTACCATTGTCAATTTCAGCTTTATAGTAATCGATAATGCTCTTACAAAGCTGATTCTCGAATTCGACGTCGGCCAGATTCTGCATCACAAAAGAACCAATATACATGTCATCTATGCTATCCCAATTTACAAATTCATGGCCGTAAGTGAGCAGTAACCGCACAATCTCTTTTTCCTGGATCTCGTCTGTATCTACTTTTGGCTCGCCATATCCGGATGGTCCTGCGTTATCATCCCATAAATCATCCGGTGGACCTAATGGTTCCGGAGGGCCTGATGAATATGAATTCTGCTGACCGCTTTGGGCATTTGCCCTTTGGTTACTTTCAAAGTTCTTTTTTACCTTACCAGAGCGAATTTTATTTAATTCAGCGACCAGTACACTTTCCTCAATATGCAATAAACTACTGCTTTCTCTGATGAAAACTGAAGCTTTAATCTGATCTGGGATCTTCGCAATACTTTCAACAATATCTCGGATAATACCAGCCCGTTTAATCGGATCATCTCCGGCATCCTTTAGCAAAACATTCGCCTTGTAAAGGATAAAATCTTTACGATTTTTTTCAAGATATGTTTTGAAAGCGCCTGCTCCTACGTGATGCATGTATGAATCGGGATCATGTCCATCAGGGAAAGAAACAATTTTAACGTTCAATCCTTCCTCAAGGATCATATCCAATCCACGCAGCGAGGCTTTGATTCCGGCAGCATCGCCATCAAATAATATCGTGATGTTTTGGGTAAAACGACCAATTAATTTGATCTGTTCTACCGTTAACGAGGTACCCGAAGAAGCCACAACGTTTTCTATTCCAGCCTGGTGCACCGATAATACATCGGCATAACCCTCGGCAAGGTAACAGTTGTCTAAATCCCGAATGGCTTTTTTGGCATGAAACAACCCATAAAGCACATTCGATTTATGGTAAATTTCACTTTCCGGTGAGTTTACATATTTTGGAACGTTTTTGTCTGTTTTTAAGGTTCTACCACCAAAGCCAATGATTCTACCTGTGAAGTTATGGATAGGAAACATCACACGGCCGCGGAAACGATCATAGATTTTTCCGTTATCATTTTTAATTGATAAACCTGTAGACTCCAAAAACTCCACCTTATGACCGGCATTGGTGGCATTTTGAGTAAGTGCATCCCAAACATCAGGCGAATAACCTACCTCAAACTTTTTAAGGATATCTTCTCTAAAACCCCGTTCTTTAAAGTAACTCAAACCAATGCCTTTACCTTCATCGGTTTCCCAAAGCTGCTTAACAAAGAAAGCAGCGGCATATTGAGATACAATGTAAAGACTTTCTTTTGCACTCTGCGCCTCTGCGGCTTCAGGCGAAAGTTCTGCCTCCTCTACTTCTATATTGTATTTATTGGCTAAAAACTTAAGTGCTTCAGGATAGGAATACTTTTCATGATCCATGATAAAGCGTACCGAATCGCCACCTTTACCACAACCAAAGCATTTGTAAATACCTTTCGTTACAGAAACGTGAAACGAAGGGGTTTTCTCGCCGTGAAACGGACAATTTCCAATTAAACTGGTTCCGCGTTTTTTTAAGTGCACAAAATCCCCTACTACCTCCTCTATCCGGGCGGTATCCATTATCTTATCTATCGTTTCGCGGTTTATCAATTTAGTATCAAGTATTTAGTATCAAGACAAGCAGAATGTTAACTGTTAGAAGTGCTAAGCGCCAGCACCTATAACTTATAACCAGCAACTTGTAATTTATTTAATCAAGGCAAAAGTGACAGAATGAACTTTATAAAGCTTTAAGCATCCACACTTATAGCCTGTAACATTCAACTTATTGCCTACAACTTTGAGCGCTACTTCACCAACGGCAATAACTGATCTGCTACCAATTTATTGCCGATATCGTTGAGGTGAACCCGGTCATTTGTTAAAACACCTTTTTCCTTATCCTCCGGATTATTTTTAGCTTCGTATTCACCGAAAGCTTTTCTTAAATCGCAAAGCGGAAGATTATTTTTTGCAGCCAACTCCCTTATTCCAGCTGCGTATTTGTTTAAATCGGCATCCATATCGTTGGTTCCATCTTTTTTCTCTCCAATTACGGATGGTGTACAAAGTACAACCTTGCTTCCGGCACCCTGAATTTTATTGATTAAAGCCTGGTAAAATTTGAAATACTTATCATAATCGGTTCCCGTATGCGAGGTCTCTTTATGCCAAACATCATTGATACCGACATAAATAACTACCAGGTCTGGTTTTTTATTTAAAACGTCATCTTCTAAACGCAGGTATAAATCATAAATTTTATTTCCACCAATGCCAGCGCCGAGCACTTCGTACTGAGTTGAATCAAGTGATTTTTTAATCAGGTTTACGTATCCGCTTTTAGATACACCCATTTGGGTAATCGAATCACCAAAAAAGATAATTCGTTTTGATTTGAAGGTCATGGAAGTTAATATAATCAGGCAGAAGCCAACTAAAACTGTGGTTTTGAACAAGGTTTTCATCGTATTTATTTTGGTTAGTTATTTTGTAGTATTTTTCTTGAAATCCAAATCTTGGAAGTCGAAACTAAAACCTGTTAAAGGTGAAATGGCTTCAATTCTAAACCCATTAGCAGCAGCATTATTATCTAGACCAAAATTTACAAATGCATCAGCATCCAAACTTCTATCATACCATTTCACAATAAAGGTATTCCCTTTGTAATAAGTCATATCGCCACGAAGTTTCGGCGCATTTTTAGCTTGAAAATGCATTTTACCATTTACATCACTGATGGTTACCTCGCCAAACCAGGCATCATGATAAGTACCGTAATAATTTTTAAGATCGGGCTTTGTGGAAGTGGCTTTTTGTTGAGCCGCAATATCAGTCCAAAGTTTAGTTACTATTTCTTTGGCCTCTTTCTCATCAGCAAGACGGCCATCGTTGGCAGATTTGATTCTATCGCGACCTTTTAGCCCCAGGTAGCCGTCTTTAATGGAATTCGTTATTGCACTAAATGCTGCTCCAGATTGTTGATTGGTTAAAACGATGATACCTAATTTCATTTCTGGTAAAATCGTTACCTGCGTTACAATTCCGGATAGACCACCGGTATGTGTGGCCTGGAACTTACCATTCACCGTACTTAAAAACCAACCTAATCCATAGCTGTTAAAGCTTCCGGTATTGCCACCTGCAATGAGGGTTTGAGGAGTCCATAATTCGCGGGCTACCGCTTCGCTAAATAATCTCTGATCAAGTTTTGCTCCATATTTACCCCCATCTATCATTGCCTGTACCCATTTACTCATATCAGTTACGTTTGAATAAATCCCACCAGCTGCATTGGCTATCTCTCCAAAGCTTAATCCGACAGGCAACAACTTTCCTTCATAAGGTGCGTGGCCGTCAATCACATTCGATTTATCTTTCAAACGATACCAGGAAGCAGCAGTTTTACTCATTCCCAGCGGTTTGATGATTCTGCTTTCAATAAAATTTTCATAGGTAAGCCCCGAAACCCTGGCCACAACATCACCCGCTAAGATGTCCATTAAATTATCATAGTCAAATTTGGTACGAAAAGAAGATACGGGCTTTAAATAACGGAGGTTATGAATCAACTGCTTTTTATCTACAGTTGATGAATCTGGCCAAATCATTAAGTCGCCAGCCCCTAATCCTAAACCGCTTCTGTGGGTAAGCAAATCACGAATGGTGAATTCACTGGTTACATAGGCATCGTACATTTTAAATTCCGGAATAACATCAGTTACTTTCGTATCCCAGGTAATTTTCTGCTCATCTACCAGCATACCAAGGGCTGCGGCAGTAAAAGCTTTGGTGTTCGAGGCTACGCCAAAAAGCGTATTTTCATCTACTTTCTGGTTCGTTTTGATGGAACGGACGCCATAACCTTTTAGGTGGATAATTTTTCCATCCTTGATTACGGAAACCGCAATCCCAGGAACGTTAAAAGTGGTAAGGGTTTTTTCTACAAGGCTATCGATCTGTTTTGACGACAGCACCTGAGCTTGTAAATGAACATGAAAGAGTATAACGAGCGCTAAAGTGATTTTAAATACTGTACGGAAAGATGCTTTCATTTTGCTGGTTTAAATAATCGCTTAAAGATAAGAATTCTTTAATTCGCCCAGTTAAATTCTACTTGCCCTTTTCCAGTTTGTAATCTTTATGTACAATTAAAAAACTTGCACGTTCTTCTTTTTTAAAGGGGTAGTCCCAGTTTCCCTGGTAAGTGATTTTTGTAGGCAATTTATCCTCCCCAAAATAACCCATCTCAATATTCATCTGCACATTGAAGTCAAATAACATATTGCCATATTTCATATCTACATAACGGCCAAGGATATTAAAATTACGTTTATCAAAAATCGTTACCAATTCCTTGATCATTATTCCATCCTTTGTCCAGCTGCTTAAATCTGGCTTAACCGAAACTTTAAAGCGGTACACCGGGATAGAATCGAGGTAAGTTCCGCTGGTAAAAGCGTAATCATAATACTGACGCATATTAGCGGTAAATATTTCTGTTTTACTACCTATAAACGGCACCTTTATCGGGCGACCAGGATTAAATATTAAGGTTTTGAGTTTGTCTTTATAACTTTCATTCGTGCCGCCTTTACCATCGCCACTTGGTGCATTAGGTACAAAATCGGTGTTGTAGGCATTCATAAAAATGTAGTCAAACATTTCTACGGTATACAATTGATACTTACCGTTTTTCTTGTAAACCTTCCCGGTATCCTGTTTAACGAGGTATTCCATTTTATATGGCCCGCTATTGTTATGTTTTATTTTGCGATAGATTTTCCCGTCAACCTTATTTTTTTTATCGTAAGTATAAATCCGGTTTTCCGCGATGAAACTATAGCGTTTCATGTCCCTAAAGGATTGATAAAACGAAGTATCATTGATTACCTTATTGATAAAAGTTTCGATATTAAGCTTTTCAGCTTTGATATTTACGGTAGAATCGAGGGTAATGGTCTTAATCGTATCAGGATTGAACCGTGGAATTTCCTGAGCAAAACCTTTATAAAATAGAGAGGTGATGATCAGGAATAATAATATTTTCTTCATGTTGGTTTACCTTGGCAAAAACGATGCCTTGTTTATTTTTGAAAGCAACTGGCTGGATAATGGCAGTTAATTACCCAATTGTTTTAAGGCGATGTATGCCATTAATCCTGTTGAGATTTTCAATGCATCTTCATCGATATCAAACGTTGGTGTATGTACCGAGTATTGGGTTTTTTTTGCCGCATTTCCAGTACCAAGGCGATAAAAACAAGCGTCTGTTACTTGAGAGTAGAATGAAAAATCTTCCGCAGCCATCCAGATATCCAGATCTACCACATTTTCTTTACCTAAAAAGTCTTCTGCAAATGCCCTCGCATTTGCCGTTAACTTCTCTTCGTTAATTAGAAAAGGGTATCCTTTGTGAATATCAAAATTACAGCTGCCACCCATACTTTCTGCAATGCCTTCTGCCATTTTTTTCATGCGTTTATGCGCTTCCGCTCTCCAGCTTTCATCAAGTGTCCTAAACGTACCCTCAATTTTAACTTCGTTTGGAATAATATTAGTTGCACCGTTGGCCGTTACCTTTCCAAAGGATAAGACAGATGGGATTCGTGGATCGGCATTGCGACTAACAATTTGTTGCAAGGCGATGATAATATGTGAAGCAATAACAACAGGATCGATATTTTGATGTGGTTGTGCACCGTGACCACCTTTTCCGGTTACTGTAACGTACAATTCATCAGTGGATGCCATATAGATTCCGGAACGGAAACCAACTTTGCCGGCATCAATCAATGGCATTACATGTTGGCCGACAATATAATCTGGTTTCGGGTTTTCCAATACGCCTTCTTTAATCATAATACTGGCACCACCATGAAGTAATTCTTCGGCAGGCTGAAAGATAAATTTGATCGTTCCGCCAAATTCTGCTTTCAACTTACTTAAAATATGCGCGGTTCCTAATAGTGATGAGGTGTGTACATCATGACCACAGGCATGCATTACACCTGGATTTTTAGAAGCATAGGGTTTATCGCTGATTTCAGTAATCGGTAATGCATCCATATCGCCACGCAATGCGATGACTTTTTCTGAGGGAAGATCGCCTTTAAGCAAAGCAACTACACCGGTATTTGCGCAACTGGTGAATTCGATGCCCCAGGCTGTTAATTTTTCTTTAACAAATGCTGAAGTTGCAAATTCATGATAGGATAATTCTGGGTTTGCATGTAAATGCTGGCGATAGCCAACTACATCATTAAAAATAGACTCTGCTAAATCCTTAATTTTATCTTTGATCATCCGTGGTGATATCTAGTTGTGGTGCATTGATTTTTTCCCTAAAGATAAATAACGTTGGGAAGGTTGGTCTTATTTCACTCATTAATCTTTGAGCCTCTAATCTTGTTCTGAAATCGCCTACCCGAACATAATAATTTGGCTCTTTGTAGATTAAATACGTATTAAGTCTTGGATACAATGTTTTAAACCGGGCTTGTTGATTAAATACTTCCCTCCGGTCTGAACCATAAAAGATCTGCACCCGGTAGCCGAAGGAGGAAACAATTGGTTTTCCTGGCTTTACTTCTCCCGATGTTTTATATACTGCCATTCGTTTGGCTATTAAGCTATCTATTAATGGATCTTTAATCACTACAACCTCTCCTTTTTGTGCAAAAGATGTGTTGAATAACAATAAACAGAAGATGATGGAGTAAAATATTTTCATGATGGTATTACAGCGGACAAACGAAAATTGTTTTAAAAACAAGAATGCCGAATTCGCTGCAAAATTCGGCATTCTTTATGGGTTGTGCAAATGTATCTTAATTAGTTACTAAAAGGGATTTACAAGATCAAGAGTTGATATTTTATCAAAGTCTTTAATATTTCTTGTTATAAAAGTAAGTTTATTTACCAAGGCAGTTGCAGCAATAATCGCATCAGGTAACTTTAAATTATAGTGCTTCCTTAATTCTGCAGTTTGATTTTTAATTTGCTGATCAAGTTCATATACACAAGCGTCAGCGATAAAATTCTTTAAAGTTAGTAAGTCGTTTTCATTCGCAGATTTCCAACACAATAACTCAATCTCCGTAATAGCCGAAATTGCCGGCACGTCAATTAATAGTATACTATCTATAAATGTCTCTGCATTTACAGATAGTTGTTTCTGCAAATAGTAAATAACAGTATTTGTATCCCAAAGATATTTTATTCCCATTCGTTACGAATATCATCTAGCTGCTGATCAACCTCTGATATTGATTGCTTTTGCATAGAACCTTTGTATTTTGCGATCAAATTGGTCTTTGGCTCTTCAGATACAATAGAATCTTTTCGCAATCTGATAACTTTTAGAAGTTCTAAATCTTTCAAAAGATCAAATGCTTTATCGTTTAAAATATCTAATGTTATCGTTCTCATTTATCAAAAATACTAAAATAAAATAATAAAAGAAAAGCCAAATTTCTTTCAAAATTTGGCTTTTCTAAAATACTAATTAGACTTTTTCTTATCTAATTGAATCTCGTAAACTTTAGGATTATACTTCATCATTGCGCCTGTAGCCGCATCTACTCCCCAGCCAATTAAACCCAGAAAATTTAATACTGATACAGCATTGAAATCTGTAGTTGGTTGAAACATTTTTGTTTCGTAACCATCCAGTTTAAGGCTAACTGTTTGGCCAGTGAAGCCCTTTTTCAATGATACTGCCATCGGGGTAACACCTACTTTAACACCATCAACCTCAATATCGGCAGCTGGTGGTGAGGTGTTGATTTGAACATTTTGCCTGGTACCTGTAAAAATTGTTGCGCAGCTTGAGCACATCAGTGTCGCAGAAACAGCGACCACAGTAAAAACTTTTTTCATTTGTGTGTGATTTATTTGTGTGTGTCTTACTCTTCAGGCTTTTCAGTTCCGCCCTGTTTCAATGGTTTCAGCTCCATATTTTCTCATTAAAGTATCATGATAAATTGCCTACCAATTTATTATGACTTGTTACTTCAATGAAAGTATTCTGTTAGATTTAGTGGAAAACATAGAAATCTTACATCAATAAATATATAAACATTTACCACTATTAAAAATACTGAAGTAAAAAAAAAGCCCTGACGAAAGTCAAGGCCTTAATAATGTGCTATATAATTTATCTTACAAATTTGCGCCGTGGCAGTTTTTGTATTTTTTGCCACTTCCACAAGGGCAAGGTTCGTTACGACCGATTGCTGCTTCCTTACGTACAGGCTGTTGCGGAACCGCTTCTCGGGTATCACCAAATTCAATACCTGGTTCTTCTCTACCAAACTCTTGCTTGGTTGTCTGTAACTTAGGTTGCTTTGCTGGTGCTGGTGCTTCCCGCAAATCTTCAGCTTCTTGCTGAACCGGAATACCGCCTTTATATAAGAAACTTACTACTTCTTTATTCACTGCATTAAGCATGTTTTTGAACAAGTTGAAGGCTTCCATTTTATAAATCACCAATGGATCCTTTTGCTCATAAACCGCATTTTGAACAGACTGTTTTAAATCGTCCATTTCACGTAAATGCTCTTTCCAGCTATCGTCAATTAAAGCAAGAACAATGGTTTTCTCGAATGAACGAACCACCTCTTTTCCTTTGTTGTCTATCGCTTTTTTCAAATCTACGGCTACCTGGATACCACGAATACCATCAGTAAACGGCACAACAATCTGTTCGATATGCTCACCGCGTTCTTCGTACACCTGTGTTAATACTGGTAACGACTGCTGAATTACGGCTTCCGATTTACGTGCATAGAAAGACTCAGCTTCGTCAAATAACTTCTCCGTTAATTGTGCAATGTTAGTAGCTGCGAATTCTTTTTCTGTAATGGCAGTATCTAAAGAGAAGTTTTTAATTACTTCCAGTTTAAATCCATCATAATTTGCTTCTTCTTTGTATTCGGTTACAATATCTTCTGCAACATCGAAAACCATATTGTTCATGTCCACATCCAAACGCTCACCAAATAAAGCATTTTTACGTTTAGCATAAATTACGGTACGTTGTGAGTTCATTACATCATCGTACTCCAATAAACGTTTACGGATTCCAAAGTTATTTTCTTCTACTTTTTTCTGTGCACGTTCAATAGATTTGGTAATCATCGAATGCTGAATCACTTCGCCATCTTCAATTCCCATACGTACCATAATGCCAGAGATTCTTTCAGAACCAAATAAACGCATTAAGTTATCTTCTAAAGACACGAAGAACTGAGAAGATCCCGGATCACCCTGACGACCAGCACGACCGCGCAACTGCCTGTCTACACGACGAGACTCATGGCGTTCTGTACCTACGATAGCCAAACCACCAGCTTCCTTAACACCAGCACCTAATTTAATATCCGTACCACGACCCGCCATGTTGGTTGCAATGGTAACGGTGCCTGCCTGTCCAGCTTCGGCAACAATATCTGCCTCTCTCTGGTGCATTTTAGCATTCAATACGTTATGTTTAATGCCTCGAAGTTTAAGCATGCGGCTTAACAATTCGGAGATCTCTACAGAAGTAGTACCCACCAATACCGGACGACCCGCTTGTGTTAACTTCACAATCTCATCTGCTACGGCATTATATTTTTCACGAACAGTACGGTAAACGTAATCTTGCTCATCTCTTCTCGAAATATTTCTGTTGGTTGGAATTTCTACAACATCCAATTTGTAGATCGACCAGAACTCACCGGCTTCGGTAGTTGCTGTACCCGTCATACCGCAAAGCTTGTGGTACATACGGAAATAATTTTGCAAAGTTACCGTAGCGTAAGTCTGGGTTGCATCCTCAACTTTAACGTTTTCCTTAGCTTCAATCGCCTGGTGTAATCCGTCAGAATAACGGCGGCCATCCATAATACGCCCCGTTTGCTCATCAACAATTTTAATTTTTCCTTCATCGATGATGTATTCCACATCAATTTCGAATAAAGTATAAGCTTTTAATAATTGGTTTACAGAGTGGATCCGTTCTGCTTTAACAGAATAATCACGCATTAAAGCATCTTTGGTTGCAACCTTTTCATCTAATGGCAATGCAGATTTCTCTAACTCCGCCACCTCTGTACCAACATCAGGCAAAACAAAGAAAGTTGGATCTTCGCCAGATTGGGTAATTAATTCGATCCCCTTCTCTGTTAATTCAACCTGGTTGTTTTTCTCATCAATATAGAAGTACAATTCTGAATCCACCTTAGGCATATTCTTAGACTGATCTGCCATGTAGTAGTTTTCTGTTTTTAACAATAAACCACGAACACCGCTCTCACTTAAGAATTTAATTAAGGCTTTATTTTTCGGCAAACCACGGTAAGCACGTAATAAAGCTAAACCACCTTCGCCTTCTTCAGTTCCACTGTTGCCAGCGTTAATTAATTTTTTGGCTTCATTTAAAGCCTGGGAAACATATGCTTTCTGCGCATTAACAAGACGCTCGATGCGTGGTTTTAACTCATAAAATTCATGTTGATCGCCATGCGGAATCGGACCTGAAATAATTAAAGGGGTACGTGCATCATCAATTAAAACTGAATCGACCTCATCCACCATTGCAAAGTGTTGTTTACGTTGCACCAACTGGTCAGGTGTTTGCGACATATTGTCACGCAGGTAATCAAACCCAAACTCATTATTGGTACCGTACGTAATTCCAGCAGCATAAGCCTTTCTTCTTTCTTCAGAATTCGGCTCGTGTTTATCGATACAATCAACACTGATTCCGTGGAATTCGAACAACGGACCATTCCACTCGCTATCTCTGCGTGCCAGGTAATCATTCACAGTTACAATGTGAACACCCTGGTCTGCAAGTGCATTTAAGTAAGCTGGTAATGTACTTACCAAGGTTTTACCCTCACCGGTAGCCATCTCGGCAATTTTACCACTATGTAAAACGATACCACCAATTAACTGAACATCGTAGTGAACCATGTTCCATACCACTTCCGTTCCGGCAGCATCCCAGCGATTTGCCCAAAGTGCTTTATCGCCAACAATTTTAACATTACTTCTTCTCGCTGCGTAATCCCTGTCATACTGTGTTGCAGTAACTTCCAAAAATTCATTTTCGCTTAAACGGCGAGACGTTTCTTTTACTACGGCGAAAGCCTCTGGAAGAATCTCCAATAATACTTTCTCTAATTCCGTATCGCGGTCTTTGCCTAAAGCATCAACCTGATCGTAAATAGCTGTTTTTTGATGAAGATCTAAATAATTGCTTTCTGCATCAGCTTTAAGTGCTGAAATCTTCCCATCAATATCAGTTAGAAAAGCAGAAATCCTGCCCTTAAACTCAATGGTTTTAGCCCGCAACTCGTCATTGCTGATGGAAGATAACTTCGCGTATTCTTCATTTATTTTAACAACCAGTGGCTGTATAGCCTTTATATCTCTTTCTGATTTACTTCCGAAAATCTTTGCTAAAAATCCTAACATTATTATATTTTAAATCGTATTTATTTATAAAAAAAATGAAATTACACAACAACCAAGCCATTGTCTTACTAAAGTCAGATTGGCAGTTGTTGGGCAAAATGGTACTTAAAAAACCAAGATAGATTTAAGAAACAATGCTATGGACTGTTATTTTTTGGCTTTTTTCTGATAGTTAAATCAGCAATAACTTGATTTGAATTAATGTATTTTGCAACCTTTAAAGGTGTTTGAGTACCTATCAGGGCAAGCCTTGTATATGATAATAAATAAGGATTACGCTCCTCATTAAGTCGAACAGCACCATTTTCTGCTCTATTAACACTTGTACAAAATTCGTTACAGTACTCGTTTAATAATTTTAACCCTTCAATGCGTTCAGCTTTCGCCAAATGCGTTAAGCTAAAAAATACAAGTGATATGGTAACAAGGTGTTTCATTAATAGCGGCAAAGCTAGTTTTAATTTTTATAAAAAGAAACTACAGCTTCTCAAAAAT
>Ga0265797_10010092_pt1 | contig 12085 bp, 13 predicted proteins | sample P2T30metagenome_FD_192433 | JGI IMG/M metagenome (GOLD analysis project Ga0265797, IMG submission 192433) | Plant litter microbial communities from East Loma Ridge, Irvine, California - P2 T30 | ecosystem: Environmental > Terrestrial > Plant litter > Unclassified | place: USA: California... | reverse complement strand
CTTGGTATGTCTGGCTTGAGATGGTATAGTGTGCGTGATTGCTGACTATTTCAGGTTGCTGGCCATGATACAACCGGAGGTTAGTTGAAACTCTTAAGAAGCGAGACAGACCAACTGACATGTTTCAAGGGCTTCTCAGCTTCTCCTTCCTCATGATGCTGAAGCACCCACGTGTATTACACCTCGCTCAAGCCGAAGTTGACGAAGTGCTAGGCAACGGACCTCTGGACATCAAGCACGTCGACAAGCTCAAGTATATCGAAGCCGTTCTGAGAGAAACGATTCGTCTGCATCCAACTGTCACAGCCATTGGTCGTCACACCAAGTCAGGCCAAGACGAGCTAATCGGAGACGGCAAATACCGTATCTGCGCCAAAGATGTAGCGATCTTGGGCATCGCAGCGTTGCACCGCGATCCAGCTGTTTGGGGTGAAGACGCCAACGATTTCAGGCCCGAGAGGATGCTCAATTGGGGCTTCGAAGCTCTTCCGCCGAATGCATGGAAGCCTTTTGGACATGGAGTGCGAGCGTGCATCGGTCGTGGATTCGCGTGGCAGGAAGCAACGATTGCTGTGGCGCTGATATTACAGAGATTCCAGGTCGAGATGGCCGATCCATCGTACGAGCTGAAGATCCGGCAAACTTTGACGATCAAACCGGTTGGATTCCGCATGAAAGTCAGGCTGAGACCGGGGAAGTCTGTCTTTACTGGTCTTGTTACTGAGCCCGGAGCGGCAGAAACAACTTCTCCATGGCCACAACCGCAGAGTACGGCTGGCCTCGCACCTTTGTCCGTCTTCTACGGCTCCAATCAAGGAACGTGTAAGAACTTCGCCGAAAGTCTCCAGGCCGCTGCAGCCTCTCATGGATTTGCCGCGACGGTGGGAACACTCGACTCTGCAACAGAACATGTCCCTACCGACAGACCAGTTGTGTTCATCACGCCTTCCTATGAAGGCCAGCCTCCAGACAACGGTCGCAAATTCGTCACGTGGCTCGAGAGCATCCAAGACAAGCAGGATTTCCACAGCGGCGTCAAGTATGCAATCTTCGGATGCGGAAACCCTGACTGGGTATTGACATACCACCGCATTCCAAAACTGATCGAGGAAATTCTGGATGGGACGGGCGCCAGCAAGTTCTGTCCCACCGGTCTTGGGAACGCAGCGGGCGATATCGTTGGCGCGTTTGATGCGTTCTCGGAGCAGTTGTGGGCTGCGCTGGGACCAGCAAGTGGCAAGGTGGAAGTCGAGAATGAAGAATTGCAGGTGAAGATCACCGTCGACCGTCCTGAGATGCTGGGTGAGAAAGACATGACGCTTGGGACAGTTCGCCAGCAGTTCCAAGTAGCCGATACATCTGTTGGGCCGAGGAACATGATGATGGATGTGGAGCTTCCAGGAGATGTAACATACCAGGCTGGTGATTACCTCGTCGTACTGCCGACGAATCACAGACACAACGTTAGACGTGTCCTGCAGAGATTTGACATGCCTGTGGACGCTCTGGTCAAGCTGTCAGGAACGAAGAAGAGCTTTTTGGTAAGCATGTTCTGTCTTTCATCGAACCAAGACAATCAACTAACTGTCAAAGCCACACGACCGAACCGAGTACGCATTCAGTATCATCGCTGCATACGTCGAGATCGGCACGCCCATCTCGCGCAAACAACTCCTGCTCCTCGCCTCTCAAACGACTGCCATGACGCAGAAAGCAGAGCTCGAACGCCTAGCAGGAACAGTCTACGAGTCCGCCGTCTTATCAAAGCGAGCCAGCATCATCGACCTGCTCGAACAATTCCCAGCATGCGAGCTCTCATTCGCCGCCTACCTCGACATGCTCCAACCGATGAAACCTCGTCAATACTCAATCGCATCTTCGCCGTTGGCGTCCCCTCCAAACACCGTTAGTATCCTCTACGATGTTCTCAATGCACCATCGACGTACAACCACTCCACGCGCTTTCACGGCGTCGCTTCCACATACCTCGCCGACATGCCGGTCGGCGGCAAAATCCACGCCTACATCCGAGCCACTAACATACAATTCCGTCTGCCCGTCGATCCAGCCACGCCGATTATCATGATATGCGCTGGCACAGGTCTGGCTCCAATGCGAGCTTTCATGCAAGAGCGCGCGGCCATCGCGAAAGCCCAGCCGAACCTCGCTATGGGCACAGCGCTTCTTTACTTCGGCTGCCGTAATCCGGAGAAAGACTACATCTGCGCTGCGGAGTTGGAAGCGTGAGAAGCAGCGGGTCTTGTGACCCTTCGGCCGTGCTTCTCGCATCATCCTGAAGCGAGCGGAGGGTTCAAGTATGTGGGTAAGAGGCTAGAAGCGGACAGGGAGGAGATTGTGACGCTCTTCAAGAGTGGCGCTAAGATTTTCCTATGTGGGAGTGCGAGCAAGCTTGCGAAGAGCGTGAACGAGGTGCTTGAAAGGATGGTGATGGAGTACAGGGATGTTGGCCTGGAGGAAGCGAGATCGTGGTTGGCTAAGCAGAAGGCGGACAGGTATGTGAGCGATGTTTTTGGATAAGTCGTGATGGCGACTTCGCCATCTTTGACGTCGTGGTATTGGTTGATGTTGAGGAATTCATGTCGAATTTTCGGGTTCACCAGTCGCGTAACGTTATGGCACGAATTGAGGGCACGTCAACAGACTAGTCTCACTCATCCCCTCCTACCTCCCGTCCGTAGAAGATCCAGATTGCAGCCTGCCAGACTCGATCCCACTCTCGCTCCCGTTCTTGCAATTAAGCTCGCCACTGCCGCCCAGACTCTGCCCTTGGCTTCCGCTCGTTGCAGAGCAGTCTTTCCGTCGGCGTCTCGTAAGCTAGCATCAGCGCCGTACTCGAGCAAACGTCGAACAATAGCTCCATACTGTTCCATCGTGAACGTATTGTATCCTCGGTGCTGCCATTCGACCACCGCCCAGTGGAGACTTGTGAGACCGCCGGGAGAGCCCGGTGAAGTTGGTGTGGGTGTGTTTGGGCTCACACCTCGTTTCAATGCAGCTGTCACGTCAGCGACGTTACTGTCAAGGATGGCAGTCCAGAGGGTCAGGGTTTCGACTGGAAACTCGCTGCCAGTTGCACCGAAGCGAATAAGCCTCTTCGCCATGTCAGTATTGCGGCGTGTCAGCGCGGTGTGCAACGGCCACGATGCACAAGTATCATGGAAACTGATACGACCGGCTGAGTGATCAAGCAAGAGATCCACAATCTCCGTCTCGTTTCGGCTTATGGCGAGACACAATGGGATCGGCGCGTTCCCTCGTGCTGCCTGTGGATCTGCACCGTGCTCGAGTAGCAGTCGCACTACCTCTTTGGGACCTCTTGAGGCTGCTAATTGCAGCGCACTCAACCCATGCTTCGGACTTCTGACCTGATCTGCAGCCCAAAGGTCGGCACCCGAAACAATGAGAAGAGCAGCTATCTCCTCTTGACAAAGTATTATTGCACGACGTAGCGGTGTCTCATTCACTGAATCGTTGGATTTCCAGCTGCCGTTCATTTCTGCGCCCGAAGTCAATAGAAGCTTTACAACTTCAAGCTGGGCATCCTTTTCCACAGCAAATGTAAGGGGGGATTGTCCGAGGTCGTCAAGCAAGTTAGGATTAGCCTCGTTCTCGAGCAGAAACGAAATAACTCCATGGCTGTGCTTCGCCTGTGCAGCGTAGTGCAGCGGAGTCCATCCATCCCGGCCGGAGCTCAAGTTGACAATTTTTCGTCGACGCTGCAAAGATGTGTCTTTGCTCCGCTTGATTTTCACACGTGATCGTAATGTTCGTTTGGACAACATTTCGGCCAGAATGATCCGTGCCCACACTTCGAGACCAAGGTAGCATGCGATATGAAACCGTGGGGGTCTTTGGAAGACTGTACTCTCGGCAGCGCAAGATTGTCGCCATCGTTTCCACCAAGCATAACGCGAAGCGGAACCTTTGGCGAAAAACGGTTCATCGTCTACTAATGAAGTCTGTACAGGCTTTGGACAGTGGTGAACATGGTGTGGCCAATGGAGCGTCGCGTATCCGCACAGCAATGGATGTGATGAACGCTCGTCAAGCGCACCAAGACATGTCCTGGCAAGAGAATCTTGGGCGTTAGCAAAAGAGGCCCTCACTCTCTCAGCAACCACGTCGTCATCTCTCGTATCGCGTAAGAAGTAATCTCTCGCTGACTGATGCACAAGGTGCACCTTGTCTTGCTGCACGACGATGATAGGCTCGCAAAGCTTGACGTAGTCTCGTAGAACTTGCCGTTCGTTCATACTACTAGGCACATGGTATCTTACCACATCGGCCAGTTCGTCAATCGACAAAGGTCTGACCGCTAGGGTCACCTAGTGCAGGAGTGTTATGATCGAGTCTAGTTTGCCTGATGGGATTCGTCGTAGCATGCGGCCATATAGTGCTGGAAGTGCGGTGGGCAGCTCCTTGACCGCCTCTTCAACTTCCAAGCCGGTTGTCTTGCTTGAAAGCTCAGTCATCGCATAGCCAATCCATAGGAAAGTGCCTCCAGCTTTCGAAAGAAGTTGAGATTGAATACGCGAACAGAATGAGGTCGTCAGATCAAGTCGCTGCGATAGTTCTCTCATCTTCACAGAGGCGAATTTCTCGATATCATCGCTGACGTTTTGGTCCTTGTCTGGATCCAGGTGTACTTGCTTTATGTGTTTGGCACTTGACATATGGCGGCTCGCAATAACGATATGTAAGCTGCTGTTGTTCGGCTGGCTTGAAAGTTGAGCAAATTGAGATGCCAGCCAGCGAGAAGACTCGTCGTCGCATTCATCTAAGCCGTCGATGAGGCAGTGCATCTTTCCGAGCTCAGGACTCTGTATGACTTTCGCAAAAATCTCCCATAAACTCCCAGGTGTCGAGAGCATAGCCTGTATCCGCTCCGGTGGGTCAAAGTATGGCGAGATGAGCTTGGTGAGTTCGGGTCGAAGTATTGTCATCTGCCATAACAGCGTACGTAAGATGGCCGTCGCAGTGCTGCGCGTCGGATGTTCGCTGCTGCAGAAGAAGTAGATCGCTTCTCTATCATGGAGCTTTTCAAACTGTTGAGTCAGGTAGATGGATAGCATTGTTTTGCCTTTGCCTGGTCCGCCGAATATCCACAAGAGGCTGGGATCGCCACATAGCCAGGCTTTGTAAGTCTCGTTGCGTTCTACCCATTCACACGTCCCTGCCACACGGACGCCTTTCTTGTCGATAAGGCTCTGCCGGTCAGCGGAAGGATCCGTAATGAACAAGGCTCTACGGAAAGATAATTCAGTAGCCTCGTCATCGGTTGGGTTTCCATCTTGGGATGATGTTAGCTGAGGGCAATGTCAAGAAGGCCACTTCGCGTACAGTGATGGTGGACGTTGCCCATGTGGACCCTGGCATTGTCGTTGATGGTAGTGTTGGTGAAATGCTGGCCTCCCGTCTGTTCGGTCATGGTGCAATGTTATGATATGTTGAGCGATCACGTACGGAGTGTGATGTACAGGACATGGTGAGTTCTGCCATGTTCTGGTCTCAGATGTGTAGCATCAGGCTGAGAGAGAGGCCTGCCCACGGTCACGTTACCTCCTACGATGCTGTGCCGTCCCTGCATGATTGCAACAAATCAGAGCTACGGAACAGCCACAGCGGCTGCAAGCCACCGGTTCGAGACGAGCGCCTCATGGTCCGCATTGTAGGCAGAATCGGTAGGAAACATTGAAGGACTCATGTCGGTATTACGGTGAGGCATCCTAAAAAGAGCTCGCGGCTGATAGATACTGCACAGCTATAATATAGTGGGCCGAGATGACCGAAGAACGTTGATCGCTTGAGGTCGGGACGTGAGGCTTGTGAGATACCAAGGGCGGAGTTCGGTGGTCAAAAGTCCTGCCCCGACGCCAAAAGTCCTGTCCTGAGCTCGCCCGCTGCCGCCGACGTCGAATCCAAGAAATCGGCAAGCAACCAAGGAGACAGACGCCTATCCTAGCACGCCTCCACGGGCATTGTACCTCACACACGTCGCCCACCATGCAAAGACTCATCCAGCGCAGCGCAGCGGCCAAGCGCAATGCCGACCGCCGCATGCAGAAGCTGGTCGAGCACCACGAAAAGGGCCAAGGCTGGTCCCGCCGTCAAGAATCCCAGCGCATCCGCAAATACAACCACGCCCTCATTAAGGATGCCCGTCTGGCACGCCAGGAAGACTGGGCGCGCGGAGCTCTTGCACCTAGGAGAGATGTCGGCGACAAGGCGCAAACCTACGGCAGTGTCGACATCTTCCACATGAACTTGGCCGAGAGGCAGGAGGCCAACAAGCCGAAGTGGAGCCACATTGTTGAAGGCGACAGGGTGGTCGTGATCAAGGGCAGAGACAAGGGCAAGATCGGACTGGTGGAGACATTGGATATGGACAGAGGCGCTGTAAACATCAAGGACATCAACATGGGCGACGTCAACATCCCAGAATGGGCACAACAGGAGGAAAACGTGGAGGCTAGGACTTCCAGGGCCTTCCCAGTCCTTTACGAAGACATCCGGCTAGTCTACCCTTTGCCAAACGAAGAGACTGGTGTTCTACAAGACGTCATAATCGACAGGCTGGAGCGTGTCAACGAGCAGTGGGACGCCGTTAAGCGAGTGTGGGACAAAGGCGAGCGCTCCATTCCCGGTACAGACACACTTATCCCCTGGCCCGAAAGCATTGCGCCTGAGGAGACCGACCACGAAGACGACACTCTGCGCATCAGCGTCGAAGAGGAGACTTTCCGCCCACATCTCATGTTCCCACCCATGCCCACATCAGTCATCGACGAACTGAGAAGCAAATACTCCAAGTTCCGCACACGGCACGATCTCGAGTTCGTGCAGAAGATGGAGGCGATCGACGCACGGGAAGAGAAGAGGAAGGGCCTCATCAAGACTGTGCGCACACCACTGCAGGAGCTGGCAGACATGAGAGCGAAGCAAAAGGCGGCCGCCGAGAGGCAGCTCACGGACGAGCAGCTGGCGAAGATCGGAGAGGTCATTTCCGCAGAGCGCGTAAAGGCCATGCAGGGTTTGAGGCGGGCATCAAAGTAAGCAGACGAAATTTGCTGCTACTGCTTTTACCAGAGGATCTTGTAACAATACCCGGACTCTTTGACTGTAACTTGTATAAATGTAAAGATACCTTCCCGACTTTCCTCACACAACACATACGTTCTGATCTGCAGTTTTGAAACGACGATGATGATAGCCATAGCTAGCAACATAATCTTGGTGTAAATACTGCACTGCAATAATGTGATTGGAACCATGGCTCGGAATTCATGCAATGACTGTCCTTAGAGGCTCAGTCGAATCGCGTTGTACCACGCATCTTGATAACCAATTCGTGTGTGGTCCACCATATGACGGATTGTACAGTAGGATCAATGTTTCGCACGCTTGTTACGCGTATTAAAAGGCATTTACGTGTGAACCTGGCGAAGAGCTCCCGACCGAGGAGACGCGTGTTTTGAGCGAGATCAATCGTAAACTCGTCCCCGGCAAATAAAACGATACTTCAGTTTGGGGAGCTGGGCCCAGATTCGCGACGTGACATAGTCGGCGAGCCACCTTGAAAATTGCTTGAATCAGACCAACGAAAAAGATACAGTTTAATAGTAACAGTAATTTGTCGGTGTGCGTTTAGTATTTAGTAATCTATCGGATCTCCACCGATCGTCGAACGAGTATCGTATCGCTATCAAAGCTAGTCTCTCTGAGGTCCTCGTCGCAACGAATAGAGGTCGAGCACAGATTATTCATATTCGAAAACTCCGTCGTACCCCTGCCCTGTTTGATCGCGCTTTCTCTCTTCTTCTGCATATGCGCTCTTGTATTCTGGCGTTCGTCAACACTCCCTAGTTTCTGCGAAGGGCCGGACGAAGAGAATTGCGTCGCATGTGGCGTGTTCCCCGGCACGAAATGTAGACCACCTGTGCTTGTCTGATCGAAGAATACTGGGAGGCTGGGCGCTAGGAGGTTCATGACGGATAGAAATGCTTCGGCGACGAAGACGAGGGCGATGTCGATTGAGGTGAAGGTCCAGTCGTTGGTGAACAGGTTGGCTGGTAGGATCAGAAGGCGAGTGATCACGGCAGCTAGGCAAGCTCTGCATGTCTTGTGTCAGTGACGGTTTTTCTCTTTGGGAGATGAGTGCTGTTGTACGTACGGCACGAATAGACCGATGGATATAGACCAGCGGATTTTCACCCGAAGAAGTGCATGTGTGCTCCACACGATCCAAAGAAAGGAAAACAGCTGTCCCATCCAGATCAAAATCGTAATAACGCCAGACGAGACCAGGAATCGGTACTGTGTGCGTTGTCAGTGACTGATACCCGGCCTTTCCAGCAGAACGTGACTGATGCTTACCGGTGGGGAGAAGCTAGTAGAAATACAAATTGCGACCACAACGATATTCGCCAGTGTCCACACCGTTACAATGCCGGAAAGAGCATCGATGCCGTGGAAGAAGCCTTGGCTGCGCGCAGTTTTCCTCGCAAGCATGTTGTAACCCATCATGACGAAACCTTGCGCTGTGAAGAATAGAATTATGGCTGCTAAGATAGTCTGCCGACGCTGTTAGCTCTCGAACTCTAATTGCCGGAGGAATCATGAAGAACCGACATGTCTGATAGAATCAAGCTGCGCATCCGTCAGGACCGTCGTGTGTTTGCCGAAGCCGAGATTTGTAGCATGAACAAACGTTGCATATGTTCCAATAGCTAATATCTGGCAATCGAACTGTCAGTCTGATGTATGAATCGTGGAATCGTGCGATCGTGTGACATACGGTTCCAATCAAAGTGACCAGGCTGTCGACTTGGAAGAGCGTCTTTGATCGGACACGATTGTAGATACCCAAAGCGACCATCATCGTGACTGGGGGTATCATCAGGGCTCCACATAGTACAACCTTCGGACTGTGGTCGTCAGGGTTGATTCTTGGTGTGAAGATCAAACGGCCGTCATTGTCGGTCATTTTCGCAAGTGTATAGAGAAGACGATTGAGGTTCGGCAGACAACAGTGTCAGCTCTGCAGAGCAGAGTAAAACCACAAAACATCGCTGGAGCCCTTGCTGCCGGGGTTTTCAACATGCAAAGTGTTCGCTACCTACCTGGCGGCTCGCATGTTACAAGGACTATTTCGCTCATCGAACCGAGACACACCACTACCCACTGATTGAGTAATCTACAATTCCAATGTTGTGTCGCTTGCCCTGGTCACGTGCCTCGTTGTCTTAATCGTTAGTGAGTCTCCATGCTTTCTGTTGAGAGTGTCTCGGTGTTGCCTCCGTAGGGTTTAAAGCACCAGCCTGTAAGTAGGCCAGTACCGAGATGAAGAATTCGCGAGCGAGGCGAGGCATTAGTTCGTGAGCATCCCAGGATGAGATTTTATGGGGACACAAGGTGCCTCTCTGCCTCTCCGTCGTTGCGTGGTTTTTAAGGCCGTCATCTCGAGGGAGTATGCGGCGTATTCGTCGTAGGCGGTCTCTATGGGCAGGTGTAATCAACACACGAGATTCTGTGGCCATTCAAAGGATGGGGTCTCCGTCACGTATGGCGAAGTCGACAGGTCGATTGTGCTGTAAGCGACGGAGGACGGAAAGGAGCAGGAAGCGCAGTAGCAGGCATCTTGAATCAAGCCCGCAGATCGCCGGATGCCGGGCCGGCATTGGAGCCTGCGGCGAAGGATTCCACGTGCCGTGTGTGCCATATTAGTGTAGTGGAACCATCAACTACAATACTTTTGCAACAGCAACCTTTTGAAGTCTGTCTGTGAGTCGGTGATAGAACATAAAGCAGATGAAATACGTTGACAGCCTGCCAATAAGGCTTCCCGGATTGCCCAAACGGACCCCTTTACCAACGGAACTTCAGTCCACAGATGACACTCTTACAGAATTGAGAGAATGTCCCTTCGCGAAGGATCGACTAGATACTGTACAGTACCCACAATTGACCCCAGCTAGAGGATTCTGTGCCGACGAAACGTCCAAGGCCGTTTAGCCAATGCAAGTAATCTATGAAGGTACTATACTACTGCCACTCAGTGCTGGTCGCTACATAGCCCTCGGCTGGGCCCTGGCACTTCACCGGAGCCTGATACGTCCCACTCAACCGCGATGTCTGCAGTAGTTTAGCGACCTCGCAGGCGAGCTAGGCGAGACACACTGGTTTGCTCAACCTACCAGTCCCTGCTGCGCGCTACAACGTGGCTCGTGGGACTTGCATGATTGCATCTATCCCGGCATGTCACAATGTGCCTCTTCGGTAGATGACAGTGGCAAGGTCTAGTACTCCCTAGCACCAGTCGACGGCTCGGAGCATTGGCTTGATCTATCGCGAAAAGATGAATGTCTTTGCGATGGCCGCCTGTCCGTCGTGACCTGTCCTGCTCCATCCATCAAGTACTTGACAATCATTGACAGCGACTACGATGGAGACGATCGAATTACACTCTAGAGGCAAAGGCTGGACGCCCCAGAGCCCAAGCAGTGATGGCGACAAGATCTCTGACACCGAGTTTGGCAAAATCCAAGCTGCCGACTCAGCGGACATGCGCCGTATGGGCAAGAAGCAGGAGTTCAGGGTATGTTCCTGATGGGATGTGTTGTCTGGTCTCCAGAGACTGACAAAATGCACAGCGTAACTTCCACGTTGTGTCCATCTCCAGCTTCTGTTTGGCTGTGATGATGGGTTTCGTCTTCATCCCAATGTAGGCGGACGCTGGCCTTGATTGAATGACAGAGTGTTGTTAACATTGGATCAGCAACAGCACCTACGCCATCGCAGCTGCCGGAACTGGTGGAGCGATTGTGATGTGTCAGTACAACAATCGTCCGCAGTGTTTTCCAGCCTTACTGACATTCGGCAGTCATCTGCAATTTCTTCGGCTTCCTCATGATTGTTCTAAGTCTCGCCGAAATGTCCTCCATCGCACCGACAGCTGGAGGTCAGTACCATGTAAGCCATTCCACTACCGCAAACTGATGGGTAACTTACTCACGTGCTTTCGGTAGTGGGTTTCTGAGTTCGCACCAGCACATCTCCAGAAGCTACTCAGCTACTATTCAGGTCAGTATTAATTCCACTCACTGTGCAACGCGTCTCACGGCAATTGACCTTTCCCAACAGGCTGGCTCTCAGCTCTCGCCTGGCTAGTCGGTGCCGCCAGCTCTATCTTTCTCCCAGGAGACATTATCCCTGCAGTAGCCGCTCTTGCTCATCCAAGCTACCACCCCGAGCCATGGCATTCGTACCTCGTCATTGTCGGCGTCGCCCTCTTGGTCTATCTGATCAACGTTTATCTTGTCAAGTACCTACCACTATTGGAAGGCTTCATCGCAGCATACATGGTCATAGTGTTCTTCTCCCTGATCATCACGCTCCTCGTGCTGTCGCCGGAGAAAAATAGCGCCGCAGTAGTCTTTCAGAGCTTCGAGCCGATCGTCGGCGGAAGTAATGGGATCATGGCGGTGCTCTCATCACAGATCTTGCTGTTCTTTTCTCTGCTTGGCTCAGACAGTGTGGTAAGCACCCAACTCCAGCACAGCAGACTCGCCAGCATAGACACTGATACCTCACCCAGGTTCACATGGCCGAAGAATGCTCTAACGCCGGCAAAATCGTCCCGCGAGCCATGGTCGGCGCCTACAGCATCATGGGTACAGGCAGCTTCATCACACTCTGCGTCTACTCGGCCTGCTTTGCCGACTACAGCGTTCTGGAAGCACCTTACCCTTTCCTGCAAGTCTTCGTCACCTCAACAGGCTCCGTCAGCGGCGCCCTGGCCCTCGCCAGCGTTATGATCATCTGTATCTTCCTTAACGTCCTCAACTTCACCGCCGCCACATCACGCCAAATCTTCGCTTTTGCGCGCGACGACGGCTTCCCCTTCCGCCACTGGATCGCAAAAGTTAACCGCAAGACCGGCTCGCCTCAGAACGCCCTAGTAGTGGTCATTCTCTTCGTCGTCCTAATCGCTCTCATCGTGCTAGGCAGCTCCGTCGCCTTCCAAGCCATCATCTCATTGGGCACACTCGCCTTAGCATTCACCCAT
>Ga0265797_10010091_pt1 | contig 12085 bp, 8 predicted proteins | sample P2T30metagenome_FD_192433 | JGI IMG/M metagenome (GOLD analysis project Ga0265797, IMG submission 192433) | Plant litter microbial communities from East Loma Ridge, Irvine, California - P2 T30 | ecosystem: Environmental > Terrestrial > Plant litter > Unclassified | place: USA: California... | reverse complement strand
GGCCTAATTGTTGAGGATCTAAAGTCTGAAGGCGGGGCTGGAAGGGTTGGAGATATCATATTATGGATTCGCTTTTTGGTTACATGTAGCGACTCGAGTCGTATGGGAGTTGTTTGAAAATATTCTTTGACATGGTGTGAGATGTGCTTGTGTTCACAACACAAGATAGCTTGAAGTATGTCGTCTTATATACAAATAGTTTTCAATACAATTGAGCGCCGTTCAGTTTAGCTAATATGAAAAAACTTGACCCAAGTGGATATTAGAAGTCCTCTATCAGCATTGCGTTCTGCAGCTCTTGACTCACAGGATTTATCGTTGTAGCTTATGCTAAAGGCAAGCCTACGCACTCCTAGACTTTGGACGACGATGCCGGCAAGGAACATGTCGATCGCTGGACATCGCCTGTACATGTTGAACCAACGTCAACGGTTACATTCCTAACTCGGCGTCGATAAAGAAACGTTGATCGATACGTAGGTATCAGGTCTTCGGAACGACGCGACCGAGGAATGTTGACGGAAGTTGCTCGGCTCAAGTGCTCTCTGTCGCGCTACACGCATTGGGTTAGACTGTTTGAGTCGCGTGCGCGCCCCGTGAAGCCGATCATCCCACCGATCTCTTTCTCCTTTGCTTACTGACATGATGCATTCGAATTTTCATACCCTTCCGCGATGCGCACGACGCTTAGAAGATCGTGCGATGCCTGTGCCAGATCCAAGCTGCGTTGCGATCTCCTTACGCCCCAATGCTCAAGATGCGCCAAAATGAAGAGAGCTTGCGTCTACGCAAATGAACCACTGTCATCACTGCTGAAAGATCAAAGGTCCACCGCTTCGACAACCTCATCGATCAAGCAACAAGCGGTTACGATACTGATGTCCTCAAGCCCGAGTGTACTTACTTGCAATCCTGCAATTGAGTCTTTCGACCCGTTCGACACCCATCCACCGACAAGACTTGCTAGGCCGCATGTTCAACGACTGATCCAGCATTGTGAGAGTTGATTAAGCGTTTGAATTCATAGAAGCTGATCGTGCAAAGTTTTATCGAACATAGCATTCCAATACTACCCGCTTGATATGGATGCCAATTCCAATCCGTTCGTCTCGATCTGGTTTCCACTGGCTCTGGCAGATCCCGCATTATTCCATGTCTCACTCCAAACCGCTTCGTTGGACATGGAGTTACGTGCGCAGAACGGCTTCAGCAACTCAAACATCCTCATGGAGGACTCTGTGTCTCTGGTGCGATCAAAAGTCGAAGATTCCGTTCGAGCGACTAGCGACGAGACCTTGTCATCTGTCGTCACTCTAGCAGCTATCGAGCTAGGTAAGGGTAATGTAGCTGTCACTCAGCTGCATGTTGAAGGGCTGTTGTCTATGGTTCGTATGAGAGGAGGCATTCGGCAGCTAAAGCTCGAAAGCCCTCTCACAGCAAGAATGGTGTCCTGGTAAGAGGTACTCAAATTCACATGTCGCGGTACTAACGAGATGAAGGGTCTCCATGATTGCTCGTATGTCACCACAGTTCGCGACACAAGACGATGATGGCGGTGACGGTGTTCCTCCCCCATCTCAGTGGATTGAGGTTGCGGACCGTTCGAATGAGACAGAAGTTCCTGGTCTGAATGGCCTGCGCTTGGATCCTGCTATGGACGAGATGCTGCGACGCCTTCGCATACTATTTGACGAGGGCAGCCGAGTGCCTTTATCCACCACGGACTTCCACGATCTAGTGTGCTTCGCTCTACACCGCCTACTTGATCAAAGAGAACAACGTGCCTCTTTGGATGGAGCTTCGAGAGGCGTAAGTCAAGCAATGGCCCTGTATCTTCTGACGATTCACGGTCCAACATACTTCTCGCATGCTGGCCTCCAATGCTGGATCACCCTTCAGCTCAAGGACTCTCTCGACAACGCGCTCGAATCACTGAAAGTTACCAATGCATCACTCGCGGTCTGGATGCTTTCAGTGGGCATGGTAGCATCCTTGCGTACTCCACTTTCCCAAGCATTCTCGTATCAGGCTGGGGCAGCTGCCCTCGATCTTGATGTCTACGATTGGAGCAATGTTCTTCGCCACTTGCGAGCAATCTTGTGGGTTGAGAATACTATGACCGAAGGAATATTCCTTCAAGCGTGGCAGGATGTGTGGTTGGGCACCGCCACCTGAATCAAGACATCTGCTTCTTCCGTCACCAAGCATCAATATTGCAATCACATAAACAACGCAGCATCAACGATGTACACCGGGACACAAACGACTGGCTTACGCCATCCGCTCGTCACACTGTGCGAATTAGGACTAGTCTCCGAAGCGAGAAATGACTGCTCATTGGCCACATCAGCATTTGGTTACATGTTCAATCGGAGACTAGTCCTCTTTCACGATTCGCAGCGACACGCAATGCCGACAACCCACAGATTTACGATCCATACAGGAGGTCAAGGCCTTCCACTCGGACTCTCGGCTTCCTCTGGTCTGACATGTTCCGGTAAGCTGTTACGGTTCAGACTTAACTCCAAGAGCAAGCAAGCCCACGGTTACAGTTTCTGGCCATCACAAAGTCAAGACGTCCATGGTCAATTCATCGCTGCCAAAAAGTTGAAGTTGCTGCGATGTATTTTGGTGGCGTCTGGATAATTGAGATGGGCCACGCATCCGACAGCTGTAAATGAAAGCTGTGCGATATCAGCAATGCGTGTTTGTAAGTCACACAATCTCGATTTTCAAGCTTCGTGAGCAGCGTCACCTCATTTGTAGCAGGCCGAACACGCGACTGTTGCCAATAGCTTTTGTTGGTCTCACAGCATAACATCAAGGTATGGCCTGAGCGTCATGGACACCAGAACGAAGCGAATACCAGAGGTAAACGTTTGATTGACCGCGAGGCCCTCGCAGTGTTCACACATGCTTTCTCTTACCTCTCACCAAGCTCTGCGCTTAGAGTCGCATCTGGACGTCGTCCAGCGCAAGTGGCATACGAGTAGCTCAGCTACATCTGGGGCCTACTGACACATTCCAAGCGGAGAATGAAGCAATGGTGTCTTAATGCTCTCTACATTACGAGTACCTGTGCTCGCTTCTGGTCGCACCCGCGCACGTGAAGCATTCGCTGTGCGAGAGAGACCTTTACTCCAAGTACCGATCGCCACTGGTATCGCTGTCGAGAGCGTACCTGGGATTGAATTTCAACAACGAAAGCCTCACACCTCAGATTGTTCGCGACAAACCAGAGTAATCACCAAAAGAACGCACGTGTGGGAAGGTCAACTGCATGCACTCGGAGACCTCCGCAAGTACAGCGAAGTTCGTTGATGACAAGTCGCCGATTTATCCGCACTCCTGAGGGATTTGTCAAGGCTGTCGTGTTGAGTCCCCTTTTGGAGAGTGTGCATCTGAGGGAACAGTCCGACAACCACGGAAAATTGGAACCCAGTCTTCAACAGGATGACTGCTAGTCTCTAAATTGCAGCATTTCGGCGTTGTAGCAATTGTGGATGGTAAGTGTCGACAACGCCACAGAGCATTGGAGCGTGGAAGAGCGCGTCAAGTACAACCGGTATCTTGACGAATTCCCCAATTTTCACCCATGGAACATGTTCGACAACAAGAGAGTTCCGGAAAGCGACATATAGGCAATCCAGAGCCTCATACGAGCAGTGTTACTAGCGCGAGAACAGCTACGGGCTCGGGGTAAATGCATGCGAATTAACCCATCAACCAACTCTTGTGTCGAGACGTTTCTACACTTGACTCAGCTTGTTCGACCATCACGAAGTGAAATGTTTGCAATTCTTGCGGCATGGCATCTTCTTTGCACCTGCCGGTCGCAGCGCTCCAGTCACAGCGCAAGTTTGCCCAACAAGCTTTCAGGAATCGTGCCATAAAGGATCCGCCACAGAATTCGACGATTGAAAATCCACGCTTTCGATGCTTTTCAAGCTATATATCGAAATCCTTTGACGGGATTCGGAAGTTGCCAAGCACCAAGCAGGTGGTGCTAATGGCGCCGAGCGATCACGACATCGCCCTTGATCACTCTGCGCACCAACCCTGCCATACCAAGAGTCCATCACCAAAACTTTTGTTTCGACCTTCCTCATCAGGAGCTTAAGCAGCCACTCAGCGTTCGCTGTCAGCATCGTCTCTAGAATTCCATGTACCCAAGAGTCGAAACGTCAATCTCAACGATGATCGCGCAACGCCTGGGCGTTGTCAGGCGTGCTCAGCGGATCAGATTCGTGTTCGTTCCTTACTGAACCATACAAATACCATCTCGCGACGTTATTGTGCACCCATCAGAACCTTGTGGTCCCGAGATCGCGGGACGTAACAAAGCGAGCTCTGTATTTGTCTGTCCGCTGCTTAGACACTTCTACCGGCAAATTCCTTGCACACGATTCCAAAGCTTGCAGTAACACCGGAACCCTTCCTCACAACTTTCAACACAGTATAAGGCTCTGAGTACCAATCATGTGTGCGAAGTATGACGGAGAGGCCAAGGTCGTGAGGGCCGTGGACTCGGAGGATGCGACGTTTCCTCCGGTATACCGTCCATCGACAGAGGCAGGGGCAAGTCTACAAGAAGATCAGGCATACGTCTATGGCGACGATCAAAAGCTTGGATACACGGCGACAGTGTTCGTCATTCTGAACAAGATGATTGGAACCGGAAGTACGTACACATCACGCGAGAATGAGATGATGAGCATCTGCTTACAATCAGCAGTCTTCTCTACACCCTCAGGCATCTTCGCCATCACCGGTTCTGTTGGTGTCTCCCTGTTCTTATGGATTATCGGCGGTATCTTGACGTTTTGTGGCCTATCGGTCTTCATGGAATTCGGTCTAGCGATTCCGCGTTCCGGTAATGCACTCGCAGAAACTATGTGTGAGACAAACACTGACTTCGTACCTACACCTTTTCAGGCGGAGAAAAGAATTACCTCGAGCGCGTCTACCGTCATCCGAAGTACATGGCTACCTGTGTCCTTGCCGCCCAGATGCTACTCCTCGGCTTTTCCTCCGGTAACAGTCTGGCATTCGGTCGATATGTGCTCTTCGCATCTGGATCCGAAGCTCCTGATGGCTGGGCTGCGCGTGGCATTGCGATCGCGTGCGTCACTTTCAGCGTCGTTTTGCACTCCACGTTACCGAAATGGGGCATACGACTATTCACAGTCTTGGGCATTTTCAAAGTCTTCTTGCTCCTGTTCATCGTATTCTCAGGCTTCGCTGCGCTTGCCGGTCATCTCAAGATCGAAAAACCAAACAACTTCGAGAATGCCTTCGCGCTGGAAATTGGTGATGGTTACGGTGGCGGCGGTGCATACGGCTATTGTCAGGCACTCCTACGCATTATCTACTCGTACAAGGGCTGGGAGAACGCCAACTACGTCCTCGGCGAGGTCCGCAACCCCAAGAAGACACTCGCGTGGAGTGCTCCTCTAGCCATCGGCGGAACGACAGTTCTATACGTCCTGGCTAACGTCGCATACTTTGCCGCAATTCCCAAATCTGACCTTGCGAAGAGCGAAGTCATCGTCGCAGGCCTTTTCTTTCGCAACGTATTCGGCAACAGTGCTGGCGCACGTAGTCTTCCAGCCTTCGTGGCCCTCAGCAACTTGGGCAACGTCTTGGCTGTCTCTTTTGCACACGCACGTCTGAATCAAGAGTTCGCGAAGGAAGGTCTCCTACCCTGGAGTCGATTCTGGGCATCAACAAAGCCATTCAATGCACCCGCACCGGCGCTGTTTCTTCACTGGCTAATCACCGTCATCGTACTCGTGGCACCACCTGCCGGACCCGCATACAACTTCATTACCGATCTGTACACGTACCCAGGCGCCTGGATCAACGGATTCGTCACAGCTGGCCTTATTTACTTGCACTTCAGTAAGAGGGAGCGCTGGGAGTCGCCATGGCACACATACCTGCCGATCTCGCTCCTCTACCTCGCTGCCAACGTCTTCCTCGCACTCGTTCCGTTCATCCCACCCGCGGACAGGAACGGAGAAGGCTACCCTTGGATCGTCTTTCCGATTGTTGGTGTTGGCGTTTTACTGTTGGGTGTGCTCTACTGGGCGTGCTGGACTAAAGTATGGCCTAAGTTTGGTGGGTACAAGATTGTCAGCGAGAGGTATGAGGATGAGGAGGGTAATGAGCATATTCGGTATGTGAAGGTATACACGAAGAAGAGCCAGTAGTGTCAGTGATCGAAGTGGAACCGCGTCAGTAGTTGAGGTGTGCATTCGAAGAGCTGGAAATTTTCACAATTGGCGTCTTGCGTTACATTTCAAGACTCAATCATTCGCGCAGTTCATGCACTATTCTCGACTTCCATGTTCGTTGGTAGATGTGAAGCACCACACTCTCAACACCACCACTTCACACATCTCCCACATATTATCACAAGACCCAACCCCTTCTTCCCTTTCTCCTCCCAGCTCCTAATTTGATCAAGCCCGATCCGCCTACGTTCCGTACCAACACAACACACCACCCAACCAAATCCCAACATGCTACCGCGCCAAACCTCAGCCTCAAATTCCCACACCTCCCAACCACCTCACTACTCACCCTCCCCCACCCCCCAAAAACTACCCACCTTCACATTCCACTGGATCTGCCCACGCCCATCCTGCCACACCTGCACGCCGCCTCCCCAGCAGCTCCACTGGCCCGAAACACATCAGCAGTTCAACCCCGCAGAGCCTTTCCCCCAACGCCCGTGCGATTACTTCGACCACTACGAAAGCAAAATGCAGCGAGCGATTGAACTGGAGTTGCTGGATGTAGGTATGTACTTCCACACCGAAGCACCACATCCCAGCCCTCTCTTTTCGTAATAAGCCTTCCCTCAGCCATGTACATGATGACGAAAAGGATAAAAAGATGATGAACTGCTGTAGGTGCCGGTCCTTTGTCGCGCTGTCACAAAGAATGTGAAGCGCGGCAAGTGTATACTACTCACGAAGCTACGGCTACGATTGATGGGAGTAGGGAGTGGAGTTATATGCTGGCCGCGTGTAGCAAGTGTTGGCGGCCGGCGGGGAGGTCGACTTGTCTTGTCAAGATGGAGTCGTCGTGGGTGTAGTGGTAGTGAGAGAAACGGGGATTTGAAGGTTGGTACTCATTTTGAGTGACGATTGTATCTGCCTGTGAAGCACGATGTGTGGAAAATGAGAGCAATACGGTGAGGGAAGGTAATGATATGTGAACATGACTTGAACAATTTTGAACATTATCGATTCAAACTCTCTATGCGCACTGTTCACCCTTCTCCGCCCATACCAGAGCAATGCGGTCTCAAGGAGTGTCAACGAGTGCACCCACTCGCCATAGGATTACCATACAGCTTCCATCCTTTTACAGACAAACGAGAAATATGTTGATTGACAAATGTGCAAGAAATGAAACTACCCTTATACACACTTCCTCTCGTTCAGACAAGCAACGCAGGGACCGCAACTGGGATATTCAAAGAGCAGACATAAACCATAACGCAAAGCTCAACTCGACCGGTCGGCATCGCTCATAGTGCGCAAAGCGCTACTATCGCAAGAACGATGGCAAGCGCAGAGCCACCAACAGCAGGCTCAACGATTGAGCCAGCACCGGTGCTACCAGCGCTTTGGTCACCGTTGCCCTGGGTGAATCCCGTCTGCTGATCACCACCGCCAACAATGTTATTGCCGCTGGGAGCCTGGGCTCCTGGAGTTGCAGACGAGGCTGGTGCAATTGACTGGTCGTTCTCGGCGCGAACACCGCCGCCAGGGTTGCCTCCTGGAACCATGGCCACGTTCCCGGTGGGCTTCGGGTCGCTCGACTTGGGTGCTTCTCCTGGGTTCTCGCCGGTACCCATGAGCGAGCCAAGGATGACCTGCTTGTCGGTGATGGCGACGGTGTCGTTGGTGCCGCGCGCATCGGTGTACTGGTACGACTTGGAACCCTTCTTCTGGGCACCGGATGGTGCGTCGTAGCAGTCGACCGTAACCTCGGAGAAGCGTGCGTAGTAGTACCCGTTGGCCATGTAGGGTGAGTTCCAGTCAATTTCGCCACCGGCCCACTCGACGGTGCCCTTCTCGTTCGTAGAGAGACCGGCAGGCCAGAGGGAAAGCATGATGCGCGAGGGAGTTTGCGGGTAGTCGAAGCGGCCCGACGTGGCGTTCCAGGTGTCGCTGCGCTTGAGGGAACGCATCTTGTTACCGTCGATGGACCAGTCAAGGGTGTCCTGCTTCCAGTCGAGGCAGTATTCGTGCTCTGTGTTGACCGAGCTGGCGCCGTTGGGGAGAGTGAGGTTGTCGCCGTTGTTGTCTGTCGAACGTTAGTGCTGTGAACCGTAGATGAATTGCGAATACGTACAGTTGGTGACACCCTGCGAGTAGAAGTTGGACTGCACGTTCTTAGTGTCGACACCAACCCACTCGAAATCGATTTCGTCCTTGACGTCGGACATCAGAATGAAAGCCGTGACGACACCCTTGCCCTGAGCCGTGGTCAACTTGGCGCAGATCTTGCCGTACCAGACGTAGTGTGTCGAAGCCATGAGTGTTCCAACAGTGCCCTTGGCCATGGTCAAGAGCGTTGACTTCTTTCCATTGCCGTCGGTATAGATCGCGGGTGTACCCTGTGATTGCCAGTTGATCTTGGAGGCATCGCCGAGATACTTGTCGATGGTCTGGACGTCGTCGAGATTGTCAAGCGTGTATTTGCCGGACTTGCATACGGGGCCTGGGACACACGAGTCGAAGGACTTGGACATGAGCGGGTCGCATCCACCGAGGCAGAAAGCGCCGACACCGCAGTCGCCGTATACTGAGGGCTGTTAGCATGTCTGTACTGGTAGGTGGTAATATGGCGGATACGCACGCGAGCAGCAGGGTGTGTCTGATGGGCAGTGGCTGTCCTTTGTGCACTTTCCGGCGGCGATGGCAGACGTAGCGAATGCCGCGGCCACGAAGGCAGCAGAGAGAGCAGCGCGAACCATGTCGAATATGGGAGGGTGGTTTTCGCGAGTCGTGATGCTGTAGAACGATACTCCAAGGCTGACTGCAGATGCAGATGCAGGCGCGACCTTTCAAGTGGCACTCGTCACACGCAGATGCAGTGCGTCAAGTCGCAACTTCCAAGAAGAGTAGGTGAATTCTGAAACGGCAGGCGCGACCACAGTAGGGATCTGGGGTTGGGCGGCGCAACGAATGGGACGACGGGTGCCTGTGTGATGCTGGTTGGTGGTGGTCTCCTGAGGTAATAAGGTCGAGAGTGTATAGCGAGCGTGGGTGGCGGATATGAAAGACAGAGACAAAGCTGTGGGATTAGTAGCGACAGACTGGCACAGCGAAGTGACTGATGAGTGAGTGAAAGATGACAGGCGCGCAATACCGTTCAAAAAGAAGGGGAACACGAGTGGCACCCAGCCTAAGCCCTGCGCTAGCTGTGTTCGTCCATGTCAAAACCGCATGCACACGGACGGCTGTTTTCAATTACGAGCTGTTAGGTATGCACGCAATGTCAGCAGCAATGCTACCATGATCCGTATTGTGCCGCGTCAATTAACTACCCTTTCCATTATTGTGAAGAATCTTCTTCACTCACCAAGTTCGCCCTGCATCGATCATCGCCACCCTGCGTCGACTCGTGCTTTAGCGGGGACTATCGATTGCGACGCCATCACGCCGCTAAAGTTATTCTTGGGTCACACTGCATTGACCGCATCAGTACCAGTGAAAATCATCATCTCCACGTGCGCTGTTCCCCAGTGCGGCCAGAGAATGTGTGAATCGTGCAACAGCAAAATTGGGGCTGCGTGACCGTCTGACGTTGCTTGCACTCCAGTGAGATGGAAAGGCTGGTGTTCTGTGCGCCGAGACCCCCGATTCCGGATCTTCGTCTGTCCAGGTGCCGAGTACGAGCAGTCAAGACACACACCATTACTAGGTGGTATCACCAAGTCACTAGTCGCCACGGCATCAACGCCGGCTCAGTATGTACGTACGCAGCAGTCAGAAGGCACGCGGCAATCTCATTTCTGGGTTCCTTTGTTTCGTTATACGCACAGCAAGCCTTGAATACCACAATTGATTGCGAAAAGATACATGTGGTCACACTGCGCTGGAAAGGTCATGTCGGTCTGCCAGGCGTCATGGTACCAATATACAGAAGAAGTAGTTGCGATAAGAGAAGGAAGGTGAGGCTCTGAGCTAGCACCTGAAAGTGCGACCGCAATTGTCGTAACAATTCTCGTCGCCTCAACAAACATCAGTCAGGTCTCGCGACCAATTATCATCAATGCACTGCAATCGTTTCAAACTATCATTTCGGCGACATGGCCCCGCAACTCTTCTGGACAGACGATAAGCGCAGGAGATATGCGGACCTCACGGTTCTCCTCTCGCAATTGAACAAGTGCCGGGGGGATCACAACGACAGTCAAATGAACTTTCGCCGCGATGCAGAGGAAGGACGCCGACAAAACTTCTTCGCTGGTGTTGCGCACATCCTCACAGGCAATTATGATACCGTGGCAGTCAGTTTCCGTGAGCGCAATCTCATCATCATGTACGAGAATGGCATCGACGACATGGGCGATCCATCACCTACCACCGAAAGCAGCAAGCTCATACAGCAAGCTTCCGCTCCTTTCGACAGCAACACGTCACAAACCCGTCTGGAAGAACTGCTAAAAGAGTACTGCAAGCACAGTTCTGGGACTGAGGCATTCCCAGTACATGCAGCCAATCTTCGAGGGCTGATCGACTTGTGCCATGTGACAGGTGAGCAATACAAACCCATATGCCATGGTAGAAGTTTTCTGACCAGGAGATAAAGGATTCCCCAGACAAAAAAGCACAGCAAGAGTCAGCCAACTGCAACGTACTGCATTACTCGCTCTGGTCCAGTATCCTCAAGACCTACATACGAGCGTCACACATCGCAAAAGAAAACTTTGCTATTGACCGTCTTCTAGCATGGGATCCTAGTACCACGATTTGCGCGAGCATCGACCTCAACGAAGCCGACACTATCGTGGCAGAACTGCTAAGTTACTCGGAGAAACACAAAAATACGCTCCTATCCATCTGGCGCATGACGACGACCCTGAGACCAAGTGTCAGATTGAGGCCGTTAACACAGTCTTGAAAGACTTCGACTCCCACTTGATGACTGCTGGTCACATTCCTCTACACGGTATTGTGTGTCTTCTTGTGCGCATCATCGAGTACAATTCATCTATCTTACGGAGATGGGACTGGGATCCTCTGAGAAATGCGCATGGTGTGAGAGCGCTAGCATGGGCTCTGGAGTACATCCATGTGATCGTGGATCGTTTCGACAATTGGCTCACTACGTGGTTGGACTGGATCAACTGGTCACGCCAAGTGAGTGTTGTAGACCAAGGCTCCATGAGCAAGTTATCGTCCCAAAGAGAATGTTCGAATGTTGCGAGCGAACTTTCAGAGCCTGCGACCGACCCCGAGCACCAGATAGTCAACGAAAATGGCTCTGACCATTTGTCGTCAAGCTCGTCCGAACGCGGATAGGACCACGCACTGGAAGCTCTCGAAGACGAGATTTGTGAGTTGCAAAGCTTGCAACCGGTCGAGGCATGCAAGGAGTTCTTGAGGCGTCTTTGTCTGCCGTTCACTTCCGCAAAGGCTGTTGCGTTGTTCGCACAGAGGGGCAGGGCGATTCATGCGGAAAACACTATCTAACGACTCGATGCACCTAAGATCGAAATTGAGACGCGTCTCAGCGGCGTTCTCGATACCTATCTGGTACAAATTGATATGGGACGGTTCACGAGAAAAGTCACCGAGGCGGAGAAGGAACACATTAGGGACTGGATCGTAAAGTAAAACCCCGGGAGTGTCCAGAGACGCAGCCCAGAAGGCATAGGCACAGCAGAGACGCATCCCTGGGTGACAACGGTGTTATCGAAATGATTACGTCGAGACCGCGACTGCGCTGCGAAGCCGCTCTCTGGGCTCTGGCAGCCTTGCACTTCAAGAATATTCTCAACTACACCGTCCAAGTCATCCCCGAGCGATCTATCCCGCCAGTCATGGACATATGGATA
>Ga0265797_10010089_pt1 | contig 12086 bp, 9 predicted proteins | sample P2T30metagenome_FD_192433 | JGI IMG/M metagenome (GOLD analysis project Ga0265797, IMG submission 192433) | Plant litter microbial communities from East Loma Ridge, Irvine, California - P2 T30 | ecosystem: Environmental > Terrestrial > Plant litter > Unclassified | place: USA: California... | reverse complement strand
AACATCGGAAAGCGCAAACCCCGAACGACCCGAAAATGGCAAGCGCAACAAACTCAAGGGTGACCTGAGAGTTTACTTGGCTTTCTATGGAGACGTGTGAAGTATAACAATAATTTGGAACTTAATACAAGAATTATGGTCATTACATGGAACTTCATCGACATCTCTGCTATACACGTCCAGGACAATTTCAACAGCCTAAGCTTTAGCTGCAGGCGCTTGCGTCTGGAATCCCTTAAAGCCGTTGTCGAGCACGTCTCGACATTCCTTCTCGTACATTGGTATACCACCAGGGAAGTTCCTGCGATTGTTGTCAGCATCGGATACTCAAGCCGCTCGCCCTGGACGCCACTTACAATTGCTCTCGCTTCTTGCCCGGGATATTGGCCCCCATGTACCAGGAATCTGAGATCGGGAAGAGCGTCTTATCGCTCAACTCTGTAACCTTCTGGTTCCAGTCCTTCTCTGCTTCTCTTGTCGCGTTGAGGTAAGTGATGTTTTCCTTGCGCAGCTTGGCGAGCGCATCGATAATCCAATCTCCTTGACATTCAACACAGCTGGGGCCGTTGCTGAAAGCTGTGGGTCCTTGTGCTCCGTAGACTGGAGTAAGAGTCAGCACGATGTTCTTCAGACAAGTGTTGTTACAGCTCAACTTACGGAAAAACATGTTCGGGAAATCCGCACACGCCAATCCAATGTGAGAGTATGTGCCGTCCGACCATCTCTCCTTGAGATCCACACCATTAATGTCGAGAAGACCCATGTTCTTCATGCCGCCCGTGACAGCATCGAAGCCTGTCGCCAAAGCAATTAGATCGAACTCCCTCAGTACGCCGTCCTCTGTCATAATTCCCTTGTCGGTAACTTCTATCACAGGGTTGTTCTTGATGTCGACGACATCATTCTCTGGCCTGTCCATCGCTTCGTAGAAGTTTTGTTCGAGAGACGGGCGCTTGGTGCCCCAAGGGTGAGGTGCCTTGAGCGGAGCCATGATGTCGCGCTTGCGAGGATCGCTGATTCTCTCTCTCGTCTTTTTCACCCAGAATTTGTACGCCTCGTCGTTGGCTTTGCGGTCGAAGAGGTTGTCCTTGTATGTGGCGAGCCAGAACTTGAAGCCACCCTACGAACGACCGCGTCAGTGCACGCTCCCTGGACAAGTTCTTACGATGTAACTTACCTCCTGCCACAGCTCCTCAAAGAATGCCTCACGTTCCTCTTCCGTATCATCAAAGGTGTTCTTCTCAGCAAAATCATAACCAAACCCAGCAAACGTCGTCATCCTATATCTGTACAGCTCTGCACGCGTCTCCTTATCCTGATCCTGTTCTTCCTTTGTGAGCTTGCGTTGTCTCATTGGCAAGCAGAGATTAGGTGTCCGCTGGAACACAGTCACCGACGCAGCGTCCTTCGCAGACTCTTGCGCAATCTGGATACCAGTCGAACCAGTACCAATCACAGCAACCTTCTTGCCCTTTGTCGAAACCCCACCCTCCGGCCAGAACGAGGAATGATATATCTCGCCCTTGAACGAGTCCAAACCCTGCCAGTCGGGGAAGTGGCGCTTGGCGGCAAAGCCGATGGCATTGATGAGGTACTTTGCGTGTGCGGTACGGCCGTCTTGTGTCTTGACGTCCCACTTGTGTGTCTTCAGGTTGAATTGAGCGCCGACGACTCGTGAGTCGAAAGCGGTGTCTTTCTTGATCTGGAGCTTTTCTTCGACGTAGGCGAAGTAGCTGCGCAGCTCCTGCCAGTTGGGGTATTTCTCTGTCCATGTCCAGTCCTGGTTGCTCGGTTAGTATTTATCCGAGCTGCGAATGGTTCGAAACTTCTTTGTGGAGATCGCTTACCTTCCAGATCTTTTCGATCGAATACTCGTAAATTGGAACTTGTGTGTCGACGCGTGCACCAGGGTAGCAGTTCCAGTGCCAGATGCCACCGAGGTCCTTTCCAGCTTCGTAGATCTTACAGTCGAAGCCCAGCTCATCACGGAGTTTGTGCATGAGATACACGCCACCAAAACCAGCGCCAACGATGAGCACTTCGGTTTCTAGATTATCGCGGTAGACATCGGTGTTTCCACCCTCGTAGGGCTGAGTCAGATCTATATCCTTGCGGAGAGGCATGTTGATGTGATATTGTGTATTGTGAGATCAAACATAAATCAGGGATAGATACACAGGTATAGAGATCCCAGAAGAAGCAGAGCAGCACCGACGATTCTTCTTAAGTCCAACCCACAAAAGCTTCGCCTCAAGTCTAGTGATCTACGTGTACGCGGCTCTCCTGCTTGCACTTGCTTCAATGCGGCTCAAAACCGTATCTGAGCTCCAGCATTTCCAACACAAGATCGTGAGCCGTGAGTGGCTATAACTATCAAACCACCATCAAGATCCCAGTCGTCCGACACCGTGGGATCGGAACCGCTCATGTAACAGGAGCGGAGCCGCTCAGGATTGCCACTTAGGTTTGATGCCGACGACGAAAATACAGCTTAGGAGGTGTGCAAACGCTCAAATCGCGCTGCTCTATCGGGAATTGATGGTTGTAATGACGAGTAAATGTTGGATGAAGCCAGTGATCGTTGTTATGGTGGAGTTTGTGTGCGGGGTTGTGCCGTGTCCCGTGGGGTAAATGGGGCCTTGAAAAGATGCACATGTGCAAGTGAAGCGATTTGTTTCCGGCTTGTGACCGGGAGGGAAGGTGGAGGCACTTTTGATCACATGTGCAAGGGCGGGATGTTTAGTCTCAGGGTTTTATTCGCAACGGATAGGCGGCTGTGAGATGGTAAGTGGAGCTTATGCTGCACGAATCCAAGGAGTAAAATGCAATTGTATGAATGGATGGTATAATATCATACAAGCATAATGTAGAGTATATACCATCCTCATTGATCATATCGCGCTATTGCTGATGCTCTAGATCTTCTCGTTGTGCTCGGCGACACGCGCCTGGCTGACCTCCATGTTCTTCTCATCAGCCACGCTTCCACGTCGAATTGCATCATCGACGTCTTTGGCCTGAATCTGTTCAGGCAACGTTCCAAGGGCACGCTCGCCGAATAGCAGGTCAATCTCCTCCAGTGACTTCTTGTTCGTCTCTTTGAAGAAGAACCAGATCGTAGGAATCGTGACGACAATGTTCCATGATGCAAAGACGAAGTAGTATTTCTGGAATATAATTAGCACGAGCCGTTTCGTCTCAGATTTAGAGAATGTAAAGACTTACCCATCCAATATCTCCCAATGCAATAGGAGAAATTTGAGCAAAGAAAGTCGACACAAGCCAGTTGCCGATACCAGTAGCGAAGGCACATCCACGGCCTCGAATCTGCATGGGCATGATCTCACTCATATATACCCAAGAAATGGGGCCGAAAGACAGTGAGAAAATGACGGAGACGAGGAACAAGAAGAAGACACCTGCGTAAGAGTATCCGCGGCGAGTTCCGTCCGGGTTTGCGGCGTTCAATCCAGCCTCTGCGAAAAGAGCAAGCGTGATGCACAAAGCACCGATAAGCAAGGGCTTTTTGCGTCCTACTCTGTCCAGAATGAAGAAGATGAAGAACAGGTTGGCAATAGGTCCGACACAGTTGTAAATTCCAGCGACCAGCAGTGCCCGGTGGCCTGTAATTCCCAAGGCGTTGTACATGATGGTTTGGTAGTAACCGATGACATCTGTGATGGCGTTGTTAGTGCGATTCATTGATGAAACTAAGTTGTGATCAACTCACTGATACCAGTCAGTTGCGTAAACACCTGAATAAGTGTTCCCAACAACAGCCGCTTTCTCCATTGTGGAACCTTGAACATGACAGTCCAGCCGGGAGCGGTGATTGCCTTCTCTGCCGAGATTGTGGCTCTGATCTCGTTGTATTCACTTTGGATCCAATCGTCATTGGTGCCATTGTAGTGTAGCTTGCGTAAAGTCTTCAGACCCACATCGTCGCGATCCTTCTCAATGAGGTAGCGTGGGCTCTCGGGAAGCCAGATGAGTCCGACTACGAGGAATGCAGATGGAATAATCTGGAAAGCTAGAGGGAAGCGCCACTGGAAGGAACTCGCGTCTGAGGTGTGTCGAGATCCGTAGCCGACCCAAGTCGAGACAATAAAGCCGACACCGATCATTTGTTGTGTGATACCGACGATCATGCCACGTGTGTTGGGGTGGGCGCACTCGGCCAAATAGACTGGTACCGACATAGACATCAGGCCAACGGCCCAACCGGAGGTGATGCGGCCGACGAGAATCATAGCGAGGTTCATGGCAGATGCCTGGAGAATGCCGCCAACCGTGGCAATCACGGCACCTATCTGAATAGTGCGCTTTCTTCCGAATCTATCCATGGTGAAGCCGCCCTATAGATGAGATATGTCAGTCTGTGGCTTTTAAGGGATCAACTACCTGATCATACCATCAGAGAGCCAAACACTGCACCACCAGAGAATGTCGAATTGATCGCGCCGATGATTGGACTAGTTTTGTCCGTGTTGAAGAAAGCTTGAAAGTTTGGAGAGTCGATGACTGGTGTGAAAGGTCAGATGAGCTCCACCGTCCACTGGGACATATTCTTTGCATCAAGTGCACTCACCATCAGTCATGACTCCGGAGTCGTACCCAAAGAGGAACGACCTGTTCAAACAGTTAGCAATGGTCTCTTGACGAAAAAACCTTGGATCGCTTACCCCATCGCTGCGAACATCGCAAGCAAGACATTGTAGAATTGGCCCATCTTAAGGGCGGTGCTCTACCAACAGACGTGCTGCGTAGAGTAAGAGTAGTCTGTATCCTAGCCAAGAACTTGTTGGAGTGTAGCAAGCCACGACTGTTAAGTAGCGATGCTTGACATGACAGTAAAAAACGCCGTTCCCGAAAGTGTGGAAGACTGTTGCATCGCGGGTAAGAAGGCCAGGCGCGTAGTATGCAGTATGCAGCTGATGTTTGAATTCCACCAATGTCACGCTGCCGGTTCTTCTAAGCGATCCTAGTCGCACCTTACGCGGATAGCCTAGAGCGGAGGCGAGGCGCGGCGGTGGGAGGGGTTTCCACGAGTCTGATGACTTGTTGCAAGTTAGAGGATCATATCTCACGGATGATATCCCTCGTGCCCTCGTAGGAAGTTAGGGCAGATGGGTTTTGTCTTGTCTTGCACCAGGCGAGGAGCGATATTGTATCCACGTCGTCCATACTGCTGCCAATATCCGGGGATTCCTGCATGACCCACCCCCATGTGCGACTTGGTGGTGGAGGTGGCAACGGCAAAAGAGGAGACGCCGGGCCGAAATTCCCTGCTCTGGCAGCTCTGCACATCACTTCTTGGAATTGTTGCCCAGGCCCAGCGAGGTGTTGAAAGAGTTAGTCCTCTGGAATGCGACGACCAAGGACGCAACAGACCAGGCCAATCTACGACATAACAAAGCAGGCAGCATCGAAACTACCCATCTGTTTGAGGGTGTGACCTGTAGGCACCGCCGATCTGCATAACTCTTCCAGCAGCTAAGTCATCGTTCAGTCTCATCTCATAGTCTTACGTTTCCGCGTCCGTATCTTCTCAAAGAAGTGTTTTTGGCATTTCGCAATCCGAAAGTCCAATGACACGTTGATCGGGAATTGCATACTTGCAACAAGGCTAAGAGAACACTCGCGTTGCGTACAGTTCTTGATTGTCAGGCTTGGAGAGGATTGTTCTGGTTCTCCCGGAAATCAAGACAACGAATATTTGCTTGACTGTAGATCTGCAGTCTCAAAGCACAAGTTTTGCAGAACTCGAACGACACGACAAAGCCACTGCGTTGATCAAGAACACTCGCGTTACGACCGTCCTTGTACACCAGACTCGGAGAAAAAAAAAACTGTTCTTGCTCTACTGAAAGACAAGGCAACGAAGATATTTGCGTCTTTGGAGAAGCGCAGTCAAAAAGCACCAGTTTTGCATACCTCGAAGGACACACCGAATCCACCGCGTTGCTCAAAGAGCACGTGACCTCCGCCGCGCCATCGCTCCTTCCGCCATTGTCGTCCATCGCTCCTTCCTCTACAAGCAACCACGCTTGGCAAAAACAACTTTTGCGGCCACTCAGCGGAACTTTTCTCTCTCCCTTTAACTCTCACTCTCATGGGCATCCCAGGACTGACTTCGCGACTGATCAATCGCGGACATTGGATCACCATGGAGCCCGAACAAGACCTCTGCCACAACACCCCAGAGAACCTGGACCCGAGCCAAGGCAACCAGCAGCGCATCCATCGCGGCGTTGCAATCTTGGACGGGCCAGGCCTCGCCTACTACATATGTCACGAGTACCGTGCGGACAACCTTGCTAACAGTTTGACAGAGCTTTACCCGGCGTACAGCGACATTGGTGAGCGCGCAATCCAGTTCCTTGAGGACATTGAGGCAGTGGGTCTACGAATGTAAGTGACAGCAACTTCTTGCAAATCTGTCAGACGCTAATGCAATGCAGCCATGCAGTCTACTTCGACGGCGTCCTGCCGGCTGCCAAGCTCGCCACCAGGAAGCAGCGACTGCAGAAAACGATGAAGCATCTTGAAGAAGCGAAAGAGTCATTCAAGACAGGAAAGGCGCTCGGAAAGAAGACGCCTGAACCACCCTTCCTGGTGCCATCGGTGCTTGAGTCGATCAAAAACAGCAGATTTGGCAACGTCTTGACTGTGGTACCTGCTGAAGCAGACTTCTACTGCGCTACTGAGGCCATTGCCTACGAGACATCCACTGGAATGCCAGCAACGATCATCACCAACGACTCCGATTTGCTCATCCAAGCCACTGGCGCTCAAACACGGGTCCTTTTACTGTCGAGCATTACACGCAGTCGTGCGCCGAATCCGATAAGAGTTGAGGGAAGTTTCTTCTTTCCAGCTAGGATGGCAGAGGCTGCTGGGGTCGACAATCTGGTGCAGACAGCGTTCTTCATGAGCCAGGACTACCACTTGAGCTTTGATGCTGCAGTAGCAAAAGCCAAAAGGATCAGCCTTGACAACAACGCTAACTTCCTCGCATTCCAAAGCGAGCTGGAGAAGCCCAACTACAACACCTCTGGCTACAAAGAAGCAGTCGTCAAGACTTTACAGCAGATGGACCCAAGAATTGCAGAGCTCGCTCATCAGACCATGCCTGGGTTCCCACACGCTCCCAACGAATCAGCAAACATGTTCCTTGTACCGCTCTTGGAGGACGTTGGCAGGTTCACAGCTTGGGCATCCGGACAAGACATACGCGACGCCACCTACCGCATGATCCTGTCCAGCAGCCGCAGCGTCCGCGGAATCGATGAGTACATACGTCGTGGTACCAACTGTGCCCCTGAGCCGCACCCGCCTGGCCCGGACTGGAAGGCGGATCTTGTGCGTTTCAGCAAAATGCTCACCGACGTTAAAGACTTCCTTGAGCCACACCATGCGACCGCGGCACAGCGATTCAACTACATCGCAATGTACTACACAATCAAAGCGTTGGCTTCCCGCGGGAGCCACATGCTGACCAAGGAGGGAGTCACCAGAGTACTGGCCAAGGAAAGGCAGCGTTCGGTGCAGGAGATGCACGCCTCGGCCATGTGCCAGGCTGCTATCTACTCCATCCGAATTTTGAAACAGCTGCTTGCCCTTGAGAAAGCCAAGGGAGGAATGGCCAAGGAGCTCAAAGCGTTGAACAAGGCACTCGGGGAGATGCCTACGCTGGCAGATCTTTTCGAAAAGACTGCAGCAGACACCAAGAAGTTCTGGAGTGAGTTGGCAGAAGGTCTCCTCGGCACCATCGATGAGGGGTAAGACGGAAGGGGATTGAACAAGCCAGATACCTAGGTAGTTGGAAAGAGTGCTCCTCAAGCACATTTGTTTCTCCGCGGTAACTGTACTTGATTATGAATCCGAACGGAATGGTATCTGCCCAAACATTGTTGTTGCACACTTTATGCATGGAAGGGATGCAGAAGACATCCGAAGGCAAAACAAGCTTCTTGCTCACGTGCGCCAATCCACGTGCCCAGGCCCAGCTCCACCCAGCGTCGCATGACCAGGACGCGGTCTGAGAGTCGGATAGTGAAGATCGGGGGATCCGCAGTACCATCATACATCGTGAACACGCGCGCACCGAGATTTGCCCTTTGACATCCCTTGGTTACACTGCCACACTCGCCCTCGTCCGTCCGTTTCCACGATGAACCCTAGCGCTGCCGCCGTCCGGAGCTGAGAATCTGCCGTCATCGCCGCCGCACTCCTCAAATGCTCCTTACGCCGCATTCCTACAAGCAATCGCAGATCCCGGACACGAACGAGCGCTCGCCGGTGAGCAGGGAACTCCCTTTCTTTCAGCAGACACGCCGCCCGCATGAGGAGCGCGCCCTGAGACAAGAAGCGCGGAAGATGCTGTTGGTCCACCAGGCCGGCACGGTCAAGATCGGCGAGGTCGTACGGTACACTCTGACCTACACACCGAGCCATGACCGCATCCTCCCTACGCCCTCGCAATTACACGTGAAAGTCAAGAACACTTCGGCGATCCCTTTGCGAGCGGCATGGATTCACGGCCCATATGCGCTGCACGTTTCGGCGTACCCATCGAATTTCAATCCGAACTCCAAGGTCGAGGAGCCCAAGAAATATGGCGTGCCGCAGTACGAGCCCATGTTGAAGGCTGCTGGCAGCTGGCAAACCAAACTCACCGTACCCGAGGACATCCGTGAGACTGGTGCGGATTTGGGAAAGAGGAGGCACAGTATACAGTCGCAAACCCAGCGGCCATCAGACGATGAGAAGCCTGGTTCGGCGACCTGGATTATTGAGATCGCGTCACAGATATTGTTCTCGAGCTCTGCTGGTGTGGACTTTGAGCTTTTGGTTGGACGGGATGAGCGGAGTCTTGAGCTGGGTTTCACATCGATGCATGTTGCCGGGCAAGGACAGGGTGGCCCAGGACAGGTCAAGGATGCTGCCAAACAGCGACAGAAACTCCATGGGGATCATCACCACCACAACCAGACTGCTGGAGTTTTCTCAAAGGCTGTCAGGCTTGTTGTCGAAGATACAGAGGCTCTGTGGAACAAACCAGGGCTACCTACCTGGAGCGAAAATGAAGCTCGCAGTGAGAAGGCGTCGAAGTCTCGGAAAGTTGGTGATGCCGAGAAAACTCGAGAACCAAAGAGGCGTAAGATGCATCTTGTCATTGTCACGCATGGTCTTCACAGCAATGTTGGAGCCGACATGCTATTCATGAAAGAAAGCATCGATGCTACGGTCAAACAGGCACGTGTTGATGCAAAGGAGAGGAAACGAAAGTACCGAGCTCAGGAACGCGAAAACAAGAGTAAAGCACAGCAGACAGCAACGGACGGTAGCCAGGACACACAGGATGGCGAAGACAAGACCGATGTTACCGCGACTGCGCCGCTTTCCGGCGGCCAAGAAGAGATCGATACTGACGACGAAGACGAAGATGAGGAGGAAACAATCGTACGAGGCTTCAGTGGGAATGCAGCACGGACAGAGAACGGAATCCAGTATCTCGGAAAACGACTTGCGAAGTATATTCTAAAGCTTACATACCCCGACCAGCCCTTCTTGCCTGTGAAGAAGCCGCTGTCGAGAACGCTCACAGACAGCTTCAAAACTCAGGCTACAAAGGCCCAGCGAGACGGCACACCAGCGCATCATGGAAGCAGTGTACACCACACTAAAGAGCAGCAGCAGAAAGCAGAGGAACTGCCATACACTTTCTCGAGCATTAGCTTCATCGGCCACAGTTTGGGTGGCCTCATCCAGACATACGCAGTCGCGTACATCCAGAAACATTCTCCGACCTTCTTCGAACAAATCGAGCCTATCAATTTTATTTGCATGGCGTCTCCAATGTTGGGGTTGAGCAATGAGAATCCGCTATATGTCAAATTTGCTTTGGACTTTGGGTTGGTGGGTCGCACGGGTCAAGATCTTGGGCTGACTTGGAAACCACCTGGTCTTGCGAGCGCCAGAGGAGGCTGGAATGCCATGATCGGAGGTCTCGGTGGATCTTCGCAAAAGGACAACGACAAAGAAGACCCTGGAGCCAAACCTTTGCTCAGGATTCTGCCAACTGGTCCCGCACACTTGGTATTGCGAAAGTTCAGGAATCGAACGTTATATTCCAACGTTGTCAACGACGGCATTGTTCCTTTGCGAACCAGCTGCTTGTTGTTCTTGGATTGGCGTGGATTGGGCAAGGTCGACAAAGCACGACGTGAGAACGGCCTGGTAGGCACAGCTGCTGGATGGGCTTGGGCTGAGCTTACTGGCGCGAATTCTTCGAGCGTGCCTCCAAATGTTCTAGCAGAGCAGAACCTCGAGAGTGACAGCGAGAATGATATTGCACGCCGCGCGGGTGGCGAGACCGTGCCACAGCCTGCAGAGGACGAGACAGCCGAAGATAGCAAAAGGGTCACAGGCCGCATGAGCTCCGAAAGTGCTACAAATGGTGAGAGCAAGCCACAGGCTCCCAAGGAACCACCGCAGCAGAAGGGTATGATGGATACCTTCTTCGACTTCTTCCGCGCGGCACCAACTCCAGCACCTTCAAGAGGCACCTCACCACAGCCACCGTCTCAGCCCCAGCGAGTTACGAGGAAGGCTTCGCGCGCGCTCCACCGGGCGCAAACCATACGCGTGAATGACGATGCGGTCTCCGAGGACTCTGCCGAAGGTACGGGGGCTACCACAAGTAACCCTACGATTCGACCACAAGGGAATGGCAAATCTGCCAAACGTCCAGTCGCGTCTAAGGGTGATAGTTTCATCAATAACGAGACCGGCGAATTGGAGGCGCCGCCCAAGACCTCCATCTTCGAATCCGCTGGAGACATCCTGCATCCCCCACTGCCTAGTGAGAGATGGATAACGGACCCGAGTAGTCGCGCTCGCACCATCTTCCACGACCGTGTCTACCACCCCGAAGATATTCCTCCTCCGCCTCTCAAGAGACCTGGCAGCAAGCTGGGGCGAACATTCAGCAGTGACAATATGAGCAAGTCTGGCGCAAGCAGTGGCAATAGTATGCACAGCGTTGACAGCGTGGCTAGCATCGACAGTAGCGGCATGAAGGTTGAGGAAAAGATCGCCCGAGCTTACCACAAAGACCTGAGCTGGCGCAAAGTGCTCGTAAGACTTGAGCCAGATGCACACAACAATATGATCGTCCGCAGACAGTTCGCCAATGCGTACGGTTGGCCTGTGGTTAAGCATCTGTGCGACACACATTTCGCCGATACTTACAGTGCTCGCACTCGCGATGAAGCCGAGCCTGCCAAGGAGAGAGCATTGCCATCAAAGACGCCTATCGATGCCCAGCGTGGCGAGGAAGTAGCAGGTCAGAGCAGAAAGGTACCTCCGTCGCGAACCGACAGCGAAACAAGGGAGGCACAAGATGAACTTACAGCCCTCAGCGCTTCCCACCAAGGCAGCGAAAGCTCAAAGCTGCGTGCCGAACAGAGGATGAGCGGAGTTTGGGATGACGCTATCTTCGAGGGTCCTGACGACGATGATAGCGAGATCGATGAACGCGGTCCGCTACAAAGGTTCATCAGCCCAGGCGCGCTCAAGAGGCCTTCCTCGCCAACATCTCGCAGCAGCACTGCGCCACGCTCGCCTTCGATCACATTCACCGATGGCCATCGTGGACTGGCACCTTCTTCTCCGACTTCCACTAAGTCGCGACAAAGCCACGTTCCTGAGAGTGGCTCACTGAACAGTCGAGCCAGCGTGAAAGGTTCCACGGAACCTGAAAGTTCGGCGGCCAAGTCGCCGGTTGTGACCGCAAACCTCACTGAAGAGCCCGAATCGATGGAATCTGCTAGTTTGGCGGACGTCGGTCTGGGCAAGAGTGTTCACGAGCAGTTGGGTAGTCCAACGCTTACACCTGGAAGCAAGAAAGATGGCACGAGAAGGACTAGCGTTGCGGAGGATGTGGCCAGGGCTGGCAGTAGTGGTGGACAGGACTAGAAGAAATTGGCCTACATAAAGATATAATTGTTTAATCAGTGAGAACGTTTACTCAGCAACATACTCCACATCGTTCAAATTGCCACGAAGTATAGAAGCTCTCA
>Ga0265797_10010087_pt1 | contig 12090 bp, 8 predicted proteins | sample P2T30metagenome_FD_192433 | JGI IMG/M metagenome (GOLD analysis project Ga0265797, IMG submission 192433) | Plant litter microbial communities from East Loma Ridge, Irvine, California - P2 T30 | ecosystem: Environmental > Terrestrial > Plant litter > Unclassified | place: USA: California... | reverse complement strand
ATGCGGCCGCGGCTAGCCCCCAATCAGCCACCAAGGCGCTGCCCCCGGCTGCTAGTACCGACCCGGCGGACGACGCGCCCGTTCGCGGCCACCAGCTGCGGGTGCACTTTGTGGGGGCCGATGCTGCCACGTCCTTGGCGCCTACTCAGGCTACCGGCGAGGTGCGCAACTACCTGCACGGCAATGACCCCGCCCGCTGGGCCAGCGCCGTGCCCAGCTACCGGCAGGTGCGCTACCAGGCGCCCTGGCCCGGCGTGGCGGCGCGCTTTTATGAGAATGAGACGCAGCATTTAGAATATGATTTTGAGGTGGCGGCCGGGGCCGATGCCAGCCGCGTGCAGCTGCGCTACGAAGGAGCCAGTAGCCTCACCCTCAGCGCCGATGGCCAGCTGCACGTGGGCACCACCGTGGGCGCCCTCACCGAACTGGCGCCGCACGCCTACCAGCTAGGGCCGGGCGGCCAGCACCAGCCCGTGGCCTGCCGCTACCGCCTGCGGGCCGAGGAAAATCTGGTGTCGTTTGAGCTGGGGGCCTACGACCACCGCCGGCCGCTGGTCATCGACCCTACGGTGATTTTCTCGACCTACTCGGGGGCACGGGGCAGCAACTGGGGCTTCACGGCGACTTACGACGCGGCGGGCAACATGTACTCGGGTGGCATCGTGCTCGACGACTCGTTTGCCCTGCCTAGCTATCCTACCTCGCCGGGCGCATTCCAGACCACATTTGCCGCGCTTATCGATATTGCGCTCATCAAATACAACACCAGCGCCAACGGCGCGGCGGCGCGCGTGTGGGCCACGTACGTGGGCGGCAGCGGCCATGATTTCCCCAGCAGCCTGGTGGTGAATGCGCAGAATGAGCTGATTGTGCTGGGCAGCACTTCCTCCACCAACTACCCGGTCACGAGCGGGGCCGTGCAGCGCCGCTTCGCGGGCGGCGTGGCCGTCAGCCCCTTCGGCCCCGGCAACGACGGCGTGTATCGGGTAAGCGGCGGCACCGACCTTATCGTTACGCGCCTCAACGCGGCGGGCACCGCGCTGGCGGCCTCTACTTACCTGGGCGGCAGCGGCAACGATGGCATTGCGGCCTACAACCCCGCCCTGGCTACCCGCCAACTACCCCAGAACTACGGCGACGCGCTGCGCGGCGACGTGCTTACCGATGCGCAGGGCAACATTTACCTGGCATCAGTATCAGGCTCGCTCAATTTTCCGATTACCGCCGGCTTTGGCAGCAGCTACCGCGGCGGCGCCTGCGATGCGGTGGTGGTGAAGCTGCCCCCCGCCCTCGACCGCCTTACCTGGAGCGGCTACCTGGGCGGCAGCGCGGCCGATGCGGCCTATTCTATTCAGCTCGACCCTAGCGGCAATGCCTACGTGGGCGGCGGCACGCTCAGCCCCGGCCTGCCCGGCACGGCGGGCGCCTATCAGTCGGCCCCACAAGGCAATGTCGATGGCTTCGTGGCCCGCATCGCGGCCGATGGCAGCGCTGTGCAGCGCGCTACCTACCTCAGCACCAGCGCCTACGACCAGGCTTTTTTTGTGCAGCTAGGGGCCGATGGCGGGGTATATGTGCTAGGCCAAACCCTGGGCCAGTGGCCGGTGAGCGCCGGCGTGTACAGCAACCCCGGCAGCCGGCAGTTTATCCAGAAGCTCAGCCCCGACCTCGATAAGAGCCTGCTAAGCACGGTATTCGGCAGCGGGCGCAGCACGATTGACATCTCGCCCACGGCTTTTTTGGTGGACCAGTGCGACCGCATTTACGCCTGCGGCTGGGGCGGCGAAATCAACGGCTATACCAATCCGCTCTACACCTATTCGGGCTTCGTGAGCCAGAACGGCTTCACCCACGGCATGCCCACCACGGCCAATGCCGTGCGCACCACGCCCGACAACCCCAGCGCGGGCTCCGATTTTTACCTGGCGCAGTTTGCCCCCGGCCTGGCTAGCCTCAGCTACGCCACCTACTACGGCGACCCCACCCTGGGCTCGGAGGGCGACCACGTGGACGGCGGCACCTCGCGTTTCGACCCGCGCGGCGTGGTGTACGCGGCGGCCTGCTCGTGCTTTAACCGCAACGGCTTTCCGGTGCCTTCAGGCGCTTACACCTATTCGCCCGTCAACGGCGCGCTGGACTTCAGAGGCAACTACCAGTGCAACAACGCGGCCTTTAAGCTGAATTTTGAGCCTACCTCGGCGGCCGTGGGCGGCGACCAGGCCGTGTGCGTAAGCTCGCCGCCGCTGCCGCTGAGCGGCCTGCCCAGCGGCGGCATCTGGACCGGGCCGGGCGTGTCGGGCTCGGTGGCGGCGGGTTTTGTTTTCACCCCTAGCGCGGCGCTGGCGGGCACGCAGGTGCTCACCTACACGGTGCCGGGCGCCACGGTGGCGTGCACGGCTTCGGCCCGGCTTACCGTAACGGTGGCTAGCCCGGTGGTGGCTACGGCTACGGCACAGGCCGCGGTGTGCGCAGGCAGCGGGCCGGTGGCCCTCACGGGCGGCAGCCCGGCGGGCGGCGTCTGGAGCGGGCCGGGCGTGTCGGGCTCGGTGGCGGCGGGCTTCGTCTTCACGCCGACCCTGGCGCTGGTGGGGCCACAGCAGCTGGTGTACACCGTGACGAATACTGCTGCCTGCGGCAGCGGCAGCAGCCGCGCCACGGCTACCATCACGGTGCTGTCGGCCCCCACCGTGGCGCTGCCGGCCGATACCGTGCTGTGCCCCGGCAGCCGGCAGGCGTTCCGGCTGCGGGCCACGCCGGCGGGCGGCGTGTGGAGCGGCGTGGGCGTGTCGGGCGGCAATTTATTCACGCCGCCGGCCCTGCCGGGCACCACCGTGCTCACCTACACCGTGAATGCGGGCACGGCCTGCCCGGTGGTGGCCACGCGGCGCATTACGCTGCTGGCCCAGCCGGTGCTGGCCCCGGTGCTAGTGCCGCAGCCCTGCGTGCCCAGCAATGTAGCACCGCTGGTAGTACATTTTCAGCAGCCGGGCGGGCTGCCGCCCGATGCAGTACTAACGTGGTATTTTGGCGACGACAGCACGGCCGTAACCGGCCCCGACGTGACCCACACCTACCAGCGCGAAGGCACCTTCCGGCCGCGCGTGGTGCTGAGCTACAACCAAAGTCGCTGCGGCCAAACGCTGGCCCTGGCGCCGGTAGTGGTGCAGAAAATGTTCGTTCCCAACGTCTTCACACCCAATGCCGATGGCCAGAACGACCTCTTCACGCCGCGCCTCGGCGGCTGCCCGCCGCGCCTGCAAGTGTTTTCGCGCTGGGGCCAGCTCGTGTATGAGCACGCCACCTACCAAAACACCTGGGATGGCACCGGGCTAGCCCCCGGCACCTACTACTACCTGCTCAGCCCCCCCGATGGCAGCCCCGCCATCAAGGGCTGGGTTGAGCTGGTGCGGTAGGGATGGGGTGAGGAAGTGAGGAGGTGATAAAGTCTGTCATGCTGAACGAAGTGAAGCATCTTGCTCAAAATCGTTGAAAAAGTGCCCCTAGCAGTTCCGGCAAAACCCTGCGGCGAGCGCCCACCAGATGCGCCTGACGTTCTTTTGTACTTTATTACTTCCTCACCCCATCACCTCCTCACCCCAAAAAAATGGATATTTTCATGCAAGCCGCCATCGATGAGGCGCGGCAGGGCCGCCGCGAGGGCGGCATTCCCATCGGCTCGGTGCTGCGGCGCGGCCCGGACATCGTGGGCCGCGGCCACAACAAGCGCGTGCAGGACCTCGACCCTATCGCCCACGGCGAAATGGACGCCCTGCGCAACGCCGGCCGCCAGCGCACCTACCGCGATACCGTGCTCTATACCACACTGATGCCTTGCTACATGTGCGCGGGCACCATCGTGCAGTTCAAAATTCCGAAAGTAGTGGTGGGCGAAGCCCAGACCTTCGGCGAGTCGCTGGAGTTTCTGCAAGCGCACGGCGTGGAGGTTGAAATCCTCAACTCGCCCGAGTGCGTGGAAATGATGCGCGAGTTTATCGAAGCCGAGCCCGCCCTCTGGAACGAGGATATTATGGAGTAGCTGGTGTAGGGTAAGCTTTAGCTTACCCTACACCTTACTTACGCCCTAGCCAGCTTTCGGGGTTGAGGTTGGCCGAGTTGCGCCACACCTGAAACTGCACCTGGGCCGTGCCGTCGGCATCGGTGGCAGCCGAGCCAATGGCCTCACGGGCGCTCACCTGCTCGCCCTCGTGCACATTCACCGAGCGCAGCTTGGCATACACCGTGAAGTATTCGCCGTGCTGAATCATGACGATGGTGTTCATGCCCGGCACCTGGGCCACCGTGAGCACCCGGCCCCCAAACACTGCCCGCACGGGCTCACCCTGGTTGGTTTGAATATCTACGCCCCGGTTATCAACCGTGACGTGCCGCAGCACCGGGTGCGGGTGCCGGCCAAAGTGCTGGGCCACAAAGCCGTGGGCCACCGGCCAGGGCAGCCGCCCCCGGTTGCCAGCAAAGCCCGACGATACCAGCGCCGTTTCGGGCGTGAGGGCCACGCGGCTGGCGCGGCGGTCGGCGGTGGTTTCCTCGGGCGCGTCGCTTTCGGGGTTGGCGCTCGGGTCGTCGTCGCGGCCAGCGTCGCTAGGGTCGTCGGCGCGGGCGGTGCTGCGGCTACCCGAGGCGCGACGGCTGGCGGCGGCCGTGGCGCGGGCGGCAGCACGGCGGCGGGCGGCCGCCGCGGCTAGCCGGGCGGCGTGGGCGGCGCGGGCAATTTCTTCGCGCACGCGCTGGGCAATGAGGTCATCGAGCCGGGCCACGGCCTGCTGGCGCTGGGTTAACTCCTGGCGCAGGCCCTGCTCCTGCTGGCTCAGCTGCTGCACTACCTCATCCTGTTCGGTTTTGAGGCCTAGCAGGTTGCGGTTTTCGACGAGCTGGGTCGTGAGCAAACTTTTCTGGCGCTGGCGCTGCTGCGTGAGCCCATCGAGCTCGTGGCTGAGCTGCTGCTGGGCCCCCACAATGCGCAGCGCCTGCTTCTGGCGCTCCTCGGTGTACTGGCGCACATAGCGCAGGCGCACCACAAACTGGTTGAACGACTCGGAGGCAAACAAGAACATGAGCTGGTTGAAACCGCTGCTCGTTTTGGAAGCTGCGTACATCAGGTGGCCGTATTCTTCCTTGAGGCGGGCTAGCTGCTCCTGGGTACTCAGCACCTGCTTCACGGTCTGGTGCACGTTGGTTTCGATGCCCTGCAACTGGGTCGAGATGTGCTGAATCTGGCCCTGCTTCACCGTCAGCTTCTCCTTGATAACGTTGAGCTGCCCTAGCGAAACCTGCTTCTTCTGGGTGGTCTGGGTCAGCACCTTGCCCGCTTCCTCAATGCGGCTGAGGTTGGCCTGCCGCTCGCGCTCCAGCTGCTCCTTGCTTTTGGTGCGCGGGCGGGTGCGCGAGCGGCGCGGGGCGGGGCGCTCGGTGCGGGCGGCTTTTTTCTCTTTGGCCGGGCGGCGGCGCTGGGCCGCGGCGGGCGCGGCCAGCAGCCCCAGCAGCAGCAGGACCGCTACGAAACGCAGAGTAGAAACGGGCAGAAAAACGGTCACGGGCAAGGCAGGGCGCGGTGGGCAGGCTACCGCCCCGCAAAATAACGCACGAATGACGGGGCCGGGGGTAGGGTGCTATGGGCGGCGAGCCCGACGCTTTTTCTAAAGTCCCGATGCGCGCCCCCGGCTTTGTGCCCTGCGGCTAGGGCCAGGGCCCTATTTCTTCGGCAAGGCCGGGCGGGGCAACCGCTGCAAAAGTCTGACCCGCCGCACTATTCCCTTGCGCGGCTGCGGGCGCGCTGGCACCTTCGCTACCCCGCTTTACTTCAACTGCTGGCACGCCGGGCACTGGGCACCCTAGCCGCAGAAGTATACCACTTTACCTTCTATAGCATTCGGGTTTATTGCCTGCGCGTTTCGCTTTCACTTAACCTCCTCTTGGCCATGCACCTACCTCCCGCTCCCCTGCTGCTGGCCGCTCTGCTGGGCCTGAGCCAGTGCAAAAGCAGCGACCCCTACCCCGCCGACCCGGCAAGCCAGCTACCCCCCGCCACTCAGACCGGCGCCAACACCTTCGGTTGCCTCGTCAATGGCCAAGTCTGGACCCCGCAGGGCTACAATGGCACCTCTAATTACAGCGTAGTCTATGACTCAAATCTAAACAATGGCAATTTTGATTTAATGTCTTACCGGTACCCTGATGCATCTAACAATTTTCAAAGCATTTCATTAAATATCTTATCAAACACTAGTCTAGGCAGTCATTCTTTTCGAAGCAATCACAATACACGGTCGGTCTTTAATAATACTAAAACAAATTGCTACTGGAGCAGCCGCGACAGTGCCACCACTTACCGCCGGGGCACCTTAACCATCACTCGGCTGGACTTGAAAGCCGGCATCATCTCAGGCACGTTCGACTTCACTCTTTACCAACCAGGTTGCGACAGCGTGCGCGTCACGCAAGGCCGCTTCGACAAGAAACTCTAATTCTTTCCTCCTTTTCCAGTTAGGAAGACTCCGATTACCCAGATGCCTGTTGCGAGCATATGCACGCCAGGTGCTGGTGCTACCCACGGCAGTTAGCTCAGTCACCACGCCGGTTTTGGCCCGGCCATCCAGCAAAAATGCCCTTGTCACCACCTGGCTGAGGTAGTGGCAAGGGCATTTTTGGTAGGGCACGCAGCTGGCGTGAAGAATACGCTGCTTACTTCTTCACCTTTGTTTGCCGGGCGTAGCCCTTGGGGATGGTGAACGGGAAATCGAGGTGGCCGCTGCCCACTTCCACTTTCTGGTAGTTGAGGGTAGCCGAGGTGCTTTCGGTGCCGCCCTGCTGGCCTAGCACGTTGGTAGTGAAGGCGAAGGGCAGGTCGGCGCCGGTGGGTTTCTGAAACTCGGAGTAGCCCACGGTGAGGCTGCGCTGGGCGGCACTCTCGCTTACTTTCAGCTGCTGCAGGCGGCCGGTGGTGGTGCTCACGAGCTGCTCCAGAATGAGCGGGGCCGCGGGGTAGGTTACGCTCTGGTTGTCGCCCTCGGTTTTTACTACCGGCGCGGCGCCTTTGGGGGCGGCCTGGTAGTCGCCGAGCAGGATGTCCTGCATCTGCTTGTAGGTCACGGGCACGTTCAGCAGCTGGCTGAGGTAGGCGTAGTCGCCGGCGAAATAGGTCTTTTGCAGGCGGTTGACTACCCGCACTGAATCAGCGGTGAGCAGAGCACGGACGCCCTCAATACCTAGTAGCGAGCCCGAGAGCCAGATGGCCGAGTCGCGCTTGATGCGTAGGTTGAAGTTGGCCGACTGCTCGCTGCCCTTGGCCTTGAAGTGCACCTTGCCACGGCCGTTGAGGTACTGGAAATTGGTATTGGTGGTTTTTACGCCAGCGGGCGTGGTCACTTTCACGGCTTCGGCGGTGCCCGCAGTGAGCGAGCCCGACTTGGTAGATACGGCGCGGTGGCAGCCCGCCAGGGCTAGCCCGGCCAGGAGCAATGCGGCTTTATTCATACAATTTCTGTTCTTTGATTTTGCGGTCGAGCAGCGGCGAGGTGCCGGGGCCAGCCTTGCGGGCGCGCTGCCAGGCAGCCACGGCCCCGCTGTGCTCGCCGAGTTGCCACAGTACGTCGCCGTAGTGCTCAAGGATGCTGGCATCCTTGGTCGTGCGCAGGGCTTTCTCCAGATTCAGCTTGGCCCCGGCGTAATCTTTCTGCTTATACAGCACCCAGGCGTAGGTATCGAGGTAGGTGTCGTTATCGGGAAATTTGGCCACGGTCTTGCCAGCCATCTCCTTGGCGCGGTCAAGCTTCTCGCCCCGCAAGCTCAGGAAGTAGCTGTAGTTGTTGAGCACGCCGTAGTTATCAGGGTCGGCGGCCAGCACTGCTTCGTAGGCCGCGTCCGACTTGGCGTACTCTTTCAACTCCTGATAGGCATCGCCGAGCTGCGAGTCGAACTGGCTTTGCTGCTCGGCGCTGCCGGCGGCTAGCCGCCGGCCGTGCTCCAGGGCCTGCACCGCCTCGCGGGGCTGCTTTTTCAGCAGGTGCCCCACGCCGTTGTAAAACCACAGCGGCGCCTGGTTGGGGAATAATTCCAGGGCCGCGTCGCTGTGCACGAGCAGCGAGTCGGTCTGGCTCAGCTCGGCGTCGAGCAGCACTACCTGCTGCCAAAGCTGGTACTTCGACTTGTCGTATTTGAGGGCCTTGAGATACGTATTGCGGGCTTCCTTGCGGCGGCCGGCCTGCATCTGCACGTCGCCGGCCACGCCGTAAGCTTTGGCCTCGCGCGGGTGGTTGCGCACGGTGGCGGCGGCCAGGTCGAGGGCTAGCGGCGCCACCTTGGGGTCGGGCAGCTGCTTCACATAGCCCACCAGAATGCGCACAGCCTGGTCAATCTCCAGCGCGGGGCTGTCGAAAGCCAGCCGCAGCTGCTTTTCGACCTCGGTGGGCTGGTTTTGCTGGCGGTACACATCGGCCAGAATCAGCCGGGCCTGGGGGTTGGCGGGGTCGAGGCGCAGGGCCTGCTCGGCCACCCGAATGGCGTCGGGCAGGCGGTTGTTGGCGGCGTACATCTCGGCCTGGGCCAGCACGAAGCGCGGCTCGGTGGGGTTGGCCGCAATCAGGTTTTCACCCTCCTTAAGGGCTAGCGGCAGGTTGTTCTGGCGCAGGTATATCTGCTGCTTCTTGAAGGCAATCTCGTCGATGCTGCCAAACTGCCCCTGGGCTTTGTCGAGGGTGGCCAGGGCTTCGGGCAGCTTGTTCTGGGCCAGGTACAAGTCGGCTAGCTGAAAGAGGTAGCTGCCCGAGTTGGGCACTTCTTTCACCAGGCTGGCGTAGGTGGCGGTGGCGGCCTCGTACTGCTTCTGGCTAGCCTGCGCCTGGGCCAAAAGGAGGTAGTAGTACGGGTTTTTGGTGTCGAGCTTCACGGCGGCCTCGGCGTAGCCGGTGGCATCACGCAGGTTGCCGCTTAGCAGGTTGGCCTCGGCCAGCTTGTAGTTGACGGCCGCATTTTCCGGCACCAGCGTGTAGGATTTCAGCAACCGTTCCAGCGCCTTGGGGTAGTCTTCGAGGATGATGTACTTCACGCCATCGGTGTAAAGCGCCTCGCTTAGCTCGCGTTCGCGGGCTGAGAGCGGTGGGCGGGCGGGCTCTTTTTTGGCTTCAGCTTCGAGCCGCTGGGCCAGCTCTTTGCGCTCCTTACGGCTCAGCTTCACGGGCTTGCGCGCGGTGGCCGTGTCGGCCCGCCCGCCGGGGCTAGGCCCCGTTCCCAAGCCCTGGGCATGGCTAGCCCCGGCCCACAAGCTCATCACCACTGCACTCACCGCAACCAGACGCATACGCATAAAAATCAAACCGGAATCCTATCCGGCTAATGTACGGGGCTCTACGAAAAAACGGCGCGGCTCCCACCGGGAACCACGCCGTTCAGCAACGCACGAAGCGCTAAAAACATCACACTTGCAGCGCATTAAAATCGCCCACGCTCAGGTCGTTGGGGCGGCCGGTAAGGCTGGCGCTGTTGCCAATCATCGAGTTGGCCACGTTGGCGTGGCGCACGGTGGCCGCGCTCTGGATGATGGAGTTCGACACGCGCGAATCCTCGATGGTGGCGCCGCCGCTCAGCGACACGTGCGGGCCTACTACCGAGTTGGTAACCACGGCGCCATCGCCGATGTACACTGGCTCGATAATTACCGAATTGGTGATTTGGGCCGAGTCCGACACGAGCTTCTCGCCGCGCTCCTTCAGGTATTCGAGGTAGCGCTGGTTGGTGAATACGGTAGCGTCTTTGTTGCCGCAGTCGAGCCACTCGGTTACCTGGCCGGGCACGAATACGGTGCCCTTGTTCTTCATATTCTCCAGAGCATTGGTGAGCTGGTACTCGCCTTTGTCCTTGATGTCGTTGTCGAGCAGGTATTGCAGCTCGTCGCGCAGGTAGTCGCCATCTTGGAAGTAGTAGATGCCGATAATAGCGAGGTCGGACACGAACTCCTGCGGCTTCTCCACAAACTCCGTAATCTGGCCCTGCTCGTTCAGCTTCACCACGCCAAACGGCTTGGGGTCAGCTACTTTTTGCACCCAGATGGTACCGGGCACGCTCGAATCGAGCGTAAAATCAGCCTTAAACAGGGTGTCGGCAAAGGCCACCACCACGTTGCCGCTCAGCGACTCTTTGGCGCACAAAATGGCGTGGGCGGTGCCTAGCGGCTCATCCTGGTAATAAATGCTGCCCTTGGCGCCTACCGACTCGGCAATGGCCACGAGGCTTTTTTCTACGGTGGCGCCAAAGCGGCCGATAATGAAGGCAACTTCCTCTACGGGCTCGCCGCACACGCGGGCAATATCCTCCACGAGGCGCTGCACAATGGGTTTGCCCGCAATGGGAATCAGAGGTTTGGGTACGGTGAGCGTGTGCGGGCGCATGCGCTTGCCCATGCCGGCCATCGGGACGATAATTTTCATCAGCGAAGTTGGGTGGAAGGTGTTTTCAGAAGTATTGAGAGGCTTACTGCATTTTGCCCGTTTCGGTTGGGCTGCTTGGGGGCACAAAGATGCGGCCGAACCCCGGCTAGCCCACAGCCGGGGTTATTTTTTAGCCTTGCAGCAGGTCGATGAGCGTGGCCGGGTCGGCGTTGCCGCCCGTGAGCACCAGCACCGTGTGCCGGCTAGGCGGCAGGCTAGCCCGGTGGCGCAGCAGCGCGGCCAGCGGCAGCGCGGCCGTGGGCTCCACTACCAGGCGGGCTTCAAGCAGCAGGCGGCGGGCGGCGGCGCGCAGCTCAGCTTCGCTCACCGTCACGATATCATCGGCATATTGCCGGATGTGGGCGAAGGTCAACTCGCTCACCGCTAGGGTCCGCACGCCGTCGGCCAGGGTGCGGTTGGTATCAGCCGCCGCCCACTCTACCACCCGGCCGGCGCGGAAAGAAGCCTGGGCATCGGCGGCCAGCTCGGGCTCCACGCCGATAATTTTTACGCTCGGCTTCAGCAGCTTGAGGGCCGCCGCCACGCCGCCCAGCAGCCCGCCGCCGCCCACGGGCGTCAGCACCAGCTCCACGCTGGGCAGGTCCTCGAATATTTCCAGGCCCACCGTGCCCTGGCCGGCTATCACGTGGGCATCGTCGAAGGGCGGCACCAGCACTGGTGGCTCGGCGGCGCCGGCTAGCAAGCGGGCGGCCACCGCCTCGCGCTTTTCGTGGGCCGGGTCGTAGAGAATTACTTCGGCGCCTAGCGCACGGGTGGCCTCAACTTTCACCCGCGGCGCATTAGTGGGCATGATGATGGTGGCCCGCAGACCCAGCTGGCGCGCCGCGTAGGCTACGCCCTGCGCGTGGTTGCCGCTGCTGTAAGCCAGCACGCCCCGCTCCCGCTCGGCCTCCGTGAGGGCCAGAATGCGATTGCCGGCGCCCCTGATTTTAAACGAGCCAATGGGTTGCAGGCTTTCCGGCTTGAGGTACACCTGCTCGGGGCCCAGCTCGGGCAGGGCCAGCGGCAGCAGCGGCGTGCGCCGCGCCAGGCCGCGCAGGCGCTGCTGGGCCTGCTGAAGGTCGGCTAGGGTAGTTAGTTGCATGAGGAAAAGACTAGGCGGTTGGGGCCGCAAAGGTGGGGCTGCGCCGGGCCAGGCCCAAACCGGGCCATAACTGCCCGGCGCGCTGCTACGTTAGGGCAAGGGCGCCTTACTTTTGCATTATGAACTTCACTTCCGAAATCGAATCCAGCATTCAGACGCTGTTTGCGGCCATCAACGCCGGCTTTGTTCAAGACACTAGCGTGGGCCAGCAGCACGTCGGCAACTGGCTGCAAGCCCTCAATGGCAGCAACGAGCCCGCCGTGCGCCTCGTGGCGAAGGAGCTTGACGTGCTCAACGGGCATATCCAGCGCAACGACGTGGGCGCCATGGGCGACTCGTTTCAGAAGCTGGCCATCCTCACGTCGCAGTCGGCCCTGCCGCTGCACGGCTTCGATGGCATCGGCGACAAGCTGCGTGAGCTGAGCCAGAAACTCAACTCGGCCGGCGGCAACCTGCAAATCATTGCCCGCCAGCGCGCGGCCGGCACAGCGCCCGCCCACTAGGGCCAAGCTGGCAGCAAAGAGAGGGGCGGGCAGAAGTACCGAG
>Ga0265797_10010086_pt1 | contig 12091 bp, 12 predicted proteins | sample P2T30metagenome_FD_192433 | JGI IMG/M metagenome (GOLD analysis project Ga0265797, IMG submission 192433) | Plant litter microbial communities from East Loma Ridge, Irvine, California - P2 T30 | ecosystem: Environmental > Terrestrial > Plant litter > Unclassified | place: USA: California... | reverse complement strand
ACCCCCCAAATACAACCCCCATTCTAGGAACAAAAGCATCTTGTCTGTAGGAATTCGCATCAGAATCCCGCTACCTGAGCCTCTGCTAGAAATGGAAAATGCCCTAAAATGTGCTTACATCGTCAACCTTTGACTGGTACCAGCAGGCACACCTGGCGATCGTGCTATCAAGATCGGTCTGCTCAAATCGGCTTTGCTACTGTGCAACAGAGGCATTCGTTCCAGTTTCGTTGTTTGTAGCGTCGTGTACTGATGCTTGAAAGATACAGTATGGCAGGAGCAGTATCGTTTTTCTCGGTGTACATGCATGGAGCACTACGTGGCCGACACAACTGACATTTAGGTCTTGGAACGTCGCATCGGCATACAGTCGCGGAGAGCGACCAATGGCATCCGATACCATGCCTTGGATAAGTTTAGGAGGCTGCTCGGCAGGAACTGTCCAGGACTCTATTAATGCAGCACCATGTCCTTGTGCATGTGGACGCCAGTAAGCAGTAACTGCCTTCCAGACATCTCTCCCCAAATGTCCTCATCTCTTGCCTTGAACAAGCTTTGACGTACCTTGTCTCCTTCCGACGGTATTCATCCTAAGCCAGACTCGGCTGAGTTTTTTTTGGCTACCGGGACCCTCGCCTGTTTCTGTAGCTCGATCTTGTTGAGGTGTTGGTGTGTTAGGGATTATAGCCATGCGCGATAGGCCAGAGCTTCTGGCAAGTTGCGTTTTGCGACATCTGCTTTGGGACTCATAATGCAGAGTATCGCAGGCCCGTGGGACAAGAAGCAGTAGTTCAGGCAATCATGCAATACGACCGGCTCGTCTGTCCCACTTGCGTTGAGATCTCGATTCTAGGACTGAGGGTCGAGATCTCCGATCGCCAACGGTTATTACGGCGGCGTTTCAGTTTGCGGACAGTCCCGAAGTACCAGTCGGGCTTGAGCATCCCAAGCAGGAAAATCGTGGCGAACTACTTACATCTTCGGGCTTCGGCAGCGTTGGTGTTGACGATTTCTAGACATGACTCTTCCCCTTCACACTCAGTCACAGCTAGGAGAAATCGTTCGTTCAATCCTCGAACCCCTTTGGCTACGAACCTCTGCACAAGAACCAAGACCCTTGGGCATACTAGCCGATTCCGCCGCATACACTCAGACGCACAGCAAGAGCTCTTGCTAGCTCTAGCCAGCTCACAGAAAGCTATCACGACAGTCCTGCGCGAGTGAAACCGCAGTTGCCGCTCTAATAACTTAGCCCGAAACGTCGATAGTTTCGCGCTCGCTGCTCAGACCAGAAAGCACCGCCTGCTATTACACCAGATTGAAACCACAGCGTAGGCGATTGAAGTATCCCTTGCGGCAAGAGCAGAGCCTTTGATAAAGAGCTGGACATCTGTGAAGAGTAGGATTGTATCGGGAAGAACTGCACAATTTCTCGCCTTTCCAACAAAATCCGTAGGCAGCAATTGTGAGCGTCACTGTACTACATGTGACCATTAGAATTGAGCTCCCAAACATTGCAACAGTCTGACGTCGGATCGCAGAAGCCATGGACGCAGTACTGCAAGCGCAACAACCAAGCCAGAACTAAAAGTCAAAGCGAATACAGGTGGCAGCTATTTGCGTGGAATGCCGAAGAGAAAAGGCCAAAGTAAGCCTTTTCCCCTTTAGAGCTATATACGGGCAGCACATCTTACATATATGCATAGTGTGATGGTAACTGACCTTCGTGTAGGAATTGAATACAACGAGACATCGTCTGCGAGTACGACATCGAAGTGGGCACATCTCGGTCCTTGTCATTAAGTCGAAAGAACGAGAACCTACAAGGCGAAGCCAATCGCCTCCGTAAGCTACTGGGCTGAAACAACAATGCGCCAGAGGCTGCAATTCTGGAAGGCAATGGCAGGGGCAAGGCAAGGGCTCGTTCACAACCTACGACCATGGATTGGCGAGTCTCTCTCACTTATACGAGCCGACACCAAGCTCGGCCGAAGATGTATGGTCTAAGGTAAGCAACTGAAATACTCGCGAATCCCCTTTGGATGAGTATATCAACTGAAACGATGAAGCATGTACGAAGACATGGTAGCGTTGGCGTTGATACTACCGTTAAACCCCACACTGCGTCTCCCTGACAGTCTCGGAACTCCAGAGTCGCTGTGCTTACAGCATCGCACGCGGGTTCTCGAAACCGCTGAACCGTACTGGGGGGTCCGCCCCACCGATCACCGCTTCATTTCAGATATAAGTCCTTTGTTCCATGCTGCCTCTGTGGTTCTGGCTTACTCGCTGTCGAGTCAGCGGGCTTGGGATATCGTCTTGCGTCATCTATCATTCGCAGCACCCAAAATTGCGGGTTTTGCAGCTTTACCAGCACGAGCCTTGACTTCGTCACTATCTCTGCTTACGCTTCCAATGCCAACCAAGTAGAGATCCGTGCATAAGCCACGTTTCGATGCTGGCATTGTTCATGGCTGAGAAGTACGCTTAATTAGGGCGCGAAGGTGCAACCGATGCTTTTCATGCCACAACGATCTCACATTAAAACGCGCATCGTAGTGCACATCAAATATCGACTCGTGGAAGTACTTTGGGGCGCTTTCTTCGTGATAGGGCAAGACAGATGTAGCGGGAATCATATATTTGCGCTGGAAGAAATAATATGAGATGCATGGAGCACTCGTGCTGAGATGTCCCACTTCGGCCCACCAATGTCACACCATCTTCGCCAAATCAATTCTGCTGCTCTAAGGCTTTAGCAGCGATGTTTAACTTTCGAGCTCGTCCGTGGGCTCTCTTGGCAAGACCAGACGGAACCAGATCACCCCAGCATGCAGTCTCGGCTTCCTGTTATCCGGCTATCTTAGCACAAGCTAGCTCCAACAACTCGTCAATTGAAGCTCCCGCACGTAGTCTGGTTAACAAGATGTATGACCTCTCACTTGTGCCGGATCGCATAGCCAGCAGGAGTGCTTCCAAATTCTGGATTCGCAGTGTCTCCATTTGTAATGCTTCTTCCAGTTCCAAGTTGAGGGCTTGATCAGAGTCCTGCTCGTGATCATTTGAGCTACCGTGCACCTGCTGGCAACTAGAGCCAGTTGTGGTCTGCTCGTCAAGGCTCGTAGATGAACTCGATTCGTTGAGATAGCCACAATGCTCAGACACTTGCTCCTCTCTAGAAATTTGTGCGGTGTCCAAATCAGTTGTAGCGATTTTTTTTGCGATGGGGTCGCCTTCCCAATCCCTAGCAATTGGCTGGGACTTGCTTACTGCCGTCTCTCCAGTTTGCGCACATGCTCGGACCATTGCTCACAGCCAACTTGCGCTTATCACTATGAGTTCCCTTCGAAGTACGGATGCGGTCTCTGATGTGCTTGTGGCGGAAGGGAGACAAGGAATCTACCCCTATTAGCTGATCCGGACAATTGTTGGGCTGAAAGGCAGTGTTTACACTCACGATTGTGCACAGATCTTCTGATTAGTGAGCGGATCAGAAAGTTGCAAGACTGGATTGAAATGTCGCGAGTTTTGCGAGATGGTTGAGGGATTGTGCTAGGCATTTTCTGCTCTTTGATAGAGAACTTCGCTGTGACTTCACATAAATGACAGCCGTAAAGTTGACGGACGCGTCGGTGACGGCTCCGAAAAACCGCTCAACCGAGCCGTCGAACCCGGTAAATCGATTGCAATCGGCATCCAATGATCGACTGCTAGCCATCCAAAAGTTTCACTTTCGCCTTTCGTCTTTGAGAGCTTTGAAGGTCATATATTCGAGACTGATACATCCATGAAATGCCCTTTACTTCAGAAATTAAGTATTCTCGACCAAATGCGATGTCCAATCCCCGAGTGAGCTCCTCAACTGACGGTAGGTGCGCAGCCCCGTCGGTTTTGAAGATCTGAAGATCTGCCAAGCAATACACTGATCGGAAGTCTGCTTGAATTGAGAAGGGAGGTCTGGAAGTTCGTTGAGCCTGTCGCGTGGCCAATGAATTACAGTCTCGCAGAGATTGATGTCGCAGAAATGCAGGCATTCGCTTATGATTGTCGATTGTTTATCATTCGTATGGCAAAGCGGGGTGTGACTCAGAGCTTCTACGGCTTTCCATGGCCATGTAGCTCGTGTCAAGCTCGCACCTGTCCACCGCCATCGCATATCGTCACCTGCACGCCATACGGAAGAGTAATGTTCCCTTTTGAGAAAACCCTTGTTGGCAATCTGTAAAGTCATCACATATTGGAAGAAAACATTGAAAACTCTACCAGCCCGGTGATCTCGTGGCTCGAAGGCGTGAGGTAAATAGACGGGATTGCGGATTGGTGCAAGAGAGTCTTGAGGTCTGTTCTTGAACAAGGTACTTCCGTGGAGAACCATCGTGGGCCGACCCGTCACATGTCTAATGATTAGATGCGAGATCATGCTTAACGTTATTTACATTTGTCAGACTAACACGAATAAAACCCTTCGGATTGTGTGTTCACTCTCGGCTTACATGTTGCTTTCATAAATTGTTTCACACTGCAAAGTTGCAATGGCTTGTGACCGATGCTGGAAGTTGACCAAAGGATTTGTGGTTTAGGCGGAGGAAAATCTTATTGGCAGAATGAGTAGGGTTCGTTTCGATCACTGCCTTCCGACACCCCTGTTGAGCACGAGATTCCCAACTATGCAATCGGACCATTTCGTATATCAAGGAGCTCCGTGAAACTCTGTAACTTGCCTTGCATTCTCAGAGCACGCAGAACAACAGGCGAGGTGTCAAGCGAGAGGCGAGGACCACCGTGGACAATAGCAGGTGGAATCGTTGTAGCAAAGCTCGGGCGAAAATCTCTGAACCTTGAACGATTCCCAAACGGTCCAAAGGAGATGTAACGAGAACGCCAGAAATTTGATTTCTGGTCAATTTAATCCACTTGTTAGTTGAGGAGGGCTTACGATTTTCTGGTAAAAGTTGTCGGGCCCATGTCTCCGGAACTCTCTGGAATACATGCAGTCTCCCAGCTCTTCTATCGACAGTCTCTGGTTTCTCGTCAGTTTAGCCGTCACTCATCGCAAGAAGGATGAACGTACGATCAGTTCTTGCAATCCCTCATTCGATATGTCGAGGCCGAAAACATGGACTTCTGAGCTTGGGTCGTCATCTCGTAGCACAAAACTGGACATGACTGTTGTATTTTTGCTCGCAGCTGACTTTTGGTCAAGACGAAACCCAGAGATAAATTTTTGGGTGGGCGACATGGGAGCAGACCAGAGGCAATGTCAAGCTAGTTGGTGACCAACGTGTGGGGTTAGATGGACATAGCTAATCCTTCTGCAAAATGGTACAAAAGGTGCCTCGCATGTCCGTACGCAAGCAGGTAGCTCAACTTACAACAAGGCTCGTCTAATCTGTCGTTGGATTCTCGAGGCAAGAGCTGAGAAACGATTTCGACCTGTGGAACCTGCACCTGCGCTTCCACAAAATTGTAGCATAAGAAAGATATAACTGCCCGAGCACTGTTCAAGACAGTAGAAGACTCGTGCCGCTACCATATACCTGTAGAGCTCAAAATCGACTTCGTGGCACTGCGTTGGGAAGTGCGATGACAAAAGCATAGTCGAACGTGACGTTAGCGTGACGGAAGGCTGACCGCCTCCGGGGAAAAGCAAAGGAATCGGATATGGCCTTGTGGGATCCCCGCACTCACAGGCCTCCAGTTGGGCGATATGGCCGAGCCGTAGGTTTTGCCGTTCTATCCGGTAAGATTTAATTCTCAAATGGCGGACCAATATCAATGCACAAGCGGAACAAGGCATCCGAACCCTATGACGAACACGTGCATTACCTGTCCCAACAACGATTTGTTGTTGTGTATTACCCGGTATCATCTGCGGAACGCGCTTGGGAATGATTTTTGATCTCTCGATCTTTCCATCATCAGGGCCCTGTCCAACCATTTATGGAGCAGTGGACAAAACGAGAACTGTTGACAACATCACAACTGACAAGCACATCATCATGAAGCCTAAGCACATAATTCTCGGCGAAGTCTACACGAGCTGAGGCTGGACTTGGCAATGAAAGAAAAGCTACCTGGTTCTTACCAACGTGTAAAAGCGGCGTGCAGCGTGGCTTTATAGCCGCAAATATACGCTCTCCTCATTGATACGGGTTTTTAGACAAGCTCACGGGTGGAACCCGCATTCCGAGAATTACGTACTGGTCATGTCCGGCAAGACTTGAGCAGATATCCAATTCCCGTTGTGGCACTTTCTGTCTGCTCAGTTCTTCGCCCAAAATCAGCCCTGAGAACAAACTCGATCTGTACGGAGTGCCCTCCCGAGCTCCACGATACAGCTAATCCAGAATCGTTTAGATCTGCTCAGGGGCATCTCGCAGGTCGTTGAGAAACTCACAGAGGCCAAAAATGCTTTTGATAGCAATCTCCTCAATACCAATGACGTCCGCTGCAGCCTCCAAACCAGACATTGTACTGTAGTAGAATCGCTCAGCAAGACGTTTTGGTGAGCATGTATCGATCCCTTTGTTAATTTAGAGCAACGTAGCTTGCTTATCGTTGCGATCAAACTGAGGTTTTAGATATCGAGCTTTTAATGCCAAGGCGACGTCGTGGCGAGGGCTAGGAGACAAATTGGGTGGATTGTCGGATACTCAAACGGGTCACAAGCTGCGTAGTGAATATGTTGCGCGGGTGCTGAGACGGCCGATTGCTAAGCATAGCCCCGTTGTGGCGTCTGCAGGTGCACGGGTAAGTTGCGAGGCTATCTCAATCTGAGCGCTTAGTCGGAAGCAATTGCAGTCTGCCATCGGCACGCGCAAAAGGTACAGACTGCAGAGTTTGAGTCTATTGACCTAGGATAGAAGACACGAAAGACCTACAATTGTAGCTCCTAGTACGCATCGAATCAAATCGTCTGCAATCGAGTTGTTATGGAGCTGCTCTCCATGCTGAGCTGGCACGCTCCACCTACCTGAAAGCAGCAAAGCAATAGAGCCACAAAGCCATATAGCGGGAACAGATGCACTGTACCCGCGATCTAGGCTCTCAGGTCGCCGTATCCAAGTCAACCACAGCTCGAGGTCGCGAGGGCATCTTTGCAGCAGACTGATAAGGATAATAGTGAGATACCATATTGTACAACAGGCGGATATCGAAGCCCACGCTCGTCCCCACAAGGGTTAGGTTAGCGAACACAGGATAAGATTGACAGAGTCATCGTTCGGACAGACGACGGCGCGCGAACTCAGTGTAAATAGTTGTCAAGCATAAGAACAACCACGCAGCCACTTCAATAGCGTCACGCTTACTAGTTTGTGCTCAGATCGTCTAGCGGCTGTCTGTGTCTTGACAAAGCCTTTCCGGTTAAGAATTTTGTGGAAGTTCGAGCTAGATGCTCAATTCTTGGTGTAGGACCTCAGAACGTGATTTGGTCCGTATATGTGCAAGACCTGTAACGGAACGCAGATGTGTAGATAAAGAACACTTGTGAGACACTCTGCCTAAAAGGGGTCGGGGAACACTGTCCCCCAAGCGCGCATAAACCCTATGAACTTCGCTTTTTGTGCTAGGCCAGATTTGTAGACGCTAGACCCCAGCTTGGTCGGGGAGCAGTCATCCCCAGCGCAGACTCATATACTAGGCATAGCGAGTGCCATGAATGCGATCAAGTCGCTCCTGTTGCACGGGCGCTCGCGCACAGGATTCCCACAGTTGCACTAAGTGCCCTCCTATCATGGACGCCAGCGCGCATCACGAGACCTTCAGCCTTGCTTTGAGTCCTGACCTACACGCGCGGCGCGAAAGAGCAGAAGCGGATGGCGGAGAAGAGGTAATGCGATTCTTGTGACCCACGACTGGCTTCTGAACATACGAAACAGTGTGCGGCTTCAACATTCTCGCGGCGTGTCGGTGCAGCCTCCTGTCTGAACAGTACACATTTTGTCCTGGACACGATACAAACTTCATGCAACCCGAGCACAGACCATGGGATAGCGAAGCCAATCTTCTTTTGAATCCTTGTCTGCGAGATAAGAGCTTGAATTGTTGTTGGTGGAAATGCATAGTAATAGCCAACTCCACGACAATACGGAACACGACGGAAGTATCTGCGCTCAGTCTCGTTGTATTGCGAATAAAATCGTCGCACCCGGCACGCGTTTTTTCCTCTCAATCCGACATGATATATAATGGATGCTTACTCGTTCGCGCCCTCTAACGTGTTTGCTTGATCACATCTTGGGCCGGGGTTTTCGCTTTTGCGTGTATCTTGAGACGATTACCATTTGACCACGCGTCGGAAAAGCCCCTGAGTGTACCCGTCAAACATGGTCGATGATTATTTGGGGGCGTATAAAAGCTTTCGAGCGCTCAGACAAAGCCTGGTCATCGGTGACAGCACGGTAATCGCCTCGCATGCTGGGAATGCCAATCTCGAGTTGTGTCTTTGCCTGTCGTTCGTTCAAACCTACCCACATTTGACTGGACTTGGATCACACAGTTCAATATGCTGCGAGGGAACATCGACAGGGTTGCATTCCATATTTCAGTTCCAATCTTCAAAGCCTCGTAGGAGTGAGAAACGTCAGTGACGTTTGGACCAACCTTTATTGCGATACAAAATTTGGGCAAACACGACTGAAGTAACAGATACTGGTTTGAAAAAAGCGTGCTTTGCAAACGGTCTACCTTGTCTTTCTGAAAGGGTCCAACACAGTTTAAACCTTTTGTGATGGTGGAAAGATAACTTATTGTTTAATTTGACGATGCTTCGTAAGCTTAATAACTTGTTATGGCCATTCTTGATTGCCGGCGTTTGCTACTGCCGTAAGATCGGACCGTGTAAATACCTCTATTCTCCCAGCGAGCGAATGGAGATGCGGCCGAGAGTCAAAAGTCAATGATGGCGATAGAGATGTGACCGCGACAGTTCATGCTCGCCGCTACATGGCGAGGTGACGTTGGTACGAAATGTGAGGCTAGGTGTCTCCCAAAGCATTGTTGGTGACTCGAAGGCCCGCCCAGAGAGCAGAGTCTAACACGACAGTTTTCCTGTCAACGAATGTGTATCACTAATGACGTCTATCGTAGCTCTCCTCTGTTTCTTGGGATTTGTTCGAGCGTATCGTCATCACTGTATGCAAAGGTACATGCCGTGATATCTGAAAACACAGCCGAAGCGACGCGAGACTGCATGCATCTGGAATGCACGCCTAAAAGGCCAACCTTACTCACTCACGCAGGCTACGCCCCTGACATACAGTATTTCGCGGAAGGTTGGGCATGACTCCGATGCAGAGATGCTGGATGTCTGATCTAGATGCTATACGTCGTAACGGCGGTACAAAACGCGGCTACCGAGCTCCTTGCTGCATTTTGCCCTGTAAAACGGCTTCGCTTTCCTGTGTCTTTGGCCACCAACCAGGCCTTCTTGTGTGCTTTTCCCGAGGCCAACAAGAAATCTCTGCTGTGTCTGGACCCTGGCTGCTGCCGACCTGCGTGACGCCGACTCCACGTCGGTCATTACATTTTCTGTAAGGTGATTGGTCGATAGCTCTGAAGCTGGCACACACATTTGCGTAATCGGAGACGGAACTCCCCACCGATCAGCCCTTTGACATTGCCACCATGACATGGTTGAGCACTTCGCCATGATTTCGGACCCCGGTAAATTCACCTTCGTATCGTGTACGGATACATAGGCTGAATGTTGTCATAACACCATATGTTATTGGTTGGTGCCACATCTCACTTGAGATCCTCCCCCTTTCTCAAAGCGACAAGCCAATTGATTGGCGGCCCCGATGATCGGACTCCCAGGATGACGTTGAACACTTTGCATCATCGCGAGCCGGCCACTACGTTGCCGGGGTGCCCCATATACATGTATATATGACTGCATACCCATGCTGCTTGCACAGATGGAAGTCTTTGATTTCAGCCGCGTTCTGCAACAAACCTTATGGCAGAGTCCAGACCTGTACCCAGAGAACTCAGACCACATCCTCCTTCCGAGTCTGCGCCTCCGACTGAATCTCAGGCTGGCAAGGCGTCAGTGCTGTTGAAAACACTTCAAAACAAGTCCACGAAGCCAAGGGGGAGACAGCCGGGCGCTGCATGTCTTGCTTGCCAGCAAGCAAAAACAAAGGTATAGTCCATATTATCGTGTGATTCGGACTGTGTCAACTCTGGCGATGCGATTCCCTGACGTGAACCATATAGTGCCTTGGTGACCGGCCTCCCTGTGAGCGGTGCAACAAGCGAAATATATCTTGTTGCTTTGACGTCGAACCGGGCGCGTCTCGCGTACTGACACTACGTCGCAACAATGAAACGTTACAGGATGAGCTTGACCATCTGCGTGCAATAATGCACAAGATCCGATATGGTCCCGAAGCCAAGGCATTGAATTTGTACCGACGACTTCGCGGCTACTCGGGCTCCCAAAGTGGCGTGGGCGGCCAGGTGATCGTCACAGAATCGTCGCAACAAGACTCGTTCCGAATTGGAAACCAGGAATTCGATACTGCCTCTAAAGACTCCGATCGGCCGTTTCAGGTTGACTACACTTCAGAAGGACAGGTCCAGGCGTGGACCAAAGTGGCCGAAGAATCTCTGGTAACAGATCTCGTGTCGTCGTTTCTCGCCTACGATGCTTGCTTTCTTTTCGCATTCATTGATCGAAAGTGTTTCTTGAATGAGATGCGCGCTGGCGATGTCGAGAAAGGACTGTTCTGTTCTCCTCTTCTGATCAACGCGATATGTGCGTTTCAGTGTGTGAGTGATATGGTACAACGTCTCAAAGCATTTCGCTGATCCGTACATCGAGCAGTCCACGTCTGAGCGGGCCAAAACATACAATCTGAGAAACGGATGTAATCTCGAAGACCGCTTTCTGACCGAGGCAAAAGACCTTCTCGAGCTTGAGTGCGGCAAAAGATCGCTGGCCACCGTTCAAGCTTTGCTCGTCGTATACGTCTACTACGTCAATCACGGCATCGATCGAGCCGGACTTCGGTACAGGGACATGGCATATGCCATGCTAGCACATCTCCAGTCAAGGTTTGAGGGACGACGTATGGAGTCGGGCATCTCTTCGAGGTGCGACGCGGATGTGTATCGAAAAGCAATGTCTCGGGCATTCTGGGGCACCTATTGCTTCGAAAGGTATGGACGACATGTGAATATCTGTTGCCATCTGTGCAGGACTGATACGAGCGGTGACCTTCTAGTTTCATGGCATTCGCCTACCTGCAACGGTCGAAGTTGAGAGCACCTTTGATTCCTCGATGGTTCCTCGACCAGACAATCGATCCCGAGATCAGCGGAGACACGCTCGATATTCGTGGACGACCCTCAGCTCTTGCTCTCGATCTACAATGCGATATGTCGGAGCTCCTCTATCAAGCTATGTCAGAAAGCGAGTCGAGTGGTCCAGAAAGAGCGACAAGGCTTTATAGATCCCTGTCCCGGTTGGACAGTAAAATCTCTCTTTTGTCAGGCGTAAGTGCTGTTCATCAAGCAAAGGTCCAGAGTCTAGAGTTCGTAAAAGACTGCAATCACTATCGAGTCGTAAACATGGCTGATCAAGTTCGACAAGGATGTATCGAGACGTCGTGGCCTTGAGCTTGCTATTACCTTTGGAATCCAACATATCACTACTTGATGACCTTGGTGACTCAGATGCGCTGTGCTTGCGACACTGCAAGCGGATAATCAAGAGCTTCGAGGAACACTGGGAGACCAGTGCAGCCAGTCGAATCTGCGCCTCGAAAATCTTAGCGTTATACTACGCCGGTGCCTTCCTGCCCTTGAAATTGAGCAGTCTGCATGCAATCGACCTCTTTGGACAGACTTGTTCCATGTTATCCCGATGCGTGGACGAACGCTTCCTGGCAGTCTATCTACTGCAAGCTTTTAGGACCTATGCTTTGAGCCTTGGCCGACCCTGGTCCGATATCACCCCGAATATATCTTTCGGCTTACGACTTGAGACCACGCAACGAGGTGATGTGCCGATGACTTTGGTCCTCCCGTTATGTCCCACTCTTCGTGACCTTCTGCTACCAGAGAGCAGATGTGGATACTATCG
>Ga0265797_10010084_pt1 | contig 12091 bp, 12 predicted proteins | sample P2T30metagenome_FD_192433 | JGI IMG/M metagenome (GOLD analysis project Ga0265797, IMG submission 192433) | Plant litter microbial communities from East Loma Ridge, Irvine, California - P2 T30 | ecosystem: Environmental > Terrestrial > Plant litter > Unclassified | place: USA: California... | reverse complement strand
TGCGCCTGATTCGACTCCGATACCTACACCCGCGCCTCGCATGCGCCGTCAGGACGATGCTTCCAGCGATGATTACTCCCTCTGCGAACCTTACACTATCATACAAGGTTCTGAGACATATGAGATGCACCTCACAGACCCGAGTCCAGGCGCATGGACTGTGGACATCGCCTGCAGTTGGCAAGGTGCGATGACAACAGCTGACCTAACCTGTGATGCCACCAACCGCGGAAGCATCCCAGGTCTCAGTACCACCGAGACGAAGAGTGTTTTGTCGGCGAGCGAGCTACAGGATATGGAAGCTTACCAGGTGGTGGCTTTGGTGACTGCAAGTGGTGCGTCTTCGTCGGGATCAGCTTCAGCGACTCAGACTTCAGCATCTACTGGCTCAGGAACAGGAGCGACATCACCTTCAAGGTCTGGATCTGGTACCGCTGCAACGAGCACTGGTCTTGCACCTGCTGGATCAATCCCAAATGTGATGGCCCTGGTCGGAGGTTCCATTGGTGTTTTTGCTGCAGCCATGGCTTTGTGAGCTTGTTGCAATTAGTCTTTAGTATGTTGAGCCGCATTTAGGTGTACTTTTCGGTAGGTGATGGCACCGTCGTGGTGTCTTTCGGGGTCCGAATCATCGTCATTTTGATTACGCGCTCTCAATTTTCATCGCTTCGTGTGTATCACTCCATGTCAAACTTTCATTTTGTTTTCCTTTTAGTCAGGGTCTGTCCGTACTGGCGGATCCATGGTGAGTGTGGAAGCAGCAATCCACATCGCGCCTGCACGTGATCACGTGTTATGCAAGACGCGACGTTGCGTCGGCTGTCGACTATTGTTTCCACTAACCCCGCATTCAAACAACACATCGTTTGTTGAGTTGTGACATATATCGACGTCTTGCGCTCGGCCCTGCGGTCACGATTCCTCTTTATCTCACCTTCTTTGTAGCGCCCTTGTCTGTAACCCACGCCACATTTCAACATATCCCACCCAATCTTGGGACCCGACTATCAACAAACACAACATTAAACATGGCAGTTGCTATGCCTAGTTTGCCAGCAACTACCCCAAACCCAAAGTCACGACTACTGGAATCACTTACACGACATGTCTCTGCGCCTGTGAGTCCATCGACGCTCGGATCCCGTCGACCAAGTGAAGGAAACTTCGGCGCCAATCACCATCATACCTTGCCATCTCCAAAGTTATTACGGACAGCTTCAAGATCTAAGCATGATCTCCTGGGTGAACTATTCTGGGCTCAGTCGCTTGCAGCTCGCCTGCGTCGTGATCGAGACAACTGGCGCACACTCGCCCTCAAGCAAGAACAGGACCTCAAGGCCGCACATCAAGACCTCGAAGACCAAGCTCGCAGCATCTTGGAGATGGAACAAGAGTCGGCTAAACTCAGGTTCCGCCATGAGGAGGACACGATAGCTGGGAGGCAACTCTATTCGCGCTTCCATGTACTCATCTCCAAGCATGACAAGCTTGTGGATCAATTCAACGATGCCATGCGTACCGTCGCTCGCCTTAAGAAGAGTGACCGTACTAAGGGCAAGGTACAACAGCGTAATCTGAGATTGAAGGCTACACTGCAACGTTACACATCTCAAGGTACCTCGGCTGCTACCCAAGCGGCTGCAGACACAGAGTCCACTCTAAGGGAAGCACTCGCTTTGGCTAATGAGCGAATTGAGGAGCTGGAGACAAAGGGCGAGGCGATGCTTGATGCATTGGAGAGGCGCAACGATAGCTGTGGCAGTGATGATGAAGAAGAGTTGGAGCGAGGAGATGTCGAAGCAAGGCTCTTAGGAGCTGAAGTGGCATTCCGCGGTGTTCTCGAAGATGAATCTTTCAAGGAGCAGAAAGAGATTTGGCTGGATCTGTTGAACGATTGAGAGAAAGCAAGATTAAGAGCATGCGTTAGTGTGCAAGCGTATTGGAGGGGTGATGTACGATAACGCGCATTCTATTGCTTTCGACTGTTTCCGATTAGCCATCAGAAGTAGTACCAGTGTACATTAGATCATGCCACTGGAGGTGAACTGGATAACGCCATCATAACGCCTTCGCGATTGCAGCACTAGAGTACACCTTGCACTGCAGAGGCGAACAGGTATAGCCAGCGTGGGAAGATACTGATTGTCATTCGTGTAAGTAGCTGAATCATCATCAGCAACTTGGCGTTCATTGCTCCCGATATCCAGTCACCGAGTTCTAATGATACAAGATATTGTACAAGAGACATGCATTTTGTGGGGCGCTCTGGGCAATTGGTTCCGAATGAGACGAGATGTTGTAGGAGGCTGGGAGTCCGCTAAACAGGATTTTGACGTCATTCATGACGCGCTAAGCCCAATATAGGGGATATATTTGGATCCGACACGTTAGAAACACGTCCTAGAGGTACGCAACGCAGCCATGACGTCGTAGAGCGCAGTGCAAAAATGCAGTCATGTCCAGGAAATCACATAGTGAGACAGGATAAACGTCCAATCGATAAGTACAACTTCGCTACTCTAATGCAGCTAGAGTCTAAGAAGCGCAAGCAGCATGATGTTTAGAAGGAAACTTTGGTACAAAACTCTATGATCCTCTACACCCGCTCGGAAAGATTTTCGACACACCAGAACTATAACATAGGAAACAAATGCCAGGAAAATAAAAACGATATTGATCCGCCTAGAACCTAAAATCAACGCGAACGTATACGCAGTTCTAGCATGTAGATAAGCCGAGAGGCATATCGCGAGTGCGACCTAAATCCACCCAAACTGTGAGCTGTGAGGGAACCCATCCCCATACAGCACTCGCATATTCAGCGCGATCCTCTTGGGGAGTATTGTTGCTGTTCTGGATATCGCGGTGGTTGTTCCATCTCATGCATATGACGCTCTTCTCGGCCACGTGTACGATCTTCAGAGCGACGCGAGGAATGATGGCGTCCCTGTCGGGAAGATCGCCGTGCGTTCTGATCATTCCAAAGAGATTCCCCGTGGGGTCGAGTTTGGCCAGGTTGCGCATTTCGTTGCTCAGAGTGGAAGTATGCTCGTTCGGCAGCTTGGACAGGCGCCTCCTTCGGTTGTGCGACTCCGGTTCGGAGTGATTCCTCGTCGTCGAATGGGGAACGAGGGGCGTAGTGAGGTCCCATTGACTTTGGCTTGCCAGCTTTTTTCCACTCCCTGAACTCTCTGATGCTGATACCGGAGCAAACAATTTCTGTGTTGCTAGGTCGTGTTAGACTCGACAATCAATAGAGGTTTCTGCTCGACTTACATGATAATGACGGCGAGGACCATTACTACCCAGCTTAGGCCACATGTTACCCCTACGCAAGACTTCATGTTGGCCTGGAACGTTAAGCCAGCAACTCCACTCCAGAAAACCACCTCGAGACAAGCGATAATCGCGTGCGCCTTGTAGCTGTGCCAACGCTGGAAGCGGGGAACGTGTTCCGAGAGTATGAGGTAGGCGAGCAGGATGAGGGATTTAGCACCCTAGACGCAAGCGTTAGCAACCAGATCAACAGCTAAGTCATGTCTGTGAAATATCCTAGATACCCAATAACATCCAAATACCGAGAACACAACGTACCATTCCCAATGCAATTGTGCTTGATCTTGAACGCGGAATATTTTTTACAAAGAGACGAGGAACCGTAAGGCCGACAGCGGCAGTGACGAGTACGACTTGAGCAATGTGAATTTGTAACTTGAAGCGGCTACTGAAGAGAGGCAAGTCGAGGATTCTTGAGATTCTCATCTTGGTTATGGATGCGAGTGGGAACTTTGGATCTGATCAATTGTTTGTGGAAATCGTATCGTAGATTGGTTCTGGCGTGGCTGATTGGAGCTGGAGGCTTGATCTTCGATGCTGTGTGACTGTGGAGAAGGATACATCGTGGAATATAATATACATTTTCTCTACGCTTCTTACATGCATCACCGCGTAAGTCTATATGCTCCGCCGTGTCGAACGCGTTGTTGCAGTTCTTCTTGGCGTGGTGAGTGCGAGTACGGCACAATACGAGTGCGAGTGCGAACTACAGACATAGAACGTGATAGGCGCGGGACTTGCCAAGCCGTTGCGGGATATGCCGTCTTTCAGCCCTACCAGCCTTACCCCTGTCTCAACCCTGTGTGCCAAACGTTCAAGGTTAGACTTGCGAGTAATTGGGCTCAGAACAGCGGATAGAAGATTAAGCCTTTTCTCTTGTTTGCGCTCGAGCCCTCATGAACCCTCTCGCTGGGACTTTGCCGGGTTTCCGGTAGGAGAAGAGTAAGCATGGTTTGAAATACAACTATTCAAAGCCAATCATCGAATAGGATCAGCATGTAACAGTGCCCAGTCGCATGCTCAGCTCGCACTCGCTCTCACATATGAAGGGGCTTATTCCTCAGGTTTGTTCTCAAAGATATTTGTAGTGGTCAATTCGGCCCTGTTGGCTGTGGTCCATGTACATGAGGGTTTCCAGGCATATTCGGAACGCCTTCGGGGCCAACCATAGTCCCAATGTCCGCCCAATTCCACTCGTGAATATTGTTAATCGTAAAGTCCATGAACTGCATTTGCGTCGTCCTATCGAACCGGGCATTAGGGTGCATGGCAGGGCCCATGTAGGCCTGGTCAGGGTATATACGGCCTGGCATCGGATCCGCGTACATGTAAGTACCTACGCCGGGCGGGGACTGATGGTACATGTGTGGCACAGCATCCGGCTGCGACAATTGCTGCGGCGGAAGGGAACTCTGGGGTCCGGTGTCGTGGGTCTCGAGTTCCGGCTCTGCAAATCTGACAGGCGAAGCTAAAGAGTCAGCCATGGAATGTAGTTCTGGAACCAGGGATGCGAATTTCTCAATGGTTCCAGGCATGTATGGATTCCGCCTATGCCGCTGTGCCAGATCTGCAAGCTGAGATAACAGAATGCGGGATTCTGACATGTCTGTGCCTCCGAGCTTATTCAAGCACACAAGATCAAGGACTAGCACTGAGCTTGATGCGAGCATATACCATACATCACAAGAGTAGACGGAATCGAATTTGCCAAAAGATTCGAGTTTCAGCAATGCCTTGGCCAGTGACCGGCCAGACTCAGAGCAAGCTTCCGCCATGGCTGTGAGTGCGGAGTTTGTAGTGTCATGACCGCTCTTGGTCAGACTGGAAGCGCGTGCAAGCAGGGCTGAGCGACACAACACGATGGTTGTATAGTGATATACGGAGTGTATCATCAACAGCGGCCGTTGCATAGCAGGAGGTGAAGCGTCTATGACTTCGTAATGTAGATGCCTGGGTAACGTCTCCTTCCATCGGACCAGGTCGCGTAGTACACCCGCGGCGGGTGACAAGGGGCCAACATATGATTCATCGTTGGCGTTGGATTTGACGGTCTTGGGCGCACGACACGTTGACCCGAGCAGCATGAACAAGCGAGTCGAGCACGCGAACAGGTCAGGGGGTCCGCCAATTATTTTCTCGTTAGGACTGCTGATCTTTGCGCCTGGGTTCTCGATGGCACTCGGACGGTCATAGGAGGATACCTGCATCGTCTCAAAGGCATATAAAGTCCACCATAGAATCTTGCGCACCTCCCTAGCCAGAGGTGTTTGGCCAGCGTTGACTTTGTCCTGGTTCAGTCCAATCGCATATGCAATACGAACAGCGGTGCCCGTCAGGTTCCAGCAAGCATCCCGATGGTTTGTGTTGTGGAGGTGTATGGCGGCCAATAACAGGGCTTGTATGGCTGTGATGCTAGAAGTGAAGATGACGACTGGGAGAAGTGTTTGTGTCCTTTGCCACCATAGCCGCTCCTGGTCTTCTGGGAAGGGAATGCGCGCAACGCGACGAGCGAGCAACAGCACACAGGTGAAGCTGCATAGCCAGGCGGGATCGGCATTCCTGGGGTTGACCAACCACGCCTCGTAGGCCTCGCGGAATGAAGGCTCGTGCAGGACTGGGAAGTCTGGGTGTATGTGTTCGAAGAAGGCGCGTATCAACACTTCAAGGTTTGGTCTGTCGCCGGGGTTCAAGTGTCGGCCCTGGACGGCGACAGAGCCGTGGGTGGCACTCGATGGTGCGGTGGGGTTCGACGGATTGCGCTGGTCGTCGCTGCCTGTTGGCGATGATGCCTGGGCAGCGTTCTTGCCAAAGCTAGATGTTGGCGCGAAGAGTCAGTATGCGCCTCAGGTAAAGATGATGCAGGGCCGGTACTGACAGAACAAACTCGCGCAGAGCGCCTCTTCCGACCAGCGTACGCAGCTTGATATGGAAGGAGAGCGAGCTGCCAGGGCCAATGAACTGCACCTGCCCTTGCTGGTCGGGCAATAGTGACACGGTGTCGTCTCCCTCGCCCTCGCCACTGTCGTCTTGGTCGCCATGCGCGTCGTTGGCGGCCGAGTCTGGCAGCGGTATGCCGTGCGACGTCGCAAGCTGTCGCAACGCCTCGGTACTGGACACGTCTGCCTCTGGAAGCAGCCCCTTGACCAGCGCCTCGAGGAGCGCCAGACGGGTGCCCAGGCCTTCGACACTCCCATACAGTCTCTTCTTGCGCGGCTGCGTCGTCAGGCACTCGATGTTGTGCACGATGCAGTAGCGACAGGCGTCCTGGCCAGGTTCCTTCCGGCACTTTTGCTTGCGCGACTTGCACTTGTCGCAGCTCGTTTCGGTGCGCTTCCGCTTATCCAACGGTACTCGGCGCGAGCTGCTCGCATGGCTGCTACTCGCGGGTGCGGGTGTGGAGGCGGACATGGGCGTGGGCGGGTAGGTGCGGCGGAATTTCAAGGCGCAGGGAGAAGAAGCATGGCGCGCACGTCGCGAGAGCGCTGCGAGCACATTGAGACGCTCTTTGTGCCGGTGGATGATGGGACTGCGATTGCGCCCCAACTACTTTGCGATGGTGAATGCAGGGCTCTCTGCGCTATCATCGTTATGTCCGTTCCTTCGGTAATTGAGGCTGCCGTCTCCTCTCCGGTGGGCCCAAGCTCGACGAATAGCCATGAGTCAATGACCATCTCAAATGCACAACACCATCTACCCCTCGCTCCCTACCCGCTTCTGTATCACCTCCCCCTCTGTCTCTTCTTCTCCTTGCTCGAAACCGTCCGTGGCTCAACGTCCGTCAAGCGGGGACAACTTCGAACCCATCTTGGCATGCGCGGCGGGTCGTCGGTCCTGCCCAGGCCGCCCCCTCTCCGGCGACGTGACGCCTGATGCGGCTGACCGATGAACAGCAGCCGACGAATACGACTAAACACATCTCGGCCATACTAGGGTACCTCTGTTAACGTGACCCAAGAATCTTGTCTTTCACCAACGAGACTCACCAAACCAGTGCCGTTTGGTTCACCAGCCAGGTATAGTCCCATTGCTCCATAAGCATGACTCGATAATACAGTCCAACGCAACCAACCGCCATCGTACTGAATCGATTTAGCACATGCTCGGCGTTCTAGCCAGTCGAGAGACCCACATGGTACCCATCCAAAGACGACTAAGACAGCAGTCTTTTGTCGCAACTCCATGTTCAGCTGCCATTTTGCCCACACTGGTACGAGGAACGCTTCCATATTGCTGATAAGACTTAGAGTACCTGTGACATACCCAGTATATCGGACCGCACTCTTTGACTGCTATGTATCCGCTTTCTCATAATGTCAGCACGTAGAGACGTGGACTGCAGGCACAATCATGTAGATCAGCGCATTGACGACCAGGCCTCCAACGATGACCCAGAATCGACAGCACGGAGTCTCATAGCGAAGATCCTCTTCAGTTCCAGGGATGCCACTGTCTTAGCCAGTCCGCTAGTCGTCATACAGCAGACAGAAACCACGTCGCAAGTGTAGATGGCATCCACTAAAGTTGCTAAGGAGACATCCCGCCTGTGCAGTGCCATTCCAATGCTTATGGCGCGCGGATTGGTTGCTGTGTAGATGATGCAGCCGCAGCAGGCAAGATACGAAAGATGGTCCTCGATCCGAAGCTCTTTACCAACGTATGCGTGCGCATAGATTTGGTCGAACACGAAAGGTTAGGCAGACAGGCGGATCACCGTGGCGGCGGAAATGACGACCAGCAACACTATGGGGTCATCCATAAAGTCTGACTCTTAGATCTGATGGTGGTGACGATAGTGCCGGGAGTTGGAGTGAGATCTGTTGATGCCATTATGTGTGTGGAGAACATGTAGGTCGAAAAGAGTGAAGGACATCTTGGAAGGATAGGTGCCGGAATGTTAGCTGACTGATAAAATAATCACACCGCTTCCCTTGAAAGGGGTCTCACTTATCGAGATGCCGCTGAATCCCAGTCTTGTGGACTCATTCTATTCTGGGCCAGTTGTACGTCATCGCCGATGCTGCAAATGAACATCCCTTGCATAGTACCAGACTTTGGCGCAACACCTCATCAGACACCACGTCGAAACTCAGACTCAATCCAAAAGCTCTTTTGTACTTATAGGACAATCACTAACGATCATACAATGGTGCGCCAATCACCGAGCCTCCATGCTGTAGCACTTGCATGTCAGTGCTTTCAGTCGTAAGGCGAGAATAGTGCGTACCCAGGTTGGCCGTGAACTGGCTTTATACCATGTTCCATCCCTGCTCGACAAGCGAGGGTGAGCCGCGCCTCAATTGCGCATTCGCGCCATTGCCGGAGATGCATGATAGACTGCGCCCTGCTAACTTGATCGCGGATCTGTAAGCCCATGAAACAGCTATGGATGCTGTCAAACCCTGCGCCACGACTTGACTTGCGGTGTCTGGAGTGTACTAGGACGATGATGGCTAAATGACAAGACTACAAAGATTACATGGTCGATTCAGCTGCACATCTGAAGACCCTTCCTGAGTACTGACGACTGGGATCTGTCAGTCATTCGCGTCTTGAGAAAGTCTCGGTAAACGGCACATTGAACGGCATTTGCTGGCTCATTGCAGTATCAGGTCCCAGTGGCGTTTGAGGGACTACCATAATGGGAATGCAGGCATGAGCAAGGACTCAGATAATCAAAGTATTGGGAGTCTGTGAGGTGATCACAACTACCATTGTCACGCCAGCTGATGTGATGTGTAGGGTCATGGCAAAAGACGATGGTTAGCACTACAGAACAAACTGGAACTTATACGTATACTCATCACCATGGCCTGGTTGTCGACACAGGCTATGATAGGGACAGTCATGTCATCAACGTGGGGATAGGGCACTGTACGTTGATACGATGTGCTTGTAACTTTACGCAGGAAAGGCACTGATAGTGGGCTATGTCGAAGAAAGATCAACATCATAGACATGCACCTGAGTGTTTATCAGATGTTTGTTCCAGCGCTTGATGACATGGGTATAGCGACGCTAGCATTTGCAGGCACATTCAACCACTTTCACGTTACTTTTTGTTCTGTATCGCGAGCGATCCCACCTGAATAATGCTAACAAGATACTTGTATGCACACATATCTGCGACATTCTTTTTCGGCGTCTTGCCTGGTCCTTTCGCTGATCAAAAAAGGTTTCAAAGCGAGTCGGAGGCGCGCATGAAATACGTGTGAAAGAAGAGACTGTTAAAGGTTATACTGGACAAGACGAAGTTTGGGGAGTGAAACAAGGACAACAAGCTTGATAGTACGACAAACTCGAAGGGCGTAGCGGGCATGCTATACGAAGACATCGGTGGCGACGACTCCCAAGGTTGACACTACACGTCGTTTTCTCAACGCTGTCGCGTATATGCATACTCCATGCATGTCCCTCCACGGACGTACATCTTGTACAACCACTCACCCACCCAATTTCGAATGATGAATCCTTCGAAAAACTTTTCGTAAACCTTTTTACTGACCATGAAGGTGGTCGGTTTGAAAACAGTTCTGAGAAGCGCTAATTCACTATATAAACCTGATAGTTATTGACAAACTTCGACCCAGCCGGTGCCGTCATACTGCTTAGCTCAATCGTCGAAACACTCAATCTTTCGACCAACATATTTCGAATTGAAGGTTCGAACCACACTCGTCCCAACTATCGGACATAAGATGAGTTGTCAACATCGAAAGTAACAGCCAAGCATACGAACCCGCTGCGCGCCCTTGAACGAGTCAGTCATCCGTTACACAGCCTACTCCAGGACGGAAAAGTGCCACCATCGCTCGATGAATCAGGCTCTCTATTGCAGTTCTGCGACAGATCACACTACGTCTTCCGGATACCAGCCAAAGCTTCGTTAGGCCACACCCAGACCACGGCCAGTCCCGAAAACGACAATTCCTTCTGCGAGGTCACAGTGAATTACAACAAGACGAAAGGGTGGTGAAATTCTAAGATCGAGCAATTGTCGCAGTGGAAAGCGCGGTACGCCTTGTTCTTAGCCTTTGCCTTGGTCGCAGCTCGCTTTGTTGCTTCCAGATATGGCAACCTCCGCCCCTATTCCGGGTATAGGTGCAGCAGGAGTTCCGTCGAAGACCGCAAGGATGGAAATTCTCATTGCCGCAGTAGTACATACTTTGGATTTCATCATGCTGGAGCCTAGTCCCATTTGCACTCGAAAGACAACGGCAGTATCGTTCGCCTCTATTACGTCTCAAGCGCAAGAGGCACTGGAGCTTGACGTCACCCCCAACGAAGCAATTCTGGAACAAATGAAAGCTGAACTAGAGATCGAACTGAAAAACAATGAGGACTATTATGACAGTCTATCATCTACAGTCCACCAGATTGAAGGGTTCGGTTCCTGAGTCGAGTATCCTATAGTGGCTTCGTACAATATCATCAGCAAGAGTGACGGGACAAGCATTCGGTACCGCCGATTGGGAAGTCGACAAGACGCCGCAAGGAAGACCGAGAAAGGATTTCCTCACACTCGGCGAACATTCCTTGTACTGGCTGCCATGCGCATTGGGGATCGAAGAGGCCGACGAGGAGCATGAAACTCGTGCCGAGTTGGATGACTGATGAGCTACTTGATTTTTTTTACCAGCAAGTTGATAGATTCCTTCGCAGAGCTGTGTGTAAGTCTGTCGGTCCACATTGCTGCTTGGCTCGCCCGACTTTTTGGTGCATCTTCTTGTCAGTTCATAATACTTCTTATGCTACTGTGGGGAATCTCGACACGATGGCTTCTTTCGTGATTGTTATGATGGAGCTAAAGTTCTGAGACTGTAACGTACAGTAGGAGACCTCTTAAGGAGACCTTTTCATGATGCAGGAGCATATTCGGCTTCAGCACGGACAAGAATGATTAAACTAGGATTGAGTACTCAATAATTGACTGTGTTATTTCTGAGATAGGTCTGTTCATACAGCAGTCACTGAACTAGACCTACAACTGCGTCGGGTAATCTAATGTCTCAATCTTTTCCGGGTACACGAGTCCGCCCTGCTTCCTCACCTCATCCATGACCTCCATGATTAACACACTCTCATCAAGGCCAAGGAACCTGCCCTCTTTCCTGCCGTTGATAATCGCATCCGCAGCCTCATCCGCTTCCCAGAACATGCCCTGACCTTCGCCTTCTGATTGCAGTGAGCCACCGAAGCCATTGTACCAGCCGCTTCCCTTACCTGGGCCTGGGATGGGAAACTCTTTCGACTCAGCCTTGCCTTCTGAATCGATGATCCTGACGGAGAGGGGTCGGAAAGAGTGTCCAAAGACTTGAATCTCACCCTTGGGTCCTTGGATGCGGACGAAAGGTAGGTCCTGGTTTCCTCCTGGGGCTGTTGCGACGCGGAGCGAGGTTGTAGCTACGGCATGGACCTCGCCACCTTGATCTTTCGAACGTGGGAATTGGAGGATCATGGTGCTGTGCTCGTCGGCCTTGCCAGTAGGCTCATAGGTCTTGACAAAAGCCTGGAGCTTGGGCGGCTGGCGCGAGTTCTCGGGCTGAGTATGGTAGATGGTTTGGAAGACCCAGGTAAGGGCGTAGATACCAAGGTCGAGCAGGGCGCCACCCGCCAGGTCAGGGTTCACCATGCGATTCTTGCCGTCTGGGAAGTTGTTCTCGGGGTCGAGCGCCATGCTGTTGTCGGAAATGACGCGTGTGATGGGTCCGATGCGACCGGACGTGATTTGCTCGCGGACGTAGATGGACAGTGGGAA
>Ga0265797_10010083_pt1 | contig 12091 bp, 18 predicted proteins | sample P2T30metagenome_FD_192433 | JGI IMG/M metagenome (GOLD analysis project Ga0265797, IMG submission 192433) | Plant litter microbial communities from East Loma Ridge, Irvine, California - P2 T30 | ecosystem: Environmental > Terrestrial > Plant litter > Unclassified | place: USA: California... | reverse complement strand
TGCGATCTAACCAACCGGAGATTTCGGGCCATTGATAGTGAGATAGGTCCTAGCTTTCGACCAGATCCTAGCATACTCTGCAGTGTTTAGGTGGCATCCTCGGTGATTCTTGTTGAAAAAATTGAGGAAGTGGATGGCAGTATCACCAAAATACAACTGAACGCGAAGGCATAGCACCACTATCACATAACATCCAGAGCAATACATGATGACATTCCTAACTCTAGCATACTTGAGATATGCGCATATCCGTAAACACCGACTTCATTTTCATCTGATGCGCTTCACTAGGGTATAAGTAAGAGAAATCCAAATCCATCTCTATTCTTTTTTTCGCAAAACCTTGTCCCGACTTTTAGACTGGAGAGAATCCCAACGAGCAATATGAACACCACACGTTCCTCGTCCTGTGACGTGAGTGCCTGTCGTACATACAAGAAATTCTCATTCATCTTCACCCACTACTTCTTTTGCAATGTTCCCTATTTTGTCGCCTGAGTCAAGTATTTTTCGTGCCACTGTCTGGATAGAAAAGCTTTCGCGTCGCATGTTCTGCACTGTCGACTCGAGTGTATGTGTCCTGGAGCGAAGACGACTGATTTCGGAACGGAGGACATTGATAATCTCTGTCTGCGATGGGATTGGGGTGTTCATGGTATCTGTCGAGTCGACGGACGACGGGACTGAATTGATACCAGGTTGCTGTTCCGCGACTACTGTCGGGGTAGGCTTCGGGGTACCTGCCACCATCGCTTCTTCTAGTAACCGAATCCTTTGTTCTAGCCCTGCCTTCTCCAGCTCCCATATCTTTTTGGCCTCGGCACTTTGTGACTGGAGCCGGTTTGCCATGTCCATGATCCGCACGTATTGTGCTCCATTAGCAACCAACTGCCGCCGAGCCTCGTCCCTACTCTGTTGTAGCTCTTCGATCTGACCTTCGACTGTCAAAATTTGCGCAAGCAGCCTTTCTTTCTCTTCTTTCAGGCTATTTATCTCTATGCCGCTAACTTCAAGCTTCTTCTCGAACGTGGCGCATTTAGTCTTCTGTCTCTCGAGATTCTGGAGCAAAGCGTCGTACTCGCGCTGCAGAGTCTGAAATTCAAACGTCTTGACACTGACCTGATGTTGGAGGTCCTGCAAGTCCGCATTTTGTATTGATGTCTGCGACGTTGTAGGTGGTGACATCGGTGGGAGGCTTTGCGAACTAGGAAATTTAAGTGAAGCCGGAGAAGGTAGAATAATCGAGGACGCAGATTGCGCTACCTGCATCGGGGATTGTGGAGGCGGATGTGTCGGCCCTGAAGACAGCGTGGTGTTTTGTGAAGAGTTCCCCCCGTACGACGTTGTCCGGGGACTACTAAATTCGTCATATCCGTGGGGCATCGAATGTTGCCTAGATGATGATGATTGTTCTTCATGGCCCTCTAGGTAGTCTCGAGCTCTTCTCATGTTGGAAGCGTTGTAAGGTGGCGACGGTGATCTTGGGTGATGCGACGATCGGTGCTCTATGTGCCTTTGCGGTCGAAAACCACCCTCATGCAATGAGCGAAGCGCCCGTTGCAGTGGCTCTTCACTCCGAGGACGTTCAGTTCCAGGCGGCTATTAGAACATATCAGCTTTGGCCTTGTGGATAGAGGAGGCGGGTGCTAAAACCCAGCGGTAAAAGGAGAGCTAGATAGAACGAACAACTTACTGAAGTGGGTAGGTCATGCTCTATACGCGTCAACTTTCGGACTCTATTGGCCAGCCTTCCCAAGTCCGCGGCAACCTTTGGGGGTGATGAGCACGAGTCTGTACATGCTTGTTCCTGGCAGTCCGGTGAGCAGCAAGTAATTGTCCCTGCTGCATGCGCCAGCTCAGGCCCGTGACCGAGACGCAAGTCCAAACCGCTATGCGGGAGACTGGCCCGTTCAGTATCTCGGCAATGAACTGAAGGATCTTCTGTAATCGGCTCAGTTACGAAGACTGTCTTGGAAAGTGAGTATTGGCATTCCCGCACACCAATGAAATGGGAGTATCATGCGCCGGCTGTATGTCGGGCACCGCGCTTCCGCTTAACGCGCCAGATAGGTCAAAGCTAAGAGAGTTGTCATACCTGCGTGACTCGATGGCGGGATTTCCCTATGCCGGTGTTGGAAAACATCGTAGAAAGACCGGGCTCTGGGTTTCAGTATGCCTAGCGACACGACTGCCCGTACGGACGGCAATTGCTGCGTACAATTCGAAATTACAAGCTCTGCTAACGTGTTTCCGGACGAAACAGGGCGCGGCAGCAGTCTTTGTTGGTCCAGGACGTAATCGCCGTGAGTATAGTGGCCGGCTCGTGGCGGGAGCGGGGATGGGTGCTGATTGATGAAGGCTGTAACATTCGGGCCGGCGCGCTTGGGCTGCACATCAATGGCGTTTCCATCCTCCCAAGGTCGTTTCCTGTTCGTGCGAGAGTCCATAGGTGAAGTTTGACTTCAAAGACCGAGTGCCGACGTTGTTGTCCGCCATTCGGAACCGTGGACTGTTGTATTAGCAGTGTTTTTAATGAGTGCTCGAATCGTGTGTCCTAGAGGACATACTCAGCGGCCAGAGAAAGCGACAGACGTAATACGAACTGGCGCTGGGTACCATTCGTGAGCTTGATCACTTTGAAATCTGCCGTGATTTCAAGATCTTGCTTCCAGTGGTTCGGCTTCTGAGACAAAAAACGGATGGACAAGCAGGCGTAATGCCCACGAAGTATCCGGTGGCTCTTTGAAAAGAGGCGTATTAAAGAGGCCGAAGGTCAGCAATGTAGTATGTCAATGCATACGAAATACTCCGTCGGTAGTACCAACAGTCAGTCAGCGCCATTGCTACATTGACGCCTCTTCGTGCTTGATGGTCATGCCAAGTGAAAGTCAAGTTGCAAGCTAAGGAACCAACAGGAAGACGTACTATCAATGCTCTGGTAACGTCAGGCGCGGGTTGATGCAGTACTTCGATGGCGGCGTCGGAGCCGAAATGCCGATCCGTGGACGGGAAGCCAGGGACCTTCGCGAAGAATTGGCATGGACGACTTACAGCCAGCAACAGGGGAATCATGTGGGAGGATGGAGGCTGAGTAAGACGGATAGTTGATTATTGGTAATAGTGAGCGGAACTCATCCGAGATTAGCGTGGTCAGTCAGCACAGACCGTGTGAAGCTCTCTGTCACACCATCTGCGGAAGCTAGACTGGACATATCTCATGTCGTGTGATCGTCATGCGCTTGCAGTTCCACAGGGCAACTTATTGGAATTTAGAAAGTAGAAAAGGCCGACGTGAATGAAGACTTGAGCAGAGGCTATAGAGAACCTCGTATCATACTAATGAAGAGGCCGGTTGCGGAAATGTCGTAGTGTTCAGACCAAAGTAGAGTCCTCGGAGCATATGTCGATGTGTACTGCTATACGCAACCCATGTTGACGTACACAGTAAGTCTAGCTCACCCAGACAGGAATCCAACAATCTTTTGTCGCTGCGTCAACGCCAAGTGCCGTGCTTCCAAGTCTGCTCTGGCAACTTTCTTGTTTCACATCCGCCAAGCAGCATTCTGTCCATCAGCATCCACCCACTGTGTCGCGACATCCTGCGCAATCACTCGAAGCCGATTCTCGACCCAGTCTTTCTCCCTTGACACCACTTCAGTCTCAATTTTTTGCATTATTTGCAACTCATCCAAGACCCCGTGTAGGATTGATGTGCATGCTTCGATTATACATGCTATGCTTGATCCGGGTGTTGGTGAAGCTAGTCTGTTCAGGTCACGGGCGAGGGCAGTCAATCTTCGAGATAGCGTAGCGTTTTCGGCTTTCCACGCATCCCCAAGACCTTCAATCGTACCAAACGCCGTCTTGGCTCTACCATGGTCTTGTCGAGCGGACCGAACATCCTGGACCCAAAGAAGCCAGTGTTCGAATTCACTCACTAGACGTTGCAGTCGACCACCGGATTCGACCAACGACGGCAGTTCGTGAAGAGGCTCCGAGAGAATCTGTATGTGCTCAACAATTCCTAGAGATGAGCCGCCAGCACTCCACTGTAACAAAGACTGAAGATTCTTCTGTTCCTGTGCTGCACGTTCATTCTCTAACATGACTCCATATAAGCTAGCCACCTCTTCAAACTTTGTGTGCAAGCTACGCTTCGCGCTGATCTCCCAGCGTCTGCACACCTGCACCGACGATTCGTGCAGGAGGTGAAGTTGAAGTAGCTCTGATTGAAGACTGACTGTCTCTGGTGAAAGCGAGTACGATGGCGCTTGGGGCACAGGGTTGATAAAAGTGGCAGTTGGGGCCTTCCCTACCTTTCGCGGTGTAAAGTGCTGTTGAAGCGTGCTGAAAGCTGGTCGATTAGTCTTCTTCGGCTCTTCTGGCCCAGCTTCTTTACGTCTCGACTGTGTTGCAAGAGGCTCCTCCGCCCCGGGCGTAGGACCGCTACTTGGTAGACTACTTGATGTTGCCGGTTTGGTCCGAGTACTGGCAGTGCGACTAATACCGGTGCTACGTATCGATGTCCTGGTGGCACCAGGGAGCGCATCTGAGGTTGTGCTGTTGGTCTTGGTGGTACGACTTGGTGCTATCTGTAGCGACTTTGGTCGTTCGGAAACTGTGTTTGACCTAGCAACATTCTGTCGTGGAGCTGATATGGTACTCGTCGATTGCGTCCGGGAATGACCGGAAAGTCCTGATGGATGAGCTGGTTGTGATGTAGCAGCTGGTTTTCGCAAAGATTGCGATCGGCTCAGTCCTGCCTGTGGCCCCGCAAGCTTGCTTATTGAAGTTGGGGGTCGCATAGAACGAGCAGCACTCGTTTTTTCCGTATTTTCGGTGCGCTGAGATGATGGAGTGCCAGTTTGATACATTGATCGGGGTCGAAGACGTCCCGGTACTGCAATAGGGGCCTGGATTTCTTGTGTTGTTGATGCAGCTTCGGGTTGATCTTGCGCCTCATGTAAGTTGTCTCCTGTATCTTCAGAGCCAGCATCTTGATCAGACACTTCTGGGAGTATACTCGACCGAGTATTGTATCTATGTTGACCAGGTTGGGGACTGGGTTGGGAGATGGTTAGTGAAGCCGGAGACATCGTGTGCCTAGGGTCACCCACAGTAAGCTACGACGAGTCTCCGTGTCACCTTGGAACGACGGTAGTTTACTCGGTGAAGGACGCACGATACTACTCGTGCCCTGTCTTGCTGCTTGTTGATCGTTCTCAGCTGGAGTGACAGATGCAGCGGTCTACCTTCTGTTAGACGTTGCCTGCAACAGTACGGAGGCTAGGCTTACCCGGGTTCGTGCCGGCGCATGGCCGATCCTACCTATCTGCGAGCGTGGCTTTGCGTTCATCTTTGATGCAGGTCGCGGCTCGATTGTAGACGCGCGTTGGTAGCTTGGTTTGGTGTTGTTAGGTATGCACAAACACACAAAACATCGGGTGTTTACTTCCCGCCATGAGCGCGGACCATTGCGCTAACACCACATATGGCTAGAACCCTGACATATGGCAAGAGCAAGTCTGGCACAATATGGAAAGAGGAATGTCGTCAGAGTTCGTTATCTAGTGTATCTAAGCTGAGTGAGTGACCCAATGCATACTTGGAGAAATGGCTTTGTAATTCCATTCAACACGAAAGCGCAAATGACCGAAGGGCAGAATTGCTACTCTCTCCAATGTCCTCACAAGCTACCGCGGCGCGCTGGGAAAGAAACACCCTCGATAGCAGCATAGTCGACAAACCAGCTAACTCGGTCTCCACCCTTGTGGTTCACCAGACCGCATGGTAGTTGTTGACCCTCGTCGGTATCGAAAATTTGACGCATGATGTCCTTCTTTCCCCCGCCAGTTGCAACAAAGCCAATCTTAAGTCCGTGTTGCGCGACAGGAAGGGAGATGGTAATGCGCTTCGGGGGTGGCTTGGGAGAGTCGGAGATGGAAAGTACCCACGCCTCGGATTCGCGCAGGAGATCAGAGCCGGGAAACAGACTGCACGTGTGCCCGTCCGGTCCGCAGCCAAGCAGGAGCAGGTCGAATAGTGGCAGCTTTACGCTATCGCGCGCAGCGAAGACACTGACGAGCGTCTTTTCGTACTGGTCCGCCAGCTCTTGTACGTCATCGAGGTACTTGACGTCGATTGGGTACACCTTGGGCGTTCCCAACTCAGACGGTATCTTGTCGAGAAGCTCCTCCTTGACCAGCCTGTGGTTGCTGTCCTCATGATCGAGGGGCACGGCGCGCTCGTCGGCGTAGAAGATCTCCCACTTGTCGAATTGTACCTTTCCCTCGCCATTGGTTTCCTTGAGAAGCGCTTGCGCAAGCGTCTTGGGCAGGGAGCCGCCGGAGACGGCAACACGGAAAACTTGGTGGCGCTCGAGCGCAGCGTTTTGGGCGTCGAGAACGTAGGTGCGCAGGCTCGGGGCGAGCTCAGCAGCGCTTTGAAAAGCGTATAGGTTCGGAGGCTTGCCCATGGTGTTGATGTGTGTACTTGGTAGGTGTGGTGAAGATTGTAGGAGCGCGATGGAGGGGTTCGGAGAGGTGGGGCTCCCTAGCGATGTGCCGTTGTTTCGTTCGACAGCGGGCCGGTGACGATTGCCACGATAGTGACGTGAGCAGCTTTTGCGCGACGGTGCGACCTTTTAAAAAATTGCGCAGGACGAAATGAACAGATGGCGGCTAAGGCTGCCTATGGGATCATTCTCATGGGCGATCGGGCCTCGATACCGCGTCCATTTTGAGCCAACCGTGCAGCTCCAACGCAGATGTCACCTTGCTCGTCTGGCCTGGAGCCTGCGCCATGCTGAGGAATGGTGCATGGCATCAAGACATGGTATCAGAGGGTTATTGACGAAGAAAAGGAACGATATCCACAGTAGTTATGTGTTCACGCACATTCAGCCTGCGTGCACTGCACATGACCGTCGCTATCAAAGTGACCAATGACGTTGTCTGGACGGCAACAGAACCATAAGTGCTGATCCAGATGTGGATAAATCACCCGCGTATGTATCAGCTGCGCGCCCATCTCGAGACAAGAAGTTTACCATCTTGACGTGGCATTCAACCTTCGTTGAGCCAGCTGCAATCGTGGAATTGACTGTTCTAGTAACTGCTAAATCGCTTTTGCATTTCTCCATATTCTAGGCCTGCAATCGGATCTTGTAGGACAAACCTATGGATGCCAAAAAGCTGGTCTTTCCTAGGTAGATCTAGCAAAGCACCTGGAGGTGTTCGCGCTATTTCGTGTCAAGAGCGCTATTTGACGCTGTAGGATATGCTTCAGAGCACAGTTTAGCATAGCCGAACTCCTCCTTAAGGTTATTTTGGCCACTTGCTTCGAATTGTTATAGTACTACTAAGCCAATGCGACTTGCAGGAGCTATGCCTGATTTCTCGTACGAGTGTGTCTTGGAATCGAACACGATCGATCTGAGCAGGTTTTCAATTCTGGGTCCCATATCAAGTTGATCACTAGTACACGCGCGGGGTCATGGCTACGACCAATGTTTTCTGCGCAAACCCGCAAATCACTCGGTATTTATTCCCAGAGAACCTTTCTTATGCGCTTGAAAGACGCCATTTATCACGTTACGGTACTGACGGGTGTGTCTGGCTTCGAAGCTCAGTGTCCGTCGCGCAGCGTCGAGCGAGCAGGGCCATGAGAATGTGTTGCTTTTTCCTTCCATGTGTTGAAAAATCGGTTCTCTTTGTCGGCGATGGTAGCCTGGCCCTGATCATATACATGGCCCTGCTTTATGCGGTACACGTCGGTAACTCCGTTACCCGAGGCTTTGCTGCTGCCTGAATGGAGGCCCGGAACGCACACTGGCCAGGCAGCTCAGCTGACTATACCGACGGTGGAGCTCCGGGTTGTGTAACTGGCTGGTTCTCTACAGAACCATAGTATTAGCGGACTAGACAAAGTTCAGAAGAACCACGTTTCTTTTGCACGATAAACCCTCACCAAACCCGGCCGCCCCAATCTTTAAAAGAAAAAAGGTCCATCAGAATCTTCGACTCTTTGGCCCACAATTGGGGTGGCGATTATCTAGTCACCGGGTGCAACGTGGTCGCGGCCTGGACTCTTTGGGTGTCGTTCAGCTACGGCCATTTGGTTCTAGACCGCCCCCAGGCGGGATCTTGTGTGCACAACGGTGTAATGCAGGGCTGGTGCATTGTGTAAGATGCAGCGAATCCGGCTCTTGTCTTCGCAATGTTTACCGAGAGCGTTTGCTGTTACCTGGGTCGGAAGATGGTAGCACATGTATGCAGGTCCACGACTGTATGCTGGCGCTGGGGATGATGGAACTCTCCGGAACGCAACGTAAGCGCTTGTTGGACGGAGTCAGCGGCGCCGCACTGTGATTGTAGACTTTTGAAACGGGAGTGTATCTCTCCGGCGATTCTCGTGTGACGAGCACATTGTTTGCGTTGTTGTGCATCGTCGTGCGTCGTCGTCGTTTGCGAAAAGGTAGATTAGCCTGGCAAGAGGGTGCTGTAGTCGAGACGAGAACAGAAGAGTTTGTTAGTAGAGTTTGCAACAGCAGCGTTTCATTGTCGGCTGCAGGGCTATGGAAGTCAGTATCAAAGGTTACAGGGTCCTATGAAGTTGGCGCGGTGGTTCCCCCAGGTTAATGGGGGGTTCATGGCCTTGATCTAGACCGCCAGCCCAACGGTTCGGCCCGCTTGTCATCGACGATGGGCAGCAACAGGCTGCGAGGATTGCGGTTGCAAAGTCCGCGGTCAAGAGCTACATTCAACGGATTATTGCAGAAACTGCCGCATTGGGGTGGTTGTTGGATGAGGGGCGTGAAGGGATCGTGATGGCATGGTGATGGATAGGTAACGAAGCCGGTGCTCGGCAGCCGGATGATGATGCATGCAAGGCAGGAGGCCGCGAGCTCCGAGGAGGCTGGCGGGTGGACACGTGACACGACACAGTCACAAACAGTGATTGCAGCGGAAAGAGAGGCTGTGCAGGGCAGGAGCTGTTGCTAGGCGACACGCACACAGTCAGCGCCGGTGACGACGCGTGCGAGGCTCGGCAGGCAGTAGGCACCTCCTGTGAGCTCATGCAACGGGCAAGGGCAAAGGCAAAGGCAAGTGCAAGAGGTAAAAATGCCATGTTGCAGCTATGCGGTTTCATCGAGCGATGAGAATGTTAATTATCAGTGTGATCTCGATGGGTGCCGGTCGCTATGCTGTGGGCGGGCAGGATTGGCTCGTGTGCGGGGGGGCAAGGGCAGCCACGATCGGGACCCAGTGGCCGATCGCAAACTGACTGTCTCAGCTCGGGCAAGGCCTGCAAAGCCTTCGGACCCAGCGTCTTGGGTGATTGAACTCACGTCCACGGCCCAAGCCATGCGCCAATCAGCCCGGCGCACTGCCCCGCCCAGCAAAGGGCCTGCAACTGGCCGATCTTGCATCGCTCGATGGCCGTACGAGCATATAGGCGACGGCGATTCCACATACCCAGCAGTGATTCAGACACCCGGTCATCCTACTCAAAGTCACCTACAAGCCCTATCATGAGCGCAGATCACCTAACACCCGAATCTCTCCCCACTGCTCCTTCCTGCTACTTCAGCATCCTGCCGGCCGTCCACTTCTCTCTCGAGACTCCCTCTCACAGCCCCATCTCCGACTACCAACCTTACATTCCCTCGGACCCCACCCATCCGCTGCTGGCCTTCCGCCCAGCACCACCTCTCTACATGACGAGCCCTTCAGACGCATCGCGTCTGCTGCAGCTGCAAACCCAGGCCGCCCACCGCCCGGCCCCTGAGCCCATCCAGCAACAGCGCACCTCGAGCACCTCGTCTTCCAGCTCAAACAGCTCCACCTCCAGCATGGGTCTTGGCTCCCCCTCAACTCTCTCCTGCTGCCGCTGTCGCCGCGAGTGCCTGGCGAACATGTACCAGATCGGCACCAACCGCTACTACTGCAGCCACTGCGCACGGATGACCGGCTACAGCGCTGGCTGAAACCCACCACCCAGCCTCCTATCTACTCTATCTACACTATTATTGCCTAGCCAATAACCGCGACTACCGACAACCACTCCCGTCGTCCAAACCATTACACGCATACATAGACATCCGCTGTCACCCCTCGCCTCTATCGCCGTTTTGCTTTCACGCCGCGGCCGGGAGCTCCACAGGAGCCACGGGGAAATGTACCTGCAAGATTGCCCTTTGGCACATCTTGCTGAAGATGCCGATGGGCGCACTGTTCGCCTTGTCCGAATTGCCGACGTCTCGAGGACATCGGCCAATAACTGGCATAGTCAATCGCACTATGAGGAGGTAATCATGAAGCTGGCCTTTAGGTTACCACGCTGCAACAGCTGGCCTGCGCGGCGATTTGAGCATATGATACCCCATTTGTACAATATCCTAGCATCAGTCGCGCAATGCGCTAATAGCAAATACGATTTTCGCACCCACAACATTCCACGCTATGCATCGTGATCGTTTATTTGCCGCTTCAGTTTCCCCTCGACCTTCCGGACTATAGTCTTCTAACCAACATAGCCCTAGGCTGTTTACGGCACGTTTTCATGCTCGCCAAGGCTCTCTCAATATACAGCAAACTGCGCAGTACGATCCGATGATCTTCGGAAAATGCAAAACCCCGCGTGCACACAATCCGTTGTTCGCTAGTTCCCAATCACGTATAGCGTGAACTGTTAATCTGAACCTCGTCCGTCAAGCGCGCGGTCTTGTGACCTCCTGTCTTAGGAATTTACTACCCAACGCGGATAACAATAACCTCCATGTAAAACACACATCTTTCGTATTGTCGCACATGCTAGCAAAAGTCAAACATTGCGCAGAGTCAAGATGCAGCCTCAGGATCCGCTTGTCCCTTTCCAATCTGTCCTCCGCAGCGCACGACCCCCCGCTGTCATCCAGGCGTGTGGATGACTTACTCAGTCGACATGCGATTTTGCAATGTCCACGTCGGATCTTTCTGGGGATCTACCAGTCTCCTCTTTTTCCGCGTCAGCACTATTCTACTTGCAGTAGGGGAGTCGAAGGGGCGGGATGACATCGCTCGATGCCATGCGCCAGGCACGATGCAGGGCACGCTGATCCCCATGGCTGTAATTGTGGGTATGGGTTTTGTTGGAAATGCCATCGGCGGTCGATGGCGCGCCAGACGGGTGATGCACGGAGAGTTTGTAATTGACCGGTCAATAGCGTCTGCTTTCTTCTCAAGTGGTCGCCCGGTGGTTTTGTCGCACATTAATCAGGAGAAAAGAATACGTGGGGGGCCCCAGAGCCATGCCTTGAGGATCGAGAGATCGTGAACGCGCACGCAAAAGAACCGTTTTACGGGGTAAATCGGGTCGAAGGCCGCTGGATTCTGTTGGCTGGGTGAGCTCTGAAGTTTACTGACCCAAGGTTCCTGGACTGTTTGACACATGCGTGTGGCTGCGTCGTCTTTGGTCCGGCAATAAGGTTCGTTATCAGTATCAGTTATCAACTTATCGGCCATGGAGAGCGCGGAGTGACGCCTGCGAGGTTTCCTCCAGCATCATCCTGCCTATTTCCCGCTGCGCGAACATCATCGTGATGATCTCCTCGCATACCCAGCGGAACGCCGTTTCGCATTGCCAATCGCGCTACTTTGCTTCAAGGAATATCCATCAGGTCACACACCCCGTATTCCCGCGATCCAACGCCGCATCGGCCTTGTTCCTCTTAGCGTCGGCACTAGCTGCACATAACGTCTGGCATGCATCGACGATGCTGGCATGACATCGAAGATCTCCCGTGCATGATGCAGTTTGCAAGCTTTCTCCCGTCCACCGTGCACTTTCCTGCCACGCCCTTGGTGGCTGAATATGCGACTCGCGTTGTTTTCTGTGGACCAGCATCGGATCAGCATGGCATGAGCGATGGTCAACGTAAACATCTGGGTAGATCTGTCGCCTGCGGGTAACGCACCCGCCGGTTCCTTGTGAGAGCATCGACGATGACGGGCAAATCATCAGGACAGATCATCCCGTCCAACGTGTGTCATCCCGTTCTCCTTCTTCCGCGGAATGCGCAATGCTTCGAAAAGCATCGAACGCTGCGAAA
>Ga0265797_10010082_pt1 | contig 12094 bp, 7 predicted proteins | sample P2T30metagenome_FD_192433 | JGI IMG/M metagenome (GOLD analysis project Ga0265797, IMG submission 192433) | Plant litter microbial communities from East Loma Ridge, Irvine, California - P2 T30 | ecosystem: Environmental > Terrestrial > Plant litter > Unclassified | place: USA: California... | reverse complement strand
CCCGCCCCCCGCTGGGATATATGTTTTGTTGCTTCTGGGTGGAAGTTGAGGGGATCATATTAGTCAAAATTGACCGTAGTCTTCACGGTTTGATCGCGCTCGACAGAATCCCTCATAGAGTACCCTTAAAGCATTCAGTACTCCACAAAGCCCCCCGTATTCATACTTCACACACCATCCCCGGTCCTATTGGTCACTTTTTGGCACCGGAATATTACACAGTACGCCTAGGCTACGCTCAACGTCAGCCAATGCTGCGCAGGAACCCGTGCTAGTACGTGATAGTCGGTATGACGACCGCCGAGTGGTTTACTTACATTGTAGACATAGCCATGACTTGGTCAGGAATACATGTTTGTTGATCAATTGGACAAGGCGTCTTACTTACAGCTTGCTGCGGTTCCGTGCGGGATGGTACTTGTAGTGTCGCGTAGAGCATATAGACTATAGTGTACACTAGTTCAAGAATTAGAATGATCCCATCTAATTTTTATTTTAAGAAGTGAGGTATAGTATGATGTCGATTAAGTTGTGCATACCGAATGTGGTTGTACCAGGTCGTCGCTTCCCAACCAGCCACAACATTCATTGCACCACAGCGCAAAAGCAAGCTAGGGAACGGCAAACACAAATTCCCACAGCAATTGCATCAACTTAGTCGCTTGATCGGCACTCACTGCCTTCCAGTAAGCGGCCGCGGTTGCGGTTAACTGGTGAATCCGGAGAAACGGAGGCTTCACAGGGGGACCGGTGCAAGCGATCCGACTTGACGAGTGGTTCCCGCGTGAGCGCGCGAGCAGCGGGCCCAAACAACTGACAAACAATCGTCATATTCCATGTCCCCGCAGAAGTGACCCACGAGGGGTAAGGGAGCAAATGATCAGCCTTGAAGGGACGAGGTGCTCATAAGGGAGCACTTTTTCGCCCATTGAGCTATTTGTTTAAACCCTCTGCTCTCTACGCCTGATTCTTTGACTCCTAATCCTACGATTGACACTCCATTTCGAATAAGCTGCCTTTCTCCGAGAAAGCTCCACAGCTTCAACCTGGGCCGCTACGGATCTCAAGCGTACCGCCGAGCCCTTTACCCGGGGTTGAGACATCTATTTACTTAAGAGGCTCTTGCCATCTTTGCCGCGGCTGCTACAGCTCCTAAACACACCCTCGAATAAGCGAATCACGACACTGAAAGCGCGTCGCTTTCTCACCTTCCTGCGCGCACACGACCACCTGAAGCACAATGTCTGAGGGAGACGTCAAGCCATCATCAGGCCCGGTGGTGGCCGAAGCACACCAGGTCGACACCTACCACGTTCCCAAAGCCTTCCTCGAGTGAGTACACATTTCCACATTTCCCTCAGACATTGCATCATGCCCCAAGACAAATGACAGCTGCGGCGTCATCCAAGCTCCCAGCGCGCAAGAGTGCGGGGTGACCCCGCGACGCCGAGTGGTTCACCATCGCGATCGGGCCAGCTACGCAACTGGACCAATGAACGACATTCGGGGCTGACAAATGGCTTTCACAGGAAACACCCGCATTCGAAACCACATCTTAGCGGCCTCGAGGAGTACCAGAAGCTCTACAAGGAGTCCATCACAGAGCCGAAGCAGTTCTGGGGCCGCCTCGCGCGCGAGCTACTCACGTGGGACCGCGACTTTCAGACGGTACACTCTGGTAGCTTCGAGGGCGGTGATAATGCTTGGTTTCTTGAGGGCAGGCTGAACGCGTGCTACAACTGCGTTGATCGCCATGCGTTCAAAGACCCGAATAAGCCTGCTATCATCTACGAGGCGGATGACGAGGGCGATGGCCGCATCATTTCATATGGAGAGCTTCTTCGCCAGGTGTCGAAGCTGGCTTACACACTCAAGGAGATGGGCGTCAAGAAGGGTGACACTGTTGCTCTCTATCTACCCATGATTCCAGAGGCGGTCATCTCCTTCCTGGCCTGCTCTCGCATCGGTGCTGTGCACTCAGTCGTCTTCGCTGGTTTCTCGTCCGACTCCCTGCGCGATCGTATCAATGATGCTGAGTGCAAGGTTGTCATCACTACGGACGAGGGCAAGCGCGGCGGCAAGGTTATCGGCACAAAGAAGATTGTCGACGAAGCACTGAAGCAATGCCCTGGCATCAGCCACTGCCTTGTCTACAAGCGCACTGGCGCTGAGGTCCCCTGGACCAAGGGACGAGACTGGTGGTGGCACGAGGAGGTCGAGAAGTACCCCAGCTACATCGCCCCGGAGCCAGTGAACTCGGAAGATCCACTCTTCTTGCTCTACACGTCCGGCTCGACTGGCAAACCCAAGGGTGTCATGCACACGACTGCAGGATACCTCTTGGGAGCTGCGTCAACGGGCAAGTACGTCTTCGATATCCACGACAACGACGTCTTCTTCTGTGGTGGTGATGTCGGATGGATCACTGGGCACACATACGTCGTGTACGCCCCTCTCCTGCTCGGTGTCGCGACAGTCGTCTTCGAGGGTACGCCGGCGTATCCCAACTTCTCGAGATACTGGGATATTGTCGACAAATACAACGTCAGCCAGTTCTACGTTGCACCCACTGCGCTGCGTCTGCTGAAGCGCGCTGGCGACGAGCACGTCAAGCACAAGATGAAGAACCTCCGAATCCTTGGATCTGTCGGTGAGCCCATCGCTGCTGAAGTCTGGAAGTGGTACTTTGAGATTGTTGGCAAGGAAGAGGCACACGTTGTGGACGTAAGTAGAGTGCGTGGACCTGGGGGCAGTGCCTTGCTGACTCCTGCAGACTTACTGGCAAACTGAGACCGGCTCCCATGTCATCTCACCCATGGGTGGTGTTACGCCCACAAAGCCCGGTTCTGCCTCACTGCCGTTCTTCGGTATCGAGCCTGCGATTATCGACCCTGTTTCTGGCGAAGAGATTCACGGCAACGATGTCGAGGGTGTGTTGGCTTTCAAGCAGCCATGGCCAAGTCTGGCGCGCACGGTCTGGGGAGCTCATCAGCGATACATGGATACCTACCTAAATGTATACAAGGGCTACTATGTAAGTGTGACTGCTGGTTACGGAGAATACAGCTAATTAGACCAGTTCACTGGAGACGGTGCAGGACGTGACCACGAAGGCTACTACTGGATCCGAGGCCGCGTCGACGATGTCGTCAACGTCTCTGGCCACAGACTGTCCACTGCAGAAATTGAGGCAGCGCTCATCGAGCACCGTATGTGACCTGCTGGCGCCGATTGTGTTAACTCCGCCGTTGCTGACTACCTGTGCAGACCAAGTGGGCGAAGCTGCCGTGGTCGGCATCAATGACGAATTGACCGGCCAGGCTGTGAACGCCTTTGTTGCGCTCAAAGATGGCGTCGAGTCGTCGGACCAAGTGAAGAAAGACTTGGTCACGCAAGTGCGCAAATCGATTGGACCGTTTGCCGCACCAAAAGCCATCTTTGTGGTTCCAGATCTGCCCAAGACAAGGTCGGGCAAGATCATGCGCCGCATCATGCGGAAGATCTTGGCGGGCGAGGAGGACCAGTTGGGCGACACATCAACTGTAAGTGCGATTATTCCTCGCGGTGGTGGTTGCTGGGCAGCCGCACGGTGACGCGTTCCTCTTGGTGGGGGAGTCGGGCTAACGGCACATTTGCAGCTTTCGGATCCTTCGGTCGTTGACAAGATCATTGAAATCGTGCACGAGTCTAAGAAGAAATAGGCGCTTGTAGTGAGGGTTAGGCTTCATGGCGATAGTATAAAGTTGTTGTGAAGCTCTTGAATGCGTTCTTGCACAGGGTTCTGGTAGGGATAACCATAGTTGGAAGTTCTGTAGGGCTGATGCCGCTATATCCGTGTATGGACAGTCGAACGCGCGATGCTGTTTATAGCCATGAGAAGCGTTGTGGAAATGTACCTGCGCTGTACAACAGCAAATGATTGTGCGCGGCTTGCAGGTGTTGACCACAGTCAAGACGCTGCAGAGAATAGTGACAAAGTGACAGCCACCCAGAACAGTTTCATTCGCGTCGCGGTTTCGCCCAGGCCCCTCCGTCTTCCGCCATCCGTCCGCCAAGAAACTGGGTGACGGCTGTGCAGCAGGCGATTACGAGTCTGACTGGCGCTGGCCATCGTCCTTCATCGATGTCGGGCGTGTTTTCGCCGCCGTAGTTCCTTGTAAATTCTACCATTCTACCATTCTACCCCCCACCAATGTCGTTCGCTGCGTTGTTGATATAGTTGTTCTTTTCGTCCCGACACGCTTGAGAGTTGAGAATTGAGAGTGCGACTGGAAATCCGCCACTCGTTATGTTACTCTTACGGAGCGTGGCTTCGGTCCTTGCAATCGCACTCGCCACACTTACGACCGCATCGTCGACGGCGCGCGACCCGCTACAACACATTAATATCGCGAAGAATGCCGACATACTGACGCAGAGCCACCGGGTGACTGCCGTCTCGACGTTCGATGTAGCCTTTGACGTCGCTGGGCAGCGCGTGCGCCTCAGCCTCGAGCCGAACCACGACCTGTTCGTGCAGGGAGGGAAGGTGTCGTACCTGGCGGCAGACGGCAGCATAGCGAGGGAGGACCCGATCGACCGGCTGCAGCACAAGGTGTTCAAAGGCACGGCGTGGGTGAAGAGGGCGAACCGCTGGGACAATGTGGGCTGGGCGCGCATATCCATCCACCGCGACGGGCTGGAGCCGCTGTTCGAGGGCCACTTCACCATCTCGCACGACCACCACCACATCAAGCTGTCGTCGCACTACAAGAAGACGCGGCTGGCCGAGGACCCGGACGTCGAGCTGCGCGACGATGAGTTCATGGTCGTGTTCCGCGACTCGGACATGGGCGTGGCGGGCGAGCACGCGGAGCTGAGGAAGCGCGAGGCGGGACCGGCATGCGTGAGCGACGAGCTGGGCTTCAACAAGCGCGACGACCACCCCGTCTTTGCTGGCATGCGTGCCCGCGACGAGAGCAACCTGTTCTCCACGCCCGTCTCGTCCCTTTTCGGCAAGCGGCAACTCGACAACCAGCCCGGTACCAACGGTGCAGGTGTCAACCTCGTGTCGTCGATTGGCAGCACGGCCGGATGCCCCAGCACACGCAAAGTCGCGCTCGTCGGCGTGGCTGCGGACTGTACCTACGTCCAGTCGTTCAACAGGGACAAGAACCAGACCCAGCAGAACATCATCTCCCAGATCAACCAGGCCTCGGAGCTGTTTGAGAGCAGCTTCAACATATCCCTCGGCCTGGCCAATGTAGTCGTTACCGAGCCGGACTGTCCGACCTCGCAACAGTCTTCCACGCCGTGGAATCAGGGCTGCAGCAGCTCCATCACCATTCAGGACCGTCTGAACCAGTTCTCGCAGTGGAGAGGGCAGCAGAGCGACTCGTTCTCCCACTGGACCCTGCTCAGTACCTGCAACACCGGATCTGCCGTCGGACTAGCATGGCTCGGCCAGGCTTGCACAAGTGGCTCTCAACGCAACTCTGGCAACTCAGGAGAGACTGTCGCCGGCGCCAACGTCGTTATCAAGACGAGGACGGAGTGGCAGGTCATTGCCCACGAGACCGGACACACTTACGGTGCTGTGCACGATTGCACGTCGGACTGCAACGGCAACCGCAACGTCGTCAACGCACAGCAATGCTGCCCTCTGAGCGCCTCCACCTGCGATGCCGGCGAAGGCTTCATCATGAACCCGTCGACTGCCCAGGGCATCACACGCTTCTCCGCCTGCTCCATCGGCAACATCTGCTCAGCGCTCGGCCGCAACAGCGTCAAGTCCGGCTGCTTATCCAACAATAGAAATGTTGGCACCATCACCGGCCAGACATGCGGCAACGGCATCGTAGAAGGCGACGAACAGTGCGACTGTGGCGGATCCGCTGGCTGCGGCACCAACCGCTGCTGCGACCCCACGACCTGCAAATTCCGCGCCAACGCCGTGTGCGACGACTCAAACGAAGACTGCTGCCGCGGCTGCCAATTCGCCTCCGCAAGCACCGTGTGCCGACCCAGCGCCGGCGACTGTGACCCGCAAGAGACGTGCAACGGCACCAGCCCGTACTGCCCAGAAGACAAGACCAAGCCCGATGGCGATGGCTGTGGCAACGGACTCCGCTGTGCTAGTGGACAGTGTACATCTCGCGACCAGCAGTGCAAGACTATAATGGGTAGCTACACGCAAGGCAACGATACGTACGCGTGCGACAACAGTAACTGCATGCTCAGCTGCGCGTCTCCACAATTCGGTCGAGGTGTATGCTACGGGCTACAGCAGAATTTCCTGGACGGCACGAGTTGTACCGGTGGCGGAACATGTCAAAACGTGAGTCCTTTGCATTCCACTTCTTATCCTTTTACTTCCTAGATTCGAGACTAATGTTCCCTCCAGGGCCAATGCCAAAACGGCTCCGTCGGCCGCGAAATCAAATCCTGGATCGACCGGCACCTCACCCTCGTCATCGGCCTATCCGCTGGTATCGGCGGCTTCATCGTCCTGCTCATTCTATGCTGTTGCTGGCGCTCGTACCGGCGCCGCAGCAAGCAGCGCAAGTACGCGAAGAAAATGACCGCCGCGCCTGTGCCGCGGGGTGGGAGTCATGGCGCGAGGGGTGTACCGCCGCCGCCGATGACGATGCAGCAGCATGGGGGTCAGCAGTGGGGGCCGAATCCGGGACATGGGCCGCCGGGGGTGCAGAGTCCGCCGCCGTTGTATCATAGGAGTAGTTTGAGGTATGCGTAGTTAAGTTGGTTGGACTGGGGTGGAAGTTGATGATTGCGGCACGTGTCGTTTTTGAGATATTTACTTATTGCATCGCTGTGGCGTTTCTTGTTTGGAGGCTGGATAGCCGAGGTTTTTGCATATAGTTTGGGGAGGGAAGAGGTCATTCGTTGTATATCCTGAGATTAGAGGATCAAGACTGGAGGATGGTATATAGCAGTGGCTGGAAGAATATAGCGCTGTCTTGAACATAGGTCTTGCTGTTATGACTGACATATGTGTCACGTTGTTTTGACGAGAACGGGTTGTATTCTGTGGGAAAGACTACGTATCGCCAAATCATATCTGATAGTTTGTTGTTTTAGAGCAGACGCAGCACGGCGAAGGAGGACATGTACGGTCGAGACATGTAGCATAAGAGACTGTTTAGTCTATTCCATCCCAATCATACCACTCATAAAGCGTTACTACAGTACCACACCAATCCAACACCCTACAACAACCTCTTCAAAATCTCCACCTGCTCCATAACCGCACTCCTACTTGTGCCCCCCGTCGCATTCTTCAACTCGACCGCCCGCTCATAATCCAAACACTGCACCACATCATCGCCCAACCTTCCATCAATACCCTTCAACTGCTCCAAACTCAGCTTATCCATCGGCACGCCCTCGCTCTCCGCCAGCGCCACCACCCGCCCAGAAATATGATGCCCCTCGCGAAACGGCACGCCCTTGCGCACCAGATAATCCGCAAACTCGGTCGCCAGCATTTCCGGCGCGAGCGCAGCGTGCATTTTCTGCGCGTCGACGTGCAGCGTAGACAGCACGCCCGTTGCGATTTGAATCGAGTCGCTGACTGTCTTGATGTGGTCGATTAGCGGCTCGACGGACTCCTGCAGGTCTTTATTGTACGTGGTAGGCAGGCCCTTGATCGTGACGTACAAACCCGCCATGTGTCCGAATGCGCGCCCGCTCTTACCGCGTATGAGTTCGAGCGAGTCTGCGTTTTTCTTCTGCGGCATCAGCGAGCTTCCTGTGCTGTATGCGTCTGCGAGCCGCACAAAGCCGAATTCGAGGGATGAGTAGATGATGAGGTCTTCGGCCCAGCGGCTCATTTTCAGCATGAAGCTGGAGCCCCATTGGAGTGTTTCGAACACGAAGTCGCGGTCGCCCACGGCGTTGAGGGAATTGGTGAGGAGCCCTTGGAAGCCGAGTTCCGTGGCCATGGCGTGCCGGTCGATGTTGAAGGGGTTGCCGGCGAGGGCGCCGCAGCCGAGGGGTGAGCGGTTTACGCGTGCGGTCACTTCGCGGAGGCGCTCGAGTTCGGAGGCGAAGGCGGTGGCGTGCGAGAGGATCCAGTGGGACCAGCGGACGGGTTGGGCTTTTTGGAGGTGTGTGTAGCCGGGCATCTAAGAGGGAAGTGAGTAGGAGTGGAGGTTGGGAAATAGGAGTGTGACCTACCAAGATGTCGATCTCAGCTTCTGCGCGCTGAACAGACGTCTTGATCAACAGCTTCAAGTATCCCTCCAGCGTGCGCAGTTGCTCCCTCAGCCAAAGACGCATGTCCGTCGCAACCTGCTCATTCCTGCTGCGTCCCGTATGCAGCTTTCCGCCAATATCCTTGCCGATAATCTCGCTCAGGCGTCGCTCATTCGCAGTGTGAATGTCCTCATCGTTGTCCTTAACCACGAAGCTGTTCGACGCCCACTCTTCCTTGACTTGTGCCAGGCCCTTCTCGATCGCAGCGAACTCGTCCTTGGTCAAGATGTCGTTGTTGAAGTTTGCGCGAGCGAAGGCGATGGAGCCGGCGATATCTTCGGCATAGAAGAGGCGGTCGTAGGGAAGCGAGGCGTTGTATTGCTCCATTACGGGATCGAGGCCCTCTATGAGAGCGTTAGGAAACAATCAATTGAGCGTCGAGATTGAGTTTACCTGTAAATCTACCTCCCCAGAGCATGTTCTCTGCGACTTTCTTTTCAGACGCCATATTTGCGAAGTTTGCGTCGAGATGGTGTTGTGTTGTCGTGACTGTTTGGCGTACAGAAATTAATCTGGTATGACGCTCCGCAATACGGAGGCAGGGGTCCAGCAAGCGCTACTCCACACATCTACCGCTGCTCCACTCTTCTCTACCAACACCAGCCACGATGTCTGAAGACCTGTGATTTGAGCTGTTATTCATTGGGAACTTTGTGTACATCCACGAAAGCTTAAATGCAATCGCATATGGCCAAGTTTGATGGGATCCGCTCGCTGTGCCGATTTCCACAGGACGCGTATGTCGACAACCGACTATCCGGTATCACACAGTGACTTGAACTATGTAAGCAGGTTGCATTCAATTCCAAACTAGACATCGTGTCTGTTGGCGTAGTCCTGAAGGCCAACAACGTGACGACGAACCACCCTTAATCAGAAAATCTTATACAAAGCTCCATGGCTGTCACATCTTCCTCACTTCCTCGCCATTAGCCAACTCGACCTCTACGCAACATGCCGTCAGAAGCAACGACTCAAATTGAGTCATGTCTGTCTACCACACCACAACATCTAGCATCACATCCTACCACCGATGAACGCCCTCAACGCGATAATGACCATGTAATGGTCGAGTGGCAGTGCCCACATTGCCACGAGATCCAGCAAGGCGAGGGTACGGAAGGGGAGAAGTGTAGGAAGTGTGGAAGATGTGACTGATATGCCACGAATTGATAGTAGACTGGGAACAGCAAGAGCTGAAACGAGCGTATTGAGGTAGGGGTCGTTGTCGGTCGTTGTCAGTCGTATTGAAGAACACTTTTCGTGAAGCGACATTGATTCAATGCTTCTTGACACGCAACGCTTGCTATCTTCCGATATGTCAAATTTCTTGCCGTCCTCGAGAGACCATGTGAATAGCTACACATCTCTGATCTTCAAGGAGAAACAGCACCCTGTGCCAGCTCACAGCCGTAGTATAAAAGCCTTCTTCGTACCTACCTTCTTCTTCTTCTTTCCTCACCATCCTCATATCACATTACCAACTTACCAAGCACACACGAATACCAGATTACTTTCCAGTCGCGCCTGAACATATCTTCACCTACTGTGCTGAACAACCCTTTAGCCACAAGCAGCACCACAGCCAGAAACAGAAACAACCGACGTAACATTTCTTCCCACCAGCCCACCGAAGAGACCCCACGACCGATCTTACCAGACGATGCCTCCAAAATTTTACCAGTGCATATGCGGCAAGATCATCAGCATGGAAGTAGACAAATGCGAGCACTGCGGAGCCCCGAATGAGATTAAAGACATAGTCGCGTATTTACCAGACGATGAGCTTCTTCCTAATATGCACTATCAGAGGAGGACACGTGCCGCTGCGATGGCTCGTGCAGGCATGATGGGTCCTCCTGGTATGATGCCTGGTATGATGGGCCATCCAGGCATGATGGGCGGAATGGGTGGTATGCCGCCTCTAGGTATGATGGGCGGAATGGGACCTCCTGGCATGGGCTCTCATGGCATGCTGCCTCCTCCGTACATGATGGGAGCTTCTGGTATGGGAGGTCCTGGTATGGGAGGTCCTTGCCAGGCACTTCCTGGTATGGTTCCAATACCCGCACGCATTATACAAAGTAAGTCGCCATCGATCTGGGAGACTACGATGTCAGACACAAGCTAAACGATACTACAGAGTATGGCCTTCCGCCCATGCTGTCCATCGCAGATACTGGTAAGTGCACATCGATATGCGAGTTCACGTGGCGAGGAGAACGCTTGCTAATTTACAACGATAGAAGCGTTCCTGGCTAAGCATGGAAAGAAATAGGCGTATCCTGGAGGGGTTACTTCGAGGACGGTGCGTGGGCGGAGTGCTCCGTTCGAATGATTCCGCGAAATAGGTGGTAGTTGAAGTGGCAGTGAAATGAGAATGAAGTCTCACCAGAGCTTGCTGCTATCGTGAGTACCTGTCCTGTTAGGCCATGTGCGTCCTTAAACCACTCTTTGTAGACATGGGTTGAAGTACGACGCGCACTCTGAGAGAACACCTCGTGTTGCGTAGGAGAAACATGCGGTATGTTTCTCCTAACGTGTTTTACAAGCGAGTGCGCATTACAAGCGAGTGCGCAACCCAAAACCACACCAAAAAGCGGACCTTTAGCAGGTTAACATCTCAACAACTACGGAACAGATTTATCCTAAAATTTTATTTTCAAGCTGCATATATGTAAGCAATCAAAAGATATAGTTAAAGGACAAGTTAATAGAAGGAGTGAATGTGAAGTTATAAAGCAGGAAAAAAGTATTGCCGCCTTTTCAGCCCCCAAATTCTATATCTCTATACATCGAGTTGGTAAGGCCTTAGAATCTTAGAACCTTAAGAGATACGGTGTCTAAGAATCTTAGTATGCACTTTTAGAGAAGTCTATTTTGTAGTTGTTGAGTTGAGCTGCTGAAATTCTACTTTTTGGTGTGGTTTTGGGTTGCGCACTCGCTTGTAATGCGCACTCGCTTATAAAACACGTTACCCAGAAGCGAAGAACGTCAATGATAGCGTGCAAGGAGACGATCTAGCTTTAGCACGGCTCATTATGCGTAAGTGTCGGCCGTGGGGTCTACCGCACGGGCCGGTACTGTTTGCCCCAGGTTCCACCGCATGTTTTCTCTCACACACTTTCCCATTAGGACTAGTGCGTGCTCCTTTGAGTACATTAGTCTCTCTCTCCGGTAGCCTAATACGACATGATTCTCCCCAACCTTAACGCTTGACAGTAAGTAATCTCAATAAACGGCATCTGAAGCTGCATCAACGTAAACTCACGCACATCTAGGGCAATTCAAGGACCCACAGGGCTCTTATGCCAATCACATGGAGAAGAAGAAGATCGAAAAGGTTTCAGTGCGGGTTTTCAAAGGCTTGAGCAACCCTGGCGGCAAGGAAATCTTCCACACAATCCTAATTGAACACTCCAAGTCAGATGGGAATGCTCTTGTTAAGTACGATAGCGTACACTCCGAGCTCGCGAAGCAAGGCGAGGCCTTGACTATCCGCCAGAGCCTACAATAGCTTCTGGGGGCTGTGAATCTTGGTTGCACGATCCTTGACAAGGAGGAAAATGAACAGTATACGAGTGCTGCGGGTGAGGAGATCGCTGAGAATTGAACGAGATTCTCGGCTTTCACTTTGTATCAGTAGTCAGTAGATGTCGAATCTAGTTTCATAGTCAATATCAAATACATGCCTGTACATGTGCTGTGTTGGATGTGGGAGCACAGGGCAGATATGGATGAGGCAGAAGGTTGTTGTATTGAGAGAGCTACAGCGAGCGATTTTATACACAACCAGATGAGTAAGCAAGTGACTAACAGAGTCACGTGAGTTGCAGTTCAC
>Ga0265797_10010079_pt1 | contig 12097 bp, 8 predicted proteins | sample P2T30metagenome_FD_192433 | JGI IMG/M metagenome (GOLD analysis project Ga0265797, IMG submission 192433) | Plant litter microbial communities from East Loma Ridge, Irvine, California - P2 T30 | ecosystem: Environmental > Terrestrial > Plant litter > Unclassified | place: USA: California... | reverse complement strand
TGCATGTTCAGCCTGCCGCCTTCACCCATGACCGCATCCGCCAGCGCGGCCTTGCGCCGCTGCATTTCCTGGATTTTTTCTTCCAGCGTGCCTTGCGCAATCAATTTGTACACGAACACGGGCTTGTCCTGGCCGATGCGCCAGGCGCGGTCCGTGGCCTGGTTTTCCGCCGCGGGATTCCACCACGGGTCGTAATGGATGACGGCGTCCGCCGCCGTCAGGTTCAGGCCCACGCCGCCTGCTTTCAGACTGATCAGGAACACGGACACGTCGCCGGCCTGGAAGGCATTCACGGGCGTGATCCTGTCTTCCGTATCGCCCGTCAGCGTGACGTAATCAAAGGCGCGGCTGCGCAGCTCGGCGGCGATCAGGTCCAGCATGCTCGTGAACTGCGAGAAGATCAGCAGCTTGCGCCCTTCGCTGAGCAGCGTTTCGACGAGCTCCATCAGCGCTTCCAGCTTGGCCGACCCGGCGTGTTTCGGCACGCCGACCCGTTTGACCAGGCGCGGGTCGCAGCACACCTGGCGCAGCTTCAGCAACGCGTCGAGGATGACGATCTGGCTGCGCGCCACGCCCTTGCGGCCGATTTCGTCGCGAATCTTCTTGTCCAGTGCCACGCGGACGGTTTCGTACAGGTCGCGTTGCACGCTGCCCAGCTCGACTGGCAGCATGATTTCCGTTTTCGGCGGCAGCTCGCGGGCGACCTTGTCCTTGGTCCGGCGCAGCATGAACGGCTTGACTCTTTTGGTGAGAAACTCGCTGCGCGCCATGTCGCCGCCCTGTTCGATGGGCTTGCGGAAGCGCTGCCCGAACGTCTTCGCATCGCCCAGCAGGCCTGGCATCAGGAAGTGAAACTGCGACCACAACTCGCCCAGGTGGTTCTGCAATGGCGTGCCCGTCAGGCACAGCCGGTGACGCGCACGAATCAGCTGCGCCGTCTGCGTGGCCTTGGCGCGGCTGTTCTTGATGTATTGCGATTCGTCCAGGATCAGCAGGTGGAAGTGGTACCGCAGCAGCTCTTCCTCATCGCGCGGCAGCAGCGCGTAGGTAGTCAGCACGAGGTCGGCGTTGGCGATCTGGTCGAACTGCGCCAGGCGTTCCTTGCCGCGCAGCGGCAGCACGCGCAGGTCCGGCGCAAAGCGGGCCGCCTCGGCGCACCAGTTGCCGACAAGGCTCGTCGGCACGACCACCAGCGCCGGAGAGTCCAGGCGACCGGCCTCTTTTTCGATCAGGATGTGCGCCAGCGTCTGCACCGTCTTGCCGAGGCCCATGTCGTCCGCCAGGATGCCGGCGAAATCGTATTCGCGCAGGAACTGCATCCACGCCAGCCCTTCGCGCTGGTAGTCGCGCAGATGGGCACGCAGGCCGGCCGGCGGCGCGACGTCCGCCACGCCGCCAAACTCGCTCAGCCGCCGTCCCAGTTGGCGCAGCCGTTCGCCGCCCATCCAGTGCAGCTGCGCCGCCTGTTCCAGCTCGGCCAGCCGCGCCGCGTCGATCAGCGGCAGGCGCAGGATGCCGTCCAGGTCGTCGCGGAAATACAGCTCGCCCAGCACCGCCAGGATCGGTTTGACGCGGCCCCACGGCAGCGCGACCCGGCCGCCGTCGGGTAATTGCACGAGCAGCATGCTGGTGTCCGGATGGCGCGCCAGCGCGGCCGGATCGAAGTGGTCGGGCGCATTGCGGATCAGCTGCACCAGCAGGGGCACCAGCGGCTGGCGCTTGCCCGCCACGATGATGCCCAGTTCCAGGTCGAACCAGCCGTTGCCTGCCTTGGCCTCGTCGGCCACGTCCGCGTACCAGTCGTCCACCTGCAGGAGGTTGTAGCGGAAGTCGTCGCCGAACAGGATGTCCCATCCCGCCGCGCGCAGCGTGGCGATGCCGTGTTGCGTGAAGGCCAGCCATTGGTCCTGCGTGTGCAGCGTCAGCTGGCCCAGTTCGCGCATCGAACGGCTGCGCTGGCACGGCACGAAGCCCATGTCCGCCAGCACATCTGCTGCGGCCTGCTCCGCCACGACATTGCGGGCGACCATTTCGATGCCGTCATCCGTGATGCGGCGAAACACGGCCGCAGCGCTGTACGGAACGTAGGTGCCGTCGTAATCGAAGCCCGGCTGCGCGTAGTCGATCCAGGCGCCACGGTCGAGCCTGGTGCTGCTCAGCATCAGGCACGGGACGGGAACGATGTCGTCCCGCTCGCGCAGCTTCAATGGCGGCGGCAACAATGTATCGAGGCCCTGCTCGATCATCTGGCGCGTTACGTCGGCGCACTCGGCCGGGTCAAGCACGGGCGACTGTTCCAGCAGCGTCAGCAGCAATGGCGCGGGGATGCGGCGTACGCTCTCCGGCAGCAGCAGCTCGCCCAGCTGGCCGTCGTGCAGGTAGAACAGCGGCTCGGTCGGGAACACGTGCTCGACCCGCTGGCCGTCCTCGAACAGGCAGCGGATGCAGACGCCCGTGTCCTCGGTGCCCACCGCATGCCAGCCGAACGTCACACCCCGTGGCGGGCCACGGCGGATCGGCGTGGCGTCGCCCGCCTTCAAAGCCGCGCGGGAGTCCGCCCACCACAGGTTGCCCTCGTCCAGCAGCAGCCGCAGCAGTTGCCCGGTGATCTTGCCGGCGGGCTTCAGGTCGACGCTGAACGGGTTGGTGTCACGTGCCAGCATGTACATGTCGATGGCCAGCCGGTCCTCGGGCAGCACGTGCGCGGGCGGGGCGTTGCGCAGCGCGCGCAGATCGCTGACGGGATTGGCCGTCCCCAGCTTCCCGTTCACGTAGACGCGGCCGTTGCACAGATACAGGTTGACGACGCCTGCACGCTCGTCCGGCATCAGCGCAAAAAGGGTACGCGTGCCCGACCGGGCCGCGGGCGCTTCCACCGTTCTGTTCGCGGATGCCAGTTGCGCCAGCCACTGCGCCGTCGGTACCGGCCCGCCCTGCGACTCCCGGCCACGGGGCGGTTGGTCGGCAACGTACTGCGCGGCCAGCAACACGGCCACCACATGCTTGCAGTTGCGCGCCACGGGGCAGCTGCAATGGCCGTCGACGCGCATCCCGCCATAGCCGGGACGCAGCGTGATCGTCTGCTCGTAAATGCTGCGCCCTGTCCCGCTGACCTCACCCACGAGACGATCGCCGTCGACACCGATGCGCCGCACCATGCCATCCAGGGCGTAGCGCTCGCCGCGGGCATAGGTGGCGGCATCGAACGCGCCGCGAATAATGTCGGGGTGGAAGGACATGGGCAGATCTGCGCGCAAAAGGACCATTATCTTCGATCGGACCGCCCGCGCCGCGTTCGATGACGCGATTTGACGCGGGTCATACATCCAAGCCCGACCCTGGCGCGGGAGGAAGATTGCCCAAAAACGGGGACAGTCCCCGATTTTTGGCAATATTTCTTCAAAACAGGGGTCTGTCCCGGGTTTTGAAAATAGTTGTAGACGACCGGTCTAATCTGGTCTATAGTTCAACCCATGAACAGCGCCACCACCAACCCAGCCACCGACGTTCGCGCCAATATCCTGGCGACGGGCCAGCGCATCATGGCCGGCAAGGGCTACTCGGCGGTGGGGTTGAACGAGATCCTGACGGCCGCTGGTGTGCCGAAGGGTTCCTTCTACCATTACTTCGGTTCGAAGGACGCCTTTGGCGAAGCGCTGCTGCAAAGTTATTTCGACGACTATCTGGCCGAGATCGACCGCACGATGGCCGAGCCGGACCTGACGATGGCGCAGCGCCTGATGAATTACTGGCAACTGTGGCAGGACTCGCAGTCGTTCGAGGACTGCCAGGGAAAGTGCCTGGCGGTGAAGCTGGGCGCGGAAGTGGCCGATCTGTCCGAATCGATGCGGCTGGTGCTGCGCCGCGGGACCGACGGCATTATCAGCCGCCTCTCCGCTGCGATCGAAATGGGCGTGAGCGAGGGCTCACTCAAGATTGATGGCGACGCGGCCGACGCGGCGCGGACCCTGTACCAGCTGTGGCTGGGGGCCAGCATCATGGTCAAGATCGAGCGCACGACAGCGCCGTTCGCGACAGCGCTGGCGTCCACCCGGCAGATTTTGCACCTCGCTCCGTAACCCCGGAGGGGGTATTGACCGCACTTCGTATTGAAGTGTTTTTTTTGGCTCGACTCTAGACGACTGGTCTACTAGCGAGCACTACTTAGGAGAAATACCATGAAAGTTCTGATCGTTCTGACGTCGCATGACCAACTGGGCAACACGGGCCGCAAGACGGGTTTCTGGCTGGAAGAACTGGCCGCGCCGTATTACGCGTTCAAGGAAGCCGGCGCGGAAATCGTGCTGGCGTCGCCCAAGGGCGGCCAGCCGCCGCTGGACCCGAAAAGCAATGAACCCGGCTTCCAGACCGACCTGACGCGCCGCTTCGAAAACGACGCCGACGCGACGGCGCAACTGGCCAGTACGGTGCGCCTGGACAGCGTGTCGCAGGCCGACTTCGACACCGTGTTCTACCCGGGCGGCCACGGCCCGCTGTGGGACCTGGCCGAAGACCGCAACTCGATCGCGCTGATCGAAGCGTTCATGGCGGCGAACAAGCCGGTGGCGCTGGTCTGCCATGCGCCTGGCGTGCTGCGTCACGTGCGCACTCCGGCCGGCCGTCCGCTGGTGGAAGGCAAAAAGGTGACGGGCTTCACCAACACCGAAGAGGCCGCAGTGGAACTGACCGACATCGTGCCGTTCCTGGTGGAAGACGAACTGAAGGCGAAAGGCGGCGTCTTCTCCCGCGGCGACGACTGGGGTTCGTATGTGGTGCGTGACGGCCTGCTGATCACGGGCCAGAACCCGGGTTCCTCGGCCGAAGCGGCTGCCGTGCTGGTGGCGCAACTGCGTGAACGCGGCTGATCCCATTAACCGATGAGTGAAGGAAACGAGATGCTCGAACAAATCCAATCGTCCGGCTGGCTGCGGCAAGCCAACTTCATCGACGGCGCCTGGGTGCCGGCCGACGATGGACGCACCCACCCCGTGGACGACCCGGCAACGGGCGGGCATCTCGGCACGATCGCCTGGTCGGGCCGCGCCGAAACGCGGCGCGCCATCGACGCGGCGCACGCCGCATTTGCCACCTGGTCGCTGACGACGGCGGCCGCACGGGCCACGCTGCTGCACAAGATGGCGCACACGGTGCGCGACAACGCGGAACTGCTGGCCACCCTGCTGAGGTATGAACAGGGCAAGCCGCTGGCGGAAGCGCGTGGTGAGATAGAACTGGGCGCGGCCTACATCCAGTGGTTCGCCGAACAGGCCCGCCGCATCGATGGTGCGATCGTTCCGTCGCCATGGCAGGACCGGCAGTTGCAGGTCACCCGTGAGCCGGTCGGCGTCGTCGGGGCCATCTCGCCGTGGAACTTCCCGTTCTCGATGTTGGCGCGCAAGGTGGCGCCGGCGCTGGCGGCCGGGTGCACGGTGGTCATCAAACCGTCGGAATGGACGCCGTATTGTGGCCTGGTCTGGGGCGTGCTGGCGCAGCTGGCCGACCTTCCCGCCGGTGTCGTCAACGTCGTCACCGGCGACGCCGTGGAGATCGGCGCGCAGCTCGTCGCCGATGCGCGCGTGCGCAAACTGACGTTCACCGGCTCCACCCGCGTCGGCAAGCTGCTGTACCAGCAATCGGCCGCGACGATGAAGAAGCTGTCGCTGGAACTGGGCGGCAATGCACCGTTCATCGTGTTCGACGATGCCGACCTCGATCAGGCAGTGGAAGGCGCCATCGCCTCGAAATTTCGCAACACGGGCCAGACCTGCGTCTGCACCAACCGCTTCTATGTGCAGGACGGTGTCTACGACGAATTCGCCCGCCGGCTGGCCGAGCGCGTGAGCGCGCTGAAGGTCGGCAACGGCTTCGAGCCCGGCGTGCAGCAGGGCCCCCTGATCAATACGGCAGCCGTCGACAAGGTGGCGTCGCACGTGGACGACGCACTGGCCAAGGGCGGCCGCCTGCTGGCCGGGGGCGCACGCCTCCCGCTGGGCGAGCGCTTCTTCGCACCGACCGTGATTGCGGACGCCACGCCGGACATGCTGATCGCCCACGAGGAAACTTTCGGCCCCGTCGCCGCGCTGTTCCGGTTCAGCACCGAGCGCGAAGCGGTCGACGCGGCCAACGCGACTGAATTCGGCCTGGCCGCCTACTTCTACAGCCGCGACCTGGCGCGGGCGTTCCGCGTCTCGCGGGCACTGGAGAGCGGGATGGTGGGTGTCAACGCCGGCGTCGTCACCACCGAGGTCGCGCCGTTCGGCGGCGTCAAGGACAGCGGCATCGGCAGCGAAGGCGGCCAGCAGGGTATCGACGAATACCTGCACCTGAAATACACCTGCCTCGGCGGCCTGTAAGCGCCCGGCGTAACCCATACAAGGAAAACCCATGCCATACGCATCACTGTTCGAACCGGTCGCCCTGGGCCGTCATATGCTGAAGAATCGCATCGTGCTGCCGCCGCTGACGCGCCAGCGCAGCGCCCAGCCGGGCAACGTCCCCACCTTCCTGATGGCCGAGTACTACCGCCAGCGTGCGGGCGCCGGCTTCATGGTGACCGAAGGCGCGCAGATCGAACCGCGCGGCCAGGGCTATGCCTGGACGCCGGGCATCCACAGCCAGGCGCAGGTCGACGGCTGGCGCCAGGTGACGGATGCCGTGCATGCCGAGGGCGGCGTGATCTTCGCCCAGCTGTGGCACGTGGGCCGCGTCTCGCACGCGGCGCTGCAGCCCGGCGGCGCGGCGCCCGTCGCACCGTCGGCCATCGCGGCCAGCCAGGCCAAGGCGTTCATTGAAACCGCGCCGGGTGTCGGCACGCTGGTGGCGCCGTCGATGCCGCGCGCACTGACGGTTGCCGAAATCGGCGAACTGGTGGCGCAATATGCGACGGCGGCGCGCAACGCCATCGCTGCGGGCTTCGATGGTGTCGAGATCCACGCCGCCAACGGCTACCTCGTCAACCAGTTCATGTCGGTGCACGCGAATCAGCGCGACGACGAATACGGCGGCAGCGTGACGAACCGCCTGCGCTTCCTGCGCGAGATCGTCGCTGCCGTCGCGGCCGAAGTGGGCGCCGACCGGCTGGGCGTGCGCTTTACGCCGCTGTTTGCCGGCACGGAGCAGGAGCGTGTCTACATCGGCCTGGTCGAGGACGATCCGGAGCTGACCTACCTCGCGGCGGCGCAGGTGCTGGAAGACGCCGGCGTGGCGTATGTGTCCATCTCCGAAGCGGATTGGGACAACGCGCCCGACCTGCCGACGACGTTCCGGCGCGCCCTGCGCGACACGTTCAGCGGCCGCATCATCTACGCCGGCCGCTACACGCCGGACCGCGCGGCGGCGCTGCTGGCGTCCGGACTGGGCGACATGGTGGCATTCGGCCGGCCCTACATCGCCAATCCCGACCTGCCGCAACGCATTGCCAACGGCTGGCCGCTGGCCGCCGTCAACGCCGCCACGATGTACGGCGGCGGTGCGCAAGGTTTTACCGATTACCCGGCATATGCCACCAACCCATAACAACGAAAGCACGACATGAACAACGGTATCGCAGGAAAAGTGGTCCTGATCACAGGCGGCAGCACGGGCATCGGCGCGGAAACCGCACGGCTGCTGGCGCTGCGGGGCGCCCGCGTGGCGGTGGCGGCGCGGCGGCGCGACCGCCTCGATGAAGTAGTCGCGACCATCGCGGCCGCGGGCGGCGAGGCGCGGGCATATGTGCTCGACGTGGCGGACAAGCGCCAGTTCGAAGCCGTCGTGGCCGCGGTAGTGGCAGACTTCGGCCGGCTCGACGTCCTGGTCAACAACGCGGGCCTGATGCCGATCCGCCCGATGGTCGAAGTGAACACGGACGAATGGGATGCGATGATCGACGTGAACCTGAAGGGCACCCTGTACGGCATCGCCGCGGCGCTGCCGCGCTTCATGGCGCAGCAGGGCGGCCATTTCATCAACCTCAGTTCCGTCGCCGGCCTGAAAGTGTTCGCGCCGGGTGGCACGGTGTACTCCGGTACCAAGTTCGCGGTGCGGGCCATCTCGGAAGGGCTGCGCCAGGAAGTGGGCGACAGGATCCGCGTCACGTCGATCGAACCGGGCGCCGTCGACAGCGACCTGAAACACTCGACCTCCGGGACGGCCCGGGACACGGTACTGGACTTCTACAAGCAGGCGATTCCGGCCGCCTCGGTGGCGCGCGCCATCGCGTTCGCGATCGAGCAGCCGGCCGATGTCGATATCAACGAGATCGTCCTGCGCCCGACGGCGCAGCAATTCTGAACCCTCTTTCCTCACATTCCTGGAGCCTGACATGAAAACGATCCACCGCATTTCCTCCGTCCTCACCCTGCTGGTCGCCGCGCTGTACAGTGACGTGGCATTGGCAGCCCCCGTGAAAAACGTCGTGCTGGTCCACGGCTTCTTCGCCGACGGTTCCGGCTGGCGCGGCGTTGCCGATATCCTGGCGCGCGACGGCTATAACGTCACCGTCGTGCAGCAGCCCGAGACGTCGCTGGCGGACGACGTCAAGGCCACCACCGCGGCGATCGACGCAATGGACGGCAGCAGCATCGTCGTCGGTCACAGCTACGGTGGCGTCGTCATCACCGAAGCGGGCGCAAACCCCAAAGTCGCCGGCCTGGTGTACGTCTCGGCATTCCAGCCCGATGTGGGAGAGAGCCTGCTGGACCTCGTGAAACGCATGCCGCCGGCCAGCGATGCGATCAAGCCGACGGCCGACGGTCATCTGGTTGTCGACCGGGCGCGCTTCCATGCCGACTTTGCCGCCGACCTGTCCGCCGCCGATGCGCGCTTCATGGCCAGTTCGCAGGTGCTGCCGACGGTGGCGACGGCCGGTGCGGCCGTCACGCAGGCCGCATGGAAGCAGAAGCCCAGCTGGGCGATCGTCTCGAAGGACGACCGCACCGTCAACCCCGCGTTGCAACGCTTCATGGCGGGGCGGGCCGGCAGCAAGACGGTCGAGATCAAGGGAAGCCATGCCGCCTTCATCGCGCACCCTGCGCAGGTCGCGCGCGTGATCGAGCAGGCCGCTGCCGCCGGGCAGGACTGACACCCGGCGACGCGCGGGTATTGCTGCATGGTGCCCGGCGCAGGGCCGTGCCACCGATGGCTGCCCTCGAGGCCTTCAATGCCCCCTGCGCCCGTGCGTGAGCGGGGCCCAGACCGGCGTGCCCTCCTCGAACTGGTTGTCGGTCAGCCGGCGCATATCGCTGCCGTCGGCGCGCATTACGTACAGGTCTCCGTAGGGTTGTGGGTTGTACGGGTGCAGCACGGCTTCGTCGTGGAAGCCGCCCGCTGCGCTGGTGAAGGCGAGCCATTTGCCATCGGGTGACCAGCTGTTGTGGGCATCGTTGCCCGGGCGGCGCGTCAGCCGCGTCAGGTGGGTGCCGTCAGGATGGATGGTGTAGATCTCGTAATCGTCGTCGCGATTGCTGGTGAAACTGATGCGGTCTCCCAGCGGCGACCAGGCGGGGAAATTGTCGCGCGTGCCAGTGCCGGGCAGGTGGCGCGTGCGGCCGGTCGCCACGTCGAGGATATACAGCCCATCCTGCTTGCCGCCTGCGGCGCGGTAGACCAGCTGGCGGCCGTCCGGCGACCAGCTGGGCAGACCGTAGTTGCCGCTGCCGTCGGTCAGGATGCGCAAATGCGAGCCGTCGCTGTCGATGACCGCGACATCCGCGGTGGCCTTGCCCTTGATGACCTGGAAGAACCCGCCCAGGCCGAAGGCGATCTGTTGCCCCGATGGCGACACGACCGGCGCCAGTGCGCTGCGCGTCTCGTCGTGGAACAGCATGGTGCGGCCGGTACCGCTGCTGTCGATGCGAATGATATTGTTGTGCAGGATGCCCGCTGTCTGGTCGTTCAGCACGATCTGGTCGCCAGTGGGAAGAAACGACGGGAACACGCCCGTGCGCAGCAGGGCGAAGGCCGGATCGAGGCTGTGCCAGTGCTGGTGTGGCGGCCAGTTGTTGCCGACATCGCGGTGGAAGACCATCGTCTGGCCGTCCGCCGACCAGCTCGGGTTGCGGATGGCCCCGCGTGCACCCGGCAGGCCGGGCAGGAAGTCCAGTCCGCCCGCGGCGCCGCCGCTGGCATAGCCAATGCGCCCGCCCGGCAGCCAGTGCGGCGACCATTTTTCTCCGGGACCTCTGGAGAGCACGCGGTGTTCGCCGGTCTCGATGTCGATGCTGGCGATCTGTGTGGTACCGCCCAGGCGGCGCGGCGAGACGACGTTGCCGACATCGGCCAGCGTGCATTCGTAATAGACGATGCTGCGGCCGTCCGCCGACCATGACGGACTGCCGGCAAAGGCCCCCGCGTCACCCAGTCGCCGTAGGCCGGTGCCGTCGCGCCGTATCAGGTAGATGGCGGTCGAATGCAGCGTCGAGAAAGCCAGTTTGCTGCCCGGCGAGTCACGGTCCGATGAAAAGGCCAGCCACTGGCCATCGGGCGACCACGCGGGACGAAAGTCGCCGCCGGCGTGGTGCGTCAGATTGGCCAGCGCACCGGTTGCCAATGTCAGCAGCCAGATGTCCGCCTGGCCCGTGCGGTCCGATACGAAGGCCAGCGTGGCGCCGTCCGGTGCCAGCGCGCCCTGGTCGTCGAATGCCGGGCCGGCGACGAGTCGCTGCAGCGCACTGCCATCGGTATGCACCCGGTAGATATCGGCCGAGCCGGCGCGCTCGGAAGTGAACGTGACCCACATGCCATCGGTCGACAGCGCGGCATTGTAGTCGTGCCAGGGGCCGGACAGCAGCGGTCGCGCCACGCTGCCGTCGCCGCGCGCGATGAACACGTCGTTGTCGACCGGCGCGAAGCTGGCGAATGCGACGGTATAGGACGGCGCGCCCGGCGCGCCATCGGAAGCCAGCGCCACGGCGGCCAGCCCGGCACAGGCAAATGATGCGGTCAGCAGTCGTCTCATGGCGCCTCCCGGCACGGCAACCGCTTCAGACTACGCCGATTGTCGCACCGGCTGGTTGCCAGAACGCGACAGACCCGCCGGCCGGAGCGGATTGGCGATTGCTGGTATCGTGCCACTTTCTGTCCAGGAACCAGCATGCCCGACACCATTCACTTCTACGAACCGCGCGCCGGTCACGGCTTGCCGCACGACCCCTTCAACGCCATCGTCGGCCCCCGTCCGATCGGCTGGATTTCCTCGCACGACAGTGCCGGGGCGCTGAACCTGGCGCCCTACAGCTTCTTCAACGCGTTCAACTACACGCCGCCGATCGTCGGCTTTGCCAGCATCGGCTACAAGGACACGGTGCGCAATGTCGAACAGACGGGCGAATTCGTGTGGAACCTGGCCACCCGCGATCTGGCCGAAGCAATGAATCAGACCTGCGCGGCCGTGCCGCCGGAGGTCGACGAGTTCGCACTGGCCGGCCTGACGCCGATTGCATCGCGCGTGATCTCGGTACCGCGCGTGGCCGAAAGCCCCGTCTCGTTCGAATGCCGCGTGACGCAGATCGTGCAACTGCAGGGACTCGACGGCGCGAAGGTGCCGACGTGGCTGGTGCTGGGAGAGGTGGTGGGCGTGCACATCGCGCAGGCGATGCTGAAGGACGGGGTCTACGACACCGCCAACGCGGGCCATATCCTGCGTGGCGGCGGGCCGGCCGATTACTTTGCAGTCGGTCCGGAAGGGCTGTTCAGGATGCACCGCCCGCGCTGACAAAGCCGGGGACGCAAAAAAAATCAGGGGCCCAAGGCCCCCGATCGCACTTACTTCTTCAGTTACTTCTTCTTCTTGGTGGTCGTGGTCTTCTTCGCAGCACCAGCCGGCGCCAGCGCGGCGGCGGCCGGTGGCGTGATGCCGCCCTGCACGCCCAGCGCACCGCCGGTTCCCAGGCCGCCGGCGACTTCCTGAGCCTTGTAGTTGCGCACGGCCTGCACCAGCTGGTTGTACGAATCCATGAAGGCGGCGATCAGGATCTTGCCTTCCGGGGTGTTCGAGTAACCGCCGCCGGCACCGAACGCGCCGCCGCCGAACAGGCCGCCGAACATATTGAAGTCGAAGTTCTTGGCGCTGCCTTCGGCCGCGGCCAGCTGCACGCCCGAACGGTTGTCGACCATCAGC